>Ga0208490_100352_pt1 | contig 31927 bp, 32 predicted proteins | sample SubbioAug_CSWold_FD_184818 | JGI IMG/M metagenome (GOLD analysis project Ga0208490, IMG submission 184818) | Serpentinite rock and fluid subsurface biosphere microbial communities from McLaughlin Reserve, California, USA - CR11Aug_CSWold (SPAdes) | ecosystem: Environmental > Terrestrial > Deep...
CAGGAGCACAGGAGCACAGGAGCACAGGAGCACAGGAGCACAGGAGCACAGGAGCACAGGAGCACAGGAGCACAGGAGCACAGGAGCACAGGAGCACGGAAGTGCGGTAGCCGCAGACGCTTCATGCCATCTGATAAACAGATGGATGGTCACCAATTATGTATTGGACAGAAAGCTGGTGCGCCGCTCCAATACGTCCACCAGCCCTGACAAAGACCCTTGCGAGTCACAAGCCCGCAAGCCCCGCCCACCCGGCGAACGGTCGCGTCAGATGCACGTCTTATCCGAGGTGCCCGATGTTGGACCAGCCCTACCCATTGGCTGGATGGCCGGCAGGCAACCGGTCAGTGCGAAACCAGTGGGCCGTAGAGCCCGCTGCGCCGATGGGGCAGCTGCGATGACGCCCGGTGCTGTTGCAGGGCGGCGCGGTCCATCGTTGCCACCAACAAGTCATCACCCAGACCACTCTGCCCCAGCGCCTGGCCATCCGGCCCCAGCAGGCAGCTCAACCCGTTGTAGACCAGTTCGCCACCCGCATGGCCCTCGCCCCCGCAGGCGTTGGCGTAGGCCAGGAACAGGCTGTTTTCCAGCGCACGCGCCGGCAGCAGCACGCGCTGCACGTTGTCGAACGGCACCATGTTGGCGGTGGGCACCAGCACCGCGTCGGCGCCCTGCAGGGCCAGCAGGCGCACGGTTTCCGCAAACTCCACGTCGAAGCAGATCAACAGGCCCAGGCGCCAGCCGCGCCACTCGAACACCTGCGAGGCGGCATCGCCTGCGCTGAACTGCGCGCGGTCCAGCTCGCCGAACAGGTGCGTCTTGCGGTAATGCGCCAGGCGCGCGCCGTCCGGGCCAATGGCCTGCGCGGCGTTGAAGGGCTTGCCACCGGCGTTGAGCGCCGGGTAGCCGTAAACGATGGCGATGCCGTGGCGCTGGGCGATGGTGGCCACCTCTTGTGCCAGCGGGCCGTCGGGTGCCTCGGCCAGCGCGGCCACGCGCTCCGGACCGATGGCGTAGCCGGTGAGCGCCATCTCGGGCGTCACCAGCAGGTCGGCGCCCTGTGCGCGGGCCTGCGCGGCCACCGCGTCGAGCCGCTGCAAGGCCTCGGCGGTGCTGGCGGCGTAGGCGGTCTGCCAGAGCGCAAGGGTGAGGGTGTCAGCGGGCATGGGTGAAAGCGCAGCGTTGAACAGGGCGGGAGTGGCAGAGGGGAGGCACGGAATCGTGTGGGCGTGGAATCGTGCAGCGGTTCGGTCGGGTGGGCGTTGAACCCGCCAGAAGTTGAGGTTGGCGGGGCTTCAATCGGGCAGGGCGACGGGCCCGATCGCATCGAACGCGGTGCCCGGCCCCGGGTTCGCCGGGTGGCAGCGCCCGCCCAGGTGGCGCACCATGCCCCACACGGCGTTGAGCGAGGTCTGCACCGCGCCCTCGACCCAGGCCGGCGTCCACGACACGTCGTCGCCCGCGATGAAGATGCCGCGTTCGGCCGCCGGGAAATTGTCCTGCATGAAGTGGCTGTACATGCGGTGGTTGTAGCGGTAGTGGCCGGGCAGCGCGCCCTTGAAGGCGCCGAGGAAATGCGGGTCGGCCTCCCACGAGACGCTGATCGGGTCGCCGATGATGTGGCTGGCAATGTCCACGTCCGGGAAGATCTGGCGCAGGGCCGAGAGCGCGAGTTGCACGCGTTTTTCGGTGCTGTGCGGCAGCATCTTCAGCGCGTCGCCCATCCAGGCGTAGCTCAGGCAGATCACGCCCGGCTTGTCGGGCCCGTTGTCGAACAGGTAGGTGCCGCGCGTGAGGCGGTCGGTGAGCGTCATGCCCAGCGTGGGCCAGCCTTCGAGCGCGCCGCTGGTGCGGATGTCTTGCCAGAACGGGCGGTCGACCATGACGAAGGTCTTGGACGACTGCATGTAGCGCGTGCGGTCCAGCGCCATCCAGTGCTTCTGCGAAAACAGCGATTCCTCGCAGGCAATCTGCGTGGTGAGCAGCCAGCTCTGGCAGGTGACGAGCACGGCCGCGTACTGGCGCGTGTTGCCCCAGGTGTCGGTGACGGTGAACTGCCCGTTGGGCGCGCGCTGGATGGCGGTGACGCCGCTGCGCGGGGCGCCCTGATGCAGGCGGGCCAGCGTGGTGCCGTCCGGCCAGTGGCGGATCTGCTCGGGCGCGTGGCGCCACAGGCCCACCGGCACCTGTTCGGCCCCGCCGACGATGAGGTGCTGGTTCTCGTCGCAGCCGGTCAGCACCACGCGCAGGATTTCCAGCATGGAGTTGGGAAAGTCCGAATCCCAGCCGCCGGTGCCAAAGCCCACCTGGCCGAACACCTCGCGGTGGCGGAACGAAAGCGCGGCGAACGCGGGTGACTGCGCCACGAAGTCGTAGAAAGTGCGGTCGTCCCAGAGCGGCACCAGCTGATCCCACAGCGCCTTCAGGCGCGGCACGTCGCGCTCGCGCAGCGCCTGCTGCAGATCGGAAAAGCCGGCGCCGTGTTCGAGCGCGCTGGCCCAGGCGTCGGCCACTTCCTGGAACAGCGGGGGCAGGTCGGCCAGGCCGCGCGCCCAGTGCGTCACGCCTTCGAGGTCGATTACGGTGCAGCCGGCGGCTGGCGTGAGCGGGTTGGGAAAGGGCTGGGTCTTCAGGCCGAGCAGGTTCACGTAGTGGAAAAACGCCGTGCTCGACGCCGGGAAGCGCATGCCGCCCAGCTCGGCCACCACGCCCTGGCCGCCCTCAAAGGGCTGCGAGCGCAACCGCCCGCCCATGCGCGAGGCCTCGTACACCACGGGCTGCAGGCCCAGCTTCATCAGCTCGTACGCCGCCACCATGCCGGCCATGCCCGCGCCGACGATGGCCACCTCGGTGCCCATGCACTCGGCGGGCAGCTCGCCCAGCCCCTGCGGGTGGGCGATCCAGTCGTCAAAGGCAAACGGAAAGTCCGGGCCGAAGAGGGTGACGGGTGCGCAGGTGTCGAGGGGTGTCTTGGTCATGGTCCAGGTCTCCGTAAGGGCTTCAGAACAGGCTGGCGATCAGCGCGCCGGCGGTGCCCCACATCATGAGCGCGACCATGCCATCCAGCGCGCGCCAGACGTGCAGCGAGTTCAGCCGGCGGCCCAGCCAGAAGGCGGCCACGCCCAGCAGCAGGAACCACACCACCGATCCGGTGGCCGCGCCGGCACCAAAGGTCGTGCTGCCCTGGCCATAGGCCAGCGAGGCGGTGCCGATCAGCACGGCGGTGTCCAGCCAGGCGTGCGGGTTCAGCCAGGAGAAGGCGAGCGCGGAGAGCACGGCCTGGCGGCGGCTCACCGGCGTGCCGTGGCTGGCGTGCGCGGCGGTATCGCTGCCAGCCGACGCCATCACGGCGGGGGTTTGCGGGTGCAGGAAGCGGCGGAACGCATGCCAGCCGTACACGCCCAGGAAGAGCACACCGGCGCCGATGAGCGCGCCGTGCAGCTTGTCCGACAGCCCGCCCAGCTGGGCCAGGCCGAGCACACCCAGGGCGATGAGGGCAATGTCGGCCAGCGCGCACACCGCCGCCGTGAGCCACACATGCTGGCGCTGCAGGCCCATGCGCAGCAGGTGCGCGTTCTGCGGGCCGATGGCCATGATGAGCGACATGCTCAGCACCATGCCGGAGAAGAAGGCGGGCGAGAGGAAGGCGGGGAAGCTGAAGGCTGGGGCGAAGGTGATCATGGGGTTCTCCGGGCGGGCCAGCGGGTGGCTGGTCATCAATGGAGCCGAGTGTGCCGAGAGTCGTCGGTTTGTTAAATGGATTCAACTAAAACTCGGTTCAGTTAAAATTTAATCAACCTTAGAAAGGTGGAGGTGTTGAGTGGCGAGAGCTTCGACAAGGCCTGTCCTGAGCCTGTCGGAGGGCTCAACGCACCCATCCATCCATCCACTCGCTCACGCACATGCTCGACGCCCGCCAGCTGGAAGCCCTCACCGCCGTCGTGGAGCACGGCAGCTTCGGCGCCGCCGCCGCAGCCCTGCACCTCACCCTGTCGGCCGTGTCGCTGCGCATCAAGGCCCTTGAAGACAGCCTGGGCCAGCGCCTGCTGGTGCGCGGCAAGCAGGTGCGCGCCACGCCCGCCGGGCAGGCGCTCATTGGCCATGTGAAGCAGGTGCGGCTGATGGAGGCGGATTTGCTGTCCGGCCTGCGCGGGCCGGAGAGCGCGTCGGGCGTGGCCTGGCAGTCGCTCGGCGTGGCGATCAATGCCGATTCGGTGGCGAGCTGGTTCCTGCCCGGCGTGGCCAGCCTGCTGCAGCGCCACCGCCTGCTGCTGGAAATATTGATCGACGACCAGGACCACACGCACGACGCGCTGAAAAGCGGCGACGTGATGGGCTGCGTCACCACCCGGGTGGACGCCATGCGCGGCTGCGTGGCCGAGCCGCTGGGTGTGATGCGCTACCGCTGCGTGGCGGCGCCGGCGGTGGCGCAGCGCTGCCGCACGCCGCGCGGCGCCGTGTCACCGCACAAGCTGCTGTCGCAACCGGCGGTGATCTTCAACCGCAAGGACGCGCTGCAGGACGCCTTTCTGGAACAGCACTTCGGCCTGAGGCAGCCGGCCTATCCGCGCCACTTCGCCCCGGCGGTGGACGCGTTCGAGACCGCCATCGAACTGGGCCTGGGCTGGGGCATGGTGCCCGAGCAGCACCTGGCGGCCCGCCCCTTGCTGGAAGAGATACTGCCCGGCGCCACGGTGGACGTGACGCTGTACTGGCAGCACTGGGCACACGAATCACCCTCCGCCCAGCGCCTCACGCAGGCCGTGAAGACTGCGGCGCGGGCGCATCTGCCCCCCGCCTGAGGCGGGCCGCCTCGCCGGGCAACGCCCTAAAATCCCACCCCTATGCTCAAGATCAAACAGGAATTGCTCGCCGGCCTGGCCGCCGAGCTGGAGAAGCTGTCGCCCGGCACCGCTGCCCGCGCCGCTTTCGAATCGCCCAAGGTGGCGGCCCACGGCGACTTCGCCGTCACGGCTGCCATGCAGCTGGCCAAGCCGCTCAAGCTCAACCCGCGCCAGCTCGGCGAGACGCTGCGCGCCGCGCTGCTCTCCCTGCCCGCCTACGAGCGCTGGGTGGCCGAGATCGACATCGCCGGGCCGGGTTTTCTGAACATCCGCCTCAAGCCCGAGGCCAAGCAGCAGATCGTGCACGAGGTGCTGGAAGCCGGTGAGCGCTTCGGCATGCAGCCGGCCAACGGCCAGCGCCTGATGGTGGAGTTCGTCTCGGCCAACCCCACCGGCCCGCTGCACGTCGGCCACGGCCGCCAGGCCGCACTGGGCGACGCCATCTGCAGCCTGTTCCAGACCCAGGGCTGGAACGTGCACCGCGAGTTCTATTACAACGACGCGGGCGTGCAGATCGGCACACTGGCCAACAGCACGCAGCTGCGCGCCCGGGGCTTCAAGCCCGGTGACGCGCAGTGGCCCGAGGCCGCCTACAACGGCGACTACATCCAGGACATCGCCAACGACTTCCTGGCGAAGAAGACCGTGGCCGCCGACGACCGCAGCTTCACCGCCAGTGGCGACGTGGACGACCTCGACGGCATCCGCCAGTTTGCCGTGGCCTACCTGCGCCGCGAGCAGGACCTGGACCTGCAGGCCTTCCAGGTGAAGTTCGACCACTACTACCTGGAGTCCAGCCTCTACACCAGCGGCCGCGTGGACGCCACGGTGAAGCGCCTCGTCGAGGCCGGCAAGACCTACGAGCAGGACGGTGCGCTGTGGCTGAAGTCGACCGACTACGGCGACGACAAGGACCGCGTCATGCGCAAGGGCGACGGCAGCTACACCTACTTCGTGCCCGACGTGGCCTACCACATCGCCAAGTGGGAGCGCGGCTTCAGCAAGGTCATCAACATCCAGGGCACCGACCACCACGGCACCATCGCCCGCGTGCGCGCCGGCCTGCAGGCCGCGGGCGTGGGCATTCCCGCCGGCTACCCGGACTACGTGCTGCACACCATGGTGCGCGTGGTCAAGGGTGGCGAAGAGGTGAAGATCAGCAAGCGCGCCGGCAGCTACGTCACGCTGCGCGACCTGATCGAGTGGACCAGCAAGGACGCGGTGCGCTTCTTCCTGCTCAGCCGCAAGCCCGACACGGAATACACCTTCGATGTGGACCTGGCGGTGCAGAAGAACAACGACAACCCGGTCTACTACGTGCAGTACGCCCACGCGCGCATCTGCTCGGTGCTGGCCGCCTGGCAGGAAAAAGAGGGCGGCGACCCCGCCACGCTGAAAGACGCCAACCTCGCCGCGCTGCAGAGCCCGGCGGCGCAGGCGCTGATGCTGCTGCTGGCGAAATACCCGGCCATGCTGGCCTCGGCCGCGACCGACTTCGCCCCGCACGACGTCACCTTCTACCTGCGCGAACTCGCCGCCTGCTACCACAGCTACTACGACGCCGAGCGCATCCTGGTGGAAGACGAGGCCGTGAAACGCGCCCGCCTGGCGCTGGTGAGCGCGACCGCACAGGTATTGCACAATGGCCTGGCGGTGCTGGGCGTCAGTGCCCCACGGAAAATGTGATTCGGGAACGTTTATGAACAGCAACTCACGGCAGGCTCGGCGCCAGCGCGGCGGCACCCTCATCGGCTTCATCCTGGGCCTGCTCGTGGGGCTGGCGGGGGCGCTGTCGGTGGCGATCTATGTCACGCGGGTGCCGGTGCCCTTTGTGGATCGCGGTGTCTCGCGCAAGCCGGCGCAGGACGAGGCCGAAGCCGAGCGCAACCGGGGCTGGAACCCCAACGCCGCGCTGGGCGGCCGCGAGCAGCCCGGTGCTGCGCCGCCACCGCCCCCCCCGGCCGCCGAAGAGGCGGGCACCATCATCGTGCCGCCGGCCGACGGCAAGGCCCTGCCGGCACCCACCCCGTCGCCCACGCCGGACACCCCGGTGGCCCGGCCGGTGACGCCCGGCTCGGCCGATCCGCTGGGCGATCTGGCGCAGTCGCGCCTGGGGCAGGGCGGTGCCGCAGCGCCCGCGGCAGCCGCCCCTGGGCAGGCCGCAGGCCCGGGTGCCGACCCGTTCACCTACTTCGTGCAGGCCGGCGCCTTCCGCACGCCAGAAGACGCCGAAAGCCAGCGCGCCAAGCTCGCCATGCTGGGCATCACCGCCGACGTGAGCGAGCGCGAGCAGTCGGGCCGCACGGTGTTCCGCGTGCGCGTGGGGCCGTTCAACCAGAAGGCGCTGGCCGACGCCACGCGCGAGCAGCTGGAGAGCAACGGCGTGGAGGCCGCGCTGGTGCGCGTGCAACGCTGAGCCCACCGCCTCACCCCCTCGCGGCTCACCAGCTCGACGGGAACTTATCGTGGGGCCGTGAGCCCCAAGAAGCCATTCAAGGAGTCAGAACCCATGCAACGTCGTGAATTTTCCCGCTCTCTCCTGGCCGCTGGCGCCAGCTCCGCCGTGGGCGCCGCCGGGGTACTGGCCCTGCTGCCGGCCCAGGCCCAGACGGCCGGCCTGAAAGAGGGCACCGACTTCATGCGCCTGCAGCGCCCGGCGCCGGTGGACAGCCCGGCCGGCCAGATCGAGGTGGTCGAGTTCTTTGCCTACTCCTGCATCCACTGCTACAACTTCGAGCCGCTGTTCGACGACTGGATGAAGAAGAAGCCCGCCAACGTGGTGGTGCGTCGCACGCCGGTGGCCTTCAACGAGAGCTTCGTGCCCATGCAGCGCCTGTATTACGCGCTGGAGGCCATGGGCCAGGTCGAGGCCCTGCACGCGAAAGCCTTCCGCGCCATCCACGTGGACAAACAGCGCTTCACCAACCCCGACACCATCGTGGCCTGGGCGGTGGCGCAGGGCCTGGATCGCGAGAAGTTCGTCGGTTTCTTCAACTCCTTTGCCGTGTCGGGCAAGGCCAAGCGCGCGACCCAGCTGCAGGATGCCTACGGGGTCGAAGGCACACCGTCGCTGGGGGTGGGGGGCCGCTTCTACGTGGGAGGCCAGGGCCCGCGCACCCTGGTGGTGGCCGACGCGCTGATCGCCGAGCTGCGCAGGGCCTGACCCTCGGCCTGCAGAGCCCCATGTGCCCGCCCTGTGCGGGCTTGTTTTTTTGGGGCCGAAACGGCCCGTGTGGCCGGGGTGTCGGGCGGTGCGAGAAAGCCGCTCGGCGTGTGGCGTTTTCCGATGGAGGCACCGCTACAATGAATGCAAGTTTCGTGCCCTGCATTCCATGACATCACACCCCCTCTCTCCCTTTCGTCGCCCCTGGCGTGTGCCCGCGGCCGCGCTCGTGGGTGTCGTGCTGACGCTGGGCGTGGCGCATGCCGAGCGGGCCGACCGCAACCAGCCCATGAACGCCGAGGCCGATGCCCTGCGCTACGACGACGCCCGCCAGACCAGCGTGTTCACCGGCAACGTGGTCATCACCAAGGGCACGATCATCATCCGCGGCGCGCAGGTGGAGGTGCGCCAGGACCCGCAGGGCAACCAGTTCGGCCTCGTCACCGCCGGCCCGGGGCTGCCGGCTTATTTCCGCCAAAAGCGCGAGGCGGTCGATGAATTCATTGAGGGCCAGGCCCAGCGCATTGAATACGACAGCCGCACCGAGACCGTGCGCTTCCTGGGTGGTGCGGTGCTGCGCCGCTTCGTCGGCGCCCGCCTGAACGACGAGACGGTGGGCGGCACCATCGTCTACAACAGCAGCAACGACACCTTCAGTGTTGAAGGCGGCCCCGCCAACCGCAGCACCGGCAACCCGCAGGGCCGCGTGCGCGCCATGATCACCCCCGTGCCGAAGGAAGCGGCGCCGGCACCCGCGGCCCCGCCGGCTCCCTTGCGCCCCAGCCGCCAGCTGGGCGAGGGCGCGCAGTGAGCGCGCCCACGGAAGCAGCGGCGGCCACCGACCCGTCCACCCCCGAGACCAGCCGCCTGGAAGCCCGCGGGCTCAAGAAGGCGTATGGCAAGCGCCTGGTGGTCAAGGATGTGTCGCTCGGCGTGGACAAGGGCGAGGTCGTGGGTTTGCTCGGCCCCAACGGCGCCGGCAAGACCACGTCGTTCTACATGCTGGTGGGGCTGCTGCGCTCGGACGCCGGGCAGATTTTGCTCGACGGGCAGTCCATCGAACGCCAGCCGATCCACCGCCGCGCGCGCCTGGGGCTGGGCTACCTGCCGCAGGAAGCGTCGATTTTCCGCAAGCTCACCGTGGCCGAGAACGTGCGCGCCGTGCTGGAGTTGCAGCAGGACGCCGCCGGCAAGCCCCTGGCACGGGCCGCCATCGACGCCCGGCTTGACGCGCTGCTGAAAGACCTCCACGTCGATCACCTGCGCGATTCGCCCGCGCCCGCGCTCTCGGGCGGCGAGCGCCGCCGGGTGGAAATCGCGCGTGCGCTGGCCACCGACCCGCGCTTCATCCTGCTCGATGAACCCTTTGCCGGCATCGACCCGATTGCCGTCATCGAGATCCAGCGCATCATCGGCTTTCTGAAATCGAGGGGCATTGGCGTGCTGATCACCGACCACAACGTGCGCGAGACGCTGGGCATCTGCGACCGCGCCTACATCATCAACGACGGCCACGTCCTCACCAGCGGCACCCCCGCCGAGATCGTGGAAAACGCCGACGTCCGCCGGGTCTACCTCGGCGAACATTTCCGGATGTGATGAACAAGCTTTCGCAACACCCAGGCCACAGTGGGCGCCGAGCGGTCGCCCTGCCCAGGGCGGCCGAGGAACCGGTTTTGCCGGGCCTCAGGCTGCGCCCCCCTTCAGGAGGGGGGACGCGCGAAGCGCGGCGGGGGGTGTTCCGATGAAACAAGGCCTGTCCCTGCGCGTTTCGCAGCACCTGGCGCTCACGCCCCAGCTGCAGCAATCGATCCGCCTGCTGCAGCTCTCCACCCTGGAGATGGCGCAGGAGGTGGAGCAGATGCTCGATGAAAACCCCTTCCTGGAGCGCACGGAGGAGATCGCCGACCGCGAGGCCTTTGGCCTGGAGCAGACCGACACGCCGGTGAGCGCCGGCGAGCAGCTCGCCGACCTGGCTTCGCCGGCCACCGAGGCGCCAGTCAGCGCCGAGTTCGACGGCCCGCTGGCCGAGCGCAGCAGCACCAGTCCCGAGGTGTCCAGCGACAGCACGCCCGCCGACGAGTTCGAAAGCCGGCTCGACGGCGCCAGCCCGGTCGAGGAAAGCTGGGAGGGTGACGGCACGGTCGAGATGAAGCCCGACGACAGCGAGTGGGGCGGCGACGCGCCGCCGCGCAACAGCGGCTCGGGCGACGACGATGAAACCGCCAGCGCGGCCGACCTGGCCCGCGTGCCGGTGAGCCTGCAGGACTTCCTGCACGAGCAGGCCCGCTGCCTGCGCCTGAGCGACGAAGACAGTGCGGCGCTCTACTTCCTCATCGAGTCGCTCAACGACGATGGGTATCTGGAAGAAAGCCTCGCCGATCTGGTCAGCGCCTGGCTGCACCTCTCCGCCATGCCCGGCGCGTTGGACGCGGCGGACGCACCCGATACATCCGCTGCACCGGCCGATGGCATGGCCGCACTCGAAGCCGCCATCGATGGTTACGAGCCCCCTGACCAGCTGGAGGCACGCGAGGCCATCCAGCAGCGCCTGGCCATGGCGCTGCAGCTGCTGCAGCACATGGAGCCCACCGGCGTGGGCGCGCGCGACCTGGGCGAGTGCCTGCGCCTGCAGGTGATGGAGTTGCGCAACAGCCCCGAGGCGCGTGCGGCGCTGGCCATTTGCGCGCAGCCGCTGGAACTGATCGCCAAGCGCGACGTGAAACGCCTGTGCAGCCTGTGCGGCCTGGACGACGAAACGGTGCGTGCCGCGCTCGGCCTCATCGCCCGGCTGGAGCCCAAGCCGGGGCGGCGCTTCATGGACGTGGAGCGCAACGTGGTGGTGCCCGACGTGCTGGTGACCCGCGCCGGCCGCGGTTTCAAGGTGCAGCTCAACGCCGAGGTGATGCCGCGCCTGCGTGTGCACGACGTGTACGCCAACGCCATGCGGCAGAACCGCGGCGGTCGTGACAACGGTGGCGAGGCCGGCCACGCCGCCATGCAGCAGCGCCTGCAGGAGGCGCGCTGGTTCATCAAGAACATCCAGCAGCGGTTTGACACCATCCTGCGCGTGTCCTCGGCCATCGTCGAGCGCCAGCGCAATTTCTTCATGCACGGCGAACTGGCCATGCGCCCGCTGGTGCTGCGCGAGATTGCGGACGAGCTGGGCCTGCACGAGTCCACCATCAGCCGTGTGACCACCGCCAAGTACATGGCCACGCCCTTCGGCACCTATGAGTTGAAGTATTTCTTCGGCTCTTCGCTGGGCACCGAGACCGGTGGCAATGCGTCGAGCACCGCGGTGCGCGCGCTGCTCAAGCAGTTCATCGCCTCCGAAGACCCGGCCAAGCCGCTCTCCGACAACCAGCTGTCGGACCTGCTGCGCGAGCAGGGCATCGAATGCGCCCGCCGCACCGTGGCCAAGTACCGCGAGGCCCTGCGCATTGCGCCGGCCAATTTACGGAAATCCTTATGACCCCCACGCTCCGCCGCTTCGCGGGCCGCTGGACGAGACGCTGCCAGCGTCAGCGTCTTTTCTCGCGGTCCCGACGTGCGCAGGCACGTCGGGAGCCGCAGCGCTCAGCCCCAAGGGGTCTGTGTCGCCTTGAGGCGGCCCGGCGGCGACACACACCATGAACCATCTCAATCTTTTCCTGCCCTGCGCCGCCGGCGTGGAGGACTACCTGGCCAACGAAGTGCAGGGCATCACCGGCGAGCCGCTGGCCTTCAAGGCGCGGGGTGGCGTGGGCGTGAAGGCGTCCTGGCGCGAGGCCATGCGCCTGAACCTCTACAGCCGCCTGGCGCAGCGCGTGCTGGTGCAGCTGTGGCACTGCGACTACCGCAACGAGCAGGACCTGTACAACGCCGCCAGCGAGGTGGCCTGGGAAATCTGGTTCTCGCCCGCGCAGACCATCAAGGTTGAAATCACCGCCCAGCACAGCCCGCTCACCAGCCTGAACTTCGCGGCGCTGAAGATCAAGGATGCCATCTGCGACCGCTTCCGGCACAAGCGCGGCGAGCGCCCCAGCGTGGACACCACCTGGCCGGATATCCGCATTTACGCGCACCTGACCACCGAAGAGCTCACGCTCTACATCGACACCTCGGGCGAGCCGCTGTTCAAGCGCGGCTGGCGCGAAGACAAGGGCGATGCGCCGCTGAAGGAAACGCTGGCCGCCGCCATGATCGTGGCCACCGGCTGGGACCAGTGCGCCGAAGCGCCGCTGGACGCCGTGGTGCCGCTCTACGACCCCTGCTGCGGCAGCGGCACGGTGGTGATCGAGGCGGCGCAGATTGCCCTGAACATCGCCCCTGGCATGCAGCGACGCTTTGCATTCGAGAAGATGCTGCCCTTCCAGCCACATGTGTGGAAGGGTGTGAAGGACGAAGCCGTCGAGCTGCAGCGCGAATGGCCGGCCGGGCACCCACCCATCGTGTTCGGCAGCGATGTGTCTTTCCGCATGGTCGATTTTGCGCAGCGCAACGCCGAGCGCGCGGGCGTGGCCCACGCGGTGGAGCTGCGCGGCGGCGACGCCCTGCAGCGCATGCCGCCCACGCAAACCCCCGGTGTGATGTTGCTGAATCCGCCGTATGGCGAGCGCATCGCCGCGGCCGGCGTGGCCGGCGAACGTGCCGGAGAGCGCGCCAGCGCCCGGGCCGAGCGGGGCGCTGCGCGCACCTTCTCGGTCGGCCGTGCACCGGCTGAGGACGCACGGCTGGGCCGCGAGAGCGCGCAGATGGCGGACGGCGGCGACGGCAGCGAGTTCTTCCAGCAGCTGGCTGCGCACTGGAAGAGCCACTACGCCGGCTGGAGCGCCTGGCTGCTCACGCCCGACCTGAAGTTGCCCGGCAAGATGCGCTTCAAGGAATCGCGCCGCGTCCCGCTGTGGAACGGCCCGATCGAGTGCCGCCTGTTCCGTTTCGACCTGACCGCGCGGCGCACCGAGCCACCGCCGGCCCGGGGCTGAGGGGCCGGCCCATGACTGGTCGCGCACCGCTGGTGATCGACACCAACATCGCGCTGGACCTGTTCGTGTTCCACGACCCGGCGACCGCGGCGCTGCGCGCCGCCCTCGACGGTGCCTCGCACCGCTGGCTCGCCACCGATGCCATGCGCGAGGAACTGGCCGGCGTGCTGGCCTACCCGCAGATCGCGCGCTGGCTGGTGCCGCCACGGCTGGACGGCGCCCAGGTGCTCCAAGCGTTTGATCAGCGCGTGTGCACCGTGGCGTCCGCACCGAGAGCCGCCTACGCCTGCAAAGACCCCGACGACCAGAAGTTCATTGACCTGGCGGTGGCGCACGGCGCGGTGCTGGTGAGCAAGGATGCGGCGGTGCTCTGCATGGCCCGTCGACTGGCACGCCTGGGGGTGGACGTGCGCCGCCAGTGGGGAGCGCCCGGCGCAGCCCCTGGGAATGTGGGGCCCGCGCATGCGGTGGTCGGCACGGCACTCTGAGCCCAGGGCGCGTCCCCTGGCGCTTCCCAGGGGGCTGCTGGGCCTGGCGGCGCTGTGGGCCCTGGTGGGCCAGGCCGTCCTGGCGGCCCCGCTGTGTCAGCCGGTGGGGGCGGTACCAGGAACCGATCCGCCTGGCACCACGTTGCGCTGCTCTGAACGGCAGGGTGCGCTGGAACTGCAGCGCAGCCTGTCGGCCACCGGGCAGCTGCTGGCGCTGCAAGTGCTGGACGCCCAGGGCCGTCTCGTGCGCAGCGAAACGCTGACCGCGGGCCGGCGCATCAAGCGGGTGTACTACCCCGGTGGCACCCGGCTGCGCAGCGAAACCGATCTGCTGGAACGCGACCCGGGCGCTCCCGTTGGCCGCGAAGGCGTGGCCCGTGAGTGGGCCGAGGACGGCCGGCTCACCCAGGAAACCGTCTGGCTGGCGGGCGGCGAACAGAGGCTGACCCAGTGGCACCCCCACGGGCAGGTTCGCCTGCGCCAGCGCGTCTGGCGCCTGGGCCGGGACGGGTGGCGCACCAGCGAGACCTTCTGGGACAACGGCCAGGCCGCCGCCGTCAACACCGAGCGCAACGGGCGCCTGCTGGGCTGGCAGCGCTACCACGACGAGGCCGGGCGTCGCCTGCGCGAAGACGAGCACGGCGAACAGGGCGTGCTGCTGCAGCGGCGCCACTACCGGCCCGACGGCTCGCTGGCGCGCGAAGAACGCTTCGCCGACGACGCCAGCCGTCTCTGAACCCACCGGGCGCTCACCGCTGGTCACCGCCTGGGCCGGGGGCTGCGGGCTACACTGGCGGCCATTTTCAATTGCCCGCTTGCCGCCATGAACACCCCTGCCACCCCGCCCGATCTGAACACCCCGCTGGACCACGACGATTTCGACACGCTCGACGCCATCCTGGACGATCTGCGCACCCGCGGCGAGGAGGTGCCGCAGTGGGAGTTCTGCGAGGGCGCCATGGCGGCCCTGCTGTGCACCCGCCGCCTCATCATGCCCAGCGAGTACTTCCCGGTGCTGCTGGGCACGGGCGACAGCGCACCCGGCCAGGCCGGCAGCGACGAGGCCGACACGCACTTTGCCGACGAAGCCCAGTTCACGCAGTTCATGACGCTCTGGACCCGCCGCTGGAACGAGGTGGCCACCGCGCTGGGTGCCGACGTGGAAACGCTGGAGGACGAGCGCAGCTACCACCCCGAGGTGATGGACGTGCGTGGCGCCGTGGCCAGCCTGTCCGAGGAAGCACGCGCCGAGATCGGCGACCAGGAGCTGCCCGCCTTCGGCCAGGTCTGGGCGCTGGGCTTCATGTTCGTGGTGGAAAACTGGGCAGAGGACTGGGCCGCGCCGCGCGACAAGGAGACCGCCGGCTGGCTCAACGACGCGCTGGATGCCATCGTGGCCATCACCGAGGACGACACCGACCCGCCCACGGTCTGCATGCACAGCGACGACGGCCCGCCCAGCGTGAGCGAGGAGCGGCTCAACGCCTTTGGTGCGGCCATCTGGGCGGTGTACGACCTGCGCCAGCTCTGGCAGAGCCTGGGCCCGCGCATCGAATCGGCCCGCAAGGCCGACACCCCCGGTCGCAACGACCTTTGCTGGTGTGGCAGCGGCAAGAAATACAAGAAGTGCCACGGGGCGAACTGAGCGCCCTTGGGATGGTGCGGGCGCGCACGGCGCCTCAGCCGCGCTGCAGCAGCCGCAGCATCTGCAGCACGCGTGCACGGCTGCGCTCGAAGTCGGTGTTCAGCAGGGTGCTGGCCAGGTGCATCTGATCGGCGCGGGCCAGTGACAGCGCCTGGTTCGCCACGTGATGGAACTGCTGGTACTCCGCCTGCAACGCTTCCAGCAAAGCCTGTGGCCCGTCGCCCCGCGCCATCGCTTTTGCCAGCCAGCGACCCAGACCGCTGTCCGCGGGGCCGGGCAGCGGGGCGTGCGGCGTGGTGCTCGTCGGGTCGGTGCGCAAGTGTTCGTTGAATGCCACGCACCATTCCAGGTGATCGATGAGGACGGCCTGAACCTCCAGCCGGTCGTAGCCGGTGAGGGCGGGTTGGGGTGTGGGGGCGGGCGGCGGCGGGGGGCTCGCCTGCACCGGCACTCGCGTGTACAGCCGCCGCATGAGACGGGTCAGGAATGTCATCCGTGGCCTGCCAGGTCTTGAGGGAATGAAAAAGGCAACGGTGTGCCGCAATCCCTTCATCTTATGGGCTGCCCGATGAACGGCCGCCGGGAACACCGGCGCGCGGTCGGTCTGTTGCACGTCAGGGCTGCGCATGCGTGGGGAAAAGGCCGACCCAGCGTGCGAGATGTCACGTAGGACGCACCTCTTCCGATACGCGCCGGGCGGGCATTGTCCCGTGCACCCCCCCACCCCGTTCGCCCAGCGCGGGAGCTCGCCGCTGAGGCGTGGCAGGCCATTGCCGCCCGTGCAGGGGACGGCTTGGCCGGCAGTGCCCCACCCGGGGCGGCAGCCCCTTCGGCCGACCTGAGGCGGGGCTCACAGTCGCTGCAGCAGCCCGGTCAGCGCGTGCTGCACGGTGGCCTGGCGCACGGTCGCGCGGTCGCCTTCGAACCAGCGGCGTTCGGTGAACACGGCGGTCGGCGTGGACCAGCCGAACCACACGGTGCCGACCGGCTTCTCCGCGCTGCCCCCCGTGGGCCCCGCCACCCCGGTCACCGCCACGGCGCACTGCGCCCGCGCGTGCTGCAGCGCGCCAGCGGCCATGGCCCGCGCCACCGCCTCGCTCACCGCACCCTCAGCTGCGATCAATGCCACCGGCACGCCCAGCAGTTCGGACTTGGCTGCGTTGGAATAGGTGACCAGGCCGCGCTCGAACCAGTCGCTCGATCCGCTCAGCTCGGTGCATGCCCCTGCAATCAGCCCGCCGGTACAACTCTCGGCCGTGGCCATCATCCAGCCCCGCGCTTTCAGTTCGGCGGCAAGTTGTTCAACCAGGGCGGGGATGGCGGAGTCGGTCATGGCAGGGTGTCCAGGTGATACAAAGATGCCGATCCGGCGTGACATGCCGGAACCCGAAGATGCCGTGGAACTGGCGTTGCCAGGCCGCAGGCATCGCCCCCTTGAGGGGGTGACGCGCGCAGCGCAGCGCGGGGGCGGGCTTCAGTACCGCCAGGCCGCCACCACCAGCAAGGTGCAGAACGCCGCGGCAAAATCGTCCAGAAGAATACCGAAACCGCCGCGTGGTCCGAAGCCCTTGAAGCGCTGGTCGGCCCAGGCCATGGGCCCGACCTTGACCGCATCGAACAGGCGGAACAGCGCGAAGGCGTAGAGCTGGCCCCAGAAATCCGTGGGCGAGACCAACCAGAGCACCAGCCAGAAGGCGATCACCTCGTCCCACACGATGTGGCGGGAATCGGCGATGCGCAAGTGCCGTGAGGTGACCGTGCAGGCCCACCAGCCCACCAGCGTGCCCAAGCCGATCAGCCATGCCCAGCCGGTGTCCGTCAGATAGGGCTGCAGCAGCAGGAACGCGGCCCAGGCCCACAGCGTGCCCACCGTGCCGGGCGCCAGACGGGCCAGGCCGGAGCCGGCGCCCAGTGCGATGAAATGGGCCGGGTGAGACAGCAGGAAGGCCCAGTTCGGGTTGTGCAGGGGCGCCGTCGGTGCTGCGGCACGGGGCCACTGGCTCGTGGCGTCTAGGGGTTCGGACATGGCGGCATTATGCGGTCGGCTGCTGGGGAGCCTGGGTGGCGGCCCACCGGTGAAACGCAGAGCGGGCATTTCTGAAACGCGTCTGGCGCCTCGGGTTCAAGCTCAGGCAAAGTGATCGAAGCTGCGCGAATGCCAGTTCAGCGGGCGCCCCTGGGTATCGAGCACGCGCAGCCCGGTGCCGGGCCGGATGCGGCCGATGCGCTGCACCGGTGTGGCGGCTGCCTGGGCCGCCTCTGCCACGGCCTGGCGCTGCCCGGACGCCGCGGTGAACAGCAACTCGTAGTCGTCACCGCCGTTGAGCAGGCAGTCCAGGCGGTGTGCGGGCGGCAGGCGCCGCAGGCAGGGCGCCACCGGCAGGGCGGCGCTGTCGATGTCCGCGCCGACGCCGCTGGCCGCCAGAATGTGGCCGAGGTCGCCGGCCAGGCCGTCGCTCACGTCGAGCGCGGCGTGCGCCACGCCGGCCAGCGCGCGGCCCAGGCCAAGGCGCGGCGTGGGCCGCTCCAGCCGCTCGCGCAGCAGCGCCAGCGCCGGCAGCCCGGCGTGGCGCACGGCCCAGTCGGTGCCGCGCATCAGCTCCAGCGCCAGCCGCGCTTCGCCGGTGCACCCGCTCAGGTAGAGGTCGTCGCCCGCCTGGGCCGCGTCGCGCCGCAGGGCCTGGTGCGGCGGCACTTCGCCCAGCACGGTGATGCAGATGTTCAGCGGTCCGCGCGTGGTGTCGCCGCCCACCAGCGGGCAGGCGTGGGCGTCGGCCAGGGCGAACAACCCGCGGGCGAAAGCGGCCAGCCAGGCATCGTCGGCGGCGGGCAGCGAGAGCGCGAGCGTACAGCCCAGCGGACGCGCCCCCATGGCCGCCAGGTCGCTCAGGTTGACCGCCAGCGCCTTGTGGCCGAGTGCGTCGGGCGCCACGTCCGGGAAAAAATGCCGCCCCTCGACCAGCATGTCGGTCGACACCGCCAGCTGGCAGCCCGGCGTGGGCCGCAGCAGTGCGCAGTCGTCGCCCACGCCCAGTGCCACGGCATCGGGATAGGCGGTGCCGGGGCGCTGGAAGTGGCGGCGGATCAGCTCGAACTCACCCATGCTCGGATACCCGGGCGGTGGGCGGCGGTGGGGATGCGGGGGCATCGGGCACCTGTTCGTCGAGGTCCGGATCCGGGTCCAGGGTTGCGTGTGGGGCCAGGGCGCGCGGCGGCAGCAGGAAGCTCAACGGTGCACGCCGGATGCGCTGGCGAATGGCGGCGCGTATGCGCTGGCGGTTCACCTCGCTGATGGCCTGCGCGCGCAAGGCCAGCCGGAAGGCGAGGTAGAAGCTCACGGTGAGGTTGATCGGGCCCACCAGCGCCACCCCGGCCACCGCCCACCACAGCGCGGGTTCGGCCAGCACCGACAGGCCCAGCGCCGCCGTGGCCGCGGCCACCTGGCCGGCGGCCAGTGTGACGTGGCGCACCTCCAGCCCCAGGCCGAAGAAGAGCGCGAAGGCGGGCACCAGCCCGAGCATCAGGCCCAGCGACACGTTGGCGGACAGACCCGATATGTTCTGCCGCAGAAAGGTGGCCCAACGCGCGGCGCGCACCGGGCCGAGCACGCGGGTGAAGCGCGGGTTGTGCCGCACGGCGGAGTCGAGCTTGTGGTAGACGAACCAGTTCTCCACCCAGCCGGCCACGATGCTGGAGGCGAACAGCAGCACGCCGGTGAGGGCGGCAAACAGCAGCGTGGGGCCGAGCAGGTGCAGGTCGTGCAGCACGTGCACGGCCTTGTCCTCGCTGATCATGGGCGCGCCGGCCCCGAACTGCAGCGCCAGGCTGATCAGCAGCACCACCGGCACGACCAGCCCCACGTTCCCGACGATGGACGCGATCTGCGAGCGGAACAGGTGCGCCACCTCGTCCACGAAGCGGCGCACCGCGCCGGGCTGGCGGATGTCCTTGAGCTTGGCGACCATGGCCGGCGCCGTCACGGCAGGCTGCTTGGTGGCCACCGTGAGGTGCAGCAGCTGGATCAGCACGAAAGACAGGGCGTAGTTCAGGCCGTCAGCCAAACCACCCCAGAAGGCCGACAGCCCCAGCACCACGAGCGAGAACTTGGCCCAGGTGGTGAAGGCCAGCACGGCCCCGCCGCCAGCCGCCTTGCCCAGCATCTGGCGGTATTCGGCGGCGTTGCGGGTGATGTAGTGTTCCCCGCTTTCGGCGCTGCGTTCGGCCACCTTGGCGGCCGTGATCTGGGAGCTGCTGGCAATCAGCGCGCGCACGCTGCGGTTGTCCTGGCCCACCTGCGCCAGGTCGGCCAGCAGGGCGGCGGCGGCACGCTCGGGCTGGGTCGACTGCAGGCAGTCGAGCAGTTCCTTGATGCGCACGATGCGCTCGCGCAGCTGGCGCAGCCGGAACACGATGCCCACCGAGACGCCGTGCGCCTCCAGGTGCGAATACACCGTGTAGGCGGCCTGGCGGCAGGCGTCGAGCTGATCGCGCAGGCGGGCGGCGGCGTCCAGCGCGGCCGGGCTGCGCGGGCCTTCGAGTTCCACCGCCTGGCGCAGGGTTTCGAACGAGCTGGGCAGTTCGTGGAAGGCGCGGGCGGCCTGAGCGGCCGGCGACATCCGCACCCGGATTTCGGAGGCAAAACCGGTCGCGCTGACCTGGCTGACGCAGAACATCAGCGCGTCCATCAGCGCGGTCTGCCAGAAACCGGCCCTGGCCGGTGGCGGGCTGCCGGCCTCGCCGGCGCCGGGTGCGGGGGGCATCAGCAGCCCATGCAGGCGCTGCAGCGTGGCGCTGTCCAGCGCCTTGATCCAGCGCACGTCAAAGCGCGTGGGCAGCAGCAGGCCGAAGAGTTCGGCCAGGTCGGTGGTCTCGGGCGTACCGGGCAACACCTTGCGGCGCAGGCGGTGGCCCAGTTCGCTCATGAAAGCGGTGCGCGGGGCAAAACCGTAGTCGGCCAGCAGCGGCGTGGCGTCCACGCTGGACACGAAGGCCTGCCACCACAGGTGCCAGCGCGCCCGCCACTCGGGCTGGTCCTGCACCGCGTCGAGCAGTTCGCGCACGCGCGCCACGCTGGTCTGCGGGTCCTTGGCGTCGCCGCGCACCCAGCGCAGCAGCTCGATCAGCCAGAGGTGGCGCTGCGCCAGCGGCGCGTGCGGGTCCAGGGTGCGGAGCAGCGAGGGCAGTTCCATGGGATCGTGGCGCCGTTGCGCGGCGGTCCGTGAACGCAGGTCGGTGGCCGGTGTCGTGTGTTTCAGTGGAGCACGCGCGGGGGTCGTTCGCCCGGTCCGGTGCCACCCGCGCGCAAGGCGAACTCGGGCACCTCGGCGTCGAAGCGCTCGCCGTCTTCGGCCACGCAGAAGAAGCTGCCGCGCATGCTGCCGGTGGGCGTGGCCAGGCGGGTGCCGCTGGTGTACTGGAACGACTCGCCCGGGCGCAGCAGCGGCTGGTTGCCCACCACCCCCAGGCCCCTGACCTCTTCGGTGTGGCCGCGCGCGTCGTCGATCACCCAGTGGCGGGCGATCAGCTGCGCCGGCACATCACCGGTGTTGGTGATGGTGATGGTGTAGGCGAAGGCGTACAGGTCCTCGTCGGGCGAGGACTGTTCGCGCAGGTACTGAGGCTCGACTTCGCAGGTGAACTGGTATTTCGACATGAACGGCATGTTACCGCGCCCGGGCAAGTCCCTGGCGGGCCTGCGAAAATGCGGCCCACCTCCACCGTTTGCCCACAGAAGGCCGCCCATGTCCACCTACCGCATCGCCCCGTCCATCCTCTCTGCCGACTTTGCCCGCCTGGGTGAGGAAGTGCGCAACGTCATTGCCGCCGGCGCCGACTGGATCCACTTCGACGTGATGGACAACCACTACGTGCCCAACCTCACCTTCGGGCCGATGGTCTGCCAGGCCTTGAAGCCGCATGCGAAGAAGCCCGACGGCACGCCGGTGCCGATCGACGTGCACCTGATGATCCAGCCGGTGGACGCGCTGGCGGGCGCTTTCATCGACGCCGGTGCCGACCTGGTGAGCTTCCACCCCGATGCCTCGGCCCATGTGCACCGCAGCGTGCAGGCCATCAAGGCCAAGGGTGCCAAGGCAGGCCTGACCTTCAACCCGGCGCAGCCGCTGGACGTGCTGGACTGGACCATCGACGACATCGACCTCATCCTCATCATGAGCGTGAACCCCGGCTTCGGCGGTCAGAGCTTCATCGATTCGGCGCTGCGCAAGATCGAGCAGGCGCGCAAGCGCATCGAGGCCAGCGGCCGCGACATCCGCCTGGAGGTGGACGGCGGCATCAAGGCCGACAACATCCGCCGCGTGGCCGACGCCGGCGCCGACACCTTCGTGGCCGGCAGCGCGATCTTCGGCAAGCCGGACTACAAGGCCGTGATCGACCAGATGAGAGCGGCACTGGGCTAACCCCCGCACCGCTGCGCGTCACCCCCTCAATGGGGGTGATGCGGGTGGCCCGGCAGAGCCGGTGCCACGGCATCCCTGGTCGGGCTTCACTTCGCTTCGGAGATGGTTTTGATTTTTTCGGACTTACAGGCCGCCATCGTCGATCTCGACGGCACGATGGTGGACACGCTGGGCGATTTCGAGGTCGCCCTCAACCGCAGCCTGGCCGAGCTGGGGCTGCCCGGCGTGGACCGCGCGCTTGTCGAGCGCACGGTGGGCAAGGGCTCGGAGCACCTCATCCGCAGTGTGCTGGCGCACCAGCTGGCGCTGCCGGAGGTGAAGGGTGTCGGGCAGGCCTGCCCGGCCGTGTCGGTGGACGCGCTCTACGAACGCGCCTGGAGCGCCTATCAGCGGCACTACCTCGCCATCAACGGCCAGTTCTCCGACGTGTACCCCGGCGTGGTCCCGGGCCTGGAGCAGATGCGCGGCGCTGGCTGGGCACTGGCCTGCCTGACCAACAAGCCCCTGGCCTTCGCGCAGGCGCTGCTGCGGGCCAAGGGGCTGGACGGGTACTTCGTCCATGTGTTCGGAGGCGACAGCTTCGAGCGCAAAAAGCCCGACCCACTGCCCCTGCTCAAGACCTGCGGGGCGCTGGGCACCGCGCCGGCGCGCACGCTGATGGTGGGCGATTCGCAGAACGACGCGCAGGCTGCCCGGGGCGCCGGCTGCCCGGTGGCGCTGGTCACCTACGGCTACAACCACGGCGAACCGGTGCGGGCCGTGGACGCCGACGCCTACCTCGACCGGCTCGACGCGCTCGGCTTGCCGCGGCTTCAGTAGATCAGCTTGCCGTCGGCCGTGGCCACGCCGATGTCCACCCAGCCGCTGCCCTCGTTGCTTTTGCTGAAGTTCGTCCGGAATCCGCTCAGGTCCAGTTCGCCCATCGCGTGCAGCGACTGCGCGATGCCCGATGGCGTCAGCGTGCGGGCGCGGCGTGCCGCGGCGGCGAACACCCGGGCGGTGATGTAGCCCTCCATGTGGAACGGCGAATAGAGCGTCAGGTCGGGGTGTGTCTTCTTCATGGCAGCGCGGAAGTCGCGCTGCAAGCCCAGCGACACGCCCGCGGGGTTGGGGAAGGTCTGGGCAATGCCCACGCCGCGCGCGCCCTGCCCGGCGAACTTGACCAGTGCCGGCGCGGGCAGATACGACAGCGTGAAGATCTGCTGCACCACGCCGGCCTTGCGCAGCGCGGCAATGGCCTCTCCGCTGAACTTGGGCGCGCCCACCACGAGAGCCGAGTGGGGGGACGCTTTGGCCAGCGCCTGTGCCGCCGAGGTGATGGCGGCGGGATCGGTCGAGGACGGGTAGCTGGTGATCTCGACGCTGCCGCCTTCTGCCTTGGCGGCCGCCTGCGCCGAGGCCAGGCCCGAGCTGCCCATGGGAATGTCCTGGTGCAGCACCCCCATCGACTGGATGTTCAGCGCGCGCGCATGCGCCACGATCTTGCGGATCTGCTGTTCGTCGCCCGCGCGGATATGGAAGAGTTTCGGGTGCCCGGGTTCGCGCAGCACCTTGGCGCCCGGCACGGCGTTGAGGACCACGATGTCGGTGCTGTCGAGCAGCTTGTCGTCGAGCATGGCCTTGAGCGTGGCCGAGCCCAGCGGTGTCAGCAGCGCGACCGCCTTGGCTTCCAGCGCCTTGGCCAACTGTGTTTTGAAGCCCTCATAGGTGTAGGTGTCGTCCAGCGTGAGCAGGCGCACCGTGCGCCCCTGGATGCCGCCGGCTGCGTTGACCTCGGCCAGCCCGGCGCGTATGCCCTCGTTGAGTTCCTTGGGGTCGGGGGCTGGCAGCACCGTGAAGGGCCCGATCTGGGCGACCACGAGGTCGCTGGTGCCAGCAGGGGCGGTCTGGGCCAGTGCGCCCCAGGGAAGGGCGGCCGCCAGGGCGGTCAGGATGAGAGGGCGTCGGTTCATGCGGGCAATGCAGGAGCAAAAGCCCGCATTCCAACAGGAGAGCCGAAGTAGGTGTTCAGACTTAACCGGGCGGGCGGACAGCCGGGGCCGCGCGCGGGACAAACGGCCGATCAGGATCCCTTGGGCTTGCCGAGCAGGGCGTCCTTCAGCTGCCCGTCGGCCGGCTTGGGCCCGAGCCAGATACGCATCAGCGCGTTGAAGAATTCGGGCTCTTTGAAGGGTTCGCCCTCCACTTTGCCCTTCACGGTCAGCACCGTGCCGGTGTCGGGCACCCAGTCGATCACCAGGGTCTCGCCCGTGCGCAGCATCTTGTGATCGGTGAACACCTGGCTCATGCGCATCACGCCCGGGATGAGTTTGGAAAAGGAGCCGCGCTCCATGTTGTCTTCCATTCCGCGCGCAAAGAGCTTGCCCATTTCACCCGAGTCGATGTCGCGCAGCATGGTGATGGCCAGGCGTTTCGGACCTTTGGTCGTCAGCACCTCTTCCGTGGTGGCCGCTTTCTCGGTCAGGTACAGGCCGGCGGTGTACACCTTGAACACGGCCTTGTGGCGAATGCCGGCCCCGTTGAGCCGCAGCGTGCTGCCGTGTGCCGTGAGGCGTTCTTCCAACTTCACGCCGCCCACGTCCACCGTGGCCGCGGTGGTCGCGGTGGTCGCCAATGGCGTGGTCAGTGCCCCCAGCACCAAGAACGCCCGCATTGAGCGAAGCAGGGCAGAGGAATGGCGGCTGCAAGGGTTCAAGGTGGGCTCCACTCGGGTGTTGAAAAATAAACGAACGATCGTTCTTTTTAATTGTTCGGTAGCCGTGAAAGAAAATCAAGCGGGTTGTTCCGGGTGCGCGCCGATGCGGTTTCGTGTGGGGCCACATGGCGTGTGGGCACCCGGATGGCTTTGCTACACTTTGGCCACCATGTTCCACCCACGCACAGCCCTCACCGGTGTTCTGCCGAGCCGCAATGGCCGGGGAGCCTGGCCCTGGCGTAAGCCAGCGTAAACGTGCACTCCCCCCGGGGTGCACAGGTGGGGTCCTGCCGCAACGACCCGTCGCCTGTGCCACCCCATCGCCTTGCCCGGCCCGACCGGGAATCCCTGAAGTACCAGCCCAGCCGCTGCGTGGCGCGCCCGGGACGATGGAGCCTCCGAACATGATCACCGAACTTGAATTCAAGAGCCTGGCCAGCCAGGGCTACAACCGCATCCCGCTCATGGCCGAGGCCTTTGCGGACCTGGAAACCCCGCTGTCGCTCTACCTGAAGCTGGCGCACGGGCGGGGCGACGGCAAGTACAGCTTCCTGCTCGAATCCGTGGTCGGCGGCGAGCGTTTCGGCCGCTACAGCTTCATCGGCCTGCCCGCGCGCACGCTGCTGCAGGCCAGCGGTTTCGGCGCCGAAGCAAAAACCGAGGTGGTGCGCGACGGCGTGGTGGTGGAAACCAACCACGGCAACCCGCTGGACTTCATTGCCGCCTACCAGAAACGCTTCAAGGTGGCGCTGCGCCCGGGCCTGCCGCGCTTCTGCGGCGGCCTGGCGGGCTACTTCGGCTACGACGCGGTGCGCTACATCGAGAAGAAGCTGGAGAAGAGCTGCCCGCCCGACACCCTGGGCTGCCCCGACATCCTGCTGCTGCAGTGCGAAGAGCTGGCGGTCATCGACAACCTCTCGGGCAAGCTCTACCTCATCGTCTACGCCGACCCTGCCCAGCCCGAGGCCTACGCCAACGCCAAGCGGCGGGTGCGCGAGCTGAAGGAGGCGCTGAAGTACTCGGTGAGCGCGCCGGTGGTCAAGCCCAGCCAGAGCCACCCGCCCGAGCGCGACTTCGCCAAGGCCGACTACATCGCCGCCGTGGAGCGGGCCAAGGAACTCATTGCCGGTGGCGACTTCATGCAGGTACAGGTGGGCCAGCGCATCAAGAAGCGCTACACCGAGAGCCCGCTATCGCTCTACCGCGCGTTGCGTTCGCTCAACCCCTCGCCCTACATGTACTACTATCACCTGGGCGACTTCCATGTGGTGGGCGCCTCGCCGGAGATCCTGGTGCGCCAGGAAAAAACCGAAGAGGGCACCAAGGTCATCATCCGGCCGCTGGCGGGGACACGACCCCGCGGCGCCACGCCCGAGAAAGACAAGGCGGCCGAGATCGAGCTGGTGAACGACCCCAAGGAACGCGCCGAGCATGTGATGCTGATCGACCTGGCGCGCAACGACATCGGCCGCATCGCGCAGATCGGCTCAGTCAAGGTGACCGAGGCCTTTGTGGTCGAGCGCTACAGCCATGTGATGCACATCGTCAGCAACGTCGAGGGCACGTTGATCGAAGGCATGACCAGCATGGACGTGCTCAAGGCCAGCTTCCCCGCCGGCACGCTCACCGGCGCCCCCAAGGTACACGCCATGGAAATCATCGACCAGCTCGAACCCACCAAGCGCGGCATTTACGGCGGCGCCTGCGGCTACCTGAGCTACGCCGGCGACATGGATGTGGCCATCGCCATCCGCACCGGCATCATCAAAGACCAGACGCTGTATGTGCAGGCGGCGGCCGGCGTGGTGGCCGATTCGGTGCCCGAGATGGAGTGGAGGGAAACCGAGCACAAGGCACGCGCGCTCCTTCGCGCGGCGGAACTCGTTGAGGAGGGCCTGGAATGAGCCAGAAGATTCAACTGCTGATGGTGGACAACTACGACTCGTTCACCTTCAACATCGTGCAGTACTTCGGTGAACTCGGTGCCGACGTGACCGTGGTGCGCAACGACGAGATCACGGTGGAGGAGATCCAGCGCCGGTTTGACGCTGGCCAGATCGACCGCCTGGTGATTTCGCCCGGCCCCTGCTCACCGGCCGAAGCGGGCATCTCGGTGCCGGCCATCCAGCACTTTGCCGGCCAGTTGCCGATCCTGGGTGTCTGCCTGGGCCACCAGAGCATCGGCGCGGCCTTCGGCGGCAAGATCATCCGCGCGCAGGAGCTGATGCATGGCAAGACGAGTGTCATCACCACCACGCAGGAAGGCGTGTTTGCCCACCTGCCCGAGCAGTTCACGGTCAACCGCTACCACTCGCTGGCCATCGAGCGCGAGAGTTGCCCCGACTGTCTCAAGGTCACCGCCTGGACGCCCGACGGCGAGATCATGGGCGTGAAGCACAAGACGCTGGCCATCGAGGGCGTGCAGTTCCACCCGGAGAGCATCCTCACCGAGCACGGTCACGCCATGCTCAAGAACTTCCTGGAGCAGGCCGCATGAAGACCGTTGATCTCAGAAGCGACACCGTGACGCAACCCACGGCGGCCATGCGCGCTGCCATGATGGCCGCGCCGCTGGGCGACGACGTGTTCGGCGACGACCCCACGGTCAACGCGCTGCAGGAACGCATCGCCGCGCTGACCGGCAAGGAGGCCGCACTCTTCATGCCCTCGGGCACGCAGAGCAACCTCTGCGGCATCCTGGCGCACTGCGGCCGGGGCGACGAGTACATCGTCGGCCAGCTGGCCCACACCTACCGCTACGAAGGCGGCGGCGCGGCGGTGTTCGGCAGCGTGCAGCCGCAGCCGCTGACGCAGGACGCGCAGGGTCGCATGGCGCTGGCCGACATCGCCGCGGCCATCAAGCCGGACGACCCGCACTTCGCCCGCACCCGCCTGCTGTGCCTGGAGAACACCTGGAACGGCCAGGTGATGCCCGACGACTACCTGCGCGAGGCCACGGCCTTGGCGCGCGAGAAGGGGCTCAACACCCACCTGGACGGTGCGCGGGTGTTCAACGCCGCTGTCGCCTCGGCTGCGCCGGGGCAGGATGCGATGGAGCGGCTGCGCGAGATCGCCGACCATTTCGACAGCCTCTCGGTCTGCTTCAGCAAGGGCCTGGGCGCCCCGGTGGGCTCGGCCTTGTGCGGGTCGCACGAGCTGATCGAGCGCGCCCGCCGCATCCGCAAGATGGCCGGCGGCGGCCTGCGCCAGGCCGGGCTGCTGGCGGCCTGCGCGCTGCACGCGCTGGACCACCACGTCGAGCGCCTGGCCGGGGACCACGCCAACGCCCGACGGCTGGCCGACGGCCTGGCGGGCATCGACGGCCTGACGGTGAAATCGGCCGCGACCAACATCGTGTTCGTCGATGTGGCCGAGGGCCGCGGCCCGGCCCTGCTGGACTTTCTCAAAGCCCACGGCGTGCTGGCCACAGGCCTGATCGGCCTGCGTTTTGTCACCCACCTGGATGTGGACAGCGCCGGTATCGACCACGCCATCGCCACCGTGCGCCGCTTCTTTGCCGAAGGCCCGGTGGACGCGACACCCGCGGCACGCACCGGCCCTTACTGAGCGCCGCCAAAAGCCAAACGCCATGCCCGACACGACACAGCTGCTCATGTTCATCGCAGCGGGCTGGCTACTCAACCTGACGCCGGGTCCCGATGTGCTCTACATCGTCAGCCACGCCATCAAGAGCGGCGTGCGCGCCGGCATGGTGGCGGCGCTGGGCATCGTCAGCGGCTGCTTCGTGCATGTGTTCGCGGCGGCGCTGGGCGTGGGTGCGTTGCTGGCCACCTCGGCCACGGCCTTCACCGCGCTGAAGTGGGCGGGGGCGGCGTACCTGTGCTGGATGGGGGTGACGCTGCTGTTCGGTCGGGGGTCGGGTTCGCCGTCCATCGTCCCGCCCGGTGTGCAGACGGTGCCCGAGCCGGTCGACCTGCGCCGCGTCTACCGGCGGGGCTTCCTCACCAATGTGCTCAACCCCAAGGTGGCACTGTTCTTTCTGGCGTTCGTGCCGCAGTTCATCGCCCCCGGTGCCGAAGACAAGCTGAGCGCCTTTCTGCTGCTGGGCCTGCTGTTCAATGTGAGTTCGCTGCCGATCAACCTGGGCTACGCCTGGGTGGCAGGCTGGGCGGCGCGCCGCGTCGGCGCCGTGCAGCGTGTCATGCACGGGCTGGACCGTGCGGCCGGCGCCCTGTTCATCGGCTTCGGCTTGCGCCTGGCCTTGTCCGACAATCTTTCCCGCTGATCCCTGGAGACACCCGATGCCCAACGCCCACAAAATCACCCCGCAGGAAGCCCTGCAGCGCACCATCGAACACCGCGAGATCTTCCACGACGAGATGCTGCACCTGATGCGGCTCATCATGAGCGGCGAGATGTCGCCCGTGATGATGGCGGCCTTCATCACCGGGCTGCGCGTGAAGAAGGAAACCATCGGCGAGATCACCGCCGCTGCGCAGGTGATGCGCGAGTTCTCCACCAAGGTGAACGTGGCCGACAAGACGCACCTGGTGGACATCGTGGGCACCGGGGGCGACGGCTCGCACACCTTCAACATCTCCACCTGCGCCATGTTCGTGGCCGCGGCCGCGGGCGCCAAGGTGAGCAAGCACGGCGGGCGCAGCGTCTCCAGCAAGAGCGGCAGCGCCGACGTGCTGGAGAGCCTGGGCGTGAACATCAACCTGCCGCCAGAGGCCATTGCGCGCTGTATCGCCGAGGTGGGCGTGGGCTTCATGTTCGCGCCCAACCACCACCCCGCCATGAAAAACGTGGCGCCGATCCGCCGCGAACTCGGCATGAAGACCATCTTCAACATCCTCGGGCCACTGACCAACCCGGCCTCCGCGCCCAACATCCTCATGGGCGTGTTCCATCCGGACCTGGTCGGCATCCAGGTGCGCGCGCTGCAGCGCCTGGGCGCCGAGCACGCGGTGGTGGTCTATGGCCGCGACGGCATGGACGAGGTCTCGCTGGGTGCGGCCACGATGGTGGGCGAGCTGAAGGACGGCGAGATCACCGAGTACGAAATCCACCCCGAAGACTTCGGCCTTACCATGGCCGGCAGCCGTGCGCTGCGCGTGGAAACGCCCGATGAGTCGCGCGCCATGCTGCTGGGCGTGCTGGAGAACCGGCCCGACCCGGCCTTGCGCGCCGCTGCCGACATCGTGGCGCTCAACGCCGGTGTGGCGCTCTATGCCGCCAACGTGTGCGCCGACATGGGGCAGGGCATTGCATTGGCCCGCCGCGCCATCGAGTCGGGCGCTGCGGCCGAGAAGCTGCGCACCCTGACGGCCTTCACACAGGCCGCTGCGGCGAGCGCCTGAGCATGCCTGTGTGGCTGCAGAACGAGGGCGCCTGGATGGCCCTTGGCGTGTCGCTGTTTTTTCTGGTGGCCGGTGTCGTGATGCACCGCGTGTTTGTGCGCGTGCTCAGGGGACCGCCCTCGCCACCGCCTTCCCCTTCCCAACCGAGTGAACCGCATGAGTGACATCCTTCAGAAAATCGTGGCCGTGAAGCACGAAGAAATCGCTGCCGCTCAGCGCCGCAAACCGCTGGACATGGTGCGTTTCGAGGCCGAAAGCCGGCTGCGCACGCGCGACTTCGAAGGCGCCCTGCGCTCGAAGATCGCCGCCGGCCAGGCGGCCGTCATTGCCGAGGTGAAAAAGGCCAGCCCGAGCAAGGGCGTGTTGCGCGAAGACTTCATTCCCGCCGACATCGCACAGAGCTACGCCGAAGGCGACGGCCAGGTCAGCGCCGCCTGCCTGTCGGTGCTCACCGACCGCCAGTTCTTTCAGGGCGAGCCCGACTTCCTCAAGCAGGCCCGTGCCAGCTGCGACCTGCCGGTGCTGCGCAAGGACTTCATGGTCGATCCCTACCAGGTCTATGAAGCGCGCGCCATGGGGGCAGACGCCATCCTGCTCATCGCCGCCTGCCTGGACGACGCCCGCATGGCCGATCTGGAAGCGCTGGCGCTCGGCCTGGACATGGCCGTGCTGGTGGAGGTGCACGACCGCGCCGAACTGCAGCGCGCGCTGAAACTGAAGACGCCGCTGCTGGGCATCAACAACCGCAACCTGCGCACCTTCGACGTCACGCTGCAGACCACGCTGGACATGCTGCCCGATGTGCCGGCGGATCGGCTGCTCATCACCGAGTCGGGCATCCTGTCGCGCGACGACGTGCAGACCATGCGCGCCGCGGGCGTGCACGCCTTCCTGGTCGGTGAGGCCTTCATGCGGGCGCCGGAACCCGGCCTCGCGCTGGCCGAGCTGTTCGGCTGAGAGGTTGGGCTGTGCAAGCAACGCTCGACCTTGGCGAATCCGGGCCAGCGCCCGGCAGCTGGGCCGATCTGGACGACCCGGGCGTGCTGCCCGGCTGGCGTCCCCTGCTCGACCGCTTTCGCGCATCGCCGCAGGGCCAGCAGCTGCAGGCTTTCCTCTGCGCGCGACAGGCACAAGGGGCCGTGGTCTACCCGCCGCAACCGCTGAGGGTGTTCACCCTCACGCCGCCAGACGATGTGTGCGTGGTCATCCTCGGCCAGGACCCGTACCACGGTGCGGGACAGGCCGAGGGGCTGGCGTTTTCCGTGGCGCCCGGCGTGACCCCGCCCCCGAGCCTGCGCAACATCTTCAAAGAACGGCAGCGCGACCTGGGCCTGCCCCTGCCGCGCGACGGCTCCCTGGTGCGCTGGGCGCAGCAGGGGGTGCTCCTGCTCAACGCCAGCCTGACCGTGGAGGCCGGCCGCCCAGCCAGCCATGCCGGGCAGGGATGGGAAGCCCTCACCGACGCCGTGATCCAGCAGTGCAGTGAAGCGGGTGGCCCGAAGGTGTTCATGCTCTGGGGCGCGCACGCGCAGAAGAAGGCGCCGGGTATCGACACCCGCCGCCATCTCGTGCTGCGGGCCAACCACCCCTCGCCCTTGTCTGCGCTGAAACCGCCGGTGCCCTTCATCGGCTGCGGTCATTTCGGGCAGGCCAACGAGTGGCTGGCGCGGCAAGGCCGATCACCGCTTGTGTGGTGACTTTCGATTTTTCGTGCAGTCGAGACAAAAAGCGCAAAAAGCCATGGCATAATTCTAGGCTGTGCTACGGAGGGGTGGCCGAGTGGTTAAAGGCAGCAGACTGTAAATCTGCCCGCTAACGCGTACGCTGGTTCGAATCCAGCCTCCTCCACCAGCAGCAGATGTGATTGTGAGAAAAACAGGCGGCCGCTGGGTCGTTTGCGGTAGCTGAAGTTTCATCGGGCGTGTGTTCGATGGCGGTTTGGCGATGTGTGCGGGAGTAGTTCAATGGTAGAACCCCAGCCTTCCAAGCTGATGACGCGGGTTCGATTCCCGTCTCCCGCTCCAGGTCATGTCGGTGCTGGATCCGCCGTGTGGTGGTGTAGATGATTTTCTGAGGTGTTCGGCGCGGCCGAATGCCTTGGCCCTTGTGGCTCAGTGGTAGAGCACTCCCTTGGTAAGGGAGAGGTCGCGGGTCCGATTCCCGCCAAGGGCACCAGTTTTTCCTTATTTGTTCTGGTGTTTCGGCAATTTGTTTTGGAGCTGAAAAATGGCAAAAGAGAAATTTGAGCGGACCAAGCCGCACGTCAACGTCGGCACCATTGGTCACGTCGACCACGGCAAGACCACCCTGACCGCCGCCATCACCACCGTGCTGGCCGCCAAGTTCGGTGGCGCCGCCAAGGCCTACGACCAGATCGATGCA
>Ga0208490_100353_pt1 | contig 31885 bp, 32 predicted proteins | sample SubbioAug_CSWold_FD_184818 | JGI IMG/M metagenome (GOLD analysis project Ga0208490, IMG submission 184818) | Serpentinite rock and fluid subsurface biosphere microbial communities from McLaughlin Reserve, California, USA - CR11Aug_CSWold (SPAdes) | ecosystem: Environmental > Terrestrial > Deep...
TAGCCTAGGAAAAAATCAGTAGATTTAATAATTCTTAAAATATTGCCTGAATAATACATTCTGAATCCTGAATCCTGAATCCTGACTTCTGAATTCTGAATTCTGAATCCTGAATTCTGAATCCTGAATCCTGAATCCTGAATCCTGACAATTGATAGCCTGCTGAATAGTTACTATATGCCTGAAATAGTTTTTGACCAGGATAAATTTATTGACGATGTAAACAGAGTATACAATAGACTTGGGTATGTCTATATTGTTGCCTCGGAAGGGCTGGTAGGCAAGGATGGAAATTATCTGGCAGCAGAGAAAACCAAAGATTCATTTGGCCACGCTAAATTAGGTAACGGCTTAGCTAATACCCTTAAGGAAATTATAACCAATAAGCTAAAGGTCAAAGTTAGGTGCAATATATTGGGGACTTCTCAGCGAAGCGCCATGCATTATGCTTCAAGGACAGATGCCAATGAAGCTTATATAACTGGTACAGAAGCTGTAACGTTAGCTGTTGGCGGTGTGTCAGGAGTGATGGTGACCATTAATCCAAGGTGAAATATCTATCCCCATGCAAAATGGCTTACCTGCTTATGTGAAGCTTAAAGGCTATAAGCAAAATTTTAGGGAGTATAGATTATCTTGTGTAAAACTGAACACATCGCCGGGTCCTTTCAATTTCCCCTGAGCCATTTTCTACCACATCGGTAAGATTATATTATATTCCTTATCATCAGACAAGTCCCTGTCCCCTTGTCTGTTCTGGGATAAAGTGGCAATGTTTAGATGTTTTATATTTATAAATATTAGAAGGGGGGTGTTTTATTAGTTAATAATTAATACTAGAGCTCTTTAAAATCAACAATAGCTCAGATAGGAGGTGTTTTTGTTTCAGCAAGGCAGAAAAATAAAACTTTAAAAAAGGAGAATGATGAGATGGTTAGATATCGTAGAATTTTAGCGTTGGTTATGATGTTAATAATGGTTTTCTCACTATCACCTACTGTAGGAATGACATCCGAAAGTGTTCTGGAAGAAAATAGATTTAATTTTCTAGAAACAAGATTATCCCAACTCTATGATGAAGTGATAAATACTTTAGATCAAGAAAAGATAGATGAACTAAATACTGAAGCAATGAAGATACTTCGTGAGATTGCGCAAAAGCAAGTATTGGAGAGTTTGAAAGAAGCTACTATCGAAGCACATTCTATTGACCGCATAGATGATTTTGAAACACAATCTATTCCTCCAGTTACCCATATTCAGCTAGGTCATATTACTACTTTTGCTTTCGCAAGTGAAGGCAAAAGAGGATCGTGGGTCGACGGGATTGGCAGCGTTACCACTACGTTTGATCTTCCTAATAATAGGAATAATGTTGGTATGTGGACATCGCCTGGTTATGCAACTGGTTGGGCTTGGACTGGACGACGTTTTTTTGTTAATGGACAGGGAACCCAAACAGCTAGTTTTGATATTGATGGTATGTATAAAGCACTATATAACACTGTTGGTCAAAGTTCTGTGTCGAGCGGCTATGCTACGTTCAACTTATATAATGCAACTACACAACAATGGATAATACAAGACCATACTATAGGTGGTGGTACGTATATTTTTGGTAATAACGGACTTGAGGGAGAAACATTTTCTAGAAATAATTTTGTGTCTGCACCTCTAACTGCGGGTAACGAGTATGTAGTATTGTTTATGTTCGAAGGATATGTTTTATTTTCCGCTTATCTAGAATCAGGAACTGATAATTATCACTCTAAGTGGACAACTATCAGAATAAACTTTTAACAACTTTAAGCAATTCATCTCCCTCATCTTAGGTGGGAGATGAATTGCTAAACTTATTTTCCATGGTATAGTATGTTATTGTAATATAAAAAAAAATCAGGGAGTGTAAGACTGGTTACTTTGCTCCCATTTTATGGTATAATTAAATATAGAGGTGATATGAAATGATATACACTATGGATATTTTTTCACTTTTTTTATGTTTAACTGGTGCTTTAATTTGTAAAAGCAGTCTATATAAAGATCCGATATTTAAAAAAGGATTTATTTTTTTTAGTATCATCTTCTTTGTAATGCTGGTAACAATTATTAATTCAGCAATGTTTATCATTACACCTTCTTTTATTTTGAGCAAACCTAGATTATCATGGTTATTCCCCTTCTTGCTTCAATTGTTACAAGCAATTGCTTTTGCTTTTTTGGTTTTTGGGTTTTATAAAAAAAGAGCTGATATTACCAACAAAATTCAATGAAGAAGTAAATAATTCATTCTTAAGAGTTAAGTAGTAGAAAAAATAACCCCTATTACTAAACCTCTTCAATAAATCGAACAGGAACATTGTAACTATTGATATACAAAGGATGACTAGGCTTACCCCAATGTATCTCAAATCTTCACAAATAACAGGTAATTCGCTTAGTTTGCATGAAAGAAAATTATAGCTATATAACTTTTTTGAATCAACTATATTACTACTTGCCTTTAATAAAGTCAATTTATTATTATCAGGAGAAAATTTCACTGACATAATATTGGTCATAAACACATGAAGAACCGGTTTCCCGGTTCTTCATTTAGATATTGTGTAACTATACAGCAGCATCCGCTTGCAGAAGTTAGAAAAAGACTCTAGTAAGTGGATAACTTTTCTGCCTTTGACTTTTGCTGATTAGTTGCCATATTATTACTTTTTCTTTAGCAAGGCATAGCGCATGCTGTCAATCAGCGCTTGCCAACTGGCCTCAATGATGTTCTCCGATACACCTACGGTGCTCCAATTACGGGTATGGTCAGTTGATTCAATTAACACTCGCACCTTGGCTTCGGTGCCGTCTTTTTCTTCCAGGACCCGCACCTTGTAGTCTGCCAGGTGCATATTCTTAAGCTCAGGGAAGTGTTCCTCCACCGCTTTTCTCAAGGCATTGTCTAAAGCGTTTACCGGTCCATTGCCCTCAGCAGCGGTATGCACTGTTTCTCCCTTGATATTAAGCTTAATCACTGCTTCCGAAACTATCTCCCGGTCAGCATGCTTTTCGATCATCAGCTTAAATGATTGCAGTTCAAATATATCTTCAACCTGACCGCCGGCCTTCAACACCAACAGCTCTAAGGAGGCCTCCGCCCCTTCAAACTGGTAGCCCTGATGCTCAAGCTGCTTAATTTTTTCGATTACTTCCCTGGCTTGGGGTGAATCCAAATCAATATCTAAATTTAATTCCTCCGCCTTATAGCGCAGATTGCTTACCCCTGACAGCTCAGACACCAACACCCGCTGCCTGTTCCCCACTAACCCGGGCTCGATGTGTTCGTAGGTGGATGAATTTTTCAATAGGGCACTAACATGAACCCCACCTTTATGGGCAAAGGCGCTGTAGCCTACAAATGGTTGGTTGTTAGGAGGGACTAGATTGGCAATTTCATTGACATAACGGGATACTTCCGTCAGCATAGCCAATTGCTCTGGTGCTACCACCGGAAAATTGGCCTTCAACTGGAGATTAGGAATAACTGAGCACAAATTAGCATTGCCACACCGCTCACCAAAGCCATTGATGGTGCCCTGAACCTGTCGGGCCCCGGCACCCACCGCCATTAAACTGTTGGCCACCGCCAGTTCTCCGTCATTATGGGCGTGAATTCCAATGGGTACTTTTAACTCTCTAGCCACCCTGGTCACTATTTCTTGCACCATTAAAGGCAGTGTTCCGCCATTGGTATCACATAAGACAATCCAGCTGGCTCCCGCTTCGGCAGCAGCCCTCACAGTGGCCATGGCATAATCCGGGTTAGCCAGGTAGCCATCAAAAAAGTGCTCCGCATCATATATTACTTCCATCCCATGGTCCTTCAAGTAGGCCACCGATTCACCAATCATGGCCAGGTTTTCCTCCAGGGTGGTCTGTAAGACCTGGAATACATGAAAATCCCAGCTTTTACCAAATATCGTGCAAGCCTTGACACCCGCTTCAATCAGACAGCGAATATTTTTGTCTTCATCCACCGGGCAATTGGGTTTTCTGGTACTGCCAAAGGCAGTGACAACCGCATGCTTTAAGGGAAGGTCTTTTGCCAGGTGAAAAAATTCCATATCTTTGGGGTTTGAGCCAGGCCAGCCCCCTTCGATATAATCTATGCCAAACTGGTCCAGCTTCATGGCAATTTTCAATTTGTCGGCAACTGTAAGGCTGATGCCTTCCCCTTGGGTGCCATCCCTCAGGGTTGTGTCATATAAGTAGACCTTCTCCATTGTCCTCACCCCTTAGCAGTCAGCTTGGCAAACTGTTCCAATACTAAGTCACCCATCTGAGTGGTTGTAGCTTCACTTTTACCCGACTCCATGATGTCCAGGGTGCGATATTCACCCTCTAGCACCCTGCTCACCGCCTGCTCAATCTCCTGGGCTGCCTGATCCATATTAAAGGAATATTTGAGCATCATGGCCGCCGACAAAATTGTGGCTAATGGATTAGCCTTTTGCTGTCCGGCAATATCCGGAGCTGAACCGTGGGCCGGTTCGTATAGAGCTACCCGACCACCAACGCTAGCTGAAGGAAGCATACCAATGGAACCGGATAACATGGATGCCTGGTCGGATAAGATATCGCCAAACATGTTCTCTGTTACAATCACGTCAAATTGCTTGGGCCAACGGACTAACTGCATGGCACAGTTATCCACATACATGTGATCAAGCTCCACCTCTGGATAATCTTTGGCAACTTCCGTCACCACATCTCGCCAAAGTTGGGATGTTCGAAGAACATTGTGCTTATCAACCGAGGTCAATTTTCTTCGTGGTCGCTTCATAGCTGTTTCAAAGCCTAAACGAGCAATCCGCTTAACTTCTTCAGTAGTGTATACCAGAGTATCAATAGCTATTTCTCCGGTATCAGTTTTTTCTCTGCGCTTGTCGCCAAAATATAGGCCGCCTGTCAGCTCTCTAATGACCACCAGGTCTACTCCTTCCACCACTTCTCTCTTCAGGGAAGAAGCATCAATTAAGCTGCCATCAAGTTTAGCCGGTCTGATATTGGCGTACAGCCCCAACTTCTTTCGAATAGCTAACAGAGCTGCTCTTTCTAACCGCAGGTGCTCCGGCAGGGTATCCCATTTTGGTCCACCGATGGCACCTAATAAAATGGCATCACTATTTTCACATAAATCAATAGTTTCCTCTGGCAATGGATGCCCCGTTGCATCGTAGGCTGCGCCGCCAATTAAACCCTCAGTAAATTCAAAGGAAATCCCGTGTTTTTCTCCCACTGCCTTTAGCACCTTCACAGCTTCTGCAACTATCTCAGGGCCAATGCCGTCTCCTGGCAAGACTGCTACTTTATAGCTCACTCACTTCACCTTCTTTTCAACATACTTCATCTTCTTTTCCACATACTTCATCAAACCACCCGCATTAATCAACTCTTGCATAAAATCTGGAACAGCGGTAGCCTGGTAAGTTTCATTTTTAGTTAAATTATAGATAGTGCCGATACCGGCATCAATCCTTACTTCATCCCCTTCAGAAATGCCGTCAACAGCTTCCTTGGATTCAAAAATAGGCAACCCGATATTGAAGCAATTGCGGTAAAAAATCCGGGCAAAACTCTTGGCGATAACACAGGAAATTCCTGCCGCCTTAATGGCAATGGGGGCATGCTCCCGGGAGCTGCCGCAACCAAAATTTTTATCTGCCACGATAATGTCTCCAGGCTTCACCTTGTTGGGAAACTCAGGATCAGCATCTTCCATGCAGTGCTTGGCCAGCTCCTCCGGATCCGAGGTGTTTAAATACCTGGCAGGAATAATAGCGTCGGTATCCACATTTGCTCCAAACTTCCACGTTTTACCTTGAAATTCCATTATGACAACACCTCCTCTGGACTGACAATGTACCCAGTTACAGCTGATGCAGCAGCTACTGCCGGGTTGGACAGGTAAACTTCACTTTCAGGAGAGCCCATTCGGCCCACAAAGTTTCGGTTTGTGGTGGCCAATGCCCTTTCTCCCTTAGCCAAGATGCCCATGTGACCACCCAGGCAGGGACCACAGGTAGGGGTGCTAAAGACAGCACCCGCATTAATAAAGATTTCCACCAGTCCTTCCTTCATTGCCTGTAAATAGATATTTTGGGTACCAGGAATAATAATTAAGCGTACATCCCGGCTAACCTTTTTTCCTTGTAAAATTTGCGCAGCTACCCGCAGGTCCTCCATCCGGCCGTTGGTACAGGAACCGATGACCACCTGATCAATTTTTACCCCTCCTGCCTTACTTATCGGCTTAGTGTTTTCCGGCAGATGGGGGAAGGCTACCTGGGGCTCGATATCAGCCACGTCAAACTGGTAAACCTGGACATATTGGGCATCGGGATCACTCTGATAAAGTTGATAAGGCCGCTTAGCCCGCTCCCTAACATAAGCCAGGGTAATTTCATCTGCCTCGATAATGCCGTTTTTGCCTCCTGCCTCGATGGCCATGTTAGCCATGGTGAAGCGGCTGTCCATGGAAAGTCTCTTGATAACCTCACCGGTAAACTCCATGGCTTGATAGAGGGCACCGTCCACCCCAATTTTACCGATGGTATAGAGAATCAAATCCTTGCCGCTAACCCAAGGCTTAAGCTGATCACCATAAAATTCAAACTTGATGGACTCAGGTACCTTAAACCAGGCTTCACCGGTGGCCATTCCAGCCGCCATATCAGTACTGCCCACCCCGGTGGCAAATGCTCCTAGGGCACCATAGGTACAGGTGTGGGAGTCAGCTCCGATAATTACATCTCCCGGTACCACCAGCCCTGCTTCCGGCAATAGGCAGTGTTCGATTCCCATCTGGCCTACTTCAAAATAGTTAGTAATCTCGTATTTCCTGGCAAATTCCCGCAGGATTTTGGCTTGCTCCGCCGACTTGATATCCTTGTTAGGGGTGAAGTGATCTGGAACCAGCATAATTCTATCCTTGTCGAAAACCCTGTCAATTCCCAGCTTTTCAAATTCCTTGATGGCCACGGGAGCAGTGATGTCATTGCCCAGGACCACATCCAGCCTGGCATTAATCAGCTCACCCGGCTCCACCCGGTCTTTTCCCGCATGGGCAGCCAGAATCTTTTCTGTAATCGTCATTCCCATATCTGTTAATCCTCCTATCAAGAAACAGGAAGCAAGATTCCAGACGCAAGAAAATCAAATAAATTTATCTTAGCAATCTTTTATCCTACTCTGCTTACATTGAGTTTTGTATTTTTATAGCCTATTTTGTTTCCTGCAAAGGCAACTCTTTATTGCTACTATCTTCCTGAAGCAAGTTGCTATTCTCGTATGCTAATTTGTTTAGAGCGTTTACATATGCCTTGGCTCCAGCCACAATAATATCGGTACTGATGCCCCGGCCAATAAATATCCGCTCCAGGAATTCAAGCTTCACCGTTACTTCTCCCTGGGCGTCCCGGCCCCCGGTAATAGCATTTAGGGCAAAGTTGTTCAAGGTTGGCTTTAATCCGGTGGCTTTATCCAGTGCTCTAAAAGAAGCATCAATGGGCCCACCTTGTCCAGTGGCTGCCTCTTCCACCAAGGTATCGCCAAGCCACAGGCCTACGGTAGCTGTAGGCATTACCCGGGTACCGGTGGAAACGTGCAGGTATTCCAACCGGTATTTTTCCGGAATACGCCGAATTTCGTCTTCTATAATCGCTTCCACATCCCGGTCACTGATTTCCTTCTTCTTGTCAGCTAAGTCCTTAAACCGCTGAAAGGCCTGCTCAATCTCACTTTCTGACAGTTGGTAGCCCAACTGCTCCAGGCGTACCTTGAAGGCGTGGCGGCCTGAGTGCTTCCCTAAGACGATATTGTCCTGGACCAAGCCAATCAGCTCAGGATTCATGATTTCGTAGGTAGTCCGTTCCTTCAAGACCCCGTCTTGATGGATGCCCGACTCATGGGCAAAGGCATTTTTTCCCACCACCGCTTTATTGGGCTGAACTGCCATGCCGGTAAGATTTCGCACCAGCTTACTGGAGCGGTAAATTTCCCTGGTATTAATATCTGTATGATAATCAAAATAATCCTGTCTGGTATAAAGGGCCATGACAATTTCCTCTAAGGATGAATTGCCCGCCCGTTCGCCGATACCGTTGATGGTACACTCCACCTGTTGGGCGCCGTTTCTGACAGCAGCCAGTGAGTTGGCCACTGCCAGCCCTAAGTCATTGTGACAGTGGACACTTAACACGGCCTGATCAATATTAGGGACTTTTTCCCGAATGGCGGCGATAAACTGACCAAACTCCCAAGGGGTGGCATATCCCACCGTATCCGGCACGTTGATGACTGTTGCTCCTGCCTCGATGACCGCAGTGAACACCTGGCACAAGTAATCTAAGTTGCTTCTGAAAGCGTCTTCTGCGGAAAATTCTATATCCGGAGTAAAGGCCTTAGCGTATTTTACCGCATCTACTGCTACCTTGAGCACTTCCTCCCTGGATTTTCTCAGCTTGTGCTGCAGGTGGATGTCCGAGGTAGCGATAAAGGTGTGAATCCGTGGTTTGTCACTATATTTAATAGCTTCCCAGGCCCGATCAATATCTGCTTGCCCAGTTCTGGCCAAAGCGGCAATGGTGGGGCCTTTCACTTCTTTGGCAATAGCCTTAACCCCTTCAAAATCCCCGGGAGATGCTATGGGAAACCCCGCTTCAATCACATCCACATTTAACTTAGCTAACTGCTTGCCGATGGCTACCTTTTCCTTTAAATTGAGACTGACTCCTGGTGATTGCTCCCCATCTCGTAAAGTAGTATCAAAAACATATATCCTCTTACTCATTTTTTTGTTCCTCCCCTAGAGGATTTATTACCATTTCTCCCAGTCCTGCCCCTGCTAAAACCATGGGATAGACCAGTTCTTCGTTACTTACCCGGCAATCAATGACTGTCAACTTGCCGTTAGACAGTGCTTCTTTCAGCACCGGTTCAATTTCCTCTTCTCCCTCAATCCGCAAACCCACTGCCCCTTCATAAGCTTGAGCCAGCTTGACAAAGTCGGGGTTGCCGGAGAAACAGACGGCAGTATAGTTCTTGTCACAGTAAAAGTGCTGGAGCTGCTTTACCAACCCCAGAGTATTGTTATTCAGAACAACTATCTTGATGGGGAGCTTTTGCTCCACCGCTGTTCCCAGTTCAGCCATGTTCATCTGAAAGCCACCATCACCGGTAATGCAGACCACCGTCTCATTAGGCTTACCCATTTGGGCTCCGATGGCGGCAGGAAAGCCATATCCCATGGTACCCAGTCCTCCGGAGCATAAGAACGATCCGGGGCGCTCAAACCGAAAATATTGGGCCGTCCACATTTGGTGCTGCCCCACATCAGAGGTGACGGTACCCTGGCCTGCGATTAACCTGCTCAAAGCGTCAATCACCTGCTGAGGTCTCACCATGGCGGCACTTTTTAGTTCCAGTGCATATTGCTTTTTCCAGTCATCTATTTGGGCAAGCCATTGGGAGTGTTCTGCAGGCTCAAGCTGCTTTAACAACTCCTCCAGGATATTCTTAACATCTCCCACAATAGGCAGGTCTACCCGCACATTTTTGCCAATTTCCGCCGGGTCAATATCAAGGTGAACTATCCGGGCGTTAGGAGCAAACTTATTGACAGCTCCCGTAACCCGGTCATCAAATCTGACCCCGATGCCAATTAATAGGTCGCAGTTAACCACCGCCAGATTAGCACTGGGCAGCCCGTGCAGACCAAGCATTCCCGCATTCAACGAATGGGAGGCAGGTATTGCCCCTAGCCCCATCAATGTGGTGGTTACCGGCGCTTGAATCAACTCCGCCAGCTGTACCAGCTCAGCACTGGCCTGGCTGCTAATCACCCCTCCACCGGCATAGAGCAAGGGTTTATTGCACTCCTTAATCCACCGAGCCAGGGATTTGATCTGAGCCGGATGTCCCCGGTAAGTAGGCTTATATCCCCTTAAGTTTACTTCTTCCGGATAGCTGTCCTCCACTAGGGCGTCAGCAACATTTCTGGGTATATCAATCAACACCGGTCCCGGTCGTCCGGTAATGGCGATGTGAAAAGCCTCCTTGACTATGCGGGGAATATCCTTGACATCCTTCACCAGATAATTGTGCTTAGTCATGGGCATGGTTATCCCGGTAATATCTACTTCTTGAAAAGCGTCCGTACCAATCATGCCGGTGGATACCTGCCCACTGACAGCAACCAGGGGAATGGAGTCCATATAAGCAGTAGCCAGTCCCGTAACCAGGTTAGTAGCCCCGGGGCCTGAAGTGGACAAGCAAACCCCTGCCTGACCAGTTACCCGGGCATAGCCACTGGCTGCGTGAACAGCAGATTGCTCATTTCGCATCAAAATATGGTCAATAGGTGACTTGGCCAGTTGGTCATAGAGGGACAAAACTGCCCCCCCTGGATAACCGAAAATCTTAGTGGTTCCTTCCCTAATCAGTGCCTTAATCAGTGCTTCAGCACCTGTAATCATTCCAAGCACCCCCTTACTATTTAAGTATTCAGAATTCAGTAGTCAGGATTCAGAATAACCCGGTTCAAGAAACAAGATGCCGGAAACCAGATATCAGTAAGTCTTAAAGTGTTCTCGTAGGATTCTTATTCTGACTACTGACTTCTGGCTCCTGACTCCTGTGTAGCTACACTTACTCCTTATTCTTTTGCCCCCGGACAATAGCTATTTTCCCGGTGCGCACCAGCTCCTTAATTCCGAAGGGCTTTAAGGACTGCTCAATAGCATTAACCTTGCCCTCATCCCCTGTAGCTTCGATAATCAGGGTATTCCGTCCGATATCAACTATCCTAGCCCGGAAAATATCTACTATTTGCATAATCTCCGCCCTGGCCTGGGGGTCCGCACTTACTTTAATCAATACCAACTGACGGTCCACGTATTCCTCATTAGTAATGTCGCTGATTTTTATCACATCCACCAGCTTATTTAACTGTTTGGTCACCTGTTCAATTACCTCTGCATCACCTTCCACCACGATGGTCATCCGGGAAATTTCCAGATTTTCCGTGGGGCCAACTGCTAGACTTTCAATATTGTAACCCCGCCGGGCAAACAAGCCGGCTACCCGGGTTAATACCCCGGAGCTGTTTTCCACTAGCACTGATAATATATGTCTCATTTTCCTTTACCCCCTACCATATTGTAGATTGGTTGACCAGGAGCCACCATGGGATACACATTTTCTTCCTGCTCCACTATTACATCCAGCATATATGGCCGACGGGCCTCAATGGCTTCTTCAATGGCGGGTACCAGCTCTTCCGGTTTAGTCACCCGTTTCCCCACAGCACCATAGGCTTCCGCCAGTTTGACAAAATCAGGTGCCATCATCTCCACGTGGGAATATCTCTTCTCAAAGAATAGCTCCTGCCACTGGCGCACCATTCCCAAATAACCGTTATTGAGGATGATGTTGATCACCGGCAGGTTGTACTGGACAATGGTGGCCAACTCCTGGGAGTTCATTTGAATACTGCCATCACCGCAAATATTGATTACAGTTTTGTCGGGGCAGCCTGCCTGGGCGCCCATGGCGGCGGGAAAGCCAAAACCCATGGTCCCTAATCCCCCGGAGGTAATAAAGCCCCTGTTGTTTAAAAACTTATAGTATAGGGCGGTAAACATCTGGTGCTGACCCACATCGGTGGTGATAATAGCATCACCTTGAGTTACCTCAAAGATTTTCTCCACCACCAATTGAGGTTTGATGATTTCACAGCATTCATAAGTAAGGGGGTGTTCTTTACGCCATTTATATATCTGATCAAGCCATTCCTCCAGCTCTCGCTTTTCCACCAGCTTATTTAACTCCCGGAGCACCAACTTTACATCCCCTACTATCGGCACATCCACCTTTACATTTTTGCCAATTTCCGCCGGATCAATGTCTATATGAATTATCTTTGCCTGGGGGGCAAAGGTGTCCAGCCGGCTGGTAACCCGGTCGTCAAACCTAGCTCCAATTGATATCAGCAGGTCACATTCAGTAACTGCATAGTTGGCAGTTCTGGTGCCATGCATCCCCAGCATTCCCATAAACAGCGGATTAGTACCGGGAAAAGAAGACAAGCCCATTAAGGTAGTGGTCACCGGAAAGTTAGTGATCTCAACCAGCTCAAGCAGCTCCCTATGGGCGTTACTGGATACCACTCCGCCACCAGCGTAAATAACAGGCTTTTTGGCCTCATTGATGACCCTGGCCGCTTGCATAATCTGAGCCTTATTCCCTTCCTTAAAGTACTTATAGCTCCTCAGGCTAATAGTCTCAGGATAGTTAAAGTCAGCCAAGATTGTACAAATATCCTTAGGAATATCGACTAACACCGGCCCCGGTCTCCCAGTTGTGGCAATGTGAAATGCTTTTTTTATGGTGGGAGCCAGCTCATTTACATCTCTCACTAAAAAGTTGTGCTTAGTAATAGGCATGGTAATTCCGGTAATATCCGCCTCCTGGAAGGAGTCCTTGCCAATTGCTGCCGTAGCCACCTGGCCGGTAATGGCAATGACGGGAACTGAGTCCATATAGGCATTCGCTAATCCGGTAACCAGGTTGGTTGCCCCTGGCCCTGAAGTAGCTAACACAACGCCAGGTTTCCCTGTAGCCCGGGCATAGCCGTCGGCAGCATGGGCTGCTCCCTGCTCATGCCTGGTTAAAATATGCTTAATCTTAGAAAAATACAAGGCATCATAGATGGGTAACACGGCCCCACCGGGGTAGCCGAATATTATTTCAACACCTTCTGCTTCCAAGCATTTGAGTAAAATTTCTGCCCCAGTATACTGCACCTTACTCCCCCCAAGCTGTTAATTATTTGTTGCTATTATTTGTCGCTCAAAATTGCCCCGGTACTGGCTGAAGTCACCAATTTGCTGTACCGAGCTAAATAACCCTGCTTAATTTTTGGCTCCGGCGGCTGCCAGCTCTTGCGGCGCTCCGCCAGCTCACCTTCTGTTACCTTTAACTCCATAGACCTTTCCTTGATGTTAATGGCAATAATATCTCCCTCTTTCACCAGGGCAATGGGTCCACCCTCCGCTGCTTCCGGCGAAATATGGCCGATGGATGCTCCTCTGGTGGCACCGGAAAATCTGCCATCGGTAATTAAGGCTACCTTCTCATCTAACCCCGCTCCGGCTACAGCGGCCGTAGGAGTAAGCATTTCCCTCATTCCTGGGCCACCCTTTGGCCCTTCGTAACGGATTACCACCACATCTCCAGGCTTGATTTCCCCAGCCATGATGGCTTTTACAACTGTTTCCTCTTCTTCAAATACCCGTGCCGGCCCTTCATGAACCATCATTTCTGGAGCCACCGCCCCCTGTTTCACCACTGCCCCGTCAGGAGCCAGGTTGCCGAATAAAACGGCGATGCCTCCCGTTTCCGAATAGGGTTCAGCCACGGTTTTAATCACATCAGGGCGCTTAATCAACTTGCCATTAATCCGCTCACCAAGAGTACCGGTCACCGTCTGAACTGATTCATCCAGTAGTCCTTTGTTAGCCAATTCAGCCATTACCGCAGAAATTCCGCCTGCTTCGTCTAAATCTTCGATATGGTGATGTCCTGCCGGACTTAGTTTGCATAGCTGGGGTGTGCGCTTGCTTATCTCATTAATTAATTCAAGGCTTAACTTTATTCCTGCTTCATGGGCAATAGCCAGCAGATGCAGCACTGTATTGGTGGAGCAGCCTAAGGCCATATCCACTGTTAAAGCATTAATAAAGGCCTTATCCGTCATAATATCTAAAGGGCGGAGATTTTTTTCTAAGAGGGTCATTACCTGTTGCCCAGCTTCCTTGGCCAGGCGGACTCTTCCGGCAAAGACCGCAGGAATTGTCCCGTTTCCTGGTAAGCCCATGCCAATCGCTTCTGTCAAGCAGTTCATGGAATTGGCGGTGAACATGCCGGCACAAGAGCCACAGCCAGGGCAAGCGTTTTCTTCGTATTCCGCCAGCTCTTCCTCAGTCATCTTGCCTGCACCTACTGCTCCCACAGCTTCAAAGGCATTGCTTAGGCTAATTTTTTGGTCTCCAATTTTACCAGCCAGCATTGGTCCACCACTAATAAAGATAGAGGGCAAGTTCAGCCTGGCAGCTGCCATTAGCATTCCGGGCACTATCTTGTCACAGTTGGGGATAAACACCAGCCCATCAAAAGCATGGGCAATAGCCATCACTTCAACAGAGTCAGCTATCAGTTCCCTGCTAGGCAGGGAGTACTTCATGCCCAGATGATTCATGGCAATCCCGTCACATACAGCAATGGCAGGAAACTCAAGGGGTGTCCCCCCGGCCATTAACACTCCTCTTTTTACTGCTTCGGCAATTGTATCCAGGTGAATATGCCCTGGTACTACCTCATTTTGGGAGTTGACTATCCCAATTAATGGCTTGTTAATTTCTGCATCAGTCAGCCCTAAGGCTTTTAAAAGTGACCGGTGGGGTGCTTTTTCGATTCCTTGCTTCATTCTGTTACTGTACATTTGTCCACTCCTCATTTCCGAAAATTTCTGGTCCGTCCACATTAGTTAGTGCTCTGAAATCTTTGATCAGCTCCAGGGTAATCTGACCCGGCTCACCGGCACCTATTCTCCTGTTATCCACTTCAATTACCGGAATTACTTCAGCTGCAGTCCCTGTTAGAAAGCACTCGTCTGCTATATACAAGTCGGCCCTGGTAAATACTTTTTCCACCACCCTAATACCCCGCTTTTCCGCCAGGTCCATTACCGCATTCCTGGTGATACCCTCCAAAATACCTACATAGGTGGGGGGAGTATAAAGAACCCCTTTTTTCACAATAAAGATATTATCACCTGTTCCTTCTGTTACATATCCCTCATGGTTAAGCATGACTGCCTCACTGACTCCGGCAGCAGTGGCCTCCATCTTAGCCATAATGTTATTTAAATAATTTAATGACTTAATCCGGGGATTTAATGCCTCAGGCACATTCCTTCTGGTAGGCACTGTTTTAACAGGCATTCCCTTTTGATATAGCTCCTCCGGATAAAGCTGAATTGAAGCAGCAATACAAATCACCGAAGCTTTAGGGCACTTTCTAGGGTCTAACCCCAGATCCCCTCTGCCCCGGGAGACCACCAGCCGGATATAGGCATCTGTAAGTTTATTTTGCCTAAGTGTTTCCAGCACAACCTCTGTCATTTCTTCCTTGCTCAGCCCAATTTCCATGGCAATAATATGGGCTGATTCAAACAAGCGGTCGATATGCTCCTCTAGCTTAAAGACCCTGCCATTATAGGCGCGAATACCCTCAAAAATCCCATCACCATATAAAAAACCATGATCAAAAACAGATACTCGCGCTTCTTCCTTAGTAACAAACTGGCCGTCTAAATAAATTAGCATCCCCGTTTTCAACTCCTTATTTCTTTAGTAATAAAAATAAATAAACCCCTCACCCCAACATCATGTCAGGGACGAGAGGTTTCCCGCGGTACCACCCTGATTGTTGAATACACAACAACCACTTCATTAGTGTTCAATCAATCACCCAGGAAATAGGTAACGGCTCCTGGTTTCCGGCTTCCCCTACTTGGTTGCATTCTTGGATAAGAATTAATCAGCAACTGTTCAGCTGGCAGCTTAAGGAAGAGATTTTACATACCGTGTCAGGACCGTTTTTCAGCTACCCCGGCTCTCTGTTCCCAAGGAACGGTGCATAACGTTGCTCCTATCATTGCTTTTATTTTATTATATTATAGAATCATATTTAGTGTATAGTATACTGAATACTTGTACAAAAGTCAATGGTTTTCTAGCGCCCTTTGGCGGGATTTTGCAAGTTCTTGCCTGACTTTTTTCCCCAGCCCACGGACTTCAATAAAGCCCGGTAGTCCACCATGGAATCCCTGCTCTGTTTGCCAAGCTTAGATATCTTCTTGACCAACGCCCACAATAATTTAGCACTCTCGTGACTGCCGGAGGCCTCCAGTGGCGTTAACCCATTTAATTCTGTAAACTTGGTGTTTAACCAAGTAGAAAGCTGTTCCTTCCGGGTAGAACCTGTCAAGGTCCACTGTTCGATTAGCTGGTTAAAGGACATTTTCTCCTGATCAAAAATTCGATAGACCACTTCCACCGAATCATCGTCCAACAGTTCCAGCTCATAGGGCAAGTTTGATTCCAGCAGATTTTGTACCTCTTTTAGCTTTTCCTGTTTATTAGTGATAACAATTAACTCCTCTTCCCCCAGGATAAAGTCTGCAATAACTGCCTCCTCCAAGGTGAGGCCTTGCTGCAACACCTGCTCCAAGTCCCACCATTTGAAGAAATCCAATTCTCCGCCCTCTTGAAAAAACTCTATTCCCTCCAGGGACTCAATAAATAATCTTACCCCATGGGGCTGGTAAACATAATAGGCTATCGTCAGGTTATTATCAGCCAGGGTCTCTTCCAACCAACTCCAATCCAATGGCTCAATAGCTTTTTCCTCTATTCCCGTCAAAATGAATCGGTCATCCTTTTCCTCTAGCTGGATTTCCCAGGTAAGACGATTTAAGCCCTTCTCTTCCTCACTGATCAATTCCACCTCTATCTTCCAGAGACCATGCTCACGTTTTTCTGTAATTATTTTACTTGAAAGCAACAGCCCTGTTTCCGGCAAATCCACCTGCCCATCATCAGCCAACACCTCTAAAAGACGGTAGTCCTCCCGGCGCACCGCCAAACAGATCCCGTTCACCAGCATCTGGGGAGTGATATTATCAGCCAACACCGGGTAAAAATCAAAATCTTTGTCCTGGGTTTCTGTTGTGGCCTGGTCTAGCAGGTCGGAATAGATAAAATGCCCCAGGGCCGGTAAAGTCTCATAATCAAGATTGTGCTCATAGGCTATGTTTATCAAAGCCAGCATCCTTTGATAAGAAACTTCCAGATAAGCACCATCGTCCACCAATAGCCTTACCTGATCCCCCGTCAACTCCCGAGCGTAAAAGAACTCCCTGATTCCCGTCTCTCCAAAGGATAGGGTGAAAAAAAACATATCAAAGGTCTCCGGTTGATCCTGGTTATGAAACAGGCTCACCAGACTTACCGCTCCCTTGAGCCTGGTTTTTGACACGAGAGCCTTGGCAAAATTTTGTTCACTGCAGTTTACTTGAGCCAAGCCCTCTGCAACTGTAGTAATACCGGCAAATTGCAGCTTCTTTAAGGAGCGCTCCGCAGCCATACCCGTTTTTTCCTCGGGATATTCCCCGGCAATCAAGGTGAAAAATTTAGCCACCTCCTCCGAGTGCACCATTGACAAGTTATTGATTAAAGATATCTTCACCTCATCCGGCAGATTTTCTAACAATTGCAAGGCCAATAAAGCCCCTTCATGACTGGACATCAGCACAGCTAGGTCTTGAGCCAACTTTTCTACGAATTTTTTTGGTAATTTATTTTGATTTCTCATCATATGCTCCTTATTACCATTGGAATCTCTAAAAAGGTTCTAGAACAAAGTGTACCTCATTTAGGCAAATTCATCAACAAAAATTATAAAATTTGAATATAGAGTTTTCAGATTTTTCCTTATGTAATTTGTTAAAAAAAAAGCCCTAAAGTTTACCTTGGGCTAAGATATTTTCTAGATCAGCAATTGGAGCATCCACAATGAACGAGTGATTGTATAATGCTTTTAGAATAGCCATTATTTCACCATCTTCACCAGTGGTAAAACCAATGATGCAGAATGTTACATCATTATGATAAGATTTTCGGGTTACCAAGTCTCCTACCTTCATCATCCCAAACACCTCCCTGCTATAAGATATGATTCTTAGTCAGGAAAGGTGTATTTAGTGATTGTTACTTAAAAGTTTATGCTGTCAATGAATGTCCAATTCGCTATTTTTATCCATTAGAGAAAAAGAATGCTCTTGCTTTGGCTGCTCTGGCCGATATAAGTAGCCGTCATCAAAGGAAAAGCCATACCACCATAGTTCCTTATGAAAAGGGGCTATTTCTGGATGCATTTGATGAATTCGCATACTTTGTCTCTCTTTGCCCCAGGTATTGGATATCCTGCGTTCACAATTTTCTACCATGCTAATCCCCCTCCTTTTCTCCTGTAGTCTCTTCCAGCGTTCTTACTCTCCTTTGCTCATCCTCCACCAGCTTATGCTCCTGGCTGTTTGGTATGCCGTCGCCATATTCCTCCAGAATCTGGGCTTCCGTTTCATTCCATCTGGTGGCTAGATTAGGCTTAGTGACAGGCTTACGAGTAGCCCAGATGATAAAACCACCGATTAAAATGGCTGCCGGAATGGCCATAGCAACCCAAAATATATTGGAAAACATAACAGGCATCCTCCTTATAAAGCAAAGAAAAATTTGATGTATAACTATTCTTTACTAAAAAAAAATCTTTTAATCATAATTTTTCGAGAAGAAATTGAAGGAAAAATAGAACGTTTATGGAAATAATTAAATAATCACCAATGAAAGGAAGTGGAAAAGTTGCTTAATAAGGAGACCGCCGTCTTACTGGTTATCGATGTCCAGGGAAAGCTAGCTCAATTGATGCATAATAAAGAAGCTCTCTTTGACACCCTGCAGCGGATGATCAAAGGAGCCAAATTATTAGCCATGCCTATTGTCTGGATTGAACAAAATCCTAAGGGCTTGGGCCCCACGATTCCGGAAGTGGCTCAGCTACTTAAGGACTATACGCCTGTGGAAAAACACAGCTTTAGCTGCTGCGGTAATACCAGCTTTATGGAGTCCCTTAATACTGTCAAAAGAAGCCAGATATTAATTACAGGAATCGAAACCCATATCTGCGTCTACCAGACGGTGATGGATCTCTTGGCCTTAAAGTACGAGGTTCAAGTGGTGGTGGATGGCGTTTCCTCCCGAACACCGGAAAACAAACAGCTTGCCCTGAATAAGATGCAAGCCGCCGGCGCTACTCTCACCAGCACCGAAATGGCTTTGTTTGAACTATTAAAGGTGGCGGAGGGAGAGGCATTTAAAGAAATACTCAAAATAATTAAATAGTAAGAGTAGATAAGAATCTTCCGTTAAGATTGCGTCTGCAACCCTATTGGTATTAACTCCTGTACTACCGGTAGCTATATTTAGCCCGTGCCTTCCCTCAATAGTTCAGCAAATTCATTGGGCAGCTCAGACTGCTCGATGGCTTGGGCAATTTTTTCGTAGTCATAGGACACTTCAATAAACTCCACCGCTGCCTGTTTGCCAATGTTAATAATGGCATAAACTGCATTGGGGTTGCCGTGCTTTGGCTTGCCGATACTGCCCACATTGATTATGTGTTTCGCTTTAAATTGGCGGTGATAGGGAAGATGAGTGTGTCCGCAGACTAAAATATCTGTGCTACTTTCCTGCAAGAGCTCTAGTACATAGCTTTCATCCAAATCTGCATACAGGTATTCGTTAAGCTCCCGAGGGCTGCCGTGAACAACCAATACCTGATATCCGCCAGCTGTTAATCTGATTTCCTTTGGCAGTCTGCGTAAAAATTCTTTGCTCAATTCGCTGGTATTAGCTTTTGTCCAGGCTATGGACTGCTCTCCTAGCCGTTGGGCTACTTCACTTTTGTAGTCACAGCCGCAGGCCAATCGGGAAAAACCAATGCTGTCATCGTAGTTCCCTTGGACACAGGGTATATCCCTAGATTTAATTAACCCAATTGCCTCATTTGGAAAGGGAGCATAGCCCACCAGGTCGCCCGCAGCGATAACACTGTCGACCTTCCTTGTTTCCACATCCTTTAATACTGCTTCCAGGGCATATATGTTGCTGTGCACATCTGCAAAAATTGCTATTTTCACAACCGGTACCTCCCCATGTCCTGACCTAACTAAGCTGCATTTCCTTTTTTCCTTGTCTAGGAAACCAATGACTTGTACGCAAGCAAATTCTTACCAACAGCAACATAATGGGTACTTCTATCAGCACCCCTACCACTGTGGCCAATGAAGCTCCCGAGGCAATCCCGAATAGGGTTGCTGCAGTGGCTATAGCCACTTCAAAGTGATTGCTGGCTCCGATCATGGCTGACGGAGCTGCATCTTCATAGGTTAATTTCAATGCCTTGGCTAATCCATAGGCCAAGAAAAAAATCAAAAAGGTCTGAATAGTCAATGGAATTGCAATCATTAAAATCACCAGTGGTTGAGCTAAAATCACAGAGCCTTGCAACATAAACAGAGTAATTAAAGTCAATAATAAGGCGCTCATGGAAATTTTGCCCGTATATCTTAGAAAAACATTTTCATACCATTCAATGCCTTTAGTCCTGATTAAGTACGTCCTGGAAAAATATCCAGCTACCAGCGCTATCCCTACATAAAAAATAATGGATAATAACAAGGTCATAAAGGGAATAACAATGTCGCTAATACCTAATAGCAAACCACCTAATGGTGCGAATAAGAAGAGCATTGTCAGCGAGTTGATAGCCACCATCACCAGAGTATGGCCCATATTGCCTTTGGCTAGATAGCTCCAGACCAAAACCATGGCGGTACAAGGTGCAATCCCCAAAAGAATCATCCCGGCCATATATTCACTAGCCATCTCTTCCGGGATAAACGGGGCAAAAATAACCCGCATAAACAACCACGCAAAAAATACCATGGTAAACGGTTTAACTGCCCAGTTAACTACTAAAGTCAAGGCCACCGGTTTAGGAGTTTTCCCTGCTTCGATGACCTGTTTAAAGTCAATTTGCACCATAATGGGATACATCATGAAGAACAATAACACGGCAATGGGTATATTAACCTGCTCAATTGACATACTGTTAATCAGCTCTGCTGCTCCGGGAAAAGCTGCTCCTAGCCCTATTCCCGTTGCCATACAAAGGAGTACCCACAAAGTTAAGTACCTTTCAAAAAAGCCTAAATCCCTGCCTTTTTCCTGTACTGCTGCTGTGCTCATTTTCCCCATTCCCCCTTTTTTTACTTCTCTTTCCTAGCAGAGCATCCCACTAGCCTTAATTAGCATGCCAATCCCCTTGATTTCTTCAATTCATCATTGACATTCGCAAAACCATCCTGTTTCAATCCCATTTTTTGGCACCTTATTGGTAATTACTTCGCAAATTCTGTCCACATCCCTAGTGGAGCTGTTATCTTTGCTACCAGCAGGATGAACAAATTCTTGAAAAAATTTTTCATTTCACTTTACTCCTCAACTCGAAAAATTTATTATGGATAGCAAGCCGTTATCGGCTGGCTACCCATTCACTGTTCACCACTCTTTTTTTCAACTCCGTCATCCCTATTCGCTCCACCAAATGGCTTAAGCGCTCCCCTGGCCTACCTTCCTGTTTTAATAATTCCAGACAATTAATCATCACCCTGGACAGCTCTTTATCATCGGCAAGTTTCACCAGGGTCTCTGCCAGTCTGGGATGACGTCCTAACCGACCACCCACAGTTATCTTATAGCCTACCTGATCCTCCACCAGCACCCCTTTGGGACAAGCTTCAATGCAGAGGCCGCAGTTTAAACAGATATCATAAATAACCTCAATCTGCTTATTTTCAAGCACCAGGCTCCTTTCCCGGCAAGCCTTCAGGCATAAGCCGCAGCCACTGCAGGAAATGTCACTTACCCTTGGTCTGCGTTGTCCCACTATAGCAAAATCTTTAATCTGGGGCTCGGAGCAGCTATTAGGGCATCCGGCCACCGCTGCTTTAAATTTATGATGGGATAGGACCGGCCTTCCGGCCAGTTTGACCTCCATAACCTCACTGAGCTTAGTTTCTTCAATCACTGCCAGCATTATTTGAGCTGCCGCTTTATCCTCTATTACCGATAGGGGACAACCCGCCGCTCCCCCACAAAGCTTAATTTGATGATACTTAGTTTCAAGGCCGCCCATTATTTCACCTTTTTCCACCATTTCTTCAAGGCGGGCAATTTCCTCAGCTGTAACGGGAATGTCTTCACTAGACCCTACAGATGATATGCCTTCTCCTCCCCCATTGCTTGAGGGCTTTCTGCCAAGAAAAGCATCCTTAGCAGCAGTCAAATCCTCTGGTGTGACAAAATCCCCGCCTTGACTGCTGACAAAATCCTCAGTCATCTTTCTTACCTTCTTTCTTACAAAAAAAGGTGCTTTATTCAGTCTAAGTTCAGCTTGTTCATCCCAACGCATTAAAGACACTTCCCTTCTTTCCGGCACCATCAGCCGGAATTAATCTGTCTGGCCGGCTTACATGGCTGCTTCTAGTTCCCGGTGCATCTGGATTAATTCAAGTATATCTGGCTCTGGCTCGGGAAACTATGACTTAAGTCACCAAAAAAGGTGGAAATTAATCACTAGCGCCAAAATTGGCCTAAACTATGTAGTTTAGTATAACAATTAGCCATCAGTCTAGTATTTCCTGCCGGAAAAAAGAAACCTCTGACAATGCAAAGCTGAACACCGGATACATCCAGGGGAATAGCGCCCATTTTGGCAAAGAACCTAAGCCGTTCTTCCAGACCTTCCTCTTCATGATTAACCTCAAAGAGCATACCTCCCAATTCACTGCTATCTTGCACCATAAGCTCTAGGGCATACTGGTAAATAGCAGTGCCAATTCCCTGGCGTCGGTATTCCGGCATTACACAAATGTATTCCATATAGGAAAGCTTGCAGTCAAACAGGTAATAGGCCAGGGCAAATCCCACCAGCTCGCCGCCCTTTTTAGCGACTATCAAGTGCAGCTTATCGGGGAAAATCTTATAGGGAAACATCATTTGCTTATTAATCTGACTTACTTCTTCCTCAGTTAATCCAAACATAAATCGGCAGTAAAATAAGGCTTCCTTAAACTCAAAGGTATGTGGATTGACAACTTCTGAAATGGTCAAGCGCTCCATCAAGCTCATCCCCCAAATTGGTACTTTTTCTAAACTCATTATACAACTTAGGGGCCAGGAAATGAACTATTTTTCACAAAGAACTATAATTGTTAAAATTATCAACTTTCAGAATTGGCACATAATCACAATATTCAAGTATTTAGAATTCGCCCAGATGGTAGCCACCTGCTGTCCTACCTGTACGCTGCAGCTGTCCCATGGCATCCGTCAGTAGCACCTAGAGGCCAGTGTAATTCATCCAGTGGAGCTTTTAGCCCAGGCTTATCGAGCCAAGGCACACCAGTGGGAATAACCTATTTGTACACCCTTACCCCCAGCTGGGTGTGCCGAGCCACTTCCCGTCCCTTATTATCCCTAAAGACAAAGCAGACAGAGCCTGGTTTTTTCTTGCTTAGGGCATAAAAAACCCGGGCAACCTTATCTGCCAGCTCTTCCTGAAAAATCAAGGGTAACAAGTACCACTCGGTCTGTACCTCGATGGTCACTTCTCCCGGTCGTTGGGTAACCTTACTTACCACTCGGGACTGCTTCTGAAGCTGCTTAACTATTACCTCCCAACTGGTGCCGGTGGAAACCTTCCGTTGCTCCACCTTAGTGGCGGCCAAAGTTTCCCTTGTTTCTTCCTCCTGGTTTTGCAAAGGTTCATCTTGATTATCCCTGCCCACACCCTCTTCTGCCTCTATGTCTCCTATTACTTCTACTGCCTCTATGTCACCTATTACCTCTTCTGCAACCGTATGCCCAAGCTTTTCTTTTATTTCGTTAAATAAAGGTTCCTCAATCTGGAGAAAATCAGGACTATTGTTTAAAATCCTGCCCACTGTTTCCAACGCTCTATCTACCTCCATTTTTCCATCATTATTTCCGTTCAGAATTTTACCCACACCTTGGCGATACTTGAGAATTTCCCTGACCAACTCTGCCCGTTCTTCTAGATAGGACTTCTCTTCAGGGGAAAAGCTTAGGTAGACAAGCTGGTCTTTAAGCTGGTGAAACGTCCCAATGTAATCTTCCCAATGACCGTACCCAAAGAAGACCTTTAGTGCCTCAGGCAAGTCAAAGTTACTATACCGGTAAGCAAAGGCCAACTTTAGCTTAATAAGCTTTATTTCCGGGTGGTCTTCATGCAACTCCCATGCCCCTCTTAGTTGCAGTTCCTTTACCTTATAAGTTAGCGCATCCACAAAATATTGACGCCCATAATTCTTTTCCCCCTGACCAAACTGACGAATAGCAATTTCCAAGTAGAGAGCTGCCAGGTTTTGGCAGACAGCCACCTTGAGGGGATGTTCTTCCGGTAATTTTTGAAAATCCACATGACTACTGGTTTTCAAAAAAAGACTAAGGGCTTTTTCTAGTCTCCCTTCCTGGTAGGCCCTTTCCCCTTTGTCATATAAGAATGCATAGGAAGCAAAAAACTCAGCAATCTTCTCCCAAAACAACATTACCAGCAGAATTTCCCCGGCTAAAATGGCTATAGCAAACAGCAGCCAATTCATTAACCCACCTTCTCTTTAGTCAGATTTCCTAACCAAACCAACTTATCTAAAGTTCGATTGTATCTAATTGTTCTGTTGGAAAATAATTCTCCTTTTACGAGCAAAAATCCTGTCGCTTTTTGCTCGCCACAAAAAAAAGGACAGCCCAATAGCTATCCATAAAATTTCTCCCCTAATAATCATTCCTCTGCCAGGGCTGCTTTTTGCAATATGGCCCAAATAGGGGGATGAGTTTTAGATAATTTTAACAGCTTTGCCTCTCTAGTAGTAAAGGCATGGGTAGTATCTCCCTCCACTAGCAGTTCATCTTCCCGGAATATCCGGTAGGAAAACTGAATCCTGACCGGGGTGAGATTAGTAATGACAGTTTCCACCGTCACCAAGTCATCATATACTGCCGGCTTTTTGTACTTGCACCTAGCCTCAACCACAGGAAGAGCAACTCCTTGCCCCTCCATTTCCCGGTAGCTCACTCCCAAACTCCTGCATAATGATGTTCGCCCTACCTCAAACCAAACAAAGTAATTAGCATTATACACCATGCCCATTTGATCTGTTTCCTGATATCTGACTCTAATTTCTGTTTTATTCATTTTTTCCTCCTAAAATATTAAGTTGACAATATAATAAACACTTCCGCTACTGGTGATATTTCGCTTTTTTAGGTGTGATAACCTGCCAAAATGGTTATAATAATGTAAACAACAAAGGCAAATTTCTTGCCTTCTGGTAAATTATATGATAAATTGAGTTGATAACATTATCTTTTTAACTAATTCAGGTAGGTGAAACTTTTGCTAACAATCACATTTGCAGACATGGGGTTAAAACCCCAGTTACTACAATCAATTGCCGCTAAGGGTTTTGAAGATCCCACACCCATTCAATCAGCGGCGATCCCATTGGCATTGGCCGGTAGGGATATGTTGGGACAAGCACAAACAGGAACAGGTAAAACCGCCGCCTTTGGTTTGCCCATTCTTTCCATGCTGAAACCGGAAGGCGGTCTCCAGAGCCTGGTGATGTGTCCCACTCGGGAATTGGCAGTCCAGGTTGCTGAGGAAATTTCTTCTCTTGGCAAAGTATTGCGAGTAAATGTCCTGGCCATTTACGGCGGTCAATCCATGGAGTTGCAGTTAAAGGCTTTGAAGAAACGGCCGGAAATTATCGTGGGTACACCAGGGAGATTGATTGACCATTTGGATCGACGCACCATTAAGCTTGATACCTTAAGGTTTGTGGTATTAGACGAGGCTGATGAAATGCTGAATATGGGCTTTTTGGAGGATATGGAAAACATCCTGGCCAGGTGCCCAGCTGAAAGGCAAACGTTTTTGTTTTCTGCCACGTTTCCGCCTCCAATACATCAACTAGCCTTAAGCTTTATGAAAAATCCTGAAAGCATTGCCATTAAAGGCCTTGACCTGACTGTACCCTTGATTGAGCAATTCTATTACGAGGTCAATCCCAAGTTAAAAGTAGAAACCTTATGTCGGATTTTAGATGTGGAGCAACCTCCCGTCAGCTTAATATTTTGCCGCACTAAAAGAGGAGTTGACGAGTTGGCAGCCTCCCTGGAGGTGAGGGGCTACGCAGCGGATGCCCTTCACGGGGATTTGTCCCAACGGGAGCGTGACCTGGTTACCCGACGATTCCGTCAAGGCAGTACCGAAATTCTAGCAGCCACCGATGTGGCAGCCAGGGGATTAGACATAAACCATGTTACCCATGTGTTTAACTATGATATTCCCCAGGATCTGGACAGCTATGTGCATCGTATTGGACGAACAGGACGGGCAGGTCGCAAGGGTGTGGCTATCACCCTAGTGGAACCCCGGGAAGTAAAACAATTAAAATTTATTGAACGACATATCAAGAAGAAAATTCAGCGTAATTTTCTCCCTACTTATGAGGATGCCCTGCAAAAACGCCAGGAAGCTTTAATCGCCCAGTTGGTGGAAATCTCTCAGGAATCATTAGGGGAATTTATGGATGCAGCTAACCAACTGCTGGAGGATCATGATTCTACTCGCCTGATTGCTGCCGCTCTGAAAATACTGGCAGATCAAGGAAAACAGCTGGAAAAGACAGACCTTAAGCCTTTTTCCGCTAGTAAAGTTCAGATACAACTGCCTATTGGCCGAGCTCAAGGAATCAAGCCGAGAGAACTGGTAAATTACCTTACTTCAAGAACAGGTATGACTCCTGGACAAATCGGTGATATTGAAATTCACGCCGGAAATACTCTGGTGGAGGTCCCTAACCAATATGTTGATGAAGTATATCGCATCATCAAAGGATATGGCATGGCTGGCAAAAAGCAACGTCCTAACCGAACAAAAAGTAACAGAAGAACCTAATTATGTTTAAATAAATATTCCCGAGAAACATTTGCAGCCACCGGCAGGAAAATTCCTGTTGGTGGCTTTTTGCAGTTAATTGGAAATAAATTGTAGGGATAAAAATTATTCTTTATTATCAAAATAACATTAGATATTTAATAAAGGAGGTGAAAGGTTTTGATTAAAGAAGCTCAATCAATTCAATCCTGCATCGCTCACTGCAAAAACACCTTTACAGACATTAGGGAAATAGTTGATAGCGCCTATGACCAAAGGGCAAAAGACGAGCTAAATAAAGCTCTTCAATCCATGGATGTGTGTATTAAACAATGTGAAGCAGCTTTAAACAACGCTCGCTAACCTCTAATAAAATAACAGGATTATATATTAAAAATTTACTACTCTAAATAACCAGAAAGGAGTTGATATTATATGCCGGTTAAACCTTCGCAAGCAATGTTATCTTGTATAGATATGTGCCAAAACACTCAAAATAATATCCGATCACTGGCTGACACCACTCACAATCAGATGGTTCGGGATGAGTTGAATAAGGCTTATTTATCAATTGATGTTTGCATTAAGCAGTGCCAGACTGCCAACTCCCATCTTTCCTAAAGTAATTTATTGCTTAATAAAACAAAAACAATACCAGGGCAGTTAGCTTTGGTATTGTTTTATTATATTATTTTCTGCCCTCCACTACTGCCACTACCCCACCTAAGAGATTATGGTAATCTGTTTCCTTCAAACCAGCCTGGGCAAACATCCTGGCCAATTCCCCTTGGGCTGGAAATTCCCTGGTTGAATCGTTGAGGTATTGATAGGCAGATTTTTTCCCAGCCCATAATTTCCCCATTAGTGGTACCAGCTTGTCAAAATATAGCCAGTATCCCTGTTTAAAAACCGGCGCCGTAGGCTTGGCCATATCCAAGGAAACTACTTTCCCTCCAGGCTTAACCACTCGCTGCATTTCCTTGAGCACCTGCATTATGCTTGGCACATTCCTCAAGCCCCAACCTACAGTGACACAGTTAAAGCTATTGTCGTCAAAGGGCAGTTTCATGGCATCCCCCTGGATTAAGGTTATGTTCCCTTGATGTGCAAACTGAGAGATATTATCTTTTGCCACTTTAAGCATATTTTCTGAAAAATCAAGGCCGGTAACTGCTCCCTCAGACCCTACTCCCCGGGCTAACTCCATGGTGAGCATCCCTGTACCACAGCATATATCAAGGGCCCGGTCTCCCAGACTAACCTCAGCCCTCTTGACAGCAATTTTCCGCCAAGATTTATCCAAGCCCAAGGACATTAGGGTATTGAGCAGGTCATACCTAGTGGCAATGGAGTTAAACATATCTTCCACATAAGCTGCTTTTTCATTCTTCTCTGGTAATTTGGTCATTCCTTTTCCTCCTCTTGCAGCTTTTTTACCAAAGGTATATCAGCGGGGGCAAAGTCAAAATCTTGCAATTTTTCTCTGGTTACCCATTTAATTTCCCCGTGTACCTGAGGCACTAACACTCCCTTTTCCAAATAAGTTAAATAAGCTAGCAGCCGGATTTGGCCATAGTCATAGGTATAAATGCTCTCGCCAAAATAATCCCCCACCCTTACTTCCACGTTAAATTCTTCCTTCATCTCTCGCTTCAAGCATTCTTCCGGGGTTTCTCCCGGTTCAACTTTTCCACCGGGGAACTCCCACTTGAAAGCCAGGTGATCATCAGCTTTTCGCCTGGCTATTAAAATCTTTCCACCCTCAATTAAGATAGCTGCTGTTACGTTTTTCATTATTACCCTCCATGAGTTTTTTTAATGAAAGTTTTTAATCTTTTTTTGTAACAGCATTCCCAAAAAGCTCTGTTAAAAGCCATTACTTGCATAAAAATAATTCTCCCATGTGTATCATAGTTCCTGCTGAACCCTGTGGTTTTCTAGGGTGCTTTTCCCTGTTTTTTAAGGTATAATAATCATAGTTTTACCTAATCCTAGCAAACAGGAGGGATAATAATGAATATATCCACAAAATCTGATGCAATTGAAATCCTAGTAACTGAGCACAAAGCGATTAAAACAGTACTCAAAGCTATCCGTAAATTGTGTTGGAAAATAGTAAATGGCAATGAAGTAAATCATGTCCTATTTACCCAGATAATTGATTTTGTCAGAAACTACGCCGATAAGTACCATCATCAAAAAGAAGAAAATCACTTATTTAACCAAATGCAAGAACTGTCTGACGATCCGCCCAACACTGGCCCACTAATGGGTATGCTCCTTGAACACGACTTAGGCCGGAATTATATTGGCAATCTGGAAAAAGCCATTGCGTCCCATAAAGCCGGTAACGAAGAGGCCAAGCTGGATATTATTGCCAATGCCATCTCCTATGAGCAGCTTCTACACAGTCATATTGATAAGGAGGACAATGTAATATATAAAATGGGAATCAGAACATTGCCTCCGGAACAGTTGGATGAGCTGTCAAAATTATTTGATGAAATCGAAGACGACCCGGGAAATAAAAACATCAGAAAAAAATATCTTGGCTTTGCCGAAAGCTTGGATAAATCTTTAAATCTATCATAGAAAAACAAAAGGGGGAACCAATAGGTTCCCCCTTCAATGTTCGCACAAAAACTCGACAAAATTCGCCTATAAACAGCAATCATGTTAACTTTGTTGATATCCATGACATATAATATAAGGAATAATACTAAGTAACAAGGGAGGGTTATCCAATGCAATTTACTTATGAAACACACCCGGGGGAAACCTTGGATGATATTGCCCGGCGCTTTGACACCACAGTTTCCGATATCTTGGCTATTAACGAAATTCCTAATCCCCATGGACCTTTTAGGATCCGGATTGTAATCCGCATTCCGGTAGCCATGCTGCCACCTACTGTACCTACCAGAAGACCGCTGACAAACTTCGCTACTCGCCTGGTGGGCAATATCTTGTATGTCTTGTCAACGGACAGGATGCTTTATCGCCGAGGGCAGCCGGTTACCATCACTCTGGTTAAAACAAATATTGGAAGTCAGCCAATTACCCTAACTTATCGAACAGCCCAGCGATTTGACTTTTTTGTCCGGCGGTCACGTACAGGTCCAATCATCTGGCAGTTGTCTGCAGACCAATTCTTTGCCCAAGTAATAGAAAGCGTAGTGCTTCAGCCTGGCCAATCTCAGATTTTTAGGGTGGTCTGGGACCAAATCACCAATGATGGTTTATCGGTGGGCACAGGAATCTTTACCGTAATCGGCGAAAATGTGGCTGAAGAACTGAGGGGCCGCACCATTTCAGTTCGTATTAGAATTGTATAACCTTAAAACTTCCACCCAGGACTGGCTAGGTGGAAGTTTTTCGCAAACAATCCCAGAGATAAAATAAGGCCACCTGGGTACTCCGGTACTTAATTTCCTCCCGGCTGCCAATCAGCAGGCGGTGAAAAGCATGAACTTCATATTCATTCTTCAGCATCACCCTTACTTCAGGTTCGGGTGCTCGATAACTGCTCCCTTGCTGATAAACTGACAAGACCAACTTAGGGTTAATGGCTAGTCCAAAGTAAACTGTTCCAACGGGCTTTTCACTTGTTCCACCGCCGGGTCCGGCAATGCCGGTGGTAGCTAAAGCAAGGTCCGCTCCCGTAGCCTCCATAACACCCTGGGCCATCAGAACTGCTGTTTCTGTACTCACTGCCCCGTACTTCTCAATCACTTCCCTTGGAACCCCCAAAAGCTTTTCCTTCAGCCGGTTGTCATAAGCCACTAGGCTGCCTATAAAGTAATTCGAGGAGCCAGGCACATTTGTTAGTCTACTTCCCAGGAGACCTCCGGAACAGGATTCCCCACAGGCAACAGTCACCCCCCGGGCTGCTAGCAATTTACCTGCGCTTGATTCTAAGGTTTCACAGTCATAGCCATAAACATACCTGGCAAGACGATGCAGAATTTCTTCCTCCATTGGCTTCATTATGTTGTCTGCCTCTATCTGACTAGCAGCCTTAGCAGCCAGGCGAATATGTACTTCCCCCATTTTAGCATATAGGGCAACACTGGGATTTGTCTGCCCGTCGATAATATCCCTAATTTTATTCTCCAAGTTAGCCTCCCCTATACCGGCAGATCGCAACACTTTAGCGTATAGGCGGTTGCCCCCCACCTTATCCTTAAGTCTGGGCAGCACTCCCACCTCAAAAACTGACTGCAATTCATAGGGAGGACCTGGAAGAGCTATTATTATTTTATTATCCTTCTCCCAGTAAACTCCCGGAGCAGTTCCTTTATCATTGGCAAGAGCTATTGCCCCCTCTGGGAGATAGGCTTGTTTCCTATTGTTCTCAGTCAGCTTAAGGTTATATTTAGCCATTATCTCTTCCAAGTAGATTAGCCAGCCCTGATCCAATACCAGAGGTATTCCCAGGGTTTCCGCCATCACTTCCACTGTAATATCATCCGTTGTGGGCCCTAGCCCCCCAGTGGTAAACACTAAGTCAGACCGATTGAGAGCTTGTTTTAAGGTTTCTTTCAAACGTCCGTGATTGTCTCCCACAGTGACCTGGTAATAAACATCAATTCCAAGTAGACGCATCTGCTCCGCTAAGTACCTGGCACTGGTATTTGTTACCTCCCCCATTAGCAACTCCGTCCCCACACTGACAATTTCCGCCCGCATTTTAAATCCTCCTCTAATTTTTCCTGGTAAAATTACTTCTTGTCCATTATGTTAATATTTTGTAACTACTCAGCAGTACTTTATGGTCGAGTATTCAGAATTCAGTAGTCAGTAGTCAGAATTGTAAAAGCAAAAGAGCTTTTGCTTTGTAGCTTTTTTTTAATAATCTTACCGACATATTTAACCTCTTGCTACTGTTATTTAATTGTTTTATTCTGAAACCTGACTCCTGGCTTCTGACTCCTAAGTAGTTACAATATTTTCATTATAGCACGTTTCAGCAAAATAATTGTTAGTCGCAACTATCTCTAAGACTTAAGAAAAAAGCGGAAAGCTCTAAAAAAAGTGTAACTATTCAGCAGGCTATCAATTGTCAGAATTCAGAAGTCAGGATTCAGGATTCAGGATTCAGAATGTATTATTCAGGCAATATTTTAAGAATTAT
>Ga0208490_100354_pt1 | contig 31803 bp, 22 predicted proteins | sample SubbioAug_CSWold_FD_184818 | JGI IMG/M metagenome (GOLD analysis project Ga0208490, IMG submission 184818) | Serpentinite rock and fluid subsurface biosphere microbial communities from McLaughlin Reserve, California, USA - CR11Aug_CSWold (SPAdes) | ecosystem: Environmental > Terrestrial > Deep...
AAGCCGATGCCGTGCTCCTCCATGCGGGCCACACAGCGCTCGTGCTCGTTGCCGTGGGTGACCTCCTGGCCGAGGAAGCCGCGGATCTCGGTGCGGATCCGATCGTCGGTGACGTAGGGCAGAGCGTTGCGCAGCGAGTCGTTGAAGAACCGCTCCCCGGTGGGGAACAGGAGGTTGCCCACGTTGAAGGTGTGAGTGGCCTGGGCATCGTCGACCAGCCAGTGGACCCGTGTCGTGCCGAGCTCGAAGCTGGTGTGCCGGGGCGCGACCGGCTCGGGCGGGCGGCGGAGCGTGGCGGTCATCGAACCTCCCGGGTCCGGTAGCGGTGCGCGCGAGTCTGGGTAGATGCACCCTAGCGCGCCGATGCGACGATGATACATTCCTGTGTTGTGGTATCGGTCACGTGGATCTAGGGGCCGGATGCCGGTGGTCAGCGGGACGGCGAGGTGTTCTGCGGCAGCTCACGAAAGGGCGTGTCCTTCGACGGCCCCGGCTCCTTGTGAAGCCCGAGGACCCGCTCGCCGATGATGTTGCGCTGGACCTGGTCGCTGCCGCCGTAGATGGAGGGCGACGGCGAGAACATGGTCATCTCCTGGATGGATCCGCCCGAGGGCGAGTCAGGCCCCACGAGGGTGGCGCCGGGTCCGAGGATGCGGCAGCCCAGATCACGGGCGAGGCGAACCGCCTCGCTGTTGCGCAGCTTCGCCAGGTTCCCCTCCCCACCGGTGGCGGCGTTGCCCGACTTCATGCGGCCAAGGTGCCAGCCGGTGATCTCCACCAGGGAGTGCAGGCGCGTGAGCTCCTGGCGGATGGTGGGATCGTCGATCTTGCCCAGCTCCCTTGCCAGCGCGACGAAGGACTTGACCCGTCCGGGTCCCACACCGCCCTCCCCGAGGGCCGGTAGCTCGTGCTCGAAGGAGCCGGCGGGCCGCTCGAGATGGCCCGCGACGGTGCCGGGGATGGCCGCGCTCGGGGCGGCGACGTTGTTGCCGCCGATGCCGCTGCGCTCGACCATCAGCGTGGTGTTCGCCACCCGCCAGCCGTCGCCGACCTCGCCGATCACGTTGGTGTGGGGGACTCGGGCCTCGTCGAGGAAGACCTCGTTGAAGAGGGCACGGCCCGTCATCTCCCGCAGCGGGCGCACCTCGACGCCGTCTTGGAGCATCGGGAACGCGAAGTACGTGATGCCCCGGTGCTTGGGCGCGTCCGGGTCGGTGCGGGCGATGAGGATGCCGTAGTCGGCCCACTGGCCGAGGGATGTCCACACCTTCTGGCCCGTCACCACCCATTCCTCGCCGTCGCGCTCGGCGCGGCACTGCAAGCCGGCGAGGTCCGAGCCGGCGCCCGGCTCGGAGAACAGCTGACACCAGCCGTGCTGACCGTTCAGGATGCGGGGGAGTAGGCCGTTCTGGAGCTCGGCCGAGGCATGGGCGATGATGGTGGGTGCAGCCAGCATCATCCCCAGACCGGAGGGCGGTCCGAGCACCCTGCGCTGCACCATGGCCCGAGCGAGCTCCGAGGCCTCCCCCCGGGACCAGTCGCGCCCCCAGGGGGCGGGCAGCATGGGGTGGGCGAGTCGGGCGTCGGCCAGCCGACGCCACCACTCGGCGACGCTGAGGTCGGGGTCCCAGTTCTCGTCGAGCCAGGCGTCGACGTCGAGGGTGGTGTCGATGGTGGTCATGGCGATCGCTCCTCTTCAGGCGGCGGCCAGGAGCCGCCGGACCTCGCCGACGGTCCTTGGAGGGTGAACAGGTCGGGGCTTTGCGTGAGCAGGTTGGAGGCGCAGCAGCCCGCTCCTGGGTGGGGGCGCACCGCGTCGGCGACGTCGCCCCTGCACCCCGGGCGATCACGACCTCTCGGCACCTCTGCCTGGACACCTGCGGCTGGCATGCATCTTCCCTTCGTGCCGTGGTGTCTCGTGCCTCGTGCCTCGTGCCTCGTGCCTCGTGCCTCGTGCGCGTGCGTTGTGCGACGGATCCTGTCATGTGTTTCGTGAGGAGACAACTCGGAGATAGTGTTGCGCAGGACGGCTCACGGCCGACCTTGCAGGAGTGATGCGGAGGAACCATGACCGCCACCGACCCTCGTTCCGATGTCCAGGACTGGGCCACCGACTTCGACATCCTCGATCCCGGCTACGTGGCCGACCCGGCGCCGGTGTGGGCCGAACTGCGGAAGCTCTGCCCACTCAGCCGCACCGACCGGTACGGCTCGACCTGGTTGCCCACCCGCTACGACGACCTCGCCGCCATCGCCCACGACGTCGAGCGGTTCTCCTCGCGCGACATCGCCGTGATCACGCCCGGCCGTGTGTTGAACCCCGAGGCGACGATGATGCTCATCGCCCCGCCGATCACCTCGGACCCGCCGGTGCACACCTGGGCCCGACGCATGCTGCTGCCCCGCTTCGGCCCGAGCCGCATCGAGGAGCTGACACCGATCACCCACGGCCTGGCCGACGATCTGATCGACGCGTTCGTCGACACCGGCCACGCCGATGCCGCCCAGGACTACGCCCAGCACATCCCGGTGCGGGTCATCGCCCGCATGCTCGGCGTCCCGCTCGAAGACGAGCACGTCTTCACTCGCTGGGCGGTGACCATCCTCCAGCACGGCTTCCATGACATCCAGGGCGCCACCGACGCGGTCCTGGAGGTCATCGACTACTTCAGGGCCAAGCTCGACGAGCGCGAGCGCGTGCCCGAGCGCGATCGGCCCGACGACCTGATCACCATGCTGGTCGAGGCCCGCCACGACGGCGACCCGCTCGACGACCCGCACCGCATCGGCAGCTGCTTCCTGCTGTTGCTGGCCGGCATCGACACGACCTGGAGCTCCATCGGGTCGAGCCTCTACCACCTGGCGTCTCATGCGAGTGACCAAGCACGGCTGCGGGCGGAGCCAGAGGTGATGACCACGGCGATCGAGGAGTTCCTGCGGTTCTACAGCCCGGTGACCATGGCCCGCTTCGTGGCCGAGGACACCGAGTTCGCCGGCTGTCCGATGAAGAGGGGCGACAAGGTGCTGATGGCCTTCCCGGCGGGGAACCGCGACCCCGAGCACTTCGATCGCCCCGACGAGTTCATCATCGACCGGCAGCGAAACCGCCACTTCGCCTTCGGTTCGGGCATCCACCGCTGCCTCGGCTCGAACCTGGCCCGGATGGAGCTCCGGGTGGCCATCGAGCGGTTCCTCGATCGCATTCCCACCTTCGAGCTCGCCGACGCCGGCGCCGTCACGTGGAGCGGGGGCCAGGTGCGTGGCCCGCGCTCCGTCCCGGTGCGCTGGTAGATCGGCGTCGATGACCAGGGAAAGGCCGTGATGCTGCCACCGGACGCCCGGATCCCGATGCTGGACGTGGACGACGCCCGGGCCGCCGCCGCCCGGGTCGGCCTGCCCGAGGGCATGGCCGACCTGTCGGTGTTCAAGGTGCTGCTCCGCCACGAGGACCTCGCCGAGCGGGTCTACGGCCTGCTCCACCAGCTGCTGTGGAAGGGCGAGCTCGACGCCCGTCGGCGGGAGCTGATCATCATGCGCATCGGGTGGCGCCAGGGCTCCATGTACGAGTGGACGCAGCACTGGCGGGTCGCCCGGATGCTGGAGATCCCCGAGGACGACCTCCTGGCCGTCCGCGACTGGAAGGCCAGCGACCGCTTCGATGCTGCCGACCGCGCCGTGCTCGCCGCCACCGACGAGACGCTCGGTGTCGGCGCCATCAGTGCCCGGACGTGGGCCGAGCTCGAGGCGACGGTGCCCGACGAGCGAGCTCGCCTGGAGGTCGTCATGGCCATCGCCAACTGGACGATGTTCGCCCAGCTGCTGCGCTCCCTCGAGGTCCCCCTCGAGGAAGGTGTCGACCCGTGGCCGCCCGACGGCACCGTGCCGGAACCGGCCCGGACCGCGGTGGCCACCGAGCTCGCCTGACACGGCCCACCCTCAGCGGGATTCCACATGAAGGCGGACAGCCCCGAGGGCACGTCGCCTTGATACGTTCGTCTCGCGCTGTCGCGTGTCGTTGACGGCGGAAGGGCGGGGGCACCAGTGGTCAGGACCAGGAGCGGGCGGCAGATCGACGAGGTGCGAGCGGCGTGCCGACAGCTGCGCGATGCGGCTGGCGCGCAGCGGGTGTCGGTGTGGGTCCACGACGAACGGGCCGATGCCGTTTCCCCGCTGGTCTCCGTCGGTCTTGATGTCCCCGAGGCGGAGGTGGCTCGGCGCTGGTCGCGCTTGCCGGTGCGGGCGCTGGGCGACCTCGCCGCAGTGCTCCGACACCGCACCACACTGCGAGTCGCCGACGCGGCCGCCCGGGACATCCCGCTGGCCCTTCGCAGCGACTTCGGTCTCTCCTCGGGCTGGTTCGCCCCGCTGATGTCCGACGACCAGGCGCTGGGCCTGCTCGTCGTCGAGCCATCCGATGTGGACGTCGTCGAGGAGCACGTCGAACGGATCGGGGTCGCGCTCGGCATCGCGCGGACCCGCTACCTCGCCGATCGGCGCCAGGCCGAGCTCGACCTGCTCCTCGACCTGACGCGGGCCGCCGTGGAACCCGGCGCGCCCGGAAGAGCCATCGAGCAGCTGTGCCAGCGCCTGGCGCACCAGCTCGGCGTCCGCCGGGCCTGTGTGTTCCTCGTCGAGGAGGAGCGCCTGGTGGCTGCCCACGCCTACAACGCCGACGGCTCGGTCGACCGCGACGGCTTTCGTGCCTTCACCGCGACCGCCTCGCCGCCCCCGATCGTTCGCGCCGCCTTCCGAGACTGGGAGACGCTGGTGATCGACGAACCTTCTCCCGCCCTGCTCGGCAACTGGTGGATCGAGCGGTTCGGCGTGGCCTCGGGGGTCGCGATCCCCATCGGGACGGCGGAGGAGCCTATGGGCGTGCTCACGCTCGACGACCCCCGTCCCCGCCGGTTCACGGAGCGAGTGGTCGGCCTCGCCGAAGCGGCGGCCACCCACTTCGGCTTGCTGTACGAGCGTGCTCGACTCCTCGATGACCATGCTCGAGGCGTTCGTGCTGGGGCCGCCGTCCGTGACCTGCTCCGCGAGGGCAGTCGAGCGCAGTCATCCACTGATGCAGTGGAGATCGCAGCACGAATCGGACGCGAGGCGTTGGAAGCCGAGCAGGCATGCGCCCTGCTGGTCGATGGCGAGGGCACCATCGAGCACATCGTCACCGTGGCCATCGAGGAGCCTTGGCGAGGGGAGGTGCAACGGCGCTTCCTCGGGCTACATGCCTCCGACCTGCTGTTGGGCCGGGTACTGGCGGAGCGGCGCGAACCTGTGGTCGTGTCCGAAGTCGACGACAGCGACCTCATCCCCCGGGAGCTGCTCGCCGGCCTCCCCGTGCAGTCGTACGTCGCCCTACCCCTCGGGGTGTCCAGCGGGTTCCGTGGTTCGCTGGTCTTCACTGCCAGTCGGCAGCACCGCCGGTGGTCCCGTGCCGATCGTCAGCTCATCGAGCAGCTGATGCTCGAGTGCGAGCTGGTCCTGGAGAACGCCAACCTGCGGGAGGTGGAAGCAGCTCGCAGCCAGGAGCTGGCCTGGCGCGCCATGCACGATCCGCTGACGGGGCTCCCCAACCGCGTCCTGGTGGACGATCGACTGGGATCGGCACTGCGAGCCACCTCGCGCGGCGGTGACGGGGTTGCCGTCCTGTTCCTCGACCTGCACCGGTTCAAGGACGTCAATGACACGCTCGGGCACGAGACCGGCGACCAGGTCCTCGTGGAGCTGGCGGCACGGCTCGACGGCTCCCTCCGACCGGGCGACACCGTCGGTCGACTCGCGGGTGACGAGTTCGTCGTGGTGGTGCCCGGGGCCACCAGAGAGGACGCGGTGGCGGTGGCGGAGCGCATCTGCGACGTGGTTCACCGACCGATCGAGGTTGCCGGACATTCCGTCCAGGTCGGGGTGAGCGTGGGTGTTGCCCTCGGGGATCACACGGATTCCGGACAGGCCCTCCTGCGGCGGGCCGATGCGGCCATGTACGTGGCCAAGCGGACCCACGGTCACGGCTATGTCCTCGTCCCCGGGGGCGCAGCTGACGGGCTGTCGCCGCCCGCTGGACCCGAGGACGGCTGACCCTGGCCCCCTCGTCCGGCCGGCGTAGCCATGCGACCGTTCAGACGGAGGCCGCCGCCTGCTCGCGCAGTCGCTTGTAGTCGACCTTCCCGTTCGGTGCCCGGTCGATCGTGTCGACGGCGAGCACCCGGCGGGGGACCTTGTACCCGGCGAGGCGCTCGCGGACGTGGTCGATGACCGACTGCTCGGCGGGGGGATCGGCTTCCGGTTCGACCACGGCGACGACCATCTCCCCGAAGCGCTCGTGGGGCACGCCGACCACCACGGCATCATGCACGCCGGCGTGGGTCTTGATGGCCTCCTCGACTTCCTCGGGGAAGACCTTCTCGCCGCCCGTGTTGATGCACACCGACCCGCGTCCGAGCACCGTGACGGTGCCGTCCTCCTCCAGGCTGGCGTAGTCGCCGGGGCAGGAGTAGCGCTTGCCGTCGACCACGATGAAGGTGCGGGCCGACTTCTCCGGATCCTTGTAGTACCCCACCGGCTGGCGACCGCCGACGGCGAGGCGGCCAGTCTTCCCGGGCTCGGTGACGCGCTCGTCGTCGTCGTCGTCGACGACGATGGTGTTGAGCCCAGGCTCGAACGTGGCGGTCTTCGCCGCCTGGCCACCGCCGGACACCGACTGGCCCATGCCGAGGGCCTCCGAGGAGGAGAAGGCGTCCATCAGGAACATCTGCGGGTTGTGGCGGAGCAGCCCCTGCTTGGTCTCTTCGCTCCACATGACGCCCGACGACGTCATGGCCATGACCGAGGACAGGTCCCAGCGGCCGGGGTGGGCGTCGAGCGCCCCGAGGATCGGCTTGGCGAACGCGTCGCCGACGATGGCGATCGCGTTCACCTTCTTGGCGTCGACCTCGTCGAGGAGCTCGGCGGGATCGAAGTGCCGGGATGGGAGCAGCACGATGCACCCGCCGGCCGAGAGCACGGAGAAGCTGGTGAAGGCGCCGGTGCCGTGCATCAGCGGGCAAGCCGGCAGGCCGACTGCACCCGGGTTCTCGAACATGGTCTCGAGGACGGCTGGGTCGCGCTCCTCGGGTAGCGGGGTGCCCAGCGTGCCGCAGAGGACGGCGACCAGGTCGTCCTGGCGCCACATGACGCCCTTGGGCATGCCAGTGGTGCCGCCGGTGTAGAGCATGTAGAGGTCGTCGCCGTCGCGCCCGTGGTCGGGCTGCACTCGATCAGTCGGACGCGACGCGGCCTCCTCGTACGGGATCGCCCAGCCAGGGCACGGGCCGGACCCGTCGTCGACCCACAGCCAGGTCGTCACCTTGGGCACCCGGTCCCGGATGGCCTCGATGGTGTCGCGGAAGCCCCCGTGGAACACGACGGCCATCGCGTCGGCGTTGTCCCACAGGTACACGAGCTCGTCCTTGGTGTACCGGTAGTTCGTGTTCACGGGGACGAGCGAGGCCTTGAAGGATGCGAACACCGTCTCCAGGTACTCGGGGCAGTTGTACAGGTACTGGGCCACCTTGGCCTGCTTGCCGGCCCCGGCGTCGAGCAGCGTGCGGGCGACGCCATCGGCGCGACGGTCGGCCTCGCTCCAGGTGACCGTGCGGTCGCCCTGCTGGGCGAAGGGTGCGTCGGGCAGGTGGTCGGCCGCAGCCTCCCAGATCTCGGCGAAGTTCCAGCCGGGCATGTCGTTCCTCCCAGAGGTCGGGATCTGCAGCAGGGGTCAGATGGCCCGGTCGCGACCGTGCCAGTACTGGTCGCGCAGCTTGCGCTTGTACAGCTTGCCGGTGGGCAGCCGTGGGAGCTCGTCGAGGAACTCGAATCGCTTGGGGACCTTGTAGCCGGCGATGTGCTCGCGGGCGAAGGACTTCAGCTCGGCCTCGAGCTCAGGACTCGGCTCGACCGCGTCGGCGGGCTGCACGGCGGCCATGACCTGCTCACCCATCTCCTCGTCGGGGATGCCGAACACGGCCACGTCTGCCACCTTCGGGTGCATGATCAGGCAGTCCTCGATCTCCTGGGGGTAGATGTTCACCCCGCCCGAGATGATCATGAACGCCTTTCGGTCGGTGAGGAACAGCCAACCCTCATCGTCCACGTACCCGACATCGCCGAGGGTGGTCCAGCCATGGCCCTTCGGGTCCTTGGAGCCCTCCGTCTTCTCCGGAGCGTTGTGGTACTCGTATGGCGGGCCGCCACCGAAGTAGATCGTTCCGGCCTCGCCGGGCGGCAGCTCGTTGCCCTCCTCGTCGATGATGTGGATCTCGCCGATCAGGGGCTTGCCCACGGTGCCGGGCCGTTCCAGCCACTCCTCCGGCTTGACGAGGCAGAACCCGTTGAGCTCGGTTCCGGCGTAGTACTCCCACAGGACCGGCCCCCACCACGCCATCATCTGCTGCTTGACCTCCACGGGGCACGGCGCCGCCGCGTGCACCGCCACACGCATCGACGAGACGTCGAAGGCCTCGCGTTCTTCCACGGGCAGCTTGAGCATGCGCACGAACATCGTGGGCACCCACTGGGAGTGGCTGGCCTGGTGGGCCTCGATGAGCTGCAGCGCCTCCACCGGGTCGAACCTCTCCATGATCACGGTGGTGCCGCCGAGGGATTGCACGCCGAGGTTGAACCCGATCGGGGCCGAGTGGTACAGGGGTGCGGGCGACAGGTAGGTGGTGTCGGCGTCCATCCCGAACACACCGCCGAGCAGGGCGGCGATCATCATGCCCTGGTCGATGGTGTTGCCCGACAGCGGCCGCTTGATGCCCTTGGGACGACCGGTCGTGCCCGACGAGTACAGCATCATCTCCCCGGCCGGCTCCTCCTCGAGGCGCTCGGTGGGCATGGCCGACAGTGCGTCGACGTAGGACTCGAAGCGAGCGTCGTCGTCGCCGATGAGCAGCGGCAGGGTCACGCCCGGTGCACCCTTCAGCGCCTCGACGGCAACGTCGGCCTTGGCGGCTGTGGTCACGAGCGACCGCGTCCCGGAGTCGTCGAGGATGTAGGCGACCTCTTCGGCAGACAGGTAGCTGTTCACCGTGGTGATGTAGAGCCCTGACCGCAGGGCCGCCCACATCACCTCCAGGTACCGCGGCTGGTTCTCGCTGAAGATCGCGACGTGGTCACCGGGCTGCAAGCCTTGGTCGCGCCAGAGCCGCGCCAGCTGGTTGGACCGCTCGTCGAGCTCGCGGTAGGTGACGACCTCGCCGGTGCCGCCCATGATCAGGGCCGGCTTGTCCGGCGTGATGGTGGCGTGCACTCCTGGATACATGGGTCCCCCTGTGGTGTCGTTGCCTCAGCCGGCTACGGGTCGGAACACCGGGAGCCGTCGGCCGTCAGCGAGCTCCAGTGACCAGTCGACGACGACGCGCTGGTCGCAGCGCAGGCTGGCCGGATCGGCGCCGACGATGTTGGTGGTGACCCGGACGCCCTCGTCGAGATCGACGAGCGCGATCACGTAGGGCACCTCGTCGGTCATCATCGGGTTGCCGGGCTTGCGCATGACGTTGAACGAGTAGATGGCTCCGGTCCCCGCCAGGGGGCTCCATGGCAGGTCGGTGCCAAGGCAGCGCGGGCACGCTTCCCTCGGGTACCAGACGAACCGGTCGCAGGACGGGCACCGCTGCGCCAGGAGCTCCTGGCGGCGGGTGCCCTCCCAGTACGGCTCGGCGAGCGGTGTGATCGGCGGTTCGATGCGCGGCATCAGGGCTCCTAGAGCGTGGCCTCGGTGCCGAGGACGATGGTGGACGTGCACGACAGGACGCCGCCGCAACCGTTGGCGATGGCGACCTCGGCGCCGGGAACCTGGCGGTCGCCGCACTCGCCCCGGAGCTGACGGACGGCTTCGACGAGGATGAACATGCCGTACATGCCGGGATGGGTGTACGCGAGCCCACCGCCGTTGGTGTTCGTGGGCAGCGTGCCGCCAGGGCCGAGGCGGCCGTCGGCGACGAACCCGCCCCCCTCGCCCTTGGCGCAGAAGCCGAGGTCTTCGAGGGTCATGAGGGCGGTGATGGTGAAGCTGTCGTAGAGCTCGACCACGTCGACGTCGGCGTGAGCAATCCCGGCCATGGCCATGGCTTGGGGGCCGGACACGGCGGCACCAGTCGTGGTGACGTCGCCCATCTGGGAGATCGACATGCCGTGCGTGTGCGCGGTGCCGGCGCCGAGCACGTAGACGGGTGGGCGGGCGAGGTCACGGGCCCGGTCGGCCGAGGTCACCACGAGTGCGCCGGCGCCGTCGGTGACGAGGCAGCAGTCGAGCTTGTGCAGCGGTTCGGCCACCATCGGGGACGCAAGGACGTCGTCGACGGTGATCGGGTCCTGGTGGTAGGCGTTGGGGTTCTTCACCGCCCACTCCCGGAAGGCGACGGCGACCTGGGCAAGCTGCTCGGCCGTGGTGCCGTAGTCGTGCATGTGCCGCTGGGCCGCCAGGCTGTAGCTCGAAGCCGGCAGCCCGAGGCCGTAGGGGAGGTCCCATTGGAAGAGGGCGGAGTCCTTGCTTCCGACGGCGGGGCCGCCGCCGGCGAACGGGTTCGTGCCACCCCGCGGCGTGGCCGCATACACGATGACGGCGACCTCGCACAGGCCGGCGGCGATGGCCGCGGCCGCGTGCTCGACGTGCACCTCGAAGCTCGAGCCGCCGGTCATGGTGGAGTCGGTGAACCGGCCCCGTACGCCCAGGCGCTCGCCGAGATCGAGCGAGGCCATCATCCCGTTGGTCGACATCACGCAGTCGACGTCGGTGATCCTGAGGCCGGCATCGTCGAGGGCGGCACGGACCATCTCGACCTCGAGCTGGGCATCGCTGCGTCCCAGCACGCCGCTGGGCGACACCGCGTCGGCGGCGCCCACGATTGCGGCGACGCCTCGAAGTGAGTGGGTCACGTTGGGCCTCCCGCTTCCTTGTGCCACTGCCATGTGGCCGAACCCGGCGGAACATAACACACCTGTTGTCTCGGGTTGCTGCGTCGCAAATCTGTTTCGACAGCCTGTTTGGACCAAATGTCCGGTCGACCACTACCCTTCGGCGCGCCAGTGCCGTTCCTGCCAGCGAGGTGAACTCCGGTGTCCAGTCTCGGGCGGTGGTGCTTCGAGAACCGCTGGCGGGTCGTGCTGCTGTGGGCTGCCGTTCTCGTCGTGCTCGGTGCCGCCTCGCAGCTGTACGGCGCCACGTTCCGGAACGACTTCAGCGTCGCTGACTCCGAATCGCAGCGGGCCATCGACCTCCTCCAGGAGCGGTTCCCGCAGTTCGCCGGCGATCCGCTGGCCCTCGTCTTCCGTGCCGAGCCCACGATCGACGATCCTGGGGTGCGGGCGCAGATGGAGGCGTTCTTCGCTGACGTCACCTCGCGCGACGGGGTGCGCGAGGTCGTGTCGCCCTACACCGGCCTTGCACCCGTCAGCCCGGATCGCACGACGGCAATCGCCCAGGTCCGCCTCGAGGACTTCGGGCCCGAGGTCGACCCCGACCTCGTTCTTTCGATCATCGAGCGGGCCGAGCGGCTGTCGCAGGGGCCGGGCCTGCAGGTGGACGTCGGTGGACCGACCGCGATGTTCGCCGAGCTGGAGCCGCCAGGCGAGCGTGAGGCGGCCGGCGTCGTCGTCGCGCTCGGGGTGCTGGTCGTCACCTTCGGTTCGCTGTTGGCCGCTGGCCTTCCCGTCGCAGTCGCCCTCGGTGGTCTCGGCGCAGGTATGGGGCTGGTGCTGCTCCTGACCCGGCTCGTGGAGGTGTTCACCTTCGCCCCGGCCATGGCGGCGATGGTCGGTCTCGGCGTGGGCATCGACTACGCGCTGTTCATCGTCACCCGATATCGGCAGGAGCTGCGAGCAGGGCTGGCGCCGCCCGACGCTAGCGCCCGCGCCATCGGCACCGCTGGCCGGGCCGTTGTCTTCGCCGGGGCGACGGTGGTGATCTCCCTGTTGGGCATGGTGCTCATGGGTGTGTCGATGGTCATCGGCATGGCCTTCAGCGCGGCCCTCGTGGTTGCGTGCACGGTGGCCGCCGCCGTCACGCTGCTTCCCGCCGTCCTCGGGTTCATCGGGCCGTCGATCGATCGCTTCGCCCTTCGTAGCCTGTCCGGCGCCGAGGATGCCCCCGCGCACGGCCGCTGGTACCGCTGGAGCCGAACGGTTCAGGCCCACCCGTGGCCGGCTCTGCTCGCGGGGCTCGCCGTGCTGCTCGGCCTCGCCACCCCGCTGCTCGGCATGGAGCTCGGGGGCCCGCACTTCGGCGCCGGGCCCGAGACCCACTCCAGTCGGCGTGCCTACGATCTGGTGACGGACGGGTTGGGCGAGGGGTTCAACGGGCCGCTCTTCCTCGTCGCCGAGCTCCCCACCGCGGCAGCGACGCCGCCAGCGCTGCTCGACCGGCTCGTGCAACAGGTGCAGGACACCGACGGCGTGGCAGTGGTCGCTCCGGGGATGGCGAACCCGGCCGGCGACACCTTCGTCATCACCGTGGTGCCGACGTCGGCACCGCACTCGACGTCGACCCAGCAGCTGGTGACGCGCCTCCGGGACGAGGTCGTGCCGGGGGTCGTCGGAGGCTCGGGGGTGCGGGTGTCGGTGTCTGGTGTGACGGCGCTCTTCGCCGACATGGCGACACTGTTCGGCCGGCGGCTGCCGGTCTTCATCGGGGTGGTGATCGCCCTGTCGTTCCTGCTGTTGATGGCGGTCTTTCGGTCGGTGCTGGTGCCCCTCAAGGCAGCGGTGATGAACCTGCTCTCGATCGCCGCCGCATATGGGGTCGTGGTCGCGGTGTTCCAGTGGGGCTGGGGTGCCTCGCTCATCGGGGTCGACCGACCCGGGCCCGTCATGGCCTTCGTCCCGATGATGCTCTTCGCCATCCTCTTCGGGCTCTCGATGGACTACGAGGTGTTCCTGCTCTCCCGCATCCGAGAGGAGTACGACCGCAGCGGCGACAACGCCAGCGCCGTCGCGGACGGGCTTGCCGCGACAGCGCGAGTGATCACGGCAGCAGCGGTGATCATGGTGATCATCTTCTCGTCGTTCGTCCTCGGTGACGACCCGTTCGTCAAGATGTTCGGCCTCGGCCTGGCCGTGGCGGTGTTCGTCGATGCCACGGTGGTCCGGATGGTGCTGGTTCCGGCGACCATGGAGCTGCTCGGTGATGCCAACTGGTGGCTGCCTGCGTGGCTGGAGCGCCGGGTCCCCCAGCTGGACCTGGAGGGCGGTGCGCCTGTCGCTGGTCCGGCCGTCACGACCGGGGCGGTGCCAGCGCCGCGGCCGCTGCATGTTCGAGTGGCCGTCGTGGCGTGGTTGGAGTCGCTGACCGACGACGAGCGCGGCCGCGCGGCGGCATACGTGGAGCATGCGCTCGTCGACGCCGCCTTCACGGCAGCCGACCGCGACGGCAGCTGTGACCTGGTCGTGCCCCTCGGTCGCCGGACCCGCCGCTTGCTGCTCGTCCCCGCCGCCGACGGGTACACCCTCGATGTGCGCTCCGGTCGCCGGTCGGAGATCGAGGGCGACTGGCCTCAGATCCGGGACCGGGTGCTCCAGTCCGCGCCGTCCCGCACCTCGTACGGCCAGGTGCGCCGCACCGCCGAGGTCGCTGGCCACCTCCGCTCGCTGCGCGAGGCCCGGGAGCTCACCGCAGCGGACGTCGCTCTACGAGCCGGCACCACGGTCGACGTCGTCGACCGCCTCGAGCGAGGAGACGGCTCCGTCGGCGTCATCGACCTGATCGGTGTGGGCTGGGCGCTCGATGCCCGAGTCGACCTCACGGGAGGCGATGCCCGTCCCGGCACACGGACACCCCTCGGTCGATGAGGGCCACCGCCCGTTCGGACCTGGACCAGCGGCGCGCCGGCTCGGAGCGGCGCCGGCAGGGGGGCGAGGAGCACCAGACCCCTCTCAGCCCGCTGCTGCGGACTCCCGTACCCACTGCGGACCGCAACACCTGATCACAGAGGAGCTGCGACGCGGTCACCTTCCCCCGTGCTGGTCGGCCACGGCGCCGCGAAGTGCGTGCAGCAGCGCCGGGGTCAGCGAGGCCCCGATCTCATCGGCAGTTCGGTCGAAGTCGGGTCCAAGTGCCTCGGTGGCGAAGGCCGACAGCAGGACCGCCACGGTGTCGTGGATCCACCGCGGTGGCGAGCCGGACCCGCCGGCCAAGCTCCATGCGGTGGCGGTGAGCCACTCGACGAACTCGCGACGCGCGGTACGCCGCACCCGCGCCACCTCGGCAAGCTCGCCGTCGAAGGCAGCTCCCGATGCGAGCTCGAAGTAGACGCGGCCGTGCTGCGCGTTCATCCGGTGCATGGCAACCACCGCCGCGGTGAGCCACTGCTCGAGCGACTGGCCGGCGTGCGGTCGGGGGACGTGCTCGCCGTAGCTGCGCATCGACTCCTCGAGGGCGGCAGCCAGGAGCGCTTCCCTCGTCGGGAAGTACCGGAACACGGTACGCCGGCCCACCCCGGCGGCAGCTGCCACGTCCTCGACCCGCACAGACAGGCCACGGGCCGCCAGCTCGGAGCGGGCACCTCGAAGGATTCGTGCTCGCAGGAGCCCTCGATGGCCGTCGGCCGCCATCGCCCCGGTCGCACCCTCCACTGCCATCGACTCCACAGTTGCACGAGTCGCCCCGGCTCGCCGGACCAGCCGCCGTCCCGGCGACGCGGGTTGCGCGGCGCGATTCGATGTAACAACATCGTTGTACCGTTTCAACCTCGTTCGCCCCCCGCCCTGGAGGCCTCATGACCACGACGACCAGCGCCCCGGCGCCCATACAGACCCGGAGGATGGCCTTCGAGCACTCGCTGCAGGAGGTGCCCCGCCACTTCGGCGTGGAAGGCGACCTCCTGTCCAGTCACCTCGCCGCCTGCCTGTCGTCCGTGTTCCCCGACGGCGAGGACTTCTTCGTCCGCTCCGTCCGCCGCTTCCGTGACCAGATCACCGATCCGGTCCTCAAGCAGCAGGTCAACGGCTTCATCGGGCAGGAGGCCATCCATGGCCGTGAGCACCGCGCCCTGAACCGCCGCTTCGCCGAGCTCGGCTACCCGACCCGCTTCATCGAGCGGACCACCGAGCGCCTCCTCGCGCTGGCCGACAAGGTGCTGCCGGCGAAGGCGTGCCTGGCCGCGACCGCCGCCCTCGAGCACTACACGGCCACGCTGGCCGAACAGCTGTTGCGCGACGACGACACCAAGGCTCTCTTCGGCGATCGCCGGGTGCTCGATGTGTTCCTGTGGCACGCCCTGGAGGAGTCCGAGCACAAGACCGTCGCCTTCGACGTGTACCGCGCCATCGGGGGCACCGAGCGCATGCGGCGGGTGGTGATGGACGGCATCACCGTCGGGTTCATCGGAGGCGTCGCCCTCATCGTCGGCCTCTCGCTGCTCGGTGACCGCGCGGCGTACAACCCCGTGCGCCTGGTCCGCAGCCTGCGGCGGCTCGCCAGGTCGCCGATCATCAGCAAGGAGCTCTGGCGGGAGCTACGCAGCTACAACGAGGTCGGGTTCCATCCCTCCGACCGCGACGCCGCCGAGCTGCTCGTGCACTGGCGCGAGGAGCTGTTCGGAGCCGAGGGATCGCTCAAGGACCGCCTGATGGGGGTGGCGTGATGCCGACGGCGACCGAGCACCTCGACGTCCTGGTCGTCGGCGCCGGGCTGTCCGGCATCTGCGCCGGCCACTACCTGCAGGCCGAGACCTCGTGGGCCAGCTACGCCATCTTCGAGGCCCGCGGCGCCATCGGCGGCACGTGGGACCTGTTCCGGTACCCCGGTGTGCGCTCCGACTCCGACATGTTCACCCTCGGCTACCCGTTCCGGCCCTGGAAGAGCAGCCGCATGATCGTCGACGGCGAGTCGATCCGGCACTACATCGAGGACACCGCCGCCGAGGAGGGCATCGACGCCCACATCCGATTCCACCACAAGGTGGTGCGGGCCGAGTGGTCCAGGGAGGACGCCTGCTGGCACGTCACCGCCGAGCGGACCGACACCGGCGAGACCTTCCAGCTCACCTGCGGGTTCGTCCTCAACTGCAGTGGCTACTACCGCTACGACCACGGCTACCAGCCCGACTTCCAGGGCGCCGACCGCTTCCAGGGCGAGCTCATCCACCCTCAGCACTGGCCGGAGCACCTGGACCATGCCGGCAAGAAGGTGGTCGTGATCGGCAGCGGTGCCACGGCGGTGACCCTGGTGCCCAGCCTCGCCGAGACCGGAGCCCAGGTCACCATGCTCCAACGCTCGCCCACCTACATCGCCTCGGTGCCAGGCGACAACCCCATCGTCGGCGCCCTCCAGAAGGCGCTGCCGGAGAAGGCTGCCGGCGCCGCGGTCCGCTGGGCGCACGCGCTCGGGGCTCAGGCGCTATACGAGGTGAGCCAGCGCTACCCCGGGCCGGTGAAGAGGCTGCTTCGCCTCGGGCTCCGGCTCCAGCTGCCCCGTGGCTACGACATCGACACCCACTTCACCCCGAAGTACGACCCGTGGGACGAGCGCATGTGCGCGGTGCCTGGTGGCGATCTGTTCAAGGCGATCAAGTCCGGCCGGGCCGAGGTGGTCACCGACCACATCGAGTCGTTCACGGAGGCGGGCATCCGCCTGCGGTCGGGGCGGGAGCTCGAGGCCGACATCGTCGTGTCCGCCACCGGCCTGGAGCTGCTGTTCCTCGGCGGCATCGAGCTGGTGGTGGACGGGAAGCCGGTGGAGCTCAACGAGCGACTCACCTACAAGGGCATGATGCTCGAGGGGGTGCCGAACCTGGCCATCGCCATCGGCTACACCAACGCCTCCTGGACGTTGCGCTGCGACCTCACGTGCCGCTACGTGGCCCGCCTGCTCAACCACATGCGCGCCACCGGCCTGCGCCAATGCACGCCCGTGAACGACGACCCGGCGGTGGTCCCCGCCCCGTTGCTCGACCTCCGCTCGGGATACATCCAGCGGGCGAAGGACCGCATGCCCAAGCAGGGGTCGCGGCCGCCGTGGCAGGTGTACCAGAGCTATCTGCAGGACTACCGGGCCACGCGACGGGCAGACGTCGAGGACGGTGTGGTCCGCTTCACCAACCCGGCCCAGCCGGCCGAGCGGGACCGTCCGGCCACGCTCGCCGCCGGGTGAGCTCCCGATCGCCGAGGCCGCGGGGCGCCGGAGGGTCCACCTCCCCGGCGTCCCCTGCCATCGTGATCGGCGCCGGCCGAGCCGCCGCCTCGTGCGCCGACCGGGGATCGACCGGCGTGGCGCAGCTCGGGACGAGGGCGCATCGTCGGCAGGTCGGCCGAGGCGGCGTCGTCGGACTGGGCGTTGCCCGCGTCCCCGGTGTGAGGCATGCTCGGTGGCACGCGTGCGTGCCACGCTGGGGCGCTCCGATCCGAGGGGGGATCCGCACATGAAGGTCGACTACCCGATCATCTCGGCCGACTCGCACATCACCGAAGCGCCCAACACCTACATCGACTACATCGACCCGGCATGGCGCGACCGTGCCCCACGTCTCGTCGACGGCGGTGAGAAGATGGGCGACATCTTCACCGTCGAGGGCTCCGCCGTGCCGATCCCCATGGGGCTGGTCGCCGCGGCCGGAAAGGATCCGTCGGAGATCCGCACCAAGGGCACGCGGTTCGAGGAGCTGCACCGGGGCGGGTGGGACCCAACGGCCCGCATCGCCGAGCAGGACGCAGACGGTGTCGCCGCCGAGATCATCTACCCCACGGTCGGCATGGTGCTGTGCAACATCGACGACTTCGACATGAAGAAGGCGAGCTTCGACGCCTACAACCGCTGGATCGCCGAGTACTGCTCCCACGACCCGCAGCGCCTCCTCGGCTGCGGGCAGACGGCCATGCGCTCCCCGGAGGAGGGCATCGAGGACCTGAAGAGGATCAAGGCGCTCGGGCTGCGGGGCGTGATGATGCCTGGCGTCCCGGCGGTGGAGGACTACGACTCGCCGGTGTACGACGAGTTCTGGGAGACCTCGGTCGAGCTCGGCCTCCCCCTCAGCTTCCACATCCTGACCACGAAGAGCGACAAGACCCGCGGTCCGGCGATCTCCAGCTTCCTGTCCATCGTGCGAGGCTGCCAGGACATCATGGCCATGCTGGTGTTCGGCGGTGTCTTCGAGCGCCACCCGAACCTCAAGGTGGTGTGCGTGGAGGCCGACGCCGGGTGGGTGCCGCACTTCATGTACCGCATGGACCACGCCTTCAACCGGCACCGCTACTGGCTCAAGCCCGGCGCCGACCTGCAGCGCCTGCCGAGCGAGTACTTCGCCGACCACATCTACGTCACGTTCCAGGATGACTGGACCGCCTTCCGCTTCGCCGACGCGATGAACTGGAAGCGGCTGATGTGGGCCAACGACTTCCCCCACAGCGACTCGACGTGGCCGTGGTCCCAGGAGCTGCTCGACAAGCACACCGCCGGCATGACCGACGAGCAGACCAGGGCCATACTCAGCGACAACGTCGCCGAGCTGTACGGCATCGACACGTCGGTGCTGGCCACCACCGCCTGACGTGCCCGCCCACGAACTCGTCATCAGGGGCGGCACGGTCCTCGACGGCACCGGCGCGCCGGCCCGCACCGCCGACGTCGCCATCGAGGGCGACCGCGTCGTCGCCGTGGGCGCCGTGGACGGTCGCGGCGCCCGGGAGATCGACGCCGACGGCGCACTCGTCCTCCCTGGCTTCGTCGACATCCACGCGCACTACGACGGCCAGGCGACCTGGGACCACCAGCTGGCACCGTCGTCCTGGCAGGGCGTGACCACCGTGGTGATGGGCAACTGCGGCGTCGGCTTCGCGCCCGTGCGACCGGCCGACCACGAACGGCTCATCGAGCTGATGGAGGGCGTGGAGGACATCCCCGGCGCCGCCCTGCACGAGGGTCTGAGCTGGGAGTGGCAGTCCTTCGGCGAGTACCTCGACGCGGTCGACCGGATCCCACACGACATCGACGTCGGCGCCCAGGTGCCCCACGGCGCGATCCGCCTCCACGTGATGGGCGAGCGCGGCGCCCAGCGCGAGCACGCATCAGCTGAGGAGATCGAGCAGATGGCCGCGCTGGCCGCCGACGGCGTGGCCGCCGGGGCACTCGGGTTCAGCACGTCGCGGACCATGAACCACCGTACGAGCCGGGGTGAGCCCACGCCGACGCTCACCGCGTCGGCCGACGAGCTGGTCGGCATCGCCCGTGGGCTCGGCGCGCTCGGTCGGGGCGTGCTGCAGGTCGTGTCCGACCACCTGAACACCGACGAGGAGTTCGCCACCTTCCGGCGCATGGTGGCCGAGTCCGGGCGCCCCCTGTCGTTCTCGCTCGTCCAGAGCCCGTTCGACCCTGACGGCTACCGGCAGGTGCTGGACCGCATCGACGCCGCGCGGGCTGACGGCCTGTCCATCACCGCCCAGGTCGGCACCCGCGCCGTGGGCCTGCTGTTCGGGCTCCAGTGCACGCTGCACCCGTTCCTCAACAACCCAGTGTTCGCCGAGATCGCTTCGCAGCCCGTGCTCGAGCAGGCCCGGATCATGTCAAACGAGGGGTTCAAGGCCCGGGTGCTCGAAGCAGCGGGCGGCGAGAAGGTCCGCAAGCTCGGCGGCGGGTTGATCGGCCGGTTCGAGGCCATGTTCGAGCTGGAGGACCCGCCGAACTACGAGCCGGACCCGTCACAGACCATCGCGGCGCGGGCGGCGAGAGAGGGTCGGGCGGTCGAGGACTTCGTCTACGACCTGCTCGTCGCGGACCGGGGCCGAACCCTGCTGTACCTGCCGGCGCTCAACTTCGCCGGCGGGACGCTGGACGCGGTGGGCGAGATGTTGGCTCACCCGCACACCGTTCCCGGCCTCGGCGACGGCGGTGCCCACGTGGGCACGATCTGCGATGGCAGCTTCCCCACCACGCTGCTCACGCTGTGGGGCCGCGACCGCGACCACGGCCGCCTCGACCTGCCGTACCTGGTCCGCCAGCACTGCCGGGACACAGCCCACACCGTCGGGCTGCGGGACCGGGGTGTGCTCGCGCCCGGGTACCGGTCCGACGTGAACGTCGTCGACTTCGAGAACCTCCAGGTGCGGCGGCCCGAGATCCGCTACGACCTGCCGGCGGGCGGCAGACGCCTGCTGCAGCGAGCCGACGGCTACCTCCACACCCTGGTGGCCGGCATCGAGACCTATCGGGACGGCGAACCCACCGGCGCGCTTCCCGGCCGACTGGTGCGCGGCCCGCAACCGGCGCCGACCTAAACGACCCTGGAGGAGCCCCGTGCGAGACCTGCACGTCGCCGTCGTCGGCGCCGGCATGGCCGGCATCGCCAGCGTGATCAAGCTGCGAGGGGCGGGCATCGCTGACGTCACCGTGTTCGAGAAGGCCGACGAGGTGGGCGGCACGTGGCGGGAGAACACCTACCCGGGCATCGCGTGTGACGTCCCCTCCCACCTGTACAGCTACTCCTTCGCCCCCAACCCGGATTGGAGCCACACGTTCTCCCCCGGGGCCGAGATCCAGGAGTACTTCCGGGGCGTGGCTCGCCGGGAGGGGGTCTACGAGCACGTCCGCTTCGGTGAGGAGGTCACCTTCCTCGACTACGCCGACGGGCGGTGGACGCTGGAGACGGGCACCGGGTACTCGGACGTGTTCGACGTGGTCATCGCCGCCACCGGCGTTCTCCACCACCCCAACGTCCCCGACCTGCCCGGCCTGGACACCTTCGAGGGCGCGGCCTTTCACAGCGCCCGCTGGGATCACGCGACGCCCGTCGACGGGCGCCGCGTCGGGGTCATCGGGACCGGGTCCTCTGCGGTGCAGATCACCGGCGCCCTCGTCGGCCGGGTCGGCCACCTCGACCTGTTCCAGCGCACCCCGCAGTGGATCATGCCCGTCGACAATGCGCCCTACGACGACGTCCAACGGCAGGCGTTCCGGAACGACCCGGCCCTCATGCGCCACGCCCGCGAGGGGTTGAGCCGGGCCTTCGCCGACCACTTCGCCAACGCGGTCGTCGACGCCGACTCCCCGGCCATGGCCGTCATCGAGGAGGCCTGCCGGGCCCACCTCGAGACGGTGCGCGACCCCGTGCTGCGGGAGCAGCTGCGCCCCGACTACCGCGCGGCGTGCAAGCGGCTCATCGCCTCCGACAGCTTCTACGACGCCATCCAGCGGCCCAACGCCTCGTTGGTCACCGAGGCGATCGAGGGCATCGAACCGTCCGGGGTCCGCACCGCGGACGGCGAGCTGCACGAGCTCGACGTGCTGGTGCTGGCCACGGGGTTCCGGGCCGACCGCTTCCTGCGGCCGACGGAGGTACGGGGCCGAGATGGCATCAGGCTCGACGACGTGTGGAGGGAGCGTCCCAGCGCCCACCTGGCCCTGACGGTGCCCGGGTTCCCGAACCTGTTCCTGCTCAACGGCCCCAACGGCCCCGTGGGGAACTTCTCGCTGATCGACGTCGCCGAGCTCCAGCTCGGCTACACCATCCAGCTGCTCGACCTGCTGCGAGCCGGAGCCGAGTCGGTGGAGCCGACTGCCGAGGCGGCCGAAGCGTTCGAGCAGGCCCGGGTGGAGGCAACCAAGAACACGGTCTGGGTCACGGGCTGTCGCAGCTGGTACCTGGATGACCGGGGGATCCCTTCGGCGTGGCCGTGGAGCATCGACCGCTTCCGCGACGTGATGCAGGCCCCCGACCTGTGCCAGTACCGGGTGACCGGCGCAGAGGTCGGTGCCTACCGGGACGCCTGAGCGGCCCTTCGACCACGCCGTTGCTCGAGACCGCCAACCGGCTCGACATCAGCTCTTGGAGCGGTGGATCACCTGGGGCTCGCAGAAGCCGAGCAGGCCCCACGTTCCGTTCTCGACACCGATGCCGCTCCACTTGGCGCCGCCGAAGGGCTGGTTGGGCGCCAGGGCGAGGTGGGTGTTCACCCACGCGGTGCCGCACTCGAGCTGCTCCGCCACGGCGGTCGCGCGCTCGACATCGCTGCCCCACACGGATCCAGACAGCCCGTAGTGGGTGGCGTTGGCCCGCTCGATGACCTCGTCCACGTCGCGGTAGGTGATGACGGGCAGGGCCGGCCCGAACTGCTCCTCGTCGACGATGCGGGTGCCGTCGCTCAGATTGGTGAGGATGGTCGGCTCGAAGAAGTAGCCGTCACCCTCGAACGGGTTGCCGCCGGCCGCGGCGACCGCACCAGAGGCCAGGGCATCGGCGACGAGCTCGCTGACCCGTTCGAACTGCGGGCGGTTGTTGATGGGGCCGAGCTGGACCCCCTCCTCGGTGCCGGGGCCGACCTTGGTGGTCCGGGCGCGCTCGGCGAGCCCCTCCACGATCTGGTCTTCGAGGGACTCGGGGACGTACACCCGCTTGATGGCCGAGCACACCTGGCCGTTGTTCTGGAAGGCGCCCCAGAAGAGCTTCTCGACCATGGCATCCACGTCGACATCGTCGAGGACGATGGCCGGGTCGTTGCCGCCGAGCTCGAGCGTCACCCGCTTCAGGTCAGGTGCGGCCGCCGCGGCGACCTTCTTGCCGGTGGCCACCGAGCCGGTGAAGCTGATCTTGCGGGGCACGGGGTGCGAGGTCATCGACGCGCCGAGCGGGTCCTTGCCGCTGACGACGTTGAGCACGCCGGGGGGCAGTACGTCGCGCAGCACCTCACCGAGCTTGAGCGTCGAGCGGGGGGTGAACGGCGACGGCTTGAGGACCATCGTGTTCCCGGCGAGCAGGGCGGGTGCGATCTTCCAGGAAGCCAGGACCAGCGGGAAGTTCCAGGGGGTGATGCCGGCCACCACGCCGAGCGGCCGCTGCACGACCTCGACGAACGCGAAGTCGTCGTCCTGGATCACCTGACGGGGGATCTCCAGATCGGCGTAGTACTGGAACCAGACGCCCGCACCGAACACCTCCATGGTGGCCTCGCCGAGCGGCTTGCCCTGCTCCTGGGTCAGGATCGGTGCGATGTCGCCGGCCGCGGCCATCAGGACCTCGGCGCTGCGGCGCAGCGCGTCACGCCGGAGGTCCTCGTCCCGGCGCCAGTCGCGGTGCGCCTTCGCGGCCGATGCCATGGCGCTGTCGAGCTGTTGCACGGTGCAGTCCGGCGCGACGGCTTCGGGCGCACCGGTGGCCGGGTTGACGACGTCGAAGGTGGACTCCGTGGTCGCTTCCTTGCCGTCGATGGTCATGGTCACGTCGGTCATGTTTCCCCCGATGTCGATCGCCGGTCGGTGAGACACCATATCAGTCGTGTCGCATGCCGAGCGGTGCGCACCCCACCCCGAAGGACTGGGCTCGACGTCGGCCGCGGCGCGTGCGGCTCCACTGCCGCGATCGTCTCCGGCACCACCGGCCGCGGAGAGCGCCGCCGGCCCGTCATGACGACGTGCGTCTGCGTCCGCGTTCGGGCACGACCACGCCGTGGATCGGCGGGGTGCCGCCCTCACCGGCCATGGTGCGCAGCAGGTCCTCGACGCCGTCGAGGCCCACCACGACCCGGTCCAAGTCGGCGAAGGGGTAGCGGTCGGAGGCGAGCAGGTCGAGCGCGGCCCGGTACGCCACCACGTCGACCCCGAGGGCCCCTTCGATGCGCAGCTCCTTGTAGACGACGTGGTCGGGCTCGAAGCCGGGAGCGCCGCCGCCACCCCGGGTGCCGGCGATGACGATGCGCCCGCCAGTGGCAGCCAGCTGCACGGCCTGGGCCATCACCTGCGGCGCCTTGGCGGTGACGTCGACCACGACGTCGGCCCCGGGCCGGCCGGTGGCCTCGCGGAACGCCTCGATCGGGTCCTGCGCGGTGACGTCGACGACCAGGTCGGCGCCGAAGGCGGGTGCGGCATCGAGGCGGGGCCGGTCCCGCGCGCCGGCGCCGGTGACCATCACGAAGTCGGCGCCTGCCTCCTTCGCCGCGACGGCGGCGGACAGCCCTCGCACCCCGCAGCCGAGCACGGCGACCGCGTCACCCGGGCCGGTGCCGGGCACCGTCGCGCCCCATCGGATCCCGGCGCCGAGGGGGTTGAAGAGCGTGGCCACGACCGGGTCGAGGCCCTCGGGCACGGGCAGCACCATGGAGTCCGCGGCCAGGTACTGGTGGGTGGCGTACCCGCCCCACAGGCCGGGGCCGGTGTCGACCGAGACGAAGCCGTACATGGTCGCCAACCCGTTTCGCTCGCAGCGCCGGTAGGTGCCGGACCGGCACGCGGCGCACTCGCGGCAGGACTGGAACACCTCCACCGCCACCCGCTGGCCCTTCGACACTCCCCAGCGCTGGGCGGCCGCCGGGCCAACGGCCTCGATGACCCCGATCGCCTCATGGCCAGGGATGAAGGGGTGGCCGGGGTGCAGCTGGCCGCTGTACTGCTCGTGGTCGGTGCCGCACAACCCGCAGGCCTCCACCCGGAGCAAGGCATCGTCGGCGCCCACCTCGGGAAGCGGCAGATCTCGGGCCACGAGCCGACGGGGACTCTCGAGCACCATGGCCGTCGCGTTCATATCGCCCCTCGTGAAGCAAGGACATGGATGTGTTGCATGTCTCGCGCTCGCGATCCTACGGTCGTCGCCACCCGACCGCCAGGGAGCAACCCGTGACCGTCACGCCACCGCCCACCCTCCCCGACCTGTTCTCGCCCGGAGGTCACCGCAGACCCCTATCCCGCCTACGCGACGCTGCGCGAGCTCGGGCCGATCCACGACGAGCTCAACGACGTCTGGCTGCTCGCCCGCCACGCCGACGTCCTCGACGTCCTCCACCGGCCTGCGGTGTTCTCCTCCGAGGGGGGCTACGGCCAGTTCCTGGCTGGCCGCATCGGCCCCTCCGGCGGAGGGGAGCGGGCCGGGGTGCTCGGGTTCGACCGGATGGGTGGCGCGAGGCTGATGATCGCCAGCGACCCGCCGGACCACACCATGCTCCGGCGCATCGTCAGCCGCCCGTTCACGAAGCGGCGGATCTCCGAGTGGGAGCAGATGGCCCGCCGGCTCACGGCCTCCTTGGTCGACGAGCTGGCCGAGCGGGTGCGCGACGGCGACGTCGCCGATTTCACGAAGTGCGTGGCCGTGCCGCTGCCGGTGACGCTCATCGCCGAGATCCTGGGCGTTCCCCCCGCGAAGATGGCCGACTTCCGTCGATGGTCGGACGCGCTGGTCGGGACCCTGGCCGCCGCGATCGACGTGAGCAGGGTGGGTGCGGACCTCGCCGAGATGTCCCAGTACTTCTTCGCCATCGCGGAGGAGCGGCGCCGGGACCCAGGCGATGACCTGATCAGCGCCATCGCCGTAGCCACGCCCGACGGTGAGCAGCTCAGCACCATCGAGGTGGTCCTCTTCTGCATCCTGCTGCTGGTTGCCGGGAACGAGACCACGACGAACCTGCTCGGCAACCTGCTCCACGCCTTCTGGGCGCATCCCGACCAGTGGCGACGGCTTCGGGCCGACACCGCGCTGGCGGCCTCGGCGGTGGAGGAAGGCCTGCGCTACTGCGGACCGGTGCAAGGTCTGTTCCGGCAGACGGTGGACGACGCCGTGGTGGGGGGTGTGCACATCCCCGCCGGAGCGAACGTGGCCGTGCTCTTCGCGTCTGCCAACCGCGACCCTGCGGTGTTCGAGGAGCCCGATCGCTACCTCATCGGTCGGCCCGACGGCGAGCACGTGGCGTTCGGTCACGGCATCCACTACTGCCTCGGTGCCCAGCTCGCTCGGCTGGAGACCCGAGTCGTGCTCGAGGCCCTGGCCGAGCGCGGCCTCGATCTGGTGCCGGCCGGCGCCCCCTCCCGCACCGCCAACATCGTGCTGCAGGGGTACACCAGCATCCCGGTCACCGCGGGCTGATCGGCCCGCCGGGACGGGCCATGCCTCCGTGCTCCGCGTGGTCGGCGCTGCAGCGGGGGGGGCGCGAGGAGGCTCCGGGCCTGCTCGAGCCGATGGCCATCGAGCTGCTCCTCGAGCTCGGGCAGCTCGAGCTCGACCGCCGCACGACCCTGGATCACCTCGAACCGGATCAACCGACAGCCGCGCGGAAGCGGGGGAAGGGGGAGCGGCACCCGAACCGGCGGGACGGTGAGGCCGATCCCGAGCACATCGCCACGCAGCGGCGTCACGATCAGGCGGCTTCTCTCGATCTCGACGCCCGCTCGGACTTGGGCGAGGCGAAGCCCGCCCAGACCGGTACGTATGGTGAGGCCGCCGGCATCGAGACGGAGCCGGCCCGGCAGGTTCGCCCGTCGCAGCCACGCATCGAGCGAGCCCTGAACGATCTCGGCCCGGATGCGAACGACGCCAGTTCGAAGCCGCAGGGGCCAGGCGGGCACCAAGCGCACCTCTCGTGCCTGGACCGTCAGGCGAGCGATGGCGAGACCACCGAGCTCGATGTCGTCGAGCGTGACTCGGAGCCGAGTGATCCGACCTGCGACGACCTGTGCTGGGGAGAGGGCGACGCGCACGCGCAGGGGACGGCCTGCCAGGGTGGAGGTGGCGACGTCGCACACCGCACGAACCGCTCGACCGACGTCAGCGACTGGCACCGACCCACGCCCCGGTGCCGAAGGCGCACTCCCGGGTGGTGTCTGGTCGAGATGTCCCGGGGTCACGGCCCTCTCGGATCACGCGGTGCCTGAGCCAGCAAGCGCCTGCAGGGGTGCGCCAGCATGTGACGGTCAGATATCATCGTATCATCGTCTCAACGACTGCATCGAGGGGAACGACGATGAAGAGCTTCCAAGATCGGGTCGCCGCAGTCACCGGAGCCGGATCGGGCATCGGTCGTGCCGTGGCAGCCGAGCTGGCGCGCCGGGGTGCCGAGGTGGCGCTGTGCGACGTCGACGAGGCAGGCCTCGCCGAGACGGCGGCGCGCATCCAGGCCACCGGCACCCGGGTGTCCACCCGACCGGTCGACGTGGCCGACCGCCGCGCGGTGGAGGAGTGGGCCGACAAGGTCGCTGCCGACCACGGCAAGGTCAACGTCATCGTCAACAACGCCGGCGTCGCGCTCGGCGCGAACGTCGAGACGATGTCCTACGAGGATCTCGAGTGGCTCATGGGCGTCAACTTCTGGGGCGTCGTCCACGGCACCAAGGCGTTCCTGCCGCACCTCCGTGCCTCGGGCGAGGGTCACATCGTGAACGTCTCGAGCGTGTTCGGGCTGATGGGCATCCCCTCGCAGTCGGCCTACAACGCGGCCAAGTTCGCGGTGCGGGGCTTCACCGAGGCCTTGCGGATCGAGCTCGATGCGGACGGCGGCGAGGTCTCCTGCACCACCATCCACCCCGGCGGCATCAAGACCAACATCGCCCGGAACGGCCGGTTCGACGATGCCACGATCGCCGATCTGGGCCAGGACCCGGACCGTCTGATCGAGCTGAGCGAGCGCGCCTTCCGGACCACCCCGGAGAAGGCCGCCCAAGTGATCCTCGATGCCGTCCAAGCCAACAAGCGCCGGGCGTTCATCGGCGCCGACGCCCAGCTGTTCAAGATCATGGCCATGCTGCCGCCCGGCGTGTACCAGAACGCCATCCGCCTCGGCACCAGGATCGGGGCCCGCTTCGCCCGGTGAGCTGAGCGGACGCTTCTGCTTCGCCTCCGCTTCAGCGAGCACTGGGCCGGGGCAACGCCCAGGCTCATGCTCTGAAGCGGACCGCGGCGGCGCTCTAGCCTCCTCGGGCGAGCTCGAAGCCTCGGTAGCCGGCTGCGGCCGCTTCCCGGCACGCGGCGAGGTACAGCTGCAGGCCGCCGGGCCAGTTGAGCATCTCCCGCGGCTTGCCCGGGATGTTGGCCCCCATGTACCAGGAGTCGGCCCGGGGGAACAGGGTCATCTCGGCGATGCCGTGGACCATGCCCCGCCACTCCTCCTCGGCCTCGGATGTGGCTTCGATGCGGGTGGTGCCGGTGTCGCGAAGGTGGGCCAGCAGGTCGACCACCCAGTCGCCCTGGACCTCGGCGCAGGTCGGCCCGTTGCAGAACCCCGACGGGCTCTGCGGACCGTACAGGTACACCAGGTTCGGGAAGCCGTGGCTGGCCAGGCCGAGGTGGGTGCGCACACCGCGGGCCCAGTGGTGGCGCAGCGTCTTGCCGTCGGTGCCCCGCAGGTCGATGCTGACGAGGCCGCCGGTGACGGCGTCGAACCCGGTGGCCAGCACCAGCAGGTCGCAGGGGTGCTCGCCGGCGGTGGTGCGCACCCCGGTGTCGGTGAGGGCCTCGATTGGCGTAGCCCGCAGGTCGACCAGCTCGACGTTGTCCTGGTTGAAGGCGTCGTAGTACCACTGTTCGAGCGACGGTCGCTTCACGCCGAAGGGGTGCGGTGGCTCGGCCGGGGCCAGGACCTCGGCGACGGCGGGGTCCTGCACGCGCTCGTGGACCTTGGACCGCCAGAAGTCGTAGGCGGTGCGGTTGGCCTTCTCGTCCAGCAGCAGGTCCGAGTAGCCCCCGGCCCAGAACGCGAAGCCGCCCTCCTGCCACAGCCGCTCGTAGGTCTCGAGCCGTTCGGCCTCGGATACGTCGAAGGTGTTGACCCCGCGCTCGGGGTACGCGAAGCCGCTGTTGGTCTGGGTGCGCCGCTCGAAGATCTCCGGGTAGTGGGCCTTGGCCTCGTCCTGGTCCTCGCGGGTGAGCCGGCTCTGCTGCATGGCCAGGGCCATGATCGGGGTGCGCTGGAACACGGTGACGTGCTCGGCGACCCGGGCCGCCTCCTGGATCACCTGCACACCGCTGGCGCCGGTGCCGATGACGGCGACGTCGCGGCCGGTGAGGTCGACCCCACCCTGGGGCCAGTGGGCCGTGTGCGACCACTCGCCGCCGAAGCCATCGAGGCCGGGGATGTCGGGCACGTAGGCCTTCGCCGCGAAGCCGGTGCACAGCACCACGTAGCGGGTGCGCAGGACGTTGCCGCCGTCGGTGCGCAGCTCCCAGCAACGGTCGTCCTCGTGCCAGGTGCCGGCGCTCACCCGGGTCTCGAAGCGGATGCCGTCGCGCAGGCCCCAGACGGAGTCGACGTGCTCGAAGTACCGCCGCAGCGCCTGCCAATCGGGGAAGCGCTCGCCCCAGTACCAGTCCCGCCAGATGGCCTCGTCGGAGTACTCGTACAGGGGCACGTGCGAGTCGACGCGGGCGCCCGGGTAGCAGTTCCAGTACCAGATGCCGCCCAGCCCGGTGCCGGCCTCGAGCAGGGTGACCCGCAGACCGAGCTTTCGCAGGTGGTGGAGCTGGTAGAGGCCGGCGAAGCCGGCGCCGACGATGACGACGTCGTGCTCGGGCGCGCTCACCGCCGCCTCGCCTCGGCCCACGACAAGCCCTGCTCGACGTCGACGTCGTGAGGCAGGCCGAGCACGCGCTCGCCGATGATGTTGCGCTGGACGACGCCGGTGCCACCGCCGATGGTCAGGGCGGGGGCGAAGAGGAACCCGTGGGCCCACAGGCCGGCGTCGCCGGCGAAGGGACCGACGTCGTCGAGCACGCCGGCCGTGCCCGCCAGGTCCTTCGCCAGCTCCATGATGTGCTGCCCGTGCTCGTCGGCCATCACCTTGCGGATCGACGCCTCGGGGCCGGGCGGCTCGCCCTTGATGGCGGCCGTGACGGTGCGCAGGCGGATGAGCCGGAGCAGCTCGGACTCGATGTGGAGCTGAGCCAGGCGTTGGCGCAGCAGCGGGTCCTCGACGCCGCCGTGGGTACGCACCACGTTCAGGAGGTCCTCGGCGTCGGGTCCGTGGCCCCACAGCGCGCCGCCCGAGGACAGCGACACCCGCTCGTTGCCCAGGGTGACCTTGGCCAGCGACCAGCCGCGGTTCTCCTCACCGACCAGGTTCTCGGCCGGGATGCGCACGTCGGTGAGGAACACCTCGTTGAACGTGTGGCCACCGGTCATCTCGATGATCGGTCGGATCTCGATGCCCGGGGTGTCCATGGGGCAGATGAAGTACGACACGCCCTGGTGCTTGGGCTGGTCGGGGTCGGTGCGGGCGATGAGGATGCCGTAGGCGGAGAACTGGGCCAGCGACGTCCAGATCTTCTGGCCGTTCACCACGTATTCGTCGCCGTCGCGCACGGCCCGGGTGCCGAGGTTGGCCAGGTCGGACCCGGCCTGCGGCTCGGAGAACAGCTGGCACCACACCTCCTCGCCGGCGAGCAGCGGCATGAGGTAGCGGTCCTTCTGCTCCGGGGTGCCGGCGTGGAGGATCGTCGGCCCGGCCCAGCCGATGCCGATCGGGTTCATCGGCCGGCGGACCCCGGCCCGCTTGAGCTCGTCATCGATCACCAGCTGCCGGATCGGGTCGGCGTCAAGGCCCCAGGGCGCCGGCCAGTGCGGCGCCACGTAGCCCGCCTCGGCGAGCTGCCGCCCGGCCGGCGACGGGTTCTCCGCCAACCACTCGCGGACCGCCTTCCGGTCCGGGTGGTCCTCCTCCGGCAGGTCGAAGTCCATGTGGTGCGTGCTCCTGATGGTTCGATGCTGGCGCCGAGCGTAGTGGTGACGCAACAGGAGGCGCGTAACGTCTAGCGACTCACACCTGGTGCTGGTGCCTACTGGACCTGACCGTCAGCGGTGTGCGGCGCATCGGGTCGTTGGTGATACGATAGGACGTTAGTGTTGCAGTGTGCAGCACGCGACGTGCTCCGAGGAAGGGCCGATGACAGTCACCGACTCGCCTGTCTCCAGCACCCCACGGGAGATGCCCGACCACCACGTGGTGATCGTCGGCGCCGGATTCGGCGGCATCGGCGCCGCCATCGAGCTTGAGCGGGCTGGCATCGACGACTTCGTCGTGCTCGAGAAGTGGGACGGCCCCGGCGGCACGTGGCGGGCGAACACCTACCCCGGGGTCGCCGTGGACATCCCTTCGCTCATCTACAGCTTCAGCTACGAGCAGCGGGCCGATTGGTCACGCGTCTTCGCCCCCGGGTCGGAGCTCCTCGCCTACGCCGAGGATGTCGTCGAGCGGCGAGGGCTCACGCCCCGCATGCGGTTCCACACGACGGTGGAGGAGATGCGCTTCGACCAGCTCGCCGACCTGTGGCGCATCACGACCACGACCGCCGACGGCGAGGAGCGAGTCGTCACCGCCCGCTTCGTCATCAGCGGCATCGGCGCGCTCGAGCGCCCGGTGATGCCCGACATCGAGGGCATCGACGCCTTCGAGGGCACGATCCTGCACACGGCCCGCTGGGACCACGACGTCGGCCTGACCGGCAAGCGAGTCGCCTGCATCGGCACGGGGGCCAGCGCGCTGCAGCTGATCCCGGAGATCGCCGACCAGGTCGCCCACCTCGACGTGTACCAGCGCACCCCGATCTGGGTAGCTCCGAAGCCGGACCACCGGATCGGTGTGGTCGAGCGCGCGGTGCTCGCCGTGCCACCGCTGCGCAGCGCGGCCCGGGCGGCAGGCACGGTGACCTTCGACGTGCTCGGCAACGTCATCTTCCAGCAGCGCCTCCGGCCCCTGCGCGCCGTCGTGGAGGGCGGCATCCGGTCGTGGATGCGCCGGCAGGTGGACGATCCCGAGACGCGCGAGGCGCTGATCCCCGACTACTCCTTCGGGTGCAAGCGGCCGTCGATGTCGAACGCGTACCTGCGCACGTTCAACCGTGACCACGTCGACCTCGTCACCACGCCGATCTCGTCGATCACCGCCACCGGCGTGCGCACCGCGGACGGCGAGGTGCACGAGGCCGAGGTGCTCATCTGTGCCACCGGGTTCCGGATCATGAGCGAGGCCGAGCCCTTCCCGTTCCCCGTCCACGGGCGTGACGACGTGGAGCTGGGCCGCCACTGGCTCGAGAACCGCTTCCAGGCCTACCAGGGCGTCAGCGTGGCCGGGTTCCCCAACCTGTTCTCCGTGGCCGG
>Ga0208490_100355_pt1 | contig 31726 bp, 24 predicted proteins | sample SubbioAug_CSWold_FD_184818 | JGI IMG/M metagenome (GOLD analysis project Ga0208490, IMG submission 184818) | Serpentinite rock and fluid subsurface biosphere microbial communities from McLaughlin Reserve, California, USA - CR11Aug_CSWold (SPAdes) | ecosystem: Environmental > Terrestrial > Deep...
TCCAGCCGGGGATGACACGGACGGGGTGGAGCCTTGCCGCCCCCCCTACTCCGCAGCAGCCTTCAGATAATTCACCGGATCGTAGTTCAGGATCGGCGCGAGCCAGCGCTCGACTTCCCCGAGATCCATGCCCTTGCGCATCGCATAATCCTCGACCTGATCGCGCTCGACCTTGGCGACGCCGAAGTAATACGATTCCGGATGTGCGATATACAGCCCCGAGACCGAGGAGCCGGGCCACATGGCGAAGCTCTCCGTCAGCGAGACGCCGATCTGCTTCTCCGCGTCGAGGATCTTGAAGAGCGCATCCTTCTCCGTGTGATCGGGCTGCGCCGGATAGCCGGGGGCGGGGCGGATGCCGGCATAGGCTTCGCTGACGAGATCCTCGATGGCGAAATTTTCGTCGGGAGCATAACCCCAGTATTCCTTGCGGACACGCTCGTGCACACGCTCGGCCAGCGCCTCGGCGATGCGGTCGGCCAGCGCCTTCACGAGGATCGAGCCGTAATCGTCGTTGGCGCGCTCGAAGCGCTCGGCGATGCGGACCTCCTCGAGCCCTGCGGTGACGACGAAGCCACCGATATAGTCCTTCACGCCGCTGTCGATCGGCGCGACGAAGTCCGACATGCAGATGTTGGGCCGCCCGTCGCGCTTGGAGAGCTGCTGGCGCAGGCCGTGGAAGGTGACGAGCGTCTCCTCGCGGGCATCGCCCTTGAACAGGCGGATATCGTCGCCGACGGTGTTTGCCGGCCAGAAGCCGATGACGGCCTTGGGCGAGAACCAGCGCTCCTCCACGATGCGCTTGAGCATGGCCTGCGCATCATCGAACAGATGCCGCGCCGCCTCGCCCTGCTTCTCGTCTTCGAGGATCGCCGGATAGCGCCCCTTCATCTCCCAGGTCTGGAAGAAGGGCGTCCAGTCGATATAGGGGACGAGATCGGCGACATCATAGGTGCGGAAGACGCGCGTGCCGAAGAAGCTCGGCTTGACGGGCTTGTACGCGCTCCAGTCGATCTTCACGGCGTTCTGGCGTGCCTTGGCGAGCGGCAGGCGCTGCTTGTCGGCTTCCGAGCGCGCATGAGCGTTGGAGACCTTGAGATATTCCGCGCGGATCTTCTCGATATACGGCCCCTTCTGTTCCTCGGAGAGGAGCCCCGAGACGACACCCACGGCGCGGCTCGCATCGGTCACGTAGATCGCCTGGCCGCGCTGGTAGGACGGGTGGATCTTCACCGCCGTATGCACCCGGCTCGTCGTCGCGCCGCCGATGAGCAGCGGGATGTCGAAGCCCTGGCGCTCCATTTCGGCCGCCACCGTCACCATCTCGTCGAGCGAGGGCGTGATCAGGCCCGACAGCCCGATGATGTCGACCTTCTCCTTGATCGCGGTGTCGAGGATCTTCTGATACGGCACCATGACGCCGAGATCGATGACCTCGTAATTGTTGCAGGCGAGCACGACGCCGACGATGTTCTTGCCGATATCGTGGACATCGCCCTTCACCGTCGCCATCAGCACCTTGCCGGCAGCCGATTGCTGGTCGAGCCCCGAAAGCCGCTTCTCTTCCTCCATGTAGGGCATGAGATGGGCGACCGCCTGCTTCATCACGCGGGCGGATTTCACCACCTGGGGGAGGAACATCTTGCCCGCGCCGAAGAGATCGCCGACCACGTTCATCCCGGCCATGAGCGGCCCCTCGATGACGTGCAGCGGGCGCTCCACCTGCAGGCGGGCCTCCTCGGTGTCCTCCGTCACGAATTCGTTGATGCCGTTGACGAGCGCATGTTCGAGGCGCTTCTCGACGGGGAGCTTGCGCCATTCCAGATCGACGACGCGCACCGCCCCCGAGCCATCGCCCTTGAAGCGGGCGGCAGCCTCCAGCAGGCGCTCGGTCGAATCCTTGCGGCGGTTGAGGACGACGTCCTCGCAGAGGTCGCGCAGCTCCGGGTCGAGATTGGCGTAGACGCCGAGCTGCCCCGCATTGACGATCCCCATATCCATCCCCGCCTGAATGGCGTGATAGAGGAAGACCGTGTGCATGGCCTCACGCACCGGCTCGTTGCCGCGAAACGAGAATGACAGGTTCGAGATGCCGCCGGAGATGTGCACGTGCGGCAGCGTCTTGCGGATGATGCGGCAGGCCTCGATGAAGTCGTTGCCGTAATTGTCGTGCTCCTCGATCCCCGTCGCGACGGCGAAGACGTTGGGATCGAAGATGATGTCTTCCGGCGGGAAGCCGACTTCTTCCGTCAGGATTTTATACGCACGCGTGCAGATCTCGACCTTGCGGGCGCAGGTATCGGCCTGGCCGTCTTCGTCGAAGGCCATGACCACGACTGCCGCGCCGTAATCGCGGCAGATGCGGGCCTGCTCGCGGAACTGGTCCTCGCCTTCCTTCATCGAGATCGAGTTCACGATCGCCTTGCCCTGAATGCACTTCAGGCCGGCTTCGATCACGTGGAACTTGGAGGAATCCACCATGATCGGAACGCGGGCGATATCGGGCTCGGCGGCGACGAGGTTGACGAATTCCACCATCGCCTTCTCGGAATCGAGCAGGCCCTCGTCCATGTTGATGTCGATGACCTGCGCGCCCGCAGCAACCTGATCGCGCGCCACATCCAGCGCTGCGGCGTAATCGTTGTTGGTGATCAGCTTGCGGAACTTGGCGGAACCCGTGACGTTCGTGCGCTCGCCGACATTCACGAAGGGGATGTCGGGCGTCAGCGTGAAGGGCTCGAGGCCTGCCAGGCGCAGATGCACCGGGGGCTTCGAGACCTTGCGCGGAGCCTTGCCGGCGACAGCGCCCGCGATCGCGCGGATATGGTCCGGCGTCGTGCCGCAGCAGCCGCCGACGATGTTGACGAGACCCGCATCGGCGAATTCGGCGAGCATCTCCGCCGTCGCCTCGGGGCTCTCGTCATACATGCCGAATTCGTTGGGCAGGCCGGCATTGGGATAGGCGCAGACGAGCGTATCCGAAACCTTCGCGAGTTCGGCGATATGGGCGCGCATCTCGCGGGCGCCGAGTGCGCAGTTGAGGCCGATGGAGAACGGCGACGAGTGCCGCACGGAATTCCAGAAGGCTTCCGGCGTCTGGCCCGACAGCGTGCGGCCCGAGAGATCGGTGATCGTGCCCGAGATCATCAGCGGGAGATCGACGCCGCGCTGGATGAAGACGTTGCGGGCGGCCATGATGGCGGCCTTGGCGTTCAGCGTATCGAAGATCGTCTCGATCAGGATCAGCTCGGAGCCGCCATCGATCAGCCCGCGGATCTGCTCGGCATAGGCGTCGCGCACCTCGTCGAAGGTGACGGCGCGGTAGCCCGGGTTGTTAACGTCCGGCGAGATCGAGAGCGTGCGGTTCGTCGGCCCGATCGCGCCTGCGACGAAGCGGCGGCGACCGTCCTTCTCCTGCGCCTGAAGCGCTGCCTCGCGAGCGATGCGCGCGCCCTCGACGTTCAGCTCGTAGACGATGTCCTCCATCGCGTAATCGGCCTGGGCGATGGAGGTGCCGGAGAACGTGTTCGTCTCGACGATATCCGCACCGGCCATGAAGTAGGCCAGGTGGATCTCGCGCAGAGCGTCGCGCTGCGTCAGGATCAGGAGATCGTTGTTGCCCTTCTGGTCATGCGAGTGATCCTTGAAGCGCTCGGAACGGAAATCTTCTTCCGACAGCTTCAGACCCTGGATCTGCGTCCCCATGGCGCCGTCGAGCACGAGGACGCGCTCGGAGGCTGCCTGCTTGAGGGCGGTCCGGATCTCTTTGCCGTTGGCGGGGCCGAAGTCGGTCATGGGATGCTCTTTTCTTCTTTTGTCCTGTAACGGGAGAAACGGCCAAGGCGAACCCGGCCGTCTCCCGCGATAACGTCATCGGGCGTTGAAACCCTTATGCAGCAGCAGCTTCCTGCGCGCTGGCGTCATCGCCGCGCAGGCCCAGCAGATGGCAGATCGCATAGACGAGATCGGCCCGGTTCATGGTGTAGAAGTGGAAATCGCTGACGCCTTGATCCACGAGATCAAGAACCTGCTCGGCAGCGACGGCCGCCGCCACGAGCTTGCGGGTCGCCACATCCTTCTCCAGCCCATCGAAGCGCGCGGCCAGCCAATCGGGAACGCTCGCCCCCGTGCGGGCGGCAAAGCTCGCCGTCTGCGTGAAGTTCTGCACGGGAAGGATGCCGGGCACGATGGGGATGTCGATCCCCTTCGCGCGCACGCGGTCCATGTAGCGCAGATACAGCTCGTTATCGAAGAAGAACTGCGTGATGGCGCGGGTCGCCCCGGCATCGATCTTCTTCTTCAACTCGTCGATATCGGCATCGAGCGAAGCCGCTTCCGGGTGCTTTTCCGGATAGGCGGAGACCGAAATCTCGAAATCGCCGACCTTGCGGATGCCCTCGATGAGATCGCAGGCCTGCGCATAGCCGCCGGGATGCGCCTCGTATTGCGTGCCCGGCCCGCCGACGGGATCGCCGCGCAGAGCCACGATATGGCGAACGCCCGCCGCGTAGTAATCGCGCACGACGTCATCGACCTCTTCCTTCGTCGCGGCGACGCAGGTGAGGTGGGCGGCGGGCTTGAGCTTGAGATGGCTCTCGCGCACGATCCGGGCGACGGTGTTGTGGGTGCGCTCACGCGTCGAGCCGCCGGCTCCATAGGTTACGGAGACGAAGCTCGGTCCCAGCGGCGCAAGGCGCTCGATGGAGGACCACAGGGTCGCCTCCATTTCCGGCGTCTTGGGCGGGAAGAACTCGAAGGAGACGGACATGGGGCCCGCGCCGTTGCGGCTTGCACGCTGGGGAGTTGCAAGTTGATGAGACGTCATCAGGCGACCTCGCGGTTTTTGGGGACGAGCGGCCAATCGGTGATCGTCCGCCGGTCCTGGCCTAGCCAGATTGAAACAGTAAGCACATCCTTCTCACCTTTTGGGGGAGCAAGATCGCGCGTGAGCGGGCAGTCGAGACCGGCTTCGTCGAGCCAGTCCGCGATTTGTTCGTGAGCGAAACCGAGGCGGCGATGCGCCTGCGTCTCGCGCAGGAATTCAAGATTGTGAGGGGCGAAATCGACGATCAGCAGCCGCCCGCCGGCCGACACCATGCGGGCCGCCTCACGCAGCGCGCGCGCCGGATCGTCGAGATAATGCAGCACCTGATGGATGACGACGAGGTCGAAGCGGCCATATTCGATCGGCGGCGCATGAATATCGCCCTGGCGCAGCTCGACATGCCGGAGCCCCGCCTTCTCCAGATTGGCGCGCGCGACGGACAGCATGGCGTGGCTGGCGTCGAGCCCGACCACGCGGGACGCGCGCGGCGCAAGCAGCTTCAGCATGCGCCCCGTGCCGGTGCCGAGATCGAGGAGGTTGTGGATCGGGCGATCGCCCAGAACTGCGAGCACCGCCTCTTCCACGGCCTGCTCGGAAGCGTGCATGGAGCGCAGCCGATCCCATTCCGGCGCAAGCCGCGCGAAATAGCTCTGCGCGGATTCCGCCCGCTGCTTGCGCGCTGCGGTGAGGCGCGCCCTGTCGGCCACGATGTTCGGATCGGACGCATCGAGCGCTTCCAGCAGCGGATGCAGCAGACGCGTCGCAACTGAGCGATCGGCCAGCCGGAAGAAGGCCCAGGCCCCCTCGCGGTGACGCTCGACCAGACCCGATTCGACGAGGAGCTTGAGATGGCGCGAAATGCGCGGTTGCGACTGGCCGAGGATGTCGGTCAGATCCGAGACCGACAGCTCGCCCTGCGACAGCAGCGCCAGGATACGCAGACGCGTCTCCTCCCCGGCTGCCCTGAGGGCGACCAGCGCGTCGCTGAGGGTAAGGTTTGCGGTTTCGGTCATCTTGCTCCGGCGCGGCTTGTGTTGAGCGATTTACATATAAAGATATCTTTATATCGAAAATCTCCGCAACGCAACCCGGGAAGCGACCCCGATCAGCTTTTTGCGACCAGCCCCCGCAGCTCCTCCGACGACATCACGTGGCAGTAGATGTTGTTGATGATCTCCAGCTCCCGGTGATGCAGCTCGTCGGTTCCGGCCGCGCAGCAATCCTCGACGACGACCACGTGGAAGCTCTCATCGGCGAGGCTGCGGACGGTGGAGGAAACGCATTGATCCGTGAAGATGCCGACGCAGATCACCGTCTCGATGCCCATGTTGCGCAGAAGCAGCCGCAGATTGGTTCCCGTCAGCGCGCTGTCCGTCGTCTTTGTGACGACGATCTCGTCCTCCAGCGGAGCCAGCGCCTCCACGACCTGCGAGGGCGCGTCGCGGTGCGGCAGCAGGATGTTGTTCCATCCGGGCAGCTTCTGGCTCAGCGAGCGATCGCGCCCGTTGCGCTTCTGCGCCGCGATGCGGGCGAAGACGCACTCGATGCCGATCTCGCGGCAGTAGCCGAGCAGCGAGGCGGTGTTGGGGATGACCATCCCGCTCAGCCGCTCGTGGAACGGCGTCCAGGCATCAAAACGCCGGCGCTCGTCTTCAGTGAGCGTGTCGCGATCGGGGCGGTCGAGATAGGTGTTCTGGATGTCGATCACGAGGAGCGCCGTGCGGGCGGGATCGAGCGGTGGCGGGACGGGCTCGGGTGCGTCCTGGTAGTAGAAGGAACGATAGGCCGTCTTCCACGATGATCTGTCCGTCATGCTTGCTCCCCTGCCGTAGACCGCTGTCGCAACGGCAAGGTAACGGCCCTGCCCCGGCACGGCAACGCCGAGCGGCGCAAGGCGCTTTCGCCAAACGAGACATGCGCGCCTGTGCCTTGCCATCGGGCGAGTGCGCCAGCACTGTCGCGGGCAACAACAGCGAATAATCAGGGAGAGAGATCATGGCGCGCAAGACGCCCGAGGAACTACGCAGCCATCGCTGGTACGGCGCGGACGACCTTCGCGCCTTCGGGCATCGCTCGCGCACGCTGCAGATGGGCTATGACCACAAGGATTTCATGGGCAAGCCCGTGATCGCCGTGATCAACACCTGGAGCGACATCAACCCCTGCCATGCGCATTTCAAGGTGCGCGTCGAGGATGTGAAGCGCGGGATCTGGCAGGCGGGGGGCTTCCCAATCGAATTGCCCGCGATGTCGCTCGCCGAGAACTTCGTCAAGCCGACGACGATGCTCTACCGCAACTTCCTCGCCATGGAAGTCGAGGAACTGCTGCGCTCGCACCCCATCGACGGGGCGGTACTGATGGGCGGATGCGACAAGACCACGCCCGCGACCATCATGGGCGCGATCTCCATGGATCTCCCCTTCATCTTCATGCCCGCCGGCCCGATGATGCGCGGCCACTATGCCGGCAATATCCTGGGCTCCGGCTCCGATACCTGGAAATACTGGGCGGAGAAGGAGGCGGGCAACATCGACGAAGCTCAGTGGAAGGAGATCGAGGCCGGGATCGCCCGCTCGCACGGCACCTGCATGACCATGGGCACCGCCTCCACCATGACCTCCATCGCCGAGGCGCTGGGCCTGACGCTTCCCGGCGCAGCATCGATCCCGGCAGCCGATTCCGCCCATCCGCGCATGGCGTCCGAATGCGGGCGGCGGATCGTCGAGATGGTCTGGGAGGATCTGAAGGCGAGCGACATTCTGACACGAGAATCCTTCGAGAACGCGCTCCTCGTGCACAACGCGCTTGCTGGCTCGACGAACGCCATGATCCATCTCGTCGCCATGGCGCGGCGTGCGGGCATCGAGGTGACGCTGCAGGATTTCGACGATTACGCCCAGCGCGTCCCCGTGATCGCCAATCTGCGGCCCTCGGGGGCCTGGCTGATGGAGGATTTCCACATCGCCGGCGGCATCCGCGCGCTGCTCAAGCGCCTCGAACCGCTCCTGCATCTCGATGCGAAGACCGTCGCCGGGATCACGATGGGAGAGGCGATTGCCGATGCGAAGGTGCACAACGACGACGTCATCCGCGCCCTCGACAATCCGATCTCCTCCTCCGGAGGCACGGCGATCCTCTACGGCAACATCGCGCCGCGCGGCTGCGTGATCAAGCCACCCGCCGCCGAGCCGCGGCTCCTGCAGCATACCGGCCCGGCAATCGTCTTCGACAGCTACGACGAAATGTCGAAGGCGGTGAACGATCTCGACCTCGACGTCACCCCAGATCACATCATGGTCCTGCGCAATGCAGGCCCTATCGGTGGGCCGGGGATGCCGGAATGGGGCATGCTGCCGATCCCCAAGAGGCTCCTGCGGCAGGGGGTGCGCGACATGCTGCGCATTTCCGACGCCCGCATGAGCGGCACGAGCTACGGCGCGTGCATCCTGCACGTTTCGCCCGAAGCCGCCATTCGCGGGCCGCTTGCAGCCGTCAAGACCGGCGATCTGATCACGGTGGACGTGGCCGCCCGCTCGATCAGCGTGGCGCTGAGCGACGAGGAAATCGCTCGACGTCTGGAGGCCTTCACCCCTCCCCCGCGCAACTACCCGCGCGGATATTATCGGATGTTCGCCAAGCATGTGGCCCAGGCGGACGAAGGCTGCGATTTTGACTTTCTGGAAGGATCGGGGCAAATCCCCGAACCGGAAATTCACTGAGACGCGGGCGGAGCGCCCGATGCCAAGGAGAAGCACCATGCCGCAACCCGTGAAGATCGCCGTGATCTCGGACGTCGTCTGCCCGTGGTGCTATCTCGGCAAACGCCGGCTGGAGCGCGCGCTCGCGGAAACCGGGGTCGAGGCCGAGGTGACCTGGCTCCCATACGAGCTCAACCCGGACATGCCCGCCGAGGGCATGGCGCGCGCTGACTACCGCACCCGCAAGTTCGGAGCCGAGCGCAGCGCCGAGCTCGATGCGCAGATGCAGGAGCGCGGCGATGGCGAGGGCGTGACCTTCGCCTTCGACAAGATGACCCGCACCCCAAACACCCGGCGCGCCCATGCCCTGATCGCCAAGGCGGGGGAGATGGGGCTTGCGAATGCGATGGCCGAAGAACTCTTTCGCGCCTATTTCGAGGATGGCGCGGATGTCGGCGATACCGAGATCCTCGTCGCGTCGGCGACGAGCGTGGGCATGGACGAAACCACGGCCCGGGCCATCGTCGACGACGAGGCCATCAAGCAGGAGGTCGCCGCGCTGGAGGCGCGCGCGACGCAGATGGGGGTGAGCGGCGTGCCGTTCTTCATCATCGAGGAGAAGTTCGCCGTATCGGGGGCTCAGCCGTCGGAGAACTGGAAGCAGGTGCTCCTCGATATCGCAAAGGGCGCCGAACCGACCGGAACCTGACGAACGGACCTTGCCGGAGATTGGAGGGCGCTGCTCGACGCATCGCGGACGAGATGTCAACGCAGATGTGTCGGCAGCGCCCCCGGCCCCCTCTGGAAAGGCCTTTCCCTCGAACCAGCCGAGAGTATGTCTGGACAAGCAGCTATCGTGCCAGCCGATCAAAGCAGGGCATGCAACGAATTGCCGACACTTTAGGCGTGAGGTCTGCCCAAATCGCGTGCAGCAGCGGCGCATCGACCGGCAGATGCAGCTCTAGCGGGCACGCGCATGCTGGAGTTCATGAGGGAGGTGATGCCCGTCGTGCCGGCGCTCTGGGTGACGCCCTCCCTGCGCCTGTGCATCCGAGGCGGAGGCCTCTCTTGCGGATGCAGAATCCGACGAAACCGGGCTTGAAGCAGACGGGCTCCCTTGCCCCGCGCTCGTCAACCCCGCTCCTCCCGCGTTGATCCCGCTGAGTGCCGCCTGCGTCCGGTTGGCTGCGCCGAGCTTGCGCATGATCTGGCGGACATGCACTTTCACGGTCGATTCGCACATGGAGAGGTCCCGCGCGATCAGCTTGTTGGACTTGCCCTCACGCAGCAATGCGAGGACATCGAGCTGGCGCGGCGTGAGGCTGACCGCCTGACCGCTCCTGCGGCCACCAGCCTCTGCGCCATCTCCGGCCGGTCGATCAAGGATATGGGGCGGAAAGAACGTGCCACCCGCGAGGATGAATCCGAATGCCTGTCGCGCTAGATCGGGCTCCAAGGAGCTCGGGATGAATCCGCGCGCCCCGTGCCGGAAGGCCGCCGTGACCTCCGCCCGGTCCTCGTGATCCGACACGAGCGCCAACGGCACGCCCGGCCTCAGCCGCCGACGCTGGAGCAGTTGCGTCTGAACCGCCGGTTCCTCGACCCGGGCCGCCCCGAGGACGCAGATTTCGAGCGCGATAGGCTGGTCACAATCGGCCAAGGCCAAACCATCATCCCCCTCGCGAATATCAATGTTGTTCCCGGCGGCCCACGGATCGAGAAGACTGAGGTAAGCGGCGCGCCTCAACGCCAAAGCATCGCACAAAATGACTGCAGTCCGTGGATCGTCTGACGGCATCACGGTGTCTCCAATTCCAACGTACAAACCGCGGAACGCGTCCGCACAATCAAGCCCCACTATTTCCGATCGAAAGTCGTTGCTTTCTCTATTTGCTCTTTATTGAGCTGTGTTGCCCAATTAGACAATCCGTATTGTCCTTGTCAGGGTTACTCCTCACATCCCAGTTCGACTCAAGCATATTAGCCGGATGCGGCCCCAAATTTATCTTGACGTTAAAGCAGAGAGACCGCAACCGCAAGCTGAAACGCATATGGAATAGCCTTTATCCATACTCAGAAACAGCTTGTGGATACCAAGCCCACATTATTCATCGGCTTCGCTTCAACATCTGGTTGATGTTTCCAAGCGGAAGTACACGCCGGCGCGTGCCTGCGGAAACTTGGCTATTTCGCGGTCACCATGGCGTCTTCGGCACGCTAATCCACATAAATAGAGCGTGTAATGCGCTCAACCCGAACGCGAATACTCCGGAACTGGATTCCGACCCGGAGCTTCGACGACGCCGTACGGGTCAAACCCTCGGTCGGGGGCTCCCGCCACCGCCCGTTCGTGCGGCCGGCTGCTGCGAGGGCCTGCCTGCGCCATTCGCCCGCTTTTCCCCATCGGTGGCAATGTCGTCCCCATCGACGACGACGGGAGGCTGCGGCTCGGATTGCGTCGGGGGCGGAGCGCTCCGCTCCCCTTCCCCGTCTCCGGGCTGCTTCACGAGCCGCCGCAGCGCGCTCATCATCGGATCGTCGCCGCTTCGATACGCGCCGTAGCGCGGCGTTCTGTGATCGAGCAAATCGAGGAGCGACTCGAGCGCAGCATTGTGAATCGGGCCTTCGAACAGCTTCGGCTTTCCGCCGAGCGCGATGCGGCGCGCATCACCGACATCCTCGGGAGCCAGTTCCGCGCCGATCCAGATCGGCGGACGAAATGCCTTGGCCGCCGCCTCCTCGGGGAACGACACCTCGATGAAGCTCGCAGCCACCGGTGTGGTGAACCGATCAACATGGATGGCGACCCCGTTCGCCGCATCGAGAACGATGCGCTCGAATGTCGTCTTGCCGGCGCAGACGTCGAGAAGCACCTCGCCCTGGGCGCGAGAAACCTCGCTGCGTTCCTCCTCCACTACCCCGTTCGCATCCCGATCCTCGAGAACAAGAAGGCAGTGATCGCCCTCCATCCGCACGAATGAGCGCCGTTCGGCCTGGTCGGGGAAATGCCCCTCGATGATCGGCGTCGCCATCCGCTCGCGCTTGATCAGGCGCGCGAATGCGGGGGCGAGGCAGAAGCGGCGGGTCGTTGTCATCGCAAATCCTTGAGGCTGAATTGAACAATTGCGCGGTTGGATCATTGTTGCTTCTTTCCGCGGAGACGAATCATCCGCATCCCCCGGCGTGAACGCGCGACTCCGGGTTAGGACAATGTCCAGATCGGGGCAAAGTTCGACTAAATCTTCGGCAATTCTCTCGAGGAGCGGATTTCGTCCACAGCTTACTGCATCACGACTTGCGCGTGCGCCGGTAAAGCTCTTTTTAGTTGCAGGCGTTATTCGTCGTCGGACGGGATGTCGGCTGCGTCGGCCTCGAACAGCGACACGTCGAGATCGCCGGAATCCGGCCCCTTCACGAGCCGAAGTATCTCGAGCGCGACCGGCCAGGAGACTTGTTGGTTGATCCGAATGAGCGCCTGTCCGCCACCGAGATCCTCCACATGCACCTCAGGCGGGAACGCCGTTTCGGCCTGCTCCGGGCCTTCGCGCGCCGCGGCTCGTTCTTCCGAACCGAGCAGGTCGCGGGTGTCGATCCCGAGCACTTTTCCAAGCGCCTCGACATGCGTCATCCGGCGCGGGAGGCTGCGGCCCTTGGCGTAGGACCAGACGCTGACGTCGCTGATCCGGGCGCCGGGGGGAAGATGCTCCTGGGCGCGTCTTGCCGTTTCCTTGTAGGTCAGACCGCTGCGCTTGATCGCGCTCCAAAGCCGCTCGGCGAACGCATCCTTGTCGATCGGTAGCGTGCGCTCCTTGCTCGGCTTGGAACTCGTGGGCATATTGGGTCTCCGCGCCATCATCGCACGTCCCCCGATCGCGCCGGAACGTGCGCTCCGTCATATTGCCACACCAGGATATGACCTCCGCGAGATTGCCCTGCGCGAGATTGCCCGAGCAAGATGGGTCGGGCAGTCGTCGATAATGGCTCGTCGGCGGCGCGCGTCGCACGCCGGTTGAGCGATGCTGTCTCTGGCATGGAACAACTCAATGAATGCACTCTGCTGACGGATCGATTCCACCACCTTCGGCGATTTATGCTTAATAAGGTTTTAAGCACAGACTGAGTCTTTTCTGTAGCACGAGGTGCCGCGGGACAGATGTCGAATTTTGCCCCACCCATGAATTCGAAATCACTAACACTTCTTATTAATGCCACGCTTGGCCATAATCCGTTGATCGAGCCTACTTTATAGACAATCGGCGCTACTTCACAATTTATTAAATTAGCAAGTTGTCTCATAATGGATCTCCATGATCTTAATAATTGTTTTGTTTCTTAAGCAAGCTATACCGCTACGAGACAGCTCGCATTCTGAGAACAATTGCTGCGTTTTGCGTACCAGAAGATTTTATTCGAATGCTAAGCATCGCCTTTGCGTTGAAATCGCGGCGAATCACTTGCCAATAGCCTGACGTGCAGCCGCGCAGGCCGCAGCAAACTAGCGCGTTGGCAACAGCGCCACGCGGATCCCGCGCGAGGGCGCGAGCGACGTTGCCCCTCGGCGCTTTGAAGAGTGGGCAACGTCACGGACTTGCTGGCATTGCGCGCGGGCTCTCTCGCCCGATCCAAGCCGAAGCGCGGTGTGGTTTCGTGCCGTAACGAAACTTCGATCCCGCCGTGTCAGCCCGGTTGTCCATCAGGTGCAGCGAGGGGCGCTTTGGCCTTCGACGTCGATCCGGCGTCGCGATCGAGCGTCGCCCATCCGACATCGACACCCGTCGGCGAGAGCTCCTCCTGCGTCTTGCGGTCGAGCAGGATATGGGCCTTCGCCACCATGAAGGCGGTGACGGGGGCGGTCAGGAACATGAAGATCGTGATCATCAGTTCGTGCAACGAGGGAATGCCCCGGATCATCAGGAAATACAGCATCGAGGCGATCAGCATGGCGCCGATGCCGAGCGTCGTCGCCTTCGTCGGCGCGTGCAGACGGCGCATCATGTCCGGCAGCTTCACGATCCCGATCGAACCGACGAGAATGAAGAAAGTGCCGATCAGAATCAGGGCGGCGACGAGGATTTCTGCAACGAGTGTCATCTCCGGCTCCTATTCGATCACGTTGCCGCGCAGCTTGTACTTGCAGAACGCGACGGTGGAGAGGAAGCCGACCATGGCAAACAGCATGGCGATCTCGAAATACATCGTCGTGGCGTAGAGGATGCCGACGACGACCACGAGCGCGATGGCATTGATCACGAGCGTATCCAGCGCCAGCACGCGATCGAGCGTATCGGGGCCGATCGCGAGGCGCCAGGCGCTGAGGAGGATGGCGGCGGAAATCCCGACAATGGCGATGTAGCAGGCAATCGCGATCATTCGAAGATCTCCTTCAGGCGGCGCTCGTAGCGATTCTTGATCGTGGCGATGACTTCGTCGGGCGTGTCCGTCTCGAGGCAGTGCACCAAAAGCGAGCGCCCGTCCGCCGAGAGATCACTGCTGACCGTGCCCGGCGTCATGGTGATCGTGCCCGAAAGCAGGCTGATGGCCTCGGGCGTGCGCAGGTCGAGGGGAACCGTGATGAAGCGCGAGCGCAGGCTCTCGTTCTTCCGGAAGAGCACGATATAGGCGACGATCACATTGGAGACGACGATGTCCCACAGCACGACCAGGATGAAACTCACGATCATCGGAATGTTGCGGATGCGCGGGCGGTCGGGCCAGTAGGACGAGGTGAACAGCGGCACCGCGATACCGACGATGATGCCGAGCACCAGGTGACCCATCGAAAACGCATTCTGCAGGAACAGCCAGACGATGACGATGACGATGGAGAGGATCGGTTGTGGAAGAATGCGCCCAAGCATGATCACCTCCCCAGGGCTGCAACGGCATCGACGCCGAGAACGGCCCCGATGTAACCGCTCGGATCGAGAACCTGCGCCACCGCGCCCTCGAATGCGTTCGTCGCCGGCCCGGCGAAGAGGGTCAGCGCCGCCATGGCCGCCACAAGCGCCGAAACGGCGACGACGGCCGGCAGGCGATCGCTGGCCGAGAGCGTCGCCTCATGCGGCCCGCCCATTGCCTCGGCCTTCCAGAACAGCACGCTGCCGGCGCGGCTGAAGCCGATGATGACCGCGAGGCTGGTCAGCAGGATGAGCCCCCAGATCCACGGCCCGAGCACTGCAGAGCGGGTGGCGTCGAGGATGAGGAGCTTGCCGATGAAGCCCGAGAGCGGCGGCAGGCCGGCCATGGCGATCGCGGCGAGGAAGAACAGCCCGCCCATCAGCGAGGCTCGCGCCATCGGCGGCGCTGCGACCAGCGCTTCGCCGATCTTGCCGCGATACTGCGTGATCAGATCCGCCAGCAGGAACAACGCGGCAGCGGCGAGCGTGCTGTGCACGGTGTAATAGAGCGCAGCGGTAAGCCCGCGCGCGTCGAAAAGGGCGACGGCCACAAGCAGCGAGCCCATCGACCAGACGACGGCGAAGGCCACGAGATCGACGAGACGCCGCGTCGCCATCACGCCGAGCGCGCCGACGACGAGGGTCACGAGGGCAAACGGCAGGATCCAGCTCGAAACCGTATCCGCGATGACACCCGTATCGCCGCCGAACACCATCCCGTGCACCCGGATGATCGAATAGGCCCCGACCTTGGTCATGATGGCGAAGAGGGCGGCTGCGGGCGCGGGCGCTGCGGCGTAGGTCGTCGGCAGCCACCAGTGCAGGGGCGCGAGCGCCGACTTGATGGCGAAGACGAGGAAGAGCAGAAGTGCTCCGGTGCTCAGCAGCGCCACATCCCCCGGCGCGACCTGCCCCGCCTTCACCGCGATATCGGCCATGTTGAGCGTGCCGGTCGTTGCGTAGATCAGGCCGACGGCGAAGAGGAACAGCGTCGAACCGATCAGATTGATCGCCACATACTGGAAGCCCGCCCGAAGCCGCCGTTCGCCGCCGCCATGCAGCATCAAACCGTAGGAGGCAATCAGCATGACCTCGAAGAAGACGAACAGGTTGAACACGTCGCCCGTCAGGAACGCGCCCGCGATGCCCATCAGCTGGAACTGGAAGAGCGCGTGGAAATGCTTGCCGCGCGCATCCCAGCCGTTGCTGGCGTAGAGGACCACGGCCAGCGCCAGCACCGAGGTCAGCAGGATCATGATCGCGGACAGGCGATCGAGCACCAGCACGATTCCGAAGGGCGCGGGCCATGAGCCGAGGAAATAGGCTTGCGTCACCCCGTCGCCCGTCTGGACGAAAAGGCCGATGGCGATCATCAGCTGCAGCGCCGTCGCGACGACGGACACGATGCGCTGGCGATCGAGATCGTAGCGCATCGCAATCAGCATGAAGGAGGCGACCATGCCGGGCAGCAGGATATAGGCGGCGATCCAGTGGTTCATGGCTGGGCGCGCTCCCGCTGTTCGCCGGAGGCTTGTTCGACGGCTCCCTGATCGGGAAGCCCGGTATCGAGCAGAGAATCCGATCCGACCCCGTCATCCCCCGTCTCGAGGAAGCCGCGCAGCGCGAGCACGACGATCAGCGCGGTCATTCCGAAGGCGATGACGATCGCCGTCAGCACCAGCGCCTGCGGCAGCGGATCGGAATAGCCGGGAGCCAGCGGATCGATGATGGGCGGACGATCGACGACGAGCCGCCCCATCGAGAACAGGAAGAGGTTCACGGCAAAGGTCACGAAGGAAAGGCCGATGATCACGGGGTATGTCTGACCCCGCATGATGAGATAGACACCGGCTGCAGTAAGGGCGCCGACGCCGCTTGCGATCAGGAATTCCACCTCAGACCTCCTTGCCGCGAACGACTTCGACCGAGGATGCGGGAGCGGCTCCCGCATCCCGCCGCGTCAGGACGTCGATCGGCCCCTCGGGAATGGGATCGCGCTCGGCGCGGTACTCGATCCGCGAGATCTGGAACAGCGCCAGCAGCACCGTGCCGACGACGGCGAGGAACACGCCGATATCGAAGGCGAGCGCGGAAGATACCTCGAACGTGCCGACGACGGGCCAGGTGAGGTAGTCGTAGGTGCTGGTCAGGAAGGCGTAGCCGAAGACCCAGGAGGCGATGCCGGTGAAGCCCGCGATCAGCACGCCCGCGCCGATCATCGTCTGCGCGTCGATGCGCGAGCGTGCGGCTGCCCAGGCGTAGCCGCTCGCCATATACTGCATGATCAGCGCGATCGAGACGATGAGGCCGGCGATGAACCCGCCGCCCGGCTGGTTGTGGCCGCGCAGGAAGATGAAGATGCCCACCGTCAGCGCGATCGGGAGGAGGACGCGGGTCGCCATGACGAGCAGCATCGGATGCGCATCACCGGATTCGAGGCCCTGACGCATGGAATCGAGCCGCCGGGCGGATGCGCCGCGCAGCGCCGAATCGAGCATCGCGAAGATCGCGAGACCCGCAATCCCGAGCACGATGATCTCGCCGAAGGTGTCGAAGCCGCGGAAATCGACGAGGATCACGTTGACGACGTTCGTGCCGCCGCCGCCGGGCTTTGCCTCGGCCAGATGGAACCCGGAAATCGAGGAGAAGTCGCGCGTCATCACCGCATAGGCGAGCCCCGCAACGCCGAGGCCCGCGACGATGGCGACGCCCGCGCTCCAGAAGCGGCGGGTGTTGCTGATCTCGACGAAACCGGTCTTCGGCAGGAGATTGAGCGCGAGCAGGAGCAGGATCGTCGTCGCGACCTCGACCGAAATCTGCGTCAGGGCGAGATCGGGCGCGGAGAACTGCAGGAAGGCGAGCGACACGACGAGACCGACGACGCTGGTCAGGATCAGCGTCAGGATGCGGTCCATGTGCAGGAACACCACCGCCGCGCTCGCCCCGATCAGGACGATCCAGGCCGCGACCGCCGGGATGCTGACGGGCAGCATCGGGCGCGTACCCGCCGCGTGATCGGCGTTGTAGAAGGTCACCACGCCGACGAGCACGATCGAGGTGATGATGATGCCGGCATAGCGCTGCAGCGATTCCGTATGCAGCCCCCCTACCCCGCGACGGCTGAGCGAGACTGTCGCGGCGATGACAGTATCGAACATCGCCTTCGCCTCGGGCCGCGCCACGGAAAGCCGCATCCGCAGGACAGCCTCGTAGCGGTAGAGCAGGAGGGAGCCGAAGATGATCGCCGCGGCGCTCATGAACAGCGCGGGCGTGAAGCCGTGCCAAAGAGCGAGCGTGTAATAGGGAAGCTCCTCCACGCCGGTCACGGCCATGGCGGTGCGTGCCACGATCGGCCCGGCGAGCAGCGCCGGCAGGATGCCGATGAGCACGACGAGGGCGACGAGAAGCGCCACCGGACCCCACATCCCGACGGGGGGATCATGCGGCTTGTGGGGATAGTCGTCGCGCTTCTTGCCGAGATAGACGTGGAAGGCGAGGCGCGCGGAATAGGCGACGGAGAAGATCGCAGCCAGCGTCGCCAGCGCCCCGATGACATAGGGCATGCCCGCAAATTCCGTGACAGCCGCCGCCTCCAGCATCATCTCCTTGGAGAGGAAGCCGTTGAGAAGCGGCAGCCCCGCCATCGAACCGGCGGCGATGAGCGCCAGCGTCGAGGAAATCGGCATCAGATGGATCAGCCCGCCGAGCCTGCGCGCATCGCGCGTCCCCGCCTCGTGATCGACGATCCCCGCGCTCATGAACAGCGCCGCCTTGAAGGTCGCATGGTTGAGGATGTGGAACACGGCGATGACGGCGGCGAGCGGCGTGCCGAAGCCGAGCAGCATCGTCATCATGCCGAGATGGCTGACCGTCGAGAAGGCCAGCAGCCCCTTCAGATCGTCCTTGAAGATCGCGATGAAGGCCGCGATCACCATGGTGGCGAGGCCGACGGGGGTGACGATGAGGAACCAGATGTCCGTGCCCGCGAGCACCGGCCAGAAGCGCGCCAGCAGGAAGACGCCGGCCTTCACCATGGTCGCCGAGTGCAGATAGGCCGAGACCGGCGTCGGCGCGGCCATGGCGTGGGGTAGCCAGAAATGGAACGGGAACTGCGCGGACTTCGTGAACGCGCCCATCAGCACCAGCAGGAGCATGGGAACGTATAGCGGGTGCGCCTTGATGATGTCGCCGCGCTGGAGGATCTCGGTGATCTCGTAGCTGCCGGCCATGTTGCCGAGCATCAGCATGCCCGCGATCAGGAACAGCCCGCCCCCGCCGGTGACGACGAGCGCCATGCGCGCACCCTGCCGGCCCTCGGGCAGATGCCGCCAGTAGCCGATCAGCAGGAACGAGCTCAGGCTCGTCATCTCCCAGAAGATGAGCATCAGCAGGATGTTGTCGGACAGGGCGACGCCGACCATCGCGCTCTGGAAGATCAGGAGATAGGAGAAGAACCGCCCCATCGGATCCTGCCGCGCCAGATAATAGCGCGCATAGATGATGATCAGCAGGCCGATGCCGAGGATGAGCGTGGCGAAGAACAGCCCCCAGCCATCGACGAAGAAGCTGAAGTTCAGCCCGAGTTGCGGCAGCCAGGCGATCTCCGTGCGCACGATCTCGCCGCGATAGACTGCGGGGGCGTGGGACAGCAGCAGCAGAAGGGCGGCGAGCGTCGATCCACCCGTCGTCAAGGCGCAGACGTTGCGACCTGAACGGATGGTCAACGGGGCGAGCAATGCACCGACTAGCGGTATCAGGGCCACAAGAGCGATACTCATGGTCAGTGCCGTTTCGCCTCACTCATCCATATTGAAAAACCCGCAAGATCGACGGGAATCGCGACGGTGCCGGTCGCGGCGCGCCATACGACTGGGTGTCCAATTATGTCGATGCGCCGCCCGACGCAAGTCTTTTAGGGCGCAGGTCCCCACCAATCGCCACGCTTGCGCGTGTCGTATCAATGGAGAATCGGCGAGGAGTGATGGGCTGACGTCCTGAAGCGCCTCACTGCGCGTGAACCGAGGAATGCATGTTCGCCGTTCGCCGGAACGGGGAAATCTGTTGCGCCTGGTCGGAGCGAAGGATCGCCTCGCTTCACCTACGGTCTTTACCGGACGCTCATCGCTTGGCCCTCATGATACCACCTCGCCGGATCGCCGGGCGTTTCGGCGGCATCCGAGGATCGCGGGGAACGGATTTGGGCATCGGGGACTATGCCGGGCTGATCGGAGGCATCGGCCTCTTTCTCATCGGCATGAACATGATGACGGAGGGGCTGAAGCTCAGCGCCGGCGCCTCGCTGCGCACGATCCTCTCGCATTTCACCTCCACGCGGCTGCGGGCGCTGGCGGCGGGCTTCTCGATCACGGCGCTCGCTCAATCCTCCAGCGCGGTGACGGTCGCGACCATCGGCTTCGTCAATGCCGGGCTTCTCACGCTCCCGCAGGCGGTCTGGGTCGTGTTCGGCAGCAATGTCGGCACCACGACGACGAGTTGGCTGATCTCGCTCGTCGGCGTCAATCTCAAGATCGAGGCGCTCGCCCTCCCCGCCATCGGCGTCGGCGCGCTGATGCGCCTGGCGGGACGCGATCAGCGTTTCGTCGCCATCGGCCAGGCGCTCGCAGGCTTCGGCCTCTTCTTCCTCGGCATCGCCATCCTCCGCGAGACCTTCGGCGCGGTTGCCACGCAGATCGACGTCTCTAACCTCGCGACAGGGGGCTTTGCCAACGATCTCGCCTTTGTCGGCATCGGCTTCCTGCTGACGCTGTTCACGCAATCATCGAGCGCCTCCATCGCCATCGCGATCACGGCGGCGGCGGGCGGGCTGTTCGGGCTGGAGACCGCCGCCGCCATGGTGATTGGTGCCAATCTCGGCACGACCTCGACCGCGGCCTTGGCAGTCATCGGGGCGACGTCGAACGCCAAGCGGGTGGCGCTGGCGCATGTGCTTTTCAATGTCATCGTCGGGGTGGTGGCGATGGCCTCGCTCCCCGTGCTTCTGGCGATCGTCTCGGCGCTGGGCGCGGAGCTCGACGTGCCGGGGCAGACGGCGACTGCGACCATGATCGCCATCTTCCACAGCCTGGTGAAGCTGCTCGGCGTGCTTCTGATCTGGCCGATCGCAGGCGCGCTCGTCGCGTGGCTCGAAACGCGTTTTCGCTCGGCGGAGGAGGACGAGGGGCGGCCGCGGCATCTCGATCCGAACGCGCTGGAAGTGCCGAGCCTCGCCGTCGAGAGCCTGACGATGGAGCTGCGCCGCCTTGGCGAGATCGCAACCGGGGCGGCGCGCACCGCCCTGACCAACGACCAGCCGGCCAGCGGTCGCGCCAACCTCGCAGCACGTTTGTCGGCGCTCGACTCCCTGTCGGTGGCGATCCGTAGCTTCATTGGCCGCGTGCAGACCGGCCCGATCGGCCCGGCGCTCGTGGCGGCGGTCCCGCATGCGCTGCGCATCGTCCAGCATTATCAGGCGATCGGAGCCGCCGTCCCCCTTCTCGACGCGAGCCTCCGCCAGGGACCGCCGATCCGCGCCGAGCTCGCCGCCTCGCTCACGGCCTATCGCACCGACGTCGCCGCCAGCCTTCACCTGCCGGAGCCTCCAGAGGCCCGTGAAGGCCCGGACTCGCCCCAGGCGATCGCCGCTCGGATCGAGGCGGGCTATCAGCGGATCAAGACGGAACTACTGGTGGCGGCTGCGCGCGGCGAGGTGGAACCGATGACCCTCGACCGCCTGATCATGCAGCTCGACCGCATCCGCCGCTGCGGCGAGCATGCAGCGAAGGCCAGGCAGCGGTTCCAGCGGATCGAGGACGCTCTGGCGGGCCGCGTCGCCTGGAACGCAAACGACGTGAACGGCTTGAGCGAAAGCTGAATCTGAGCAGCAGAAGGCGCAAGTACTTACGTAATTGACCCAAGCTTGGGTCAGAGTTCTACTCGTTGACAGAAGCGTTAATATAAAGTTAACTTAAGACACTTCCTAAGCGGAAGCTTCTTACTCATTAATTTCGAAAAACCTGATGAGTAAGAAAAATTGACCAAATCATATTGGCACGCGAAGTGCAGCGTATCGTGCGTAACAAATGTTGTCTATCCGCCAGCTTTTTGTGGCGAGTATCGCTGTCGACCCAGGACGGGCCGGCGCTCTAGCAATCGGACGAGCGGCATGAACATCGACGACGAATGGTTTTCGTCGAGCGATCCCTCATGCTCGCCTCCCCGGATCAGCAGGAGGTGCGCCAACCACGAATACATCCAAAGCCGAAGCAATCTCTGCAACTTGCTAGCCGATCGATCGAACAAATCATCAGCGCAGAAGATTGATGGTTGACGATTACGGCTGGTGCAACAATCGCATCAGGAGAATTTCAATGGCTATCTTTTTCCCATGGCAGAACCAGAACCAGGGTCAAGGTCAGGGTCAAGGCCAAGCTCAGCTTGGACTCCAGGGCCAGGGCCAGGGGCAACTCGGCCTCCAGCTTCAGGACCAGGGGCAGGATCAGGACCAGCTTCAGGACCAGCTTCAGGACCAGGGTCAGTGGCAGGGCCAGTACTCCGAGAGCCTCAATGAAAACGGCAACGGAAACGGCAACCTGAACGGCAACGGCAACCTGAACGGTAACGTCAACGCTGCCCTGAACGCCAATGCCAACCTGAACGCCAGCGTCACGGACGTGCAGGTCAACGTCGATGTCGATCTCGGCCTCGACCTCGACGAAAACATGCTTCAGGACAACGATCTCATCGACATGAAGTACATGGACGAGATCGAGAACAGCGTCGTCGTTCCCGAGGTCATCGACCAGGTGGTCAACGGCGCCGGCAACAACTTCAACATCGATCAGATCAACAACCTGACCGACAACGACTTTCTCGGCAGTGCGTCCGTGAACTTCAACGGCGGCGCCGGCGGCGGCGGCTTCGGGTTGGGCGGCGATGCGGCGGCTTTCGTAATGGAAGCGAATGCTGCAGGCGGCGGCTCCGGCGCAAGCGGCAACTGGGCAGAGGTCGATGGAAACGGCACGACGGGTCCGACGGGCATCTCCTCCGCCGACGCCGCGATTAGCCAGGAAGCCTTCACCCAGAACATCACGATGGGCGCCAATATCCAGTTCAACTCCATCGACCTGAAGGTCGCAGGGGACGATATCGGCGACTTCGCCTGATCTCCACGAGAGGACCGGCCCGCGCGTGAGAACGCGCGGGTCTTCCACCTTTGAAACGAGCGGAGACCCCTGCGCGACCGACGCGTCGCTGCGGTGGAAGTCGCCCCGGCCGACGAGGGAAGAACGCCATGCAATCGGGTGGGATCACGGAGGCCATCTGGCATTTCGCCGGGTATCTTCACCTAACGGAAGAGACCGCGCGCTCTTGGGAACTCTACGAGGACCAGCCGCCAACGCGTCCAGCGGGCGAACTCCCGGAACGGGAGATTGCGCTGTCGAAGCGTGCGGATGAAATCCCAGAGGATCATGGCCGGTCGATCAAGGTCGGGTTCCAAGGTGAGGGGCGCCCGCTCGCCGAATTCTACTGGAGCGGCTCCGGCGATATCCATCACGGCATCTGGCGCGCCGAAACGAAGCCCGCTCATCACGTGAATCCCGCCTATGCAGCCAAGCACGCCGCCCCGGCGGTATCCACGGTCAGCGAATACCGCGCGCCCGTGACGCGTGAAGACGGCGACGGGCAGACCCTGCTCGACGTTCGCCAGATCAACATCATGCAGGACGACGACATCTTCATCAATCACGCCAGCGAGGGCGTCAGCCCGCAGCACGACATCGACGTTGCGGAGACCTTCCAGGCGATGTTTGCCGCGGCAGACGAACGCGTGCCCGAGGGACTGCGGCTTCCGGATGGCGGCACCTCCGCATTGATCGACTTCTTCACCGCCCGGGCCGACGCGCATTTTGCTGATCCCGACAGGGGGAACGCTTCCGAAGCGGAGCACCTCGTGGGCGCAGGACGCTACGTCAACGGGGAACTCCGGGAAAGCGAGGACGGCGGGGCAGAGGACGACGATCCATGGGGTCCCGATCACGGCGCGCCGACGCTTCCGGACATGCCCGTGGATGGGCGGCTGGAAACCGGGCTCGTCGCCGAACTCGGCGCAAACAGCGCGACGAACGCCGCAATCGTCTTCGACGGGATGGGCGCGACGCTCTCGATGATCGTGCTCGGCAACTACCACGTGACCAACGCGATCATCCAGATCAACATGCTCATCGACAAGGACGAGATCCATGTCGGCGACAATGCGGGGACCGGGACCGAGATCGCGCAGGACATCGTCACCGGCGACAACCGGCTCGAGAACATCGCGGAATTCCACCAGGGCGCGCTCGATGTCGGGGTTTTCGCCACGCCGACGGGCTATTCCGGGCTGAACTGGACGATCGATATCGTCAACGGGGATTTTCTCGACGTCTCGCTGATGACACAGAACAACGTCCTGATCGACAACGACATCTACTCGCAAACGAAATATTCCGCGTACTCGCAGGTGCGGATGGGCGGCAACGAGCAGCTCAACTACGCCGAGTTCCAGAATCTGGCGAAGTTCTACGATCTGATCATCGTCGGCGGCAACTACTACAAGGTCAACTGGATCCAGCAGAAGAACTTCGTCATCGACAACGACATCGTCACGGTGATCGCGGGCGCTGGCGGGCAAGGCGGAGGACAAGGCGGGGGGCAAGGCGGGGGGCAAGGCAATGGAAAAGGTGGCGGGCAGCTGATCCACACGGGCCAGAACAGCCTCGTCAACGACGCCTTTATCGCCAGCTATGGCGTCGAGGGTTCAAAGCCCCTCCAGGCCGGGACGCACGATTTCATCGACCAGCTTCTCCATGCCGACCACATCGCACCGCAGACCTGGTGGGACTATTCCGGGATCGGTTCGAGCAGCATGAACGTACTCTACGTTTCGGGCGACTTTCTCGATTTCAACGTCATCAAGCAGACCAACGTCATTGCTGACCTCGATTTCCTGATCCAGCTCATGCCGGCTGATGCGGTCACGGAAGGCGGGGATTTCAGCCAGATCGCCTCGACCGGCGGTAATTCCGCGACGAACATCGCCGCGATCATCGATTTTGGCCCCGCTGTCGAGAAGTTCATCGGGGGCGAGGAATATTCCGATTACATCCTGGTCAACGCCAACATCGTCGTCGACGAGGCGGAAGTCGTCATTCACGACACGCAGACGCTCGTATCCGAAGTCATCGCCTTCACCGGCGGCGGGGACGGCGACGATGAGGAACCCGCGCATGCGCCGATCGCCTTCACCGAAGGCGACGTGATGGGCGGCATCCTGACCTGACCGATTTTCATCAGCCGATTTCGCGGGGGTAAATCATGGATCTGTCCGGGCGCATCATTGCGATAGACGAGCGGGAGGGCGGGGAGGCAGCGCAGCGGACGGGGTTCGAGCGCCAGGGACTCGTCCGCACCTTGAAGGACCTCGAAGCGGATTACATGAAGCTCGCGGGAAGACGCTATATCGGGCCGGCGAAAGCCGTCGGCGCAACGAGCGCCACTGCCCCCGCAAGCGCAGCGGCGCCGATCCGCGGCGACAGGGAACAGGTGGCGGCGGAAGTCGGCGCCCGGATTGCTGCGCAGATCGCAGCGGAAGTATCAGCCCAAGTGAGAGCCCGCAAGGTCGAGAATGCGAGCGAGGAATCGGCCGCGCCAGCGTCTTCCGCAACGCCGCCCACGTCGCCTCGAGTTCGGAACCTGGTCTACGGTCCCTGGCCCAGCGAGCCGGCCGCGAACCGGTCCCAGGCCTTCACCACGATCACAACGGCGGGGATCGTCGGCGCGCCGCGCGGATCCGGAACGAGCGCCGGCCCCGCAAGTGCGGTTCCGGCTTGCAACCCGTCCGTCATAAAGGTCGCCCCTTCGAGCGTCGCCACTTCGAGCGCCACCATGGCGGAGCCGAGGTCGGAGATGCGCACTGAAACCATCTCGCCGAGCCCGGGCCTCGCAAAGCCGGTGCCCCCCTCGAACGAGAACCTGCCTGGCAAGAAGGAAGAAAGTGGCGGTGGAGGCGGCGGCGGCACTGGTTCCGGCGGTGGCGGCGGGCGCGGCTCCGGCGGATCGACGCCGATGGAACAGCGCTCGGGCGACAAGGATTTTCGCGAAGCGCTGGGCTCCGGCCTCGCCTCGGCGCGGCGCAACATGATCACCGTGGCGCTCTTCTCGTTCATCGTGAACGTGCTCGTGCTCGCGGTTCCGATCTACCTCTTCCAGATTTCCGACCGCGTCCTCACGAGCCGCAGCACCGATACGCTGGTCATGCTCACGATCATCGTCGTCGGTGCGCTCGCGGCCCACGTGCTGCTCGACATGATGCGCCGCTTCATCCTGATGCGCGTCGCCGTCGAGACGGAAAGCAAGCTCGGAGCGCCGGTCCTCTCGGCGGCGGCGAAGGCCTCCCAGGCGGGTTCGAGCCGGGAATTTCAGACGCTGACCGACCTGCAGCAGCTGCGCGCCTTCATCACCGGGCCGGTGCTGCTGACCATGCTCGATGCGCCGGTCGCGCCGCTCTACATGCTGGTGATCTTCCTGATCCACCCGCATCTGGGCTTCATCGTCGTCGCCACGGGCCTCATCCTGCTGGGCATCGCCGCGATCAACCAGCGCGTCACCGCCCTGCCCTATGCCCGCGCCAACGCCTATGCGAGCCGCGCCAACCTGCAGGCCGACGCCATGGCCCGCAATGCGCAGGTGATCAACGCCATGGGCATGACGCCGGAGGGCGTCGCGATCTGGGGTCGCGAGACCGCGCAATCGCTGATCGCGCAGGTCGAGGCGCAGGACCGCAACATCGTTCTCGCCGGCATCTCGAAGTTCATCCGCCTCTGCACCCAGATCGCGATCCTCGGCTGGGGGGCGTGGCTGGCGCTGCAATCGGAGCTGACGGGGGGCATGATCATCGCGGCTTCCATCATCGCAAGCCGCGCTCTCGCTCCCGTCGAGGGCACGATCGAGGGCTGGAAGAACTTCATCCAGGCGCGCTCGGCCTATGCCCGTATCAAGGCGCTGCTGCAATCATCGCCGCTCAATCTCGATCGCCTGCGCCTGCCGCGCCCGCAGGGACGCCTCGTCGTCGAGCGCATCCTCTACGTCCCGCCTCCCACCAAGAAGGTGATCCTGAACGGCATCTCCTTCGAACTCGAACCCGGCGAGTCGCTCGCGATCGTCGGCTCCTCGGGCACGGGAAAATCCACGCTCGCACGCATGCTCGTCGGTTCGATCATGCCGACGGCCGGCAATGTGCGGCTCGACATGATGGACCTGCGCAACTGGGATCCGCGCCAGTTCGGCGAGAGCGTCGGCTATCTGCCGCAGGACGTGCAGCTCTTTCCCTCCTCGATTAAGGCCAACATCGCCCGCATGCGCGAGGACGTCACCGATGCCCAGGTCTTCGACGCCGCCGAAATCGCCGACGTGCATGAAATGATTTCGGAATTCGCCCAAGGCTACGAAACCCAGATCGGCATGGACGGCAGCCCCCTCTCCGGCGGGCAGAAGCAGCGCATCGGGCTCGCCCGCGCCTTCTTCGGCGATCCGCGTTTCGTCGTCCTCGACGAGCCGAATTCGAATCTCGACGGCCCCGGCGAACAGGCGCTGGCGCGGGCGCTGGTCAGGGCGAAATCGAAGGGCATCACTGTGGTCGCGATCACGCAGCGCCCCGCGCTTCTGCGCAGCGTCGACAAGATCATGATCCTGAAGGACGGCTCGATCCACGCTCTCGGCAAGCGCGACGACATCCTGCCGCTTCTCACCGGAAAGCCGCAGGACAGGCAGTCTGGCAGGGATGGTCCGCCGGTCATCGATCAACAGTAGCGGCCAACGGAGTTCATCAGATGTCCAACGATCCAATCGTCAAGAAGGACTGGTATTCCGAGATCCCGCGCTCCACCCGCAAGCCTACGATCTTCGGCTTTGCGATCTTCAGCGTCGCGATCCTCGGCTTCGGGGCCTGGGGCGGCACCGCCCCCATCGCGGGCGCGATCGTGACGACGGGTAGCTTCGTCACCACGGGCAACAACAAGGTCGTGCAGCATCTCGAGGGCGGCGTCATACGGGATATTCTGGTGCGCGAGGGCGATGTCGTGACGCCCGGCCAGCCCCTCGTCATTCTGGACGATACCGCGCCGCGGGCGGAGCTGCAGCGCCTCGTCCTGCGCCGGGCGCGCGCCGCAGCGGTCGAGGCGCGGCTCACGGCCGAAATCCGCGAACAGGCCGAGATCGTCTTCCCGGACTACCTTCTTTCACGGATCGACGATCCCGACATCGCGGCGATCGTGGCGAGCCAGAAGCTGTCTTTCGAAGCGAGGCGCAACCATCTGCGGGCCGAGATCGGCACGATCAACAAGGGCATCGAGGCGCTGCGGGAGCGCATCCAGGGCGGGCGCACCCAGATCGAGGCGGTCGAGGCTCAGCTGGCGTTCTTCAGCGAGGAGCTCGAGGTCAAGCAAAAGCTTCTCCGCGACGGGATGATAAGGCGTTCGGAGGTGCTCGCCCTGCAGCGCGCCCACGCCAACATGCAAGGCGAGATCGGCCGCCTGCTGGGGGATATCGGCGATGCCCGCGAGCGGATCGCCCGCGCGGAGGAACAAATCGGCAGCTTGAGAAGTTCGGCAATCAAGTCGGCAGTCGAGCAGCTTCACGAAGTGAACGCGGATCTCAACGATTTGCGCGAGCGTATTCGATCGGCGGAAAACATCATGGAACGCGTCAGCATCGTCGCGCCGGTGGAAGGGATCGTGGTCAAGCTGCGCTATCACACCTCGGGCGGGGTGATCGAGGCGGGCAAGAACATCATGGAGATAGTGCCCCAGGACGAGAAGCTCATCATCGAGGCGCGGGTGCGGCCGCAGGATATCGATGGCGTGAAGCGCGGCCAGAAGGCCATGATCCGCTTGACCGCGCTGAACCAGCGCATCACGCCGATGGTCGAGGGCAAGGTCATCTACGTCTCGGCGGACGCCCTGCCGGACGAGCGCTTCAGCGAGCGGATGCAGGGCGATCTGTATGTTGCGCGCGTAGAGCTCGATCAGTCCTCGACCGACGCCATCAAGGATTTCCAGCCGACGCCGGGCATGCCTGCGGAAGTCTACATCGAGACGCTGGAGCGCACTTTCTTCCAGTACCTCGTCCAGCCGCTGCGCGACAGCATGTCGCGGGCATTTCGGGAGTCCTGAGAAAAACGCAATTCTTGATCATGAAATATCAACGCCAAGTTATTAACGTAAAAAATTTTTGTTAAGAAGATATCTGCTCAGGTAATCCCTTTGGGGTATGAAAAGTCACGATTCGGAGACTCGCACCTCCCCTGATTCGCAATTTATATTTAAGACACTTGCTTTTATTTTTCTATCTCTTAAATTTAAATTGTGGGGACGAGAGAGTTTACGCACCAAAAACATCGACGGTTGTAGTAACTCGTCAGAATCCGGTTTATAATAATAAATTGCAGCGCGTGATTGTTATAACCAAAAAAATACGCGACACCCGGATCGAGACGATTTTCAAGCAACCGCGACGTCAGTGATCATCGCTCGGACGCGCAAGTTTAAGCGCATCAATTCCTGCGACGAACTAAAGGGTCGTGTCATGTTTGTCCTCAATGAACCTGCTTTTAAATGTGAAGAGGCGGCTTACGATTACATAGAGGGCAAGGTGTGGCCGGATGGTCCTGTCTGCCCGCACTGTCAGGGGCGCGAGCGTATCGGACGGCTGCGCGGGCAATCGACCAAGGTAGGCACTTACAAGTGCTATTCCTGTCGCAAGCCCTTCAACGTCAAGATCGGAACGATGCTCGAGAGCACGCATGTGCCGCTGCACATGTGGCTTCAGGCGCTGTTCCTCCTGCACACCTGCAAGCCCGGCATCAGCATCCACCGCCTCCATCACGTCCTCGGCGTTTCCAGCCGCACCACCTGGCTGATGGCGCAACGGGTCCGTGCGACCCTGGCCGTGAGCGAAGAGGCGGCGGCGGAACCCTCCCCGGAACCGCGCGAAGCGCAGTCCCGTGAGACGCATCCTCGTGAGACGCATCCTCGCGAAACCAGCTTGCCTGAACCCCGGATGCGGAATGCCGGACTGCGCGAGACCAGCATGCGCATGCGTGCGGCACGACAACCTGCCGTAAGCGTCGGAGGCTGACCAAGAATGGAAAAGCAACCGCCTGTTCGCAAGAAGTGGTCCGAACGTCAATTCGAGCTCTTCATTGAGACCACCCGGGAACTGGGGCCGGAGACCTCGCAGGAGGATTTCGAGCGCCTTCTCGACCGACTCCTGCCTCCGCAGGAGCCAAGACGAAGACGCAGCAAGACGAATGGCGACGGCGGGCGGCGTGAAGGCGAACCCTGATTGCGCCCGGCTACGTCGCGCTGGCGGCAGATCACCCGCCCGAATGCCTGCGCGCCTGCATGTAACCTTGGAGATCGGGCAGGAAGCCCCAGATGTCGCGGTTGAGCAGAGCCATCTGGGAGATCGTCTCGTTCATGCGCGCGATCCGCGCATCGTCCATCTTCTTGATTGCACCAAAGCGCAACGAGCCTCGCCGTTCCTCGATCTTCATCGACTGCGTTTGCGTGATTTCTCCGTTTTCGTTGACGGAGTACATGCAGTGATTGAATTCGTTGCGGATCCGGGTCTGGCGATTGAAGCGTTCGACGATATCGTCGAGACGGGAGAGCACCGTCGGCTCGGCGATCTTCGCCTTGGCGAGGCGCTGCACGAGATCGAGCCGGGCTCGCGTGGTGTTGAGCGTGGCGAAGACGATCGCTGCGGAAATCTCGTCCGTCTCGAGCAGGACCATCAGCAGGTAGATGAACATGCTCTCGTTGTTCGACCAGCCGAAGACCAGCTGACCGATCAGCGCGAGGATCTTCGTGCGCGTATCGGCGGTCTCGGCAGCGGCCGCCTCGAGCGCGGCGAAATCGGGCTTGGGCGGTATCTGCGAGGGCATGAAGATCCTCAAGTCGCGACGCAACGTCATCACGTCCATCCTGTACCAACCCGGCTTCAAAGCCAGCAGTTTTTTCAGGCGGAGGCATGCGCGAACGGGGAATGGGAACAGGGAGGGCCGCGGCGATGCTGGGCTTCCTGAAGGTCCGCCGCGGCCGCCGCGCGGCCGTCGAGACGCTCGCCCCCTTCGTCGCCCGAAGCCGTAGCCGCATCGCGCACATCCCGGAAAACGTCTGGCTGAGCCCGTATCTCGTCGGGCTGATGGGCGCCTTGATCACGCTTGCCGCCAAGCGTCGGACAGGGCCGCTCGATGCGCACAGCCTCGCGGTCGTGCAGGCGCAGGCGTGGTCGGAGCTGACCGAAATCGAGGGCGATCTCTTCGGGGAAGAGCTCTACCTTCTCAGCACGGAACCCGACGAATCGTTCAAATCAGGCTGCCGCAACGCCGCTGAACTCTTCAGCCTGATCTCGGGCGAATTCGTCTCGACGGCGGAGCAGGACCTGGCGTCCGATCATGGCTGGTCGAACGCGTTCTGGCATGTGCCTCGCCCCGATGACGACATGCCCGAGGGCGCGATCGATCCGCGATTCCCCCCCGCCGGCGATGCGTTCGCGAGTGGCGGCGCCGGCGCGGATGCCTTTGCGATGTGGGACGCGTGCTTCGAGGCCCATCTGGATCACGGACGAGCGGATGCCCGCCCCCGATCCTGATCTCCGCGACGTCCAACCCCCGCTACCTCCAACCTCCGTGCACTCCAACCTCCGCGAACTCCAACCTCAGAACACCTCGTTGCTCAACCCGAAACTCGCGCGAAACAGCGCCCCGATCCTCTCGGCCGTGGCCTCCGGCGACACGCTGTAGCGCAAGCCCTCCCCCGCGATACGCCCGTCGTCGTCGAGCGGCCATTCGAGGCCCCACATCCCCGTGATCGTCGCCCCCGGCGAGCCATAGCGCATGTCGCCGACGCGCAGGAAGCGCCCGTCCGGCGTCTCGACGAGGTGGGGATGCAGCAGTCCGGTGGCGAAGCGGCGGTAGATCGTGCCTTCGGGCGTCGCCAGCGCATCCTCCAGCAGCGCCTCCGCCTCCATGTCGCGCTCGACGATGACCCAGCTGATCGGCTGCGGGTTGATCGTCGAGACGAAGCCGACATGCCGCGTTGCCTCCTCCTCCGTCGAAAGCCTTCGCAGCCAGGGCGTGAACATGGTCGTCGAGGATTGGAGAGTGGCGGGCGCGCGCTCCTGATAGGCGATATCCGCCCGCGCCAAATCGAGCGCGCGGAAATGCTGCGCCCATGCGACGAAGAGATACGCCGTCGTGAGCACGAGC
>Ga0208490_100356_pt1 | contig 31694 bp, 22 predicted proteins | sample SubbioAug_CSWold_FD_184818 | JGI IMG/M metagenome (GOLD analysis project Ga0208490, IMG submission 184818) | Serpentinite rock and fluid subsurface biosphere microbial communities from McLaughlin Reserve, California, USA - CR11Aug_CSWold (SPAdes) | ecosystem: Environmental > Terrestrial > Deep...
TCGGCGACCCAGCCGGCCGCGAGGGACACCACGGCGAAGGCGAGCGCCGGCAGGTCGCCCCACCGCACGTAGACGGTCTCGCCGTTGCGCAGCTCGATCGTGTCGTAGACGATCGCCCGCTCCGACACGCCGGTGCGCTGCCGCACGTCGCCGCCCGGCGTGACCACGGCGCTGAAGCCGGTGGGCGCGGCCTGCAGCACCCAGCGCCCGGTCTCGATGGCCCGCATCCGGCTGTTGGCGATCTGCTGGGTCTGGACCTGGGTTCCCTCGTAGCTGGCGCCGTTGGTCGGGTTGAGCAGGACCTGGCCGCCGTTGCCCATGGCGTCCCGGGCCCGCTCGCCGAAGAAGATCTCCCAGGAGATGGCGACGCCGAGGGTGCCGGCGGGGGTGTCGACGACCGCGGGCGTCTGCCCGATCAGCGCGTCCCGGCGGGGGAGGGCGTCGCCGGCGAGCGGCTCGACCAGGTCACGGAACGGGACCCACTCGCCGAACGGGACGCGCTGCACCTTCTCGTAGCGGTCGATCTCCTCGCCCGAGCCGTCGTAGGCCACCGCCCAGTTCCGGAAGGCGTCGGCGCCCTCGTCCTCGATGACGCCGGCGACGAACGTGGCGTCGACCCGGCGTGCCAGCTCCTGCAGCTGCTCCTCCTCGGGGCTGCCCCGCAGGCGCGCCACGTCCACGACGTCCTCGGGCCAGACCACCAGGTCGAGGTCGCGGTCCGGGTCGAGCTCGGCGGACGCCGCGAGGTGCCGCTCGAGCACGATGCCGGGTTCGGTGGTGGCTGCTCGCGTGCCCTGCGGTCCGCCACCCTGCACGATGGCGACCTCGAGGAGCTCCCCGGTCGGATCGCCGTCCGGGGCGACGACGCCGATGCCGAGCACGAGGACCACGACGGCGGCGAGGACCCCGGCGACGGCCCAGCGGCGCGTCCACGCCGCCGCCAGGGCCAGGCCGGCGGCGACGGTGACGCCGACGAGGAGCAGCGCGCCGCCCACGCGCAGGACCGGCGCCAGCGGTCCGGTGGCCTGGGCGACGGCCAGGCTCGACAGCGGGACGCCGCCGAAGGGCCACTGCCAGCGGACCCACTCGATCAGGATGATGGCGCCGGGCAGGGCGAGCAGCCGTGCGGGGCCGCGTGGGGCCAGGAATGAGGCGGTGGCGAGCATGCCGGCGAAGACCGCGCTGGCGATCACGTAGCCGGGCAGCGTCATCGCCCGCATCCACACCAGCGTCGGGAGCAGGAGCGCCAGCCACACGATCCAGGCCCGGCCCAGCCGCTGGATCGGGCGCAGGTCCGGGTCGTCGAGGACGTGGTCGAGCAGCGCGATGCCGGCGAAGGCGAGGATCCAGAAGCCCCACGGCGGGGTCGCGGCGGCCAGGCACAGCCCGGCGAGCAGCGCGACCAGGACGGGAGGGGGACGGCGCATGGCGGCGGCGAGTCTGGCACCGGTCCCGGGAGCCGCTGCAGTCGGTGCGATGGGCGCAACAGCGGCACTGCCAGCTCCGATCTCCTGGAACTGGCAGTGGTGGCGTCGCGCTCAGGTGCCGGCCGGGGCCCGGATCTGGTGCGTGTCGGTGATCTGCACCTGCTGCGTCTCGGCCTTCATCGTGAAGTGCCCGACGATGCGCTGGCGGGCCGACCCGCGGGGGTGGCAGGCGAAGAGGGTGGCGGTGTGGGCGTGGGTCTGGTCGACGATGTGGATGTCCTCGGGCCCGACGATCTCGATCCGGTCGAGCGCGTAGACGTGGCGGCTGCCGTCGTCCATGGCGAAGATCAGCTCGTCGCCGGGCTGCAGCGCCTGCAGGTCCCAGAACGGGCGGGTGTAGGTGGTGCGGTGGCCGGCGACCACCACGTTGCCGAGCTCGCCCGGCATGGCGGTGCCGGGCCAGTGGCTCGGGCCCCGGTTGATGGCGGTGAGGCTCACGCCCTCGAACAGGGGCTGGCTGAGGCCGATGGCCGGGATCTCGAGCACCCCGTGGCGGATCTCGGGTTCGGGGGCGTAGGGGTTCGCCGGGGGGTTCTCCGGCACCGGCAGGGGCGCGGTGGCGTCGACCTCGGTGGCGACCGGCGCGGCGCTGAGCGTGATGCCGGCGAGGGGGTCCAGGTCGGCTTCGACGGCGGGCTCGGCGGACGCAGCCAGCGCGACCGCAGCGGCGGCGACGTCGCCGCGCGACTCGACGGCCGCGTCGGCGGTGCCGCTCAGCGCCCCGCTGAGGATCGCCGCGTTGGCCGCCAGGAGGACGAGGATGGCGACCAGGGCGAGCCGGGCGCGACCGGAGTGCCACCGGTGGTGGCGGTCGTCGCGCTGCTCGTCGGGTCCCGGGCCCATCGCCTCCCAGTGAACCATGGATCCGCGCGAACCGGACAGGCCTGGTCGCACCCGCTGGGTCAGCCGAGCAGGCGCCGGGCCGCGCTGCGCCCGCTGCGGATGCACGCCGGCACCCCGATGCCGTCGTAGGACATCCCGGCCACGGCGACCGGTCCGGCGGCGTCGAGGGCGTCGCGGACGGCGGCGACGCGCTCGAGGTGACCGGGCCGGTACTGCGGGAACGAGCGGCTCCACCGCCCGACCCGCACGCCGACCGGCGGCACGGGCACCCCGAGGACGCGCTCGAGGTCGGTGAGGGCGACGGCGGTGACGTCCTCGTCGCTGTGCGTGCACCAGTCGACCGGGTCGCCGTCGTGACCGAGGGAGATGCGGAAGACGACGTTGCGGCCGTCGTCCCAGTGCGCCCACTTGGACGACCCGAACGAGCACGCCGTGATCGACAGGCCGGCGTCCCGGGCCACCACGACCCCGCTGCCGTCGAGCGGGTGGTCGACCGAGTCGGCGCGGGCCACGACCGTGACCATCACCACCGAGGCGAACTCGGTCGCCTCGAGCAGCGGTGCCGCATCCGGTGCCAGCTGGGCGACGAGGGGACCGGCGACGTCGGCGGGGGTGGCGATGACAGCGCCGGCGAAGTCGCCGTCGTCGACGTGGACCTCGCCGCCGCCGACGGTCAGCGGCGGCGTCACCGTGGCGAAGCGGATCTCGGCCCGGAGGTGGTCGGCCAGCTGGCGGGGCAGCGAGGCCATGCCGGCGGCGGGGGCGGCGAACACCGGGGCGTCGCTCGGGGTCGTGGCGGCCCTCACGTCGGCCGCCGCCCGGATGAGCGAACCGCCCCGCGTCGCGCAGGCCCAGAGCTGGGGGGCGCAGGCCCGCACCGACAACCCATCGGCCTCGCCGCCGTTGATGCCCCCGAGCAGGGGTTCGACCAGGTGGTCGCAGACCTCGTCGCCGAGCCGGCCGCGCACGAGCTCGCCGACGGACACGTCGTCGGTGAGTGGCGGCGCGTCGCTGTCGAGGTCCTGGGCGGCGCGCGCCACGCCCTCGGGTGAGAGCAACCCGCTGGCGGCGAGCTCGTCGAGGTCGGTGGGCAGGCCGAGGAGCTGGGCCTTGGGCAGCGGGTTGAGCCGGTCGCTCGACCAGACCCAGGCCTGGGCGGTGGCCGGGTGGACCAGCTCGTCGATGCCGATCTCGGCGCAGAGCTCGAGCGCGTCGGGCACCCGGGCGAGGAAGGCGTCGGCGCCGTCCTCCAGGGGGAAGGCCAGGCCCCGCACCCGCGAGCGCTGCAGCTTGCCGCCGATCTCGCGAGCGGACTCGAAGACCACGACGTCGTGGCCGGCGCGCTCGAGCTCCCATGCCGCCGAGAGACCGGCGATGCCGGCTCCGATGACGGCGAAGCGGGCCATCAGGCGGCGGCGCCGTCGGCTCGGCCGTGCTCGTGGACGTGGTCCACGACCCGGGCGAGGATGTCGGGGTCGGTGTTCGGCAGCACGCCGTGACCGAGGTTGAACACGTGACCGGCACGACCGGCGTTGCGGGCGAGCACGTCGTCGACCGCCCCGCGGGTGGCGTCCCAGCCGGCGAAGGTCACGGCGGGGTCCAGGTTGCCCTGCACGGCCTTGCCCGGGACCCGGGTGCGGGCCACGTCGAGCGGCACCCGCCAGTCGATCCCGACCACGTCGGCGCCGGCCTCGCCCATGAGCGTGAGGATCTCGCCGGTGCCCACGCCGAAGTGGATGCCGGGCACGTCGAGGTCGGCGATCCCCTCGAAGACCTTGCGGGAGTGGGGCAGCACGTGCTGCTCGTAGACGGGCGGGCTGAGGGCCCCGGCCCAGGAGTCGAACAGCTGCACCGCGCTGGCGCCGGCGGTGATCTGGTCCCGCAGGGAGGCGATGGCGATGTCGGCCAGGCGGTCGAGCAGCGCGGCGAACAGCTCGGGCTCCGCGAACATCATCCGCTTCGTGTGCTCGTAGGTGCGGCTGGGCCGGCCCTCGATGAGGTAGCTGGCCACGGTGAAGGGGGCGCCGGCGAAGCCGATGAGCGGACGGTCGCCGAGCTCGTCGACCAGGATGCGCACCGTCTCGGCGATGTAGGGCGAGTGCTCCTCGGGGACCAGCACCGGCAGCCGCTCGAGGTCGTCCTTGGAGCGGAACGGCTGCTCGGCCACCGGCCCGACGCCGGCGACGATGTCGATGCCGAACCCGATGGCCCGGGCCGGCACCACGATGTCGCTGTAGAAGATGGCGGCGTCGACGCCGTAGCGGCGGACGGGCTGCATCGTCAGCTCGGCGGCGAGCTCGGGGCGCTCGACCGCGTCGAGGATGGAGACGTCGCCCTTGACCTCGTTGTACTCGGGGAGCGAGCGGCCGGCCTGGCGCATGAACCACACCGGCACGTGCTCGGCCGGCAGGCCCCGGCAGGCCTGCAGGAAGGGATGGTCGGGGCGGGGCGCCATGGGCCTGAACCTACTGACAGGCCCCACGTCCGGTCTCCCCGCGACCGGTTCTGGCAGTGCTCCTGTTGCGTCAGCCGCCCGGTTCCTCGCCGATCTCGACGAGCGCATCGCGTAGGGCGACGCGCAGCCGCCGGGCGATGGACGGCGAGAGGTGGGCGGCGAGCCCGGCGCCGGCGCGTCCGATCTCCTCGACGGTGAGGACGACGCGCGGCTCGGCGTCGTCGTAGTCGTCGCTGATCGCCACGCCCCAGGACACGGGCTGCAGGTCGGCGTCCTCCCAGCCCGGTGGCATGTCCTCGGCCGAGAACGGATGGTCGTCGATGGAGCGCCGCATCGGTCGAGCATGCCGGTGCAACACCAGCACTGCCAGTTTCCCGGGGCGGTCCCGCAGTCGCCGCCGGGGGTCGCCGATAGCGTCCGGCGGGTGCCCGAGACGAACCCATCGAGCCCGCCCACGCCCCGGCGCGACCCCGTGACCCGGGCGCGCCACGGCCGCACCGACGTCGACGAGTACGCCTGGCTGCGCGACGACGCCCGGACCGATCCCGACGTCGTCGCCCACCTCGAGGCCGAGAACGCGCACACCGCGGACGTGCTCGAGCCCACGGTGCCGCTCCAGGAGGCGATCTTCGCCGAGATCAAGGGTCGGGTGCAGGAGACCGACCTGTCGGTCCCGACGCGCCGTGGCGCGTGGTGGCACTACAGCCGGACCATCGAGGGCCAGCAGTACCCGCGGCACTGCCGCCTGGCCGCCGGCGACGAGACCGACCCGCCCGACCCGGACGATCCGTCGGTGCTCGAGGCCGAGCAGGTGCTGCTCGACCAGAACGTCGAGGCGGCGGCCGACCCCGACCACGACTACTTCTCCCTCGGCGTCTTCGACCTGTCGCCCGACCACGGCACCCTCGCCTGGGCTGCCGACCGCAACGGCTCCGAGCGCCACCTGCTGCGCTTCCGCGACCTGGCCACCGGCGAGGACCGCCGCCTGCCCGACGGGTCCTTCGACGAGGTGCCCGGCGTCTACTACTCCACGGCGTGGTCGGCCGACGGCGGCACGTTCTTCTACACGCGCCCCGACGAGGCGACCCGACCGCACGAGGTGTGGCGCCACCGCCTGGGCACGCCCGCCACCGACGACGTGCTGGTCCACCGCGAGGACGACGAGCGCTTCTTCTGCCAGATCTCCGAGACCAAGGACCGGCAGTGGCTGGTGCTCACCATCGGGTCCAAGATCACGAGCGAGGTGCGGGTCGGCCCGAGCGTCGACCCGGCCGAGCCGTTCCACGTGCTGGTGCCCCGCCGGCAGGGCATCGAGGCCGACGTCGAGCACGTCGGCGGCACGTTCTTCCTCCTCACCAACGACGACGCCCTCGACTTCCGCGTCGCGTCGGCGTCGTCGGACGAGCGCGACCTGCAGGCGGGGCCCGATCCGGCGTCGTGGGTCGACGTCGTCCCGCACACGCCGGGCGTCCGACTCGAGGGCCTCGACGTCCTGGCCGACCACCTGCTGGTGGAGGAGCGCACCGAGGCGACCACCCGCATCCGCGTGCGCCGGCTGTCGAGCGGCGAGGAGTTCCTCCTCGACCAGGCCGAGGAGGTCTCCACGGTGTCGCTGGCCTCGAACCCCGACATGGGCTGGCCCCAGCTGCGCCACACCTACACCTCGCTCGTGACCCCGGCCACGGTCATCGATGTCGACCTCGACGCCGGCACCCGCACCGTCCGGAAGGTGCAGCCGGTGCTCGGCGGCTACGACCCGGCGCAGTACGTGTCCCGTCGGCTCTGGGCGACCGCCGACGACGGCACGCGCGTGCCGATCAGCCTGGTGCACCGCCGCGACCGCCAGCCCGGCGGACCCGTCCTGCTCTACGGCTACGGCTCCTACGAGATCTCGGTCGACCCCGGCTTCTCCATCCCGCGCCTGTCGCTGCTCGACCGGGGGTGGGCCTTCGCCATCGGCCACGTGCGCGGCGGCGGCGAGATGGGTCGGCGCTGGTACCTCGAGGGCAAGCTCGAGGCCAAGGCCAACACCTTCGACGACCTGGTGGCCTGCGGCCGCGTGCTGCTCGACGACGGCGTGGCGGGCAGGGGCGACGACGGCCGACCCCGCATCGCGATCCGGGGTGGCTCCGCCGGCGGGCTGCTCGTCGGCGCCGCGCTCAACCGGGCACCGGAGCAGTGGGCGGCCGTCGTGGGCGAGGTGCCCTTCGTCGACGCGCTGAACACCATCCTCGACCCCACCCTGCCGCTCACGGTCATCGAGTGGGAGGAGTGGGGGAACCCGGTCGAGTCCGCCGAGGTCTTCGACGTGATGGGCGCCTACGCCCCCTACGAGAACATCCCCCACGCCCGGCTCCCCCCGGTGCTGGCCACGGCCGGCCTGCACGACCCGCGGGTCGGCTACTGGGAGCCGGCGAAGTGGGTGGCCCGGCTGCGCGACCGCGCCGACGGCGGTCCGTTCCTGCTCAAGACCGAGATGGGCGCCGGCCACGGCGGACCCTCGGGGCGCTACGACGCCTGGCGGGACGAGGCGATGGTGCTGGCGTTCCTCGTCAGCACGGTGGGGGAGGGCTCGTTCGCTGCGGGGTAGCATGTTCGATCCCTCCGAACCAGCCTCGAAGGTGATCGCGCACCGTTGAACGAGCATCCGGAACTGAGCGCCGAGCAGGCCTACGTCGACCATGCCTACGCGTGCCTCGAGACCGCGCGCGACCGGGCCAAGCGGCTCCGGTCCATGGTCGAGGTCGGCAGGGGCGGCACCGAGCAGGCCCGCTGGGAGCGGGAGATGATCGAGGGCAACATCGCCACCCGGCTCACGCAGCTCGACCTGGGCGACAGCTCGCTGGTCTTCGGCCGCCTCGACACCGACGCCGACCACGGCGACGACTCCTTCTACATCGGCCGCATGTCGGTGGCCGACGACGAGCAGGAGCCGGTGGTCGTCGACTGGCGGGCCCCGATCTCGGAGGCGTTCTACCGGGCCACCGGCCCCCAGCCCATGGGCCTGGCCCGTCGCCGCCACTTCACCGCCCGCGGTCGCACGCTGCTGAACCTCGAGGACGAGCTGTTCGGCGAGGCCGTGCACGGGGACCACGGCGGCATCCGCCTGGCCGACGACGACCGGATCCAGGGCCACGGCGCCCTCATCCGGGCCCTCGAGACCACCCGCACCGGGCGGCTCGGCGACATCGTCGCCACCATCCAGGGCGAGCAGGACGAGATCATCCGCTCCGAGCTCTCCGGCGTGCTCGTCGTGCAGGGCGGCCCCGGCACCGGCAAGACCGTCGTGGCGCTGCACCGCGCCGCCTACCTGCTCTACACGCACCGCTTCCCCCTGGAGGGCCAGGGCGTGCTGGTGCTCGGCCCCAACCGGCTGTTCCTCGGCTACATCGACCAGGTGCTGCCGTCGCTCGGCGAGGCAGGCGTCGAGCTCGCCGTCCTCGCCGACCTCGTCGACCGCGAGCGCATCGAGGGCGAGGACGCCCCCCGGGTCGCACGGGTCAAGGGCGATTCCCGCATGGCCCACGTCATCCGCAAGGCCATCGACGACCGCCAGCGCGCGCTGAGACGGGACCTGCGGGTGGGCTTCGGCGCCCAGACCCTGGTCTGCACGGTGGACGACAGCGGCCGGATCGTCGCCGACGCCCACCGGCGCTACCACCGCCACAACGCGGGTCGCAAGCACGTCGAGCAGCGCCTGTTCGAGGTGCTCGCCGACTCCGCCCGCAACCCGGTCCGCGCCGAGGACGTGCGCGACCAGCTCCGCCGCCACCCCGACGTGGTCGAGGCGCTCGAGTGGATGTGGCCGGTGCTCACGCCCGCCCAGCTGCTGCACGACCTCTTCGGCTCCCGGGCGCTGATCGAGCTGGCCAGCCGCAAGTGGCTCTCCCCGGAGGAGCAGGCCGAGCTGCACCGGCCCCGCACCAGCATCGATTCCGTCAGCTTCACCTGGCAGGACGTCCCCCTGCTCGACGAGGCCCGCGAGCGCCTCGGACCCCGCCGCAAGCGCAAGGGCGTCGACGACGAGATCCGCACCTACGGCCACATCGTCGTCGACGAGGCCCAGGACCTCTCGCCGATGCAGCTGCGCATGGTCGCCCGCCGCTCGCTGTCCGGGTCGCTCACGATCGTCGGCGACATCGCCCAGGCCACCGGGGCGTGGGCGCACGAGGGCTGGGACGAGATCCTCGAGCACCTTCCGACCAAGCGCGGCACCCGGCAGGCCGAGCTCACGGTCGGCTACCGCATCCCGGCCAAGAACATGGAGATGGCCACCCGCGTCCTGCGCGTCGCGGCCCCCGAGCTGACCCCGCCGATCTCGGTGCGCGAGGGCGGCGACGCACCCATCGTGCGCCGGGCCGACGCCGGGACGCTGCACGCCCTGGTCGCCGAGGTCACCCGGGCCGAGGCCGCCGAGGTCGACCCCGGCTCGCTCGCGGTCATCGTGCCGGCCACGTTCGTCGAGGACGTGTCGGCGGCCCTCGACGCAGCCGGCATCGAGCACGGCCGGGCCACCCGCCAGGGCCTGCGCCAGCCGGTCACCATCGTCCCGGTCGGGATGGTCAAGGGCCTCGAGGTCGATGCCTCCGTCGTCGTCGAACCGGCCGCCATCGTGGACGAGGAGGCCCAGGGTCTGCGCGCCCTCTACGTGGCCCTCACCCGGGCCACCAAGCGCCTCGCCATCGTGCACGAGCGACCGCTGCCCGGCTTCCTCACCGAACCCGGCGGCGCGCCGGCCGAGGGCGCGGCGGCCCCGGCGTCACCGAACGGCCACGACAGCCAGCTGCGCCTCGACCTGCCGGTGGAGGAGGCGGGCTGAGCGCCGGCCCCACCGTGCACGTCGTCATCGGAGCAGGACCGACCGGCCTGGCCACGGCGTGGCAGCTGCAGCGCGACGGCCACGAGGTCCGTGTGCTGGAGGCATCGGACCACGTCGGCGGCATGGCCGGCGTCCGCGAGGTCGCCGGCATCCGGGTCGACCTCGGCAGCCACCGCCTGGACCCGGGCATGCCGCCGCGGCTCCTCGAGGAGCTCGGCCGGCTGGTGGAGCTGCAGGAGCGCCCCCGCAACGACCGCATCCGCATGGGGGGCCGGTGGGTGCCCTTCCCCCTCACGCCGACGGGCCTCGCGCGCGGGCTGCCGGTCCGGGTCGCGGCCCGTGCCGCGATCGACGTCGTGGCGGCGCCGCTGCGCCGGCCGAGGGCCGACACCTACGCCGAGGTCGTCCGGGCCGGCCTCGGGCCGACGCTGTGGCGGCGCGTCCACGAGCCCTGGGCGTGGAAGCTGTGGGACACCGACCCGGACCTGCTCGCCGGCGAGCTGGCCCGCCGGTCGATGCCCGCATCGTCGCCCGTCGACTTCGTCCCCGGTGCGCGGTCGGCGTCGACGTTCCTGTACCCCCGGCGCGGGTTCGGCACCATCGCCGAGGCGCTGGCCGAGCACGTGCCCGTGGACACCGGCCGTCGGGTGAACCGCCTCATCGAGCACCACGACCGGGTCATCGTCGGGCTCTCCGACGGCCGCCTGGTGACGGCCAGCCACGTCCACGCCACCGTGCCGGCCTGGCAGGTCGCGTCCTGGCTGGGGCTGCACGAGGACCCCCTCGGCCCGCCCCCGGTGCGGGCGATGGTGCTCGTCTACCTGGTGCTCGACCGCCGGCCCTACACCCGCGTCGACGCCCACCACCTGCCTGACCGCAACGTGCTGCTCACCCGACTGTCGGAGCCGACCAACCACCGCGACAGCGCCGAGGACCCCGTCGACCGCACCGTGCTCTGCGCCGAGATCCCGTGCTGGGCGGGCGACGAGGTGTGGACGGCGAGCGCTGACGCGCTCGGGGCGCGGGTGGCCGACGATCTCGTCCGCAGCGGGCTGCCGGACCCCCGGCCCGTCGACGTCCACGTGGAGCGTCTGCCGTCGGCGTACCCGGTGATGACCCCGCAGTCGCTCGGAGCCCTGGCCGGGGCGGAGCGTGCCCTCACCATGTCGGTGCGGGTCTCCGTGCCCGGCACCACGTCGTGGGCGGATTGGTCGGGCGTGCCCGGATGTTGAAAGGCCCGTCGGCCGTGTCTGGCCTGCGTCCTTCCTCCCTCATCGCACCCTTCGTCGCCGACACCCTCGAGGCGGTCGAGCGCACCCGGTCGTCCGAGGCGGCTGTTGGTCGAGCTGGGTCTCGGGTGGCGGCCGTGCTCTGCATCGACGCCGCTGATCGGTACGCCGTCCCCGGCGAGCGTCAGCTGCCGGGTGCGCGGTGACCGGCGGTGTCGTGCTCGCGGCGGAGTCGGCGGGCGGTGAGCGCGCCCAGCGCGGCGAGGGTCGCCGTGCCGAGCACGCTCTCGTGTCCGGTGGCGGGCAGGGTCGGGGTGCCGCTGGCACTGGTGGCGACGACCGCACCGCTCTCCGCTGACGCTGCCTGGTCCGCGTCCCTGGGCGGGCAGCTGCGTCCGTCGAGGCCGCCGTCGTCGCGTGGGACGATCGGTGCGTCCTCGGTGGCGGCGGCAGGAGCGAAGCGGTCGAGGGCGTGCACGGTGATCGGCGTGACGATGCCGGCCTCGGCCTCGAGCTCGGGGAAGTCCTCGAGCGGCCACGGCAGCGTCGGCGGAGCCGGCGTGTCGAGCGTGTGCGGGAGACCGAGGCGGTAGCGCTCGGCGTCGAGCTCCCGCAGGGCGAGCAGCTCGGGGTGCTGGAAGAGGTGGAACATCCGCGCCGGGGGTGCTGGGGAGTCGGTGCGCTCGAGGATCGCGTTCGTCGCCGCCCGGCCGGCCTCGTTGGCCGCCTCCATGGTGGCCAGGTCGATGTCGGTGCGGACGTAGTCGCTGGCCAGGAACAGGTTCGGGATGTCGGTGGCGGCGTCGGGCCGGTGCTCCCAGGACCTGACGGTGTTGATCAGCAGGGGTTCGTCGTTGGTCGTCGGCTGTCCGGGGGTGATCCCGATGGCAGGGTCCAGGTACCACGACAGCAGGGCGTCGTCGACGATGACGTCGCGGCCTTCGTCGTTCAGGTGCTGTTTGATCTGGGCCCAGGTCTCCTGGGCGATCTCGTCGCGGGTGCACTCGCGAGCGGGCTTGCCGAAGAGCACGCCGGGCTCGTCCCAGTTCGAGATGTCGACCGAGAGGACGTCGCGGACGCGCCCGTCACCGTGACCGGTGAGGTCGTGCTCGGGCCAGAACTGCTGCTGGTTGATCGAGGTGATCGCCCACGGCGAGTCGACGTAGGAGTAGTGGCCCCGGATGACCTCGAGGCGTCGATCGAGGAAGTACTGGATGCCGTTCATCCAGTCGACGTGCAGGTTGCCCATGCCGGCCAGGCGCGGATCGGCGTCGATGATCTCGGGCGTCCACAGCTGGCGGGCCTTCTCGACCGGCATGGCCGTGACGAACCAGTCGGCCTCGACGCGGACGGCGTTCCCGGCGAGGTCCCGGACGTGGGCGGCGCGGATCATGCCGTTGGCGTACTCGAGCCGCTCGACCGTGTAGCCGACCTGGAAGCGCACCCCGAGCGCGGACAGGTGCTCGACCCACGGGGTGATCCAGACGTCGCTGGTCGGACCGTTGAGGACCTGATCGGGCGGACCTTCGCCCTGGCTCTCGTCCTTAAAGACGGCGTTGGTGAGGAAGGCCTCGGCGATCTTGCCGATGGTGCGGGTGCTGGCCGCCTCGGCCTTGGCGGCGACGAGGTTGCGGGTGAGTCCGATGGCCAGCATCCGCTGGTACTCGGTCGACATCGTCGCGGCGGCCACGTAGTCCCACCAGCTGGTGTGCTCCCACTGCCCGTGGCGGCGCTCCTCGGAGCTGGTCATGAACATGAACATCTGCTTGGCGAAGTAGGCCGACTCCTGCGGCGGGATGGTGCCGCCGGTCATGGCTGCGCCGCGGACGACACGCAGGAGCTGCTCGAGGTTCTGCTCCTCGGGCGGCGGCGCGTCGGTGTAGAGCAGGGTGTCGGCCCGCCCGGCCCGGGCGAAGCTCGTGGTCGGCGCGTGCACGAGGTTGTCGTGCACGGTGCCGCCGCCCGCCCGCGGGATCCGGCGCATCGTGTCGGGGACGTGGTGGTAGAAGCCGGGGAAGAACCGGAATCCGTGCTCGCCGGGGAGGTCCGCCCGCCCGCCGGTGCCGGTGCCGGGGATGGCGATGCTGCGGGCCTTCCCACCGAGCGCCTTGCGCTCGATGACCGTCACGTCGAACCCACGCTCGATCAGCTCGTGCGCAGCGGCCAGCCCGCCCATCCCACCGCCGAGCACGACGACCCGCCGGCGGGACGAACCCGGGCGGCAGCCGGCACCGGCCGGTCGGCCGAACCCGAGCGCTCCGGCCGCACCCAGCGCCACGGCGCCTCCGAGCATGTGGCGGCGGGTGATCCCACCTCTGGGAGCGTCCTCGTGGCGTGTCATCTCCGACTCCGATCCGTTCGACATGGTGGAACGAAACTCATATTATTGTTCCATGAGGTCGGACGAAAGGGGCATCCCGGGACGGATCGACCTGGGGCCGGACTCGCTGCTGTGGCGCTGGGCCGGTGCCGGTCGGATCGCGTACCTCGGCGGCACCATCGGCCTGCTGCAGACGATGCACCCCGCCGTGGGTGCCGGGCTGGTCGAGCACTCGGACTTCTTCGACGATCCGGTCGACCGGGTGTTCCGATCCCTGCCGAGCATCCTCGGCGTGGTCTACGACGAGCAGGCGGAGGGCACGGGGCACTGGGTGCGCGACGCGCACCGCTCGATCAGGGGAAACGACGATGGGCAGGGCAACCGCTACCACGCCCTGGATCCCGAGACGTTCTGGTGGGCGCACGCCACCTTCCAGTTCATGGTCGAGCAGGTGGCCGACCGGTTCGACCGCCATCGGCTGACGCGGACGCAGCGCGAGCAGCTGTACCGGGAGGGCATCGAGTGGTACCGCCGCTACGGCGTCAGCGACCGGCCCGTGCCCCCCACCCGGGACGCGTTCGAGGAGAAGTGGAACCACATCTGCGACACGGTCCTCGAGCGCAACGCCGCGACGGAGTTCGTCCTCGACTCGCTCCACCAGCCGCTGCTCCCGGCGTTCGACGGTCGAGCGCCCCTGCCGCCGCAGCTGCACCGCCTCGCCGACGCGCGGCTCGTCCGGCGGGCCCTCTCGCGCCCCGCCCGCCTGGTCGCCATCGGGGGGCTCCCCGCTCGCGTCCGGGACCGCCTGAGGATCCCCTGGTCCCGCACCGACCAGCTGCAGCTCGACATCATCGAGTGGGTGGTCGCCCGCACCCACCGCTTCGCCCCCGCATCCATGCGCTGGCAACCCCGTGCCGCCGAGGGCTGGCGGCGCACGACGGGTGCGGTCCCGTGAAGCGCCGGGCCCGGATCGACCCCGCTGCCGTGCTCACCGCCGTGTTCCAGGCGCGCGACCTCGACGAGACCGACGTGCGCGTGCTCGACGCCGCGGAGTGGTGGCTCCGCACCACCGGACTGCGCCGCTGGTCCATCGACGACGTCGCCGCTCGGGCCGACGTCGGGCGCACGAGCGTGTACCGCCGCTTCGGCGACCGGGACAACCTCGTCCACGCCGTCCTCGCCCGCGAGCTGCGCGCCACCCTCCATGCCATGCGCACCGCCATGGACGGTGCCGAGGACCTGGAGTCCAAGGCCGTCGCCGGCGTCACTGCGGCCCTGCGGGCCCTGGACGACTCGGTGAGCGACGCGCTCCTGCGCTCCGACCCCGAGACGTTCCTGCCCTTCCTCACCACCGAGGCCGGACCGCTCCTCGACATCGCCCGCGCCGCCATCACCCAGCAGATGGCCACCTACGTCGACGACCCCTCACCCGAGCTCGCCGAGGCCGCCGCCCGCTTCGGCCTCTCCTTCGTCCTCACCCGCAGCACCATCCTCCCGCTCGACGACGAGGAGGCGCTGGCCGGTGCGGTCAGGACGATGATCCGGCCCTTCCTCGACGCGCTCAGCCCGCGCTGACCAGGATCCGCTCGCTGGCGAAGGCGCCGATGCCGACGGTGCGCCCGTCGATCTCGACCGTGGTGGTGCCGTCGGGCGACAGCGCCGTCACCGTGCCCGGCGTGCCGGGGGTGACCATGGCGTCCTCGAGGAAGTCGAGCAGGCCGGGCGTGAACTCGAGCTCCTCGGGGATGCGGTTCACCACGAACGTGGACCCGACGCCGACCGTGGCGAGGGGCTTCGTGTCCGGCTCGGAGTAGAGCGAGCCGGGGATCGGGTTGCCGTGCGGGCACGTGGTGGGGGAGCCGAGCACCGCGTCCATCGCCTCCTCGACCTCGGTGGACATGACGTGCTCCCACCGGCCCGCCTCCTGGTGGGCGACCGCCCAGGAGAGCCCGAGGATGTCGGTGATGAAGCGCTCGGCGAGGCGGTGCCGGCGCACGACGCGCTCGGCCAGGCGCTGGCCGGCGTCGGTGAGGCTGATCTTGCCGCCGTCGGTGGCGACGAGCCCCTCGGCGTCGAGCTTGCGGATCATCTCCGAGACGGCGGGGCGGGACACGTCGAGTCGCTCGGCGATCCGGGCCTGGATGACGTCGATGTCGTCCTCGGCGAGCTCCCAGATCGCCTCGCAGTACTCCTCGAACGCCGGATGCCACTCGGGCGTGGTGTACTCGGCCATGCCGAGATCCTAGGGGCGCTTCGCCGTCGTCGTGCCTCGCACCGTGACACGATGCACCGGTGCATCACGGACGGCTGCCGGTGACCTTCGAGGACGTGCGTGCCGCGCACGCAGCCATCGCCGGTGCCGTGGTCCGCACGCCGACGGCCCGGTCCCACACGCTGTCCGCCATCACCGGTGCCGACGTCTGGGTGAAGTTCGAGAACCTGCAGTACACCGCGTCGTTCAAGGAGCGGGGCGCTCGCAACCGCTTGCTGCGCCTCGAACCGGGGCAGTCCGCCACCGGGGTCGTCGCCATGTCGGCGGGCAACCACGCCCAGGCCGTGGCCCACCACGCCACCCTGCTGGGCATCCGCTCCACGATCGTCATGCCGGTGGGCACCCCGGCCAACAAGATCTCGGCCACCGAGGACAACGGCGCGACGGTCGTGGTGGCCGGCACCAACCTGGACGAGGCCAAGGACGTGGCGATGCAGATCGTCGCCGAGGAGGGCGCCACCTTCATCGCCCCCTACGACGACCCGGCGATCATCGCCGGCCAGGGCACCTGCGGCATCGAGGTCATCGAGGACGGCCCCGACCTCGACGCCCTGCTCGTGCCGGTCGGCGGTGGCGGCCTGTTCTCCGGGATCTGCGTGGCCGCACGCACGCTCGCCCCCCGGGTGGAGCTCATCGGCGTGCAGTCCGAGCTGCATCCGGCGATGGTCCTCGCCACCGGACGCACCGCCGCGCCGCCCGACCCGAGTTGGGGTCCGACCATCGCCGAGGGCATCGCGGTCAAGACCCCGGGGCGCTTCACCACCGAGATCATCGCCGCCCTCGCCGACGACGTGGTGACCGTGCCCGAGCGGCTCATCGAGGAGGCCGTGATCTGGTTCCTCGAGATCGAGAAGATGGTCAGCGAGGGCGCCGGGGCGGCGCCGCTCGCGGCCCTGCTCGCCGATCCCGACCGCTACGCCGGCCGCACGGTCGGGCTGGTGCTCTCCGGCGGCAACATCGACCTGCGGCTGCTGTCGGCGGTCATCATGCGCGGCCTGGCCCGCACCGGCCGCCTCTGCCGGGTGGTGATCGAGGTGCCGGACAGCCCCGGAGCCCTCGGTGAGCTCACCGCTGCGGTGGGGCGGGCCGGCGGCAACATCGTCGATCTGTGGCACCACCGCGAGTTCGGCGTGCACTCGGCGCGCGTCACCGAGATCGAGCTGCTGGTGGAGACCCGCGACGGCGAGAGCGCCGAGCAGCTGAAGGACGCCCTGAGCGGGCAGGGCTACATCGTCGACGACGTCCCGCGGCGAGCCGCGGTGCGGCCACCCACCCCCGACCCGCTCGCGGGTCCGTGATCCGAACCAACGACCAGGAGGACCAGCACGTGAACGGTGCAGAGCTGTTGCTGCAGACGGCCGTCGAGCAAGGGGTCGACGTCTGCTTCGCCAACCCCGGCACGACCGAGATGGAGCTGGTCGGCGCGCTCGACCGGGTGAGCGGCATGCGCGGCGTCCTCGGGCTGTTCGAGGGCGTCGTCACCGGCGCCGCCGACGGCTACGGCCGGGTCACCGGTCGCCCGGCCCTGACGCTGCTGCACCTCGGGCCGGGGTTCGCCAACGGCATCGCCAACCTCCACAACGCCCGCCGGGCGCACACGCCGGTCGTCAACCTCATCGGCGACCACGCCTCCTGGCACCTGTCCGCCGACGCGCCGCTCACGAGCGACATCGAGTCGCTGGCCGGCCCGGTGTCGCGGCACCTCGAGCGGGTCACCGGCGCCGGGCACACCGGCAGCGCCATGCTCGAGGCCATCGCCGCGGCCGTCGGTCCGCCGTCGGGCGTGGCGACGCTGATCGTGCCCCAGGACGCCGCCTGGGGTGCGGCCGACCTGCACGACGTGGGCCTGCCACCCGACGTCGAGCCGCCCGTCGACGGCGACGCCGTGGGCGCGGCCGCCACCCGGCTGCGCAGCGGCGACGGGGTGGCGATCCTGCTCGGTGGCGTGGTGCGCCGCGCCGAGCTCGACGCCGCCCACCGCATCGCGTCCGAGACCGGCGCCAAGGTCTGGGTCGACACGTTCCCGGCGGTGCTCGAGGCCGGCCGCGGCCTGCCCCGCTTCGACGCCATCCCGTACTTCCCGGAGCAGGCCATCGACGCCCTGTCCGGCATCCGCACCCTGATCTGCGCCGGCACCCGAGCCCCCGTGGCCTTCTTCGGCTACCAGTCCCTCGGCCGCAGCGACCTGCTGGACAAGGGCTGCGACGTGCTCGAGCTGTGCCCGCCCGGCACCCGCGGGCACCTCGGCCTCGACGCCCTGGTCGACGCGCTCGAGTGCCCGCCGGCCAAGGTCACCGACCTCGACGCGCCCGACGTGCCGACCGGCGACCTCGACATGATCACCATGGGGCAGCTGGTGGGCGCGATCCAGCCCGAGGGGGCGATCGTCGTGAACGAGGCGGCCACGTCCGGCCTCGGCTGGGCGATCACCGCCGGCAGCGCGCCGCCGCACGAGTCCTTCTCCCTCACCGGCGGCGCCATCGGCCAGGGCCTGCCCTGCGCCGTCGGCGCCGCGGTCGCCGCACCGGACCGCAAGGTGATCGCCCTGCAGGCCGACGGCTCGGGCCTGTACACGCTGCAGTCGCTGTGGACCATGGCCCGGGAGGGCCTCGACGTCACCGTGGTGGTCTGCGCCAACCGGGCCTACCGGATCCTGCAGATGGAGCTGCACCGCACGGGCAACGAGGATCCCGGCCCCCAGGCCCGGTCGCTCACCGACCTCGGGTCGCCGGAGCTCGACTGGGTGTCGCTGGCCAAGGGCTTCGGCGTCGAGGGCGTGCAGGCCACCACGCTGGAGGAGCTGCGCGCCGGCCTCGAGCGGGGCCTGGCCGCCGACGGGCCGTTCCTCGTCGAGGCGCTCATCTGAGGTCGTAGGGTCGCCGCGATGCGCATCGGCATCAACGGCTCCTCGCTCCTCACCCGGCCCGACGTCCCCACGATCACCACCGACATCGTCACGGCCGAGGCCGAGGGGTTCGCCTCCTACTGGCTGGCCCAGACCGGCATGGCCGACGCGCTCGGCGTGCTGTCGGCCGCCGGGCCGGCCACCAACGTCATCGAGCTCGGCACCGCGGTGGTGCCCACGTGGCTCCAGCACCCCATGGCCCTCGCCGCCAGCGCGCTCACCGCCCAGGCCAACACCCACGAGCGGCTCGTGCTGGGCATCGGCCTGTCCCACCAGCCCGCCGTCGAGCAGCGGTGGCACCTGACCTGGGAGAAGCCCATCCGCCACATGCTCGACTACCTCGACGTGCTCGTGCCCGCCCTCCACGGCGAGACGGTGCAGCACCGCGGCGAGGTCTGGAGCCTGACCGCCGACGCCCCGATGCCCCGGCCCACGGAGCACCCGCCCAAGGTCATGCTCGCCGCCCTGGGCGACCAGATGCTGCGCATCGCCGGAACCCGCACCGACGGCACCATCCTGTGGTGCGTCGGCCCCCGCACCGTCGAGACCCACATCGCGCCCCGCATCAACGAGGCCGCCGCCGCTGCCGACCGCCCGGCACCGTCCATCGTGTGCAGCATCCCGTGCTGGGTCACCGACGACCCGGACTCGGCCCGCCAGTTCATCGCCAAGGTGCTGGCCGGCTACGCCGCGCTCCCGTCGTACCGGGCGATGCTCGACATCGAGGGCATCCACGGGCTCGAGGACCTGTCGTTCGTGGGCAGCGAGCAGCAGGTGCGCGACGGCATCGCCCGGGTGGCCGAGGCCGGTGCGACCGACTTCACCGCGGTCGTGATGGGGTCGAACCCGGACGAGACCGCGGCGACGCGCGCGGTGCTCGCCGCCGCAGCCGCTGCATGAGCGCCGGTGCCGTCCGGCTGATCGCGACGGACATGGACGGCACGCTGCTGCGCTCCGACCAGACGATCTCGTCGCGCACCCTGGCCGCGATCCGCGACGCCGACGACGCCGGCATCGTCGTGATGGCCGCCACGGGACGGGGCTGGCGCTCCGCGGTCCCGCTCCTGTCCGTCGCGCCCCAGATCACCACCGCCGTGTGCTCGAACGGGGCGCTGGTGCGCGACATCGCCGGCGGCGACAACACCGACGTGTTCGCGTTCCCCGCGTCCACGGTCGAGCCGCTCGTGACGTCGGTCGTGACCACGGTGCCCGACGCCGGCCTGGCCTGGGAGCTCGCCAACGGCGAGTTCGGCTTCGACCGCACCTACGCCGGCATGCGCCCCGACGTGGCCGAGCACTACCCGGACCACGTGGGCGAGCGACCCCCCACCGGCGACGAGATGCTCAAGCTGCTCGTCCTCCATCCCCAGCTCGACGAGGCCGCGCTGCTGTCGGTGCTGGAGCCCGTGGTCCCATCCGACGTGCTCGCCACCTACTCGGGGATCGACACGGTGGAGATCACCGGGGCCGGCGTCCACAAGGCCCACGCCCTCGCCGTGGTGTGCGGTCGCCTGGGCATCGACGCCGGCGAGGTCGTCGCGCTCGGCGACAACCGCAACGACACCGAGATGCTGCGCTGGGCCGGTCGCGGGGTGGCCATGGGCAACGCGCTGCCGGCCGTGGTCGTGGCGGCCGACGAGCAGACCGCGCACCACATGGACGACGGCGTCGCGATCGTGATCGAGGACGTGCTCGCAGGTCTACGGTGACCGGCTCGTGACACCGATCATCGTGGCCGAGGGGCTGGAACGGCGCTTCGGCGACCTGGTGGCCGTCGACGGCGTGGACCTCTCGATCGACGCGGGCGAGGTCTTCGGGTTCCTCGGCCCGAACGGCGCCGGCAAGTCGACCACGGTGCGCATGCTCACCACGCTGCTGAAGCCGACGGCCGGGCACGCGCGCGTCGCCGGCTACGACGTGGTGCGCCAGGCGGGCGAGGTCCGGCGGGCCATCGGCGTCGCGCTGCAGGACGCAGCCATCGACCCGCTGATGACCGGCTCCGAGCTGGTGCACCTGCAGGCCGTGCTGCACGGCATCCCGGCCAAGGTCGCCGACCAGCGCGGCAAGGAGCTGCTGGAGCGGGTCGGGCTCACGGCCGCGGCCGACCGCCGGGTCGGCACGTACTCGGGTGGCATGCGGCGACGCCTCGACCTCGCCCTGTCCCTCGTGCACGAGCCCGAGGTGCTCTTCCTCGACGAGCCCACCACCGGCCTCGACCCGATGAGCCGGATGGCGCTGTGGGAGGAGGTCCGGTTCCTGAACCGGGAGCGGGGCACCACCGTGCTGCTCACCACGCAGTACCTCGAGGAGGCCGACCAGCTCGCCGGGCGGATCGCCATCATCGACCACGGGCGCATCGTGAAGAAGGGCGAGCCGCGGGCCCTGAAGGCGGAGGTCGGCTCGCCGACCCTGATGGTCGAGGTGGACGGTGACCCGCTGGCCGCAGCCGAGGTCCTGGCCACGTTCGGTGACGAGCGCCCGTCGGAGCACCGGGCCCTGGCCATCGGGCTCACCGGTGGCGCACAGCAGCTCACCGCGGTGGTGCGGGCCCTCGACGAGGCCGGCGTCGTCGTCCGCCACATGGAGCTGAACGCGCCGACGCTGGACGACGTGTTCGCCGAGGCCACCGGCCGGCGCCTCGAGGGTGCCGCCGACGGGTCGGAGCAGGGCGCCGTTGAGGCCGCACCGGCGTGACCGTCGCCCTCGCGCCCCACCGGCCCAACGTCGCCCGGCAGTCGCTCGTCCTGTCGCGCCGGGCCGTGCTGTCCATCGTGCGCCAGCCCCAGGTGGTGCTGCCGTCGCTGTTCTTCCCGCTGTTCTTCGCCGCGCTCAACGCGGCCGCCTTCGACCGCATCACGGCGGCCCAACCCGACTTCGCCGCCCAGTACCCGTCGTTCCTCGACTTCCTGCTGCCGGCCACGGTGCTCCAGGGCGTGCTGTTCGGCTCCACCCAGGCGGGGACCGAGATGGCCAACGACATCGAGATGGGCTTCTTCGACCGCCTCCTCGCCAGTCCGGTGTCGCGCACGTCCATCCTCGTCGGCCGCCTCGCCGGCGGCGCAGCCCTGGGCGCAGCCCAGGCCGTGTTCTTCGCGGTGGTGCTGGTGCTGTTCGGAGCGCAGGTCACCGGCATCGGCCCGGTCCTCGTGCTGGTCGTGTGCTCGTCGCTGCTCGCCGTCGGCATCGGCGGCTTCGGCGTGGTGCTCGGCATCCGCACCGGGTCCGCCGAGGCGGTGCAGGGCGCGTTCCCGCTCATCTTCGTGCTGATGTTCACCTCGTCGGCGTTCTTCCCGCGCGAGCTCATGACCGGCTGGTACGGAACCGTGGCGACCTACAACCCGATCTCGTGGATCCTCGAGGCGCTGCGCGAGCTGCTCACCCTCGGCTGGTCCACGACCGAGGCCGTGGTGGCCGTCGCGACCTCCGCCGGGATCGCCGCGCTCGCCATCGTCGTCGCCCTCCGGGCGCTGCGCCGCCGTCTGGTGCTGGCGGCATGACCGCCGCCACCTCGCCGCGGGTCGACCTCGGTGGCCGTCGCACCGGCGCCGGCTCGGTCGTGGCCCAGCTCCTCGTCCGCAACCTCCGCGGGATCGCCCGGATGCCGTCGGCGTTCATCCCCACGCTGGTGATGCCGGTCTTCTTCGTCGTCACCTTCGCCGGGGCCTTCGGCTTCGCCGGCCGTGCGTTCGGCAACGGCAACGCCCTGTCCTGGTACGCGCCGATGGCGGTCATCCAGGGCGCATCGTTCTCGGGCATGACCATCGGGCTCTCCACCGCCCGCGACTTCGAGACCGGCTTCTTCGACCGCTTCCTGCTGGCGCCGGTGAGCCGGCTGACGCTGCTCGGTGGCGCGCTGGGAGCGGCCGTGGTCCGCACCCTCGCCACCACCACCGTCGTCCTCGTGGCGGCCGCCATCGGTGGCGTGGCCGTGCCCGGCGGCGTGGTCGGCGTGGCCGTCCTCTACCTGTCGGCCATCGGCATCGGGATCATCGGGGCCCTGTGGGGCCTCGGGCTCGTGTACCGGGCCCAGAGCACCCGGGTCGGGCCGCTCATCCAGGTCGGCATCTTCCTGGCCATCTTCCTGTCCACCGCCCAGGTGCCGATCTCCGCGATGAGCGGCTGGCTGCCGGGCGTGGCCCGGATGAACCCGATGACCAACGTGCTGCGCATGTCCCGGTCCGGCTTCGTGCCCGACCAGCTCGACCCGCCGGCCGGCTTCGGTGTGTCCTGGGCCGAGATGTGGCCCGGGCTTGTCGCCCTCGGGCTCGGCACGCTCGTGCTCGGCGCGTTCGCCCTCCGGGGCATGCGTCGCCTCAGCCCCTGAGGGCCCGTTCGCCTGCCGGTCCGGCGATCGTCAGGTGTTCGCAGTCTCCGCTTCGTATCGCTGCGTGGCCTCGTCGATGGCCGTCAGCTGCTTCTCGGCGAGCTCGGGCCGGGCCTGCTGTGCCCGGTCGGCCGCGCCGATGAGGCTGCTCACGCTGCCCTGGAAGCGGGGCATCACATGGCGGGCGAACAGCTCGTAGCTCTTCTTGGTCGCCTGGGTGTTCGCCCAGTTGTGGCTCAGCGTCAGGTAGGCGCCGAACCCGCCGTTGGACTGCTCGAGCAGCTCCTCGATCTGCGCGATCGCCTGGTCGGGGGTGCCGATCACGCCGAGTCCCCCGTTCACGAAGTCGACCATCTCGTCGATGTCGCCGCCCTCGACGGCCATCTGGGGGAACGCCGCGACGTTCTGGAAGTACCGGAACCACTGGGTGATGCCGTACTCGACGTCGAGTCGTGCCTGTTCCTCGGTCTCGGCCAGGTGCATCAGCCCGACGAGGCGCCACTTGTCGCGGTCGGCCACCTGCCCGTGCTGTGCGGCGACGTCTTCCTGGATCGTCCAGTGGTGCGCCAGGACATCCATTCCGATCGCCAAGGTCGCGCCGAGCGACAGCAACCCTGCGCCGTACCTGCCGGCGAGCTTGGCTCCTGAGGGGGACGCGACCGCGGCGACCGCGATGTCGAACAACGGATCGGAGTACGGGCGCAGGTGCAGTCGCGCGCCCTCGAGGGTCAGTCGATCGGAGGAGTAGCTGACCGGTTCGTCGCTGGTGAGGAGCTGCATCACGATGGCCATGTACTCCTCGAGCAGCGGGCGCATCTCGCTGGGTTCGAGGCCGAGCATCGCGGCATCCGTCGGCAGCGCCCCGGGCCCGACCCCGAGCATGATGCGACCGCGCGTCAGGTGGTCGAGGAGCACGATCCGCTCGGCCGTCCACAGGGGGTTGTGGTACGGAAGCGAGACGACGCCGGTCCCGAGCTTGATGCGCTGGGTCCGTGCCGCCGCGGCGGCGATGAAGATCTCGGGCGACGCGATGATCTCGCTGCCGGCGGAGTGGTGCTCGCCGATCCACGCCTCGTCGAAGCCGAGCGTGTCCAGGTGCTGCAAGAGGTCGAGGTCGGCCTCCAGCGACAGCGTGGGGTTGTGCTCCGGTGGGTGGAACGGAGCCATGAAGGTGCCGAAACGCAGTCGCATGATGGAGTCTCCGTGCTGCCCTGAGCGCCGCTGGTTGCTCGCCCCGCGATCGACCCTATGTGGTGACGTGGAGCGGTGCCGGGTGAAGTGGCCCGACCGGGACCGGTCAGAGGGAGCCGGCGACCTCGGCGACGTCGAGGGGCACGCCGGTCTCGCGCTCGGAGACCTCCCACAACTGGTCGATGCGGGCCGGCAGGTCGCGCGTGCGCAGGATCGGGCGGGCGACGGCGGGGCCGAAGGCGGCGAAGGCCGGGGCGTAGAGCCGGCCACCCGTCGCCGTCGGATCGGTCGCGGCGCGCAGTTGCATGCGGGCGCCGGCTTCGGGCGACATGCCGGCCACGTCGGTGAAGCGGTCGAAGAACGGTCCGAGGAAGCCGGCGCCGCCCTCTCGGTTGGTGCGGCTCTGCAGGTCGGTGTTGGTGAGGCCGGGGTGGGCGAGGAGGCTGGCCAGGTCCACGCCGGCCCGCTCGGCCTGCTGCTGGAGCCCGAGGCCGAAGAAGTAGTTGGCCAGCTTGGCCTGGCCATAGGCCCGCCACGGGTCGTAGCGGCCGGCGAGGTGCGGGTTCGACGGGTCGATCGGACCGCCGGTGAAGCGGGCGACGCTGGTGACGGTGACGACCCGAGGGCGCCGTCCCCCGGCGGCGGACCGGAGCAGGGGTGCCAGCAGGCCGGCGGTGAAGGTCCAGTGGCCGAGGTGGTTCACGCCGAGCTGCATCTCGTAGCCGTCGGCGGTCTCGCGCTCCGGCATCGCCATGACGCCGGCGTTGTTCACCAGCAGGTCGACCGCCGGGTGCGCCGTGGCGATGGCCGCGGCCGCTGCCTTCACCGACGCCTGGTCGCCGAGGTCGACGGCCACGACCTCGAGCGAGGCGCCGGGTGCGTGGGCACGGATCTCCTGCTCGGCCGCCGTGGCCTTGGCCTGGTCCCGCGCCGCCATCACGACGTGGGCGCCCTTCGCCGCCAGTGCCTTGGCCGTCTCCAGCCCGAGGCCGCCGTTGGCGCCGGTGACGACGGCGGTCCGCCCGGTCTGGTCGGGGATGTCGGCGGCGTTCCAGGCCATGGTGCTCCTCAGGTTGGTCGGGTGCGGCGACGGGTGCCGAGCCAGAGCGCGGCGGCGCCGGACAGCGCGGCAGCGAGGGCCAGGCCCAAGGGTGCCCCACCGCCCGTGGCCGGCAGGGTCGGGGCCGGTGCCGCAGCCACCGTGGAGGGCGCGGCGGTGGTCGTTGGTTCCGTGGTCGGCGGCGCGGGCTGCACGGGCGCGGACCCGATGGCGGGCCAGACGCCGTCGGCCAGGCGCACGACGTGGAAGCCGGAGTGGCCGTCGGAGTACCAGATCTCGTCGCGGTCGGGCACGAAGGACGGGCTGGCCATGGCGTAGCTGCCCGCCGTCGGCGCGCTCGGATCCGAGGGGGCGTTGTAGTAGGCGATCTCGACCGGGTTCGCCGGGTCCACGATGCTGAAGACCCGGAGGCCCGACAGGATCATCGAGCAGGCGACGATGGTGGGATCGACCCGGGTCGGCACGTTGCAGTAGTGCGCGGCGTAGCCCTGGATGGGGCTGGAGGTGCCCGGGTCGGCCGACTGCCGCTCGAAGCTCTCGGGCTGGTGGACCTCGAGGCGGAGGTTGGAGATCACCTGCGGTCGGGTCTCGTCGGCGATGTCGATGATGCGGGCGGCGCCGACGGCGTCCTGCGCGCCGAACTCGTCGATCTCGACCACGTAGGGGTGGCCGTCGATGGTGATCGGGATCGCGTTCTGCGGGATGCTCATCGACCCCCACGACAGGCGGCTGACCTCGCGGATCACCGGATCCGGCTCACGCGCCTGCACCTCGGACACGTCGAGGATGACGAGGCCGTCGAGGGAGGCCACGTAGGCCCGGTTGCCGTCGGCGCTGAGGGACAGCCCGTGGCTGTTGATCCGGTAGCTGGTGAGGGGCACCGGCAGGGTGGGGTCGGACAGGTCGACGGGCACCAGGGTCTGGGTCGCCGGCGACGCCGAGTAGAAGGTCATGCCGTCGGGAGCGAAGCCGCTCTCGTGCCCGAGGATCCCCGCCGGCGACGACGACAGCAGCTCCGGGCTCCGGCAGTCCTCGGTGAGGTCGTACACGTCGAGGATGCCGACGTTGAAGGCCGGGTTGCCCAGGGTGGCGACCAGCAGCCCCCGCTCCTGGTTGACCAGCAGCGACTCGTGCGGCGACAGCATCGCCGGGGTGACGAGCGACGCGGTCTTCACCGGGTTCGAGGGGTCGGCCATGTCGAGGACGTTGGTGCCGATGCCGCCGTCGAACAGGTCGGTTCCGAAGAGCAGCGTGGAGTCGTAGTAGGCGCACTCCCGACCGGTGTCGTCGACGTAGCGCTCGACCTTGAAGCCGCCGACCGTGCCGTCGACGGCGTCGCCGCCGAAGGTGCCGATGCGCTCCGCGTTGCACCAGAACCCTCGCTCGGCCCGGCCCGACGAGTGGTCCTCGGGCGTGACCCGACCCTGGATGTCGGTCTCGGTCGCGTCGTCGGGATCGCACTCGACCTGGGGCGTCGGGAGCAGCGGCGGCTCGGGGAGGGGAGCGGCGGTGGCGGCCGAGACGGCGAGGAACGTCGAGCAGATCGACACCAGGCCGAGCACGGCGACGAGCGGTCGGTCCTGGCTGCGCACGGAACGGGACGCTACGCGGTGTTCGCGCAGATCGTCCGATCGGGCGCCGGGGTAGCGTCCGCCGGTGCCCGTCCCCGCGACCCCCGACCAGGTGGTGGTGGAGGTCCCGGTGCGGGTCTGCGACGTCGGCGGCTGGACCGACACGTGGTTCGCCGGTCACGGGCGGGTGTGCAGCCTGGCGGTCGGACCCGGGGTGACGGTCGTGGCGACGGCGGTGGCGGGCGACGGGCAGGTCACCCTGGCGGTGCCCGACCTCGGCGGCCGGTTCGCCGCGGCGTCGGCGCCGCCCGAGCACCGGCTGCTGGCCGAGGCGGTCGCGGAGGGCGGCGCGCCGGCCGGACGCGACGTGGAGGTCTCGATCACCTCGGCGGTCCCGCCGGCGGCGTCGCTCGGGACGAGCGCCTCGGTGTGCGTCGGCGTGATCGCCGCGCTGGACGTGCTCGGCCGTGGTGCGATCCGGCCACCGGGAGCGCTGGCCGCCGCGGCGCACCGGGTGGAGGCGGTGCGGGTCGGTCGGCAGTCCGGCGTGCAGGACCAGCTCGCCGCCGCCCACGGCGGCGCCAACCTCCTGGAGATCGACTACCCGGACGCGACGGTCGAACGGGTCCCGCTCACCACGGAGGTGCACGCCGCGCTCGACGAGCGGCTGCTCCACGTCGCCTACGGCGGCCGGCACGACTCCTCGGCCGTCCACGAGCAGGTCATCGCCGAGCTCGAGGCGGAGGGCGAGGGGGCGGCGAGACTGGAGCGCCTCCGGGAGCTGGCCGGTCGAGCGCACCGGGCTCTGGTGGCCGGCGATCTCAGCTCCTACGGCGAGGCGCTCCGAGCGGCCACCGCGGCGCAGGCCGAGCTGCACCCGGCGCTCGTGTCCGGCGATGCCCGCACGCTCATCGAGCTCGCCGCGTCAGAGGGGGCGCAGGGGTGGAAGGTGAACGGCGCCGGCGGCAGCGGCGGCTCGATCAGCATCCTGTGCCCCACCGCCGAAGCCCGCCGCCGCATCGGCGCCGAGGCAGCGTCGCTCGGCCACGTCGTCCTCGACCTGCGCATCGCTCGCGCCGGCGCACGCCGGCGCTGATCCCGGCCGCGTCGCAGTCCCGAGGTCACGGGACGCCGATACCGTTCCTCCGATGTCCGGATCGCCCGTGCTCGACCAGTTCTCGCCGGCGGTGCGGGCCTGGTTCGAGACGTCGTTCCCGGAGCCCACACCGCCCCAGGCGGCGGGCTGGCCCACCATCGCGTCCGGGGCCCACACGCTGATCCTCGCCCCCACCGGATCGGGCAAGACGCTGTCCGCGTTCCTGTGGGCCATCGACCGGCTGACGTCCACGCCGCCACCGGCGGAGCGCACCCACCGCACCCGGGTCGTCTACCTCTCGCCGCTGCGGGCGCTCGCGGTCGACGTCGAGAAGAACCTGCGGGCACCGATCCAGGGCATCCGCCTGGCGGCCGAGCGGCTTGGCGTGCCCTACCACGAGCCCACGGTGGGCATGCGCACGGGCGACACCCCCGCCGACGAGCGCCGAAAGCTCGTCCGCAACCCGCCCGACATCCTCATCACCACGCCCGAGTCGCTCTACCTGATGCTCACGTCCCAGGCCCGGGAGACCCTGCAGGGGGTCGAGGCGGTCATCGTCGACGAGATCCACGCCGTGGCCAAGACCAAGCGGGGCTCGCACCTGTCGGTGACGATGGAGCGCCTGGTCGAGGTCACCGACCGTCCCGACGGTCCCCAGCGCATCGGCCTGTCGGCCACGCAGCGACCGCTCGAGGAGATCGCCGAGTTCCTGGGCGGGCGCGACGACGCCGGGTCGTGGCGGCGGGTCGACATCGTCGACGCCGGCGTGCGCAAGGAGCTCGACATCGAGGTCATCGTCCCGGTCGAGGACATGGGCGACCTCGGCAAGGTCATCGAGGAGCCGATCAGCGGGCCGGCCTCGCTCGGCCCGGTGCGGCGCAGCATCTGGCCGTCGATGCACCCGCGCCTGCTCGAGCTGGTGCAGGAGAACCGCTCCACCCTCATCTTCGTGAACGCCCGGCGGCTGGCCGAGCGCCTCGCCACCCGGCTCAACGAGCTGGCCCACGACGAGGAGGACACCGGCGACGCCCAGCTCGGCGTCGGCCACGTCGACGATGGCAGCGACGTCCCCGAGCTGGTCAAGGCCCACCACGGGTCCATCTCGCGAGAGCGCCGGCTGCAGATCGAGGACGAGCTCAAGTCCGGCCGGCTGAAGGGCCTCGTCGCCACGTCGTCGCTCGAGCTCGGCATCGACATGGGCGCGGTCGACCTCGTCGTGCAGGTCGAGTCACCCGGCAGCGTCTCGTCGGGTCTGCAGCGCATCGGACGGGCCGGCCACCAGGTGGGCGAGGCGAGCCGGGGCAAGCTCTTCCCCAAGCACCGCGCCGACCTGGTCGAGGCTGCCGTGGTCGTGAAGCGGATGCAGGACGGGCTCATCGAGCGCACCCGCTACCCCCGCAACCCCCTCGACGTGCTGTGCCAGCAGATCGTGGCCATGTGCGCCCTCGACGAGTGGCAGGTCGACGACCTCGCCCGCATCCTGCGGCGCAGCGCCAGCTTCTCGACGCTGGGCGACGAGGTCTTCCATGCCTGCCTGGACCTGCTCGCCGGTCGCTACCCGTCCGAGGAGTTCAGCGAGCTGCGCCCGCGCATCGTGTGGGACCGCACCGCACCCGGCGGGGGCGGCGGGGTCGTGCGCGGTCGCGCCGGCGCCCAGCGCCTGGCCGTCACCAACCCCGGCACCATCCCCGACCGCGGGCTGTTCGGCGTGTTCCTGCCCGACGGCACCCGGGTCGGCGAGCTCGACGAGGAGATGGTGTACGAGTCCCGGGCGGGCGAGACGTTCCTCCTCGGCGCGTCCACGTGGCGGATCGAGGAGATCACCTTCGAGCGGGTCATCGTCACGCCGGCCCCCGGGCTGCCGGGCAAGATGCCGTTCTGGCACGGCGAGGGCCCCGGCCGCCCGCTCGAGCTGGGTCAGGGCATCGGCCAGTTCGTGCGCGAGCTGCGCGACCGGGCCACCACGCCCGATCCGGTGAAGACCCTGCGGGAGGACCACGGCCTCGACGAGCTCGCCGCCCTGAACCTGGTGGCCTACCTGGACGAGCAGGCCGAGGCCACCGGCGTCGTGCCCGACGACCGCACCATCGTGGTCGAGCGCTTCCGGGACGAGATCGGCGACTGGCGGGTCTGCGTGCTGTCGCCCTTCGGCGCCCAGGTGCACGCCCCGTGGGCGATGGCCCTGCAGCAGACCCTCGGAGAGCGGTGGGGCGTCGACGTCGAGATGATCTGGTCCGACGACGGCATCGTGCTGCGCCTCCCCGAGGCGGTCGAGGAGCTGCCCGTCGAGGAGCTGGCCATCCCTCCCGACGAGATCCGCGACATCGTGCTCGGCCAGCTGCCCAACACGGCGATGTTCGCGTCCCGCTTCCGGGAGTGCGCCGGCCGTGCCCTGCTGCTGCCCCGCCGCCGTCCCGACCGCCGCCAGCCGCTGTGGCAGCAGCGCCAGCGGGCCGCCGACCTGCTGAAGGTGGCGGCCAAGTACCCGACGTTCCCGATCCTGCTCGAGACCACGCGGGAGTGCGTCAACGACGTGTTCGACCTGCCCGCGCTCGAGGAGGTCCTGCGCGACATCCGCAACCGCCGCGTGCGGGTCGTGCCGGTCGAGACCGGCCAGGCGTCGCCCATGGCCCAGTCGCTGCTCTTCGGCTGGATCGCCGTCTACATGTACGAGGGCGACACGCCGCTGGCCGAGCGCCGGGCCGCCGCGCTGGCCCTGGACCGGGACCTGCTGCGCGAGCTGCTCGGCTCCGAGGAGCTGCGCGAGCTCATCGACCCCGAGGTGCTGGCCGACCTCGAGCTCGAGCTGCAGCGCCTGGTCGAGGGCCGGCGCGCCCGCGACGCCGACGAGGTCCACGACCTGCTCCGGCTGCTCGGCCCGCTTACCCTCGAGGAGCTCGGCATCCGCTGCGAGGGCGACGCGGCCGCGCTCGTCTCGGCGCTCGCCGACGACCGGCGCGCCTACGTCGCCTCGATCGCCGGCGAGGACCGCTGGGCCATCACCGAGGACGCCGGTCGCCTGCGGGACGCGCTCGGCGTCACGGTGCCGGTGGGCCTGCCGGCGGCGTACACCGACCCGGTGGACGACCCGATGGCCGATCTCGTCGCCCGCTACGCCCGCACGCACGCGCCGTTCACGGTCACGTCGCTGGCGGCTCGCTACGGCGTGGGCGTCGAGCGGGTGCTGCCGGCGCTGGAGCGCCTCGAGGTCGACGGCCGGGTGCTGCGCGGCGAGTTCCGCCCCGACGGCCACGACCGCGAGTGGACCGACCCCGACGTGCTGCGCACCCTCCGCCGGCGCTCCCTCGCCGCGCTGCGCAAGGAGGTCGAGCCGGTCGAGTCCGACGCCCTCGGCCGCTTCCTGCCGGCGTGGCACGACATCGGGCGGGAGCGACGTGGCGTCGACGCCCTCATCGACGTCGTCTCCCAGCTGCAGGGCGCCCCGATCCCGGCCTCGGTGCTCGAGCGCGACGTCATGCCGGCCCGCCTCCCCGAGTACGACCCGTCCCAGCTCGACCAGCTCTGCGCCGCCGGCGAGGTGGTCTGGGTCGGTGCGGGCAGCCTCGGTGCCAAGGACGGGCGCATCCGCCTCCTGTTCCGCGACCACGCGCCGCTGCTCGTGCCCACCCTCGACCCGGCCCCCGACGGCGACGTCCACCAGACCATCCTCGAGCACCTCGCCCAGCGGGGCGCCAGCTTCTGGACCGACGTCGTCGCCGCGTGCCAGCAAGCGGGCGTGCCCTACGACGAGGCGACGGTGCTCGCCGCGCTGTGGGACCTGGTGTGGGCCGGCCACGTCACCAACGACGGGCTCGGCCCGCTGCGCTCGTTCCTCGGTGGTTCGCCCCGGCGAGGCACCACCAGCAAGGGCCGGGCTCGGCCCCGTCCCGGTCGGCTGGCCCGGTTGGGGCCTGCCGCGGGGGCCGGCCGGTGGTCGCTGGTCGCTCCGCTGCTGCAGCCCACCCCGACCCCGACCGAGGCCGCGCACGCCAAGGCCCGCCAGCTGCTCGAGCGCTACGGCGTGCTCACCCGAGAGGCGGCCCTCGGCGAGGGCAGCGAGGGCGGCTTCGCCGGCGTGTACCCGGTGCTGAAGGCGCTGGAGGAGCGGGGCGAGGTCCGCCG
>Ga0208490_100357_pt1 | contig 31657 bp, 22 predicted proteins | sample SubbioAug_CSWold_FD_184818 | JGI IMG/M metagenome (GOLD analysis project Ga0208490, IMG submission 184818) | Serpentinite rock and fluid subsurface biosphere microbial communities from McLaughlin Reserve, California, USA - CR11Aug_CSWold (SPAdes) | ecosystem: Environmental > Terrestrial > Deep...
GTGCCCACACGATTCGGGTGCCCGGGACGTGATCTGCCTCGTAGGGCCCTCTGAGGCCCCGAATCCTGCAACGCCTGCCTACGAACTGTTCAACCCAGGCCACGCGAGCAACACCAACTCACGCCGGTTTGTGGGGCGGTTCACTCTTCGGATTTCCGCGGGGTCACGGGGTGACCCCGCGGAAATCCGAAGAGCCGCATTGCGACGAGTTGGGCGACCTCCGTCCTCGCGAGAAACAGGCTTCGGTGCCGGTCGCCGAGCTGGCCGTGCAAGGCCTCCCACTGCGCGACGATCTCCTCGCGGTCCACGCTCCACCTCCCCAGGTCCGTCCGCCGCCCGCTTCTGCAGCCAGTGACGGCACCCCGGGCATCATCCCACCGCCGCCGGACATGCGCGCCGGATCCGAGACCTCCACAACCCGCAAACAAGCGAGGCGTAGGCGTTCGGGACCTAGACGGCAGTCGACCGTACGGATCCCAAGATGTGCCCGCCCGCTCGCTCGCCCACAATCGCCGGCGGCACTCGCTAACCGCCCCGAACCCGGGGCACGGACGGAAACGACGCCGGAGCTAAGCAGCGGTTCGCAAACACCGTGACTCCACGCGGATGTCGGTCTCCGGTGCCATACGCATAGGACCCTGGCGCGCTGGGGATGCTCGGTCCGTGCCGCCGCCCCGAGATGCGCGCGGCCCGGGTGATGTCACGACGAGCCGCCAGCCGAAACATTGGACCTCACCTACAGTCGCAGGACGAACGAAGGGGACAGGGGATGCCACTGCCTGTGCTGCTCGTGGCGGGCGGCCTCGTCACCGTTGCAGCCAGCGGGGTCGCCGTAGGGCTTGACGGCTTGCGACGAACATCCGACGCAAAGAAGCGCGTCGCGGTCGCACGGGAGCAGGTGGTCTCGGCAGCCAGCGATGCCAAGGCCGCCTGGACTGAAGCCGACAAGCACGTGCGAGCTTACGGCGAGCGTCAACTCCAGGTGCAAGTTGACACGCTTGGTGCCTGGGCGGGCTGGCTCGAGGAGAACGAGCGCAAGGTCCGCCAGTTCGAAGGTCACCTTGTCGATGGCGTCACCGTTCCACCGTTCGACTTACCTGACCTGAAGCTGCAGGTCGTCGAGGCGCAACGGATGCTCTCCGGTGGGGTTTCAGCAGGGATAGCTGGGGCGCTGGCGCGGCAGGCAGCGCTCGCTGGCGTGCGCTCCCTGGCAGCAGCCGGTACGGGGACGGCCATCTCGGGCCTCTCAGGCGTCGCAGCCCAGAACGCGACCCTCGCCTGGCTCGGTGGTGGGACGATCGCGTCGGGCGGGGGTGGGGTGGCGCTCGGCACGATCATGGCGAACAGCATCGCCGGCGCCCCCGCGCTGCTCCTCGCCGGTCTGGGCCTGAACGTGCAGGGACACCGAGCTCAGACCCGAGCCCGCCAGATCGAGGCAGAGTGCCGGATCGAGGCGGCACGCCTCGAGACCCAGCAGTTGCTCATCGAACGTCTTGAGGTTCGTGTCGCCGAACTGGAAGAAGTGCTCCACGGGCTCGACAAGCAAGCTCGTGGAGCCCTTGACGAGCTGCGACAGGTCGAGTTCGACCCTGCTGTCCATGTTGAGCTGTTCATGCGGTCCGCTCTGCTGATCGAGGGGCTGCGGGAGATCCTCGCGACGCACGTGGTCGACGAGGCCGGCGCCCTCACACCGGAATCCGAGCGGGTCGTCATCGTTCACCGACGGCCCGATGGTTCGACGACGAAGGACACATGATGAGCTCGAACTTGCCCGTCGGTGCGAACGCCGCGCTGACTACACCGCTGGCTGCGGAGCAGGTACTGACGAAGATCATGGATGCCGTCGGCAACTGGCAGGAGACGGTCGCCGTCGAGGCGACCAAGCAGCAAGCCATCGCTGCCGAAGAAGCACGCTGGCTCGCTGCGATCTCAGCCGACCGCGCGATCCTGCTGGACTACCTCGATAAATCCTTCGACGAACGCCGAGAGAACTTCCGCCGCCTGTTCGAGGAACTCGACCGTGCGATGAGCGGGGACACGGCACATGTGGCCGACATCCTCGGCGCAATCACCACGCTGGCGATGAAGAGTCCCTTCCAGGACCTGAAGGACGTCGACACGGTCACCGCCAACCTGAACGACCCGACCTACGGGTGGTGACGTAGGACCGCACCCCGCAGGGGCGGCGATCTCGGTGCATGGCGGTGCGGCATCTGTCACTGGTATGCGCGGCGCAGGTAAGGGCACGGGAAAGCTCGCCTACGAGCGCTCGGGCAGTTCCTCGGTGGGGATGACGGCGATCGTGGGCCAGGCGTCGTGGGACCAGCCGTGCTGGTCGGCGTACTGCACCCAGGAGAGGACCGGCCCAGCCGCCCGGCTCGGGTTCGCCCATGCCGAGACGTCGGAGTTGTAGGCCCAGCGTCCAGTGCCTCGGCAGGACTGGTGGGCGACGACGCCGTGGCGGGCGAGGTTGCCCAGGAGTCGCGAGAGGTAGGCCGAGACGGTGTAGCGCTTGGAGCGGTGGGTACCGACGTGTCCATAGCGGCGCCACAACTTGAGGAAGTCGTCCGGGTACTCCGCCGCGAAGCGGTGTTCGACGATGCCGTATTCGACGGGGCCGTCGAGGCCGCGGACCACGTCTTCGAGCTTGGTGTACAGATCGAGGTCGTGCACGAGACCGTCCGCGGGGGTCAGCTCGGCGGCGCTGGGAACGCTGGGGTCGTCGAACTCGTGCACGACGGGCTGCTCGTGCACGATGAGCCGGCAGGTCAGCCTGATCTTGGCGCGGCCCTCGTCGTCGAGAAACGGCAGGACCTCGACGGTGGATGACTCGCCGCACTGGGGACACACGTACCTGGGGTTCATCTGGCTGCCTTTTCGAATGGTGGGCTTGTCCCCACAACAGGAGCGTACAGAATGGAGAGTTCTCTGTCCATTCTCTAATCTCTCTGCTACTCTGCTGCTGGTCGGGCACAAACGGTGCCCCGCAATCCGATCGGAAGTGCCATGACTGACATCACCACCGTTTCGTTCGTCGTCCCCACCGTCCACGCACTGGAGTTCCAGACCCGGGCCCAGGCGCTGCTGGCTGAGCTGACTGGCGCCGCGTCCTACGCCCTGCCGCCGTCGGATATCCGAACACCAGCAGCCTCGGAGTTCGTGCCGCTCAACAGCAAGGAGGTCCAGGGCACCGACGTCTGGCGACTTCCGGAGTGGCGCCGCGACGACCACGATCGGGCCGCATGGGTCGTCAACAGCCTGCCGGCGCACCCACGCGAGACGCTTCTGCTGCTGTCCCGCAACGCCGGCACTTGGGTCAGCGGCGCTCGCATCGCCGACGAACTCGGACTCAAGCACGGCGCCAAGTCGGTCCCGCCCTCGTTCAAGTCCATGGCCAACCGTTGCCGACGCGCGGACCGCCGCCCTACCTGGGACTACGACAACCAGAACGGCTACCGCGTCTCGGCGCTGGTGGCCGAACTGTTCCTGCCCAAGCTGACCGAGAACGAGAGCTGAAACCGCGCTCGTTACCAACCATCGCACTGGTGAGAGGCACGCAGATGTACGGGCTCGGGCCACACGGATTCGGGTGCCACACCGCGACCGTGCCGCTTCGCTGCCGCGACTGCAACGAACGCATCTTCTACTTCCGCTGCAGCCACGGTTCGCGCGTCCTGTTCGATGACCTCGGCCCTCCGTGGCCCCAACACGACTGCGACCGCTCATGGGCACGCGGACAACGTCGAAGTGTCGATCCCGACGGTCGCATCACCGTCGAGATCACCGAAGGCGTCACCGCGGTACGGCTGCCCGACGACTTCACAGTCGACCCGACCATCATCGACCGCGCACACCGAGCGGCGAGAACAACCGATCGCCGTCCCGATGACATCGTGCGCCAGTATCCGACCCCAACAGCTGACGAGCTCTACGTCGGCACCCTCCGCGAGATTCGCAAGAGGGTCGACCCCATCAAACACTTCCGCCTCCCGTCGACCCCCGTGGCAGTAGCGGGACTCGGGGCCGTGGGGCAGCAGCATGTCGGCCGCATCACCGTCCACGTCGAGTTCGGTGAAGACCTCGAGAGCTACACCGCCTGGATCCCGACCGAGCTTCTCAAAGCCCCCGCGATCACCCGCGGCGCGCTGGTCGAGGTCCAGCTCGTCGGCACCCGGATCCTTGCCCCGTCCCCGCAAGTGGACTGGTTCTGTCGCAGCATCGAGGTGCTGTTCGCCTAGACACCGCCCACGAGCGCGATCGACCACGGACCGCCCTTGCTTCCCTTCCCAGTTCCCACCGTCCAGGGCTGATCGGGTACTCATCGGGGCGCCCGACAATCCGCCCATGGGAGGGTCTGGGAGGCAAGCGCGGCACCGCGAAGAGAGCCCTCCGGCTGTGCCATTGACGGCGCGCGCTCGTCGCACCGGCTGACATGTGTCTGCGAGTGGGGACGCCGATATCGCTGCTTCGACGTAGGGTCATCCTGCTGCCGGGGCGGTGGCGAGGGGGGACGGCGTGGGGGCCGGTGATGGATCAAGACGTCCGCGAGTTCGAGCAGAAGCGGATCAGCCAGGCGTACGAGATCGGTGAGGCGCTGTGCCGCAAGCTGCGTGCGCCGGCAGAGGCGGCCACGCAGCGCGACGCGCAGACCGTGTTTCAGGATCGAGTCACCAGGGCCGATCAGCTCGAGGCGCTGCTCAACGACCGTTCGCAGTTGATGATCTACGGGCGGGTCGACTTCGCCGACAGCGAGGATGGCGGCGTCAACCGGGGCGAGACCATCTACGTCGGTGGAGCCAGACTGGCCGATGAGGCCGATGACCCGCTGGTGATCTCCTGGGAAGCGCCGTTGGCCAAGGCGTTCATCGAGCCGACCAGCTACGGAACCGGCCAGGCCGTCGAGCTGAAGCGGACGTTCGACGGCGCCGATCGCCACCTCGCGTCCTACACCGAGCAGCGGTTCGTCGAGGGCCGAGCCGAGGCAGGCGGGGCCGACCCGCTGCTCGCGGCGCTGCAGAGCCGCACCAGTGGCGAACTCGGTCAGGTCGTGGCGACGATCCAGGCCAAGCAGTACGAGTTGATGGAACGCCCGCTTGATCGCAACCTGGTGATCCAGGGTGGACCCGGGACGGGTAAGACGATCGTGGGGTTGCACCGCATCTCGGTGCTGCTGTACCGCTCGGAGGGGTCGCTGAGCGAGGCAGACGTGCTGGTGGTCGGCCCGTCCCCGGTCTTCATGAAGTACGTCGCTCCAGTTCTTCCAGGGCTCGGTCGCAACTCGGTCACGCAACGCTCGATCGAGACCTTCGGTCTCCTCGATGTGAAGGTGAGTGGCAGCGACACGCTCGATGCGCGACGCGTCAAAGGGCATGCGTCGATGGCCCGGGTCATCGAGCGCTACCTGGTCGGCCGCATCCGCACGCCGGATGAGGATCTCGAACTCGGGCTCGACGCCAAGGTGCCGCTCAGCGAACTGACCCGCTACCTCGAAGACGCCCGCACCTCGCGGCAGCCCTACAACCAGCGACGTGATCGTCTGCGCGAGCAGCTGATCGAAGCGCTTGGTGGCGTTCGGGGTGACCGCCGCCCCCGAGGCGCCCGCAACCGGGGTGAGCAGTTGGCGGCCAAGTACTCGACCGGGTTCGAGAACGCCTTGGACCGCTACCTGCAGTCGCGCTCACCCCGTGAGGTCGTCCACGACTTGCTGACCGGACCCAAGCTGCTGGCCGCGGCTGCCCGCGGGATCCTGACACCCGCCGAGCAGGCATCGCTGCGGCGCCCGACAGACAAGCTGGCAGATCACCCCTGGAGCGCCGACGACCTGCCCCTACTCGATGAGGCCGCATTCCAGCTCGACGGACTTCGTTCCGTCGCCCAACGGTATGAGCACATCATGCTCGACGAGGCCCAAGACTTCTCTCCGATGCAGCTGCGCATGCTCGCCCGACGTGCCAAAGGATCCATGACGGTCCTCGGTGACCTGGCCCAGTGCACCTCACCCTGGGCACCATCGTCCTGGATCGAACACCTCGAGGCCGGCGGCATCGAGGTCGATACCGTCGACGAGCTCTCACTCAGCTACCGCACCACCCAACCCCTGCTCGGCTTCGCCAACCAGCTGCTCCCGGCCATCGACGTCGCGGTCGAGCCAGCACGCTCGGTCGTCGCCGACGGCGATGCGCCGGCGGTCATGGATTACGCCGACGACGGCGATCTCAACGAACAGCTCGTCGACGTTGTCGAAACTCTGCAGGTCAATCACCCAGACGACAAGGTCGGCGTGATCGGTGATGAGCAGCTGCTGCGAGCGATCGCAGCTGGACTCGACGACGCTGAGCTCGACTACACCTGGGCAGCCCGATCCCTGATCGAGCCAGTCACGCTCGTCCCGGCGACCGACGCCAAGGGGCTGGAGTTCGACCACGTCGTGGTACTCGCCCCCGAGCAGCTGTACCGCTCCGACTCGGTCATGGGCGCCCGTCTGCTGTTCGTCGCCCTTACCAGGGCGCGCAACACGATGACGCTGCTGCACCGTGACCGGCTCCCTGGGCCGCTCACGGCAGACCAGACGCCATACCCCGTAACTCCGACGCTGCCAGCACCGGCGCCACGGGTCCAGCCGCCCACCTCACCTCCAACCGCGACTCCTACGGAAACAACGCCCCCGGTGCAGCCGGCCCATGAATCCCCGTCGGTCCACTACGTCGCCACCCCAGGCGGGCTGGTACGCCTCGAAGCCACCGCCGGACTGGTCACCCTCGAACTCGCCCCACCCACCGGCGGCGCGCCGGTGCGACTGGCGAACGGCCACGCCGTCCGCGGCACAGACGCAACCGCATGGGCCCTGACAGACGACCGGGGCACGGTGACGGCGATCGTGACCGGCCCCGATGACGCGCAGGCAAGTCAGGCGGTCATCGAAGCCGTCATGCAGGCACGGCCCGATCAGCACGGATGACGAACCCTGATCACCTGTGTCGCGCGTCCAAGGACCCGTTTGAGGTCGTTGGGGAAGTCTGCCCCCCGGTGAGTACGGTGCCGGGGGCTACGCGGGAGAGGCGGATGGGCGATCGCATCCACCGGCACGGGTCGCAGCGCGACCCATACCGGGCCGTGCGTACGGCAAGAGTTTGGGGGCGGCGATGATGACGGGTTCACGGCGGCTGGACGCGTTCGCGTTACGCGACGAGGTGATCGATACCTACCGCGACTACGTGCAGGGCTTCATCAAGATTGCCGACCCGCGCGTCCTGGGTGAGGTCGACAGGGCGCTGGCGTCGGGGAATCTGTGGCCGGAGCCGTGGGTGCAGATCAACCCGACCTACAAGCTCGAAGCCGACACCGCCGACCTGGTCCGCAACGGCCTGTTCGATGAGGACGCCCGAAGCGCGTTCTCATCGGACGACGGGACGCCGTGGCAGTTCTACACCCATCAGGTCGAGGCGTTCGGACGCGCCCACGAGGGTCGGCCCTACGTCATGACGACCGGGACCGGGTCGGGCAAGTCGGTCACCTACATCGCCCCCATCATCAACCATGTGTTGCGGGACAAGCGGCAGCACCCTGGCCGCTCGATCCGCGCCGTCATCGTCTATCCGATGAACGCGCTCGCGAACTCCCAACTCGAAGCGCTCCGCGGTTTCCTGCCGGGCGGGTGCGTCCACGACGCGGTCGACGACGACGGGGTGTTCCACCCGTCACAGCTGACCTCGAAGGTGACGTTCGCTCGCTACACCGGCCAGGAGAACCGCAACCTGCGGCAGGCGCTGGTGGAGAACCCGCCTGACATCCTGCTCACCAACTACGTGATGCTCGAGCTGCTTCTCACCCGGGTGTGGGATCGCAACCTGCTCGGTAACGCCGACCGGCTCAAGTTCGTCGTGCTCGATGAGTTGCACACCTATCGAGGCCGCCAGGGTGCGGACGTAGCACTGCTGCTGCGTCGCGTCGCGAACGCCGCCGGCAAGCTCAAGGGGGCGGACCGCACCGATGAGCTGCTGTATGTCGGCACGTCAGCCACGATGGCATCCGACGGCACACCTGCGCAGCAGCGGCAGGCGGTGGCGCGTGTCGCGACCACCTTGTTCGGCACCGGCGTCGCACCCGACGATGTCATCGGTGAGACGCTCGAGCGGGTGACCGACGATGCCGGGTTCGACCCGCAGTCGTTGGCCGACATCCTCAAGGCTGGTCAATGGTCGCCACCGACGACGTTTGCTGAGCTGACAGCCGATCCGGTCGCCTGTTGGGTCGAGTCCGAGATCGGGGTGGCGCGCGACAGTGAGGGGACCCTTCGACGGCAAACGCCCGCGCAGCTGTCGACTGTCGCCGGCCGGCTCGCCGAGGCGACCGGGACCGATCCGGATGACTGCCGACGCATCGTCGAGGCCACGATCAAGGCCGGCGACGCGATCGAGGTGCCCGGCACCGGTGGCCGTTCGGCCTTCCCCTTCCGTCTGCACCAGTTCGTCTCGCGCGGCGACAACGTCTACGCCTCGCTCGAGGACCCTGCCGTCCGCCACGTCACCCTCGATGAGCAGCAGTACGTACCCGGCGACAGGTCACGCTCGCTGTTCAACCTCGCGTTCTGCCGCGAGTGCGGCGCCGACTACTACCCGGTCGAACAGGTCACCGACTCCACCGGCCGCGTCGAGTACCGGCCGCGCGAGATCGGCTCGACGCTGCCCACCATGGAAGGTGAGCTGGGCTTTCTGTTCATCGGCCGTGGCGCCGACCGGTGGCCACGCACCCAAGGCCAGGAGCGCTACACCGACCCGCAGGTACGTGAGCGGATCCCCCAGGACTGGTTGACCGAAACCGGCGCCGGCAACGAAACCGTCGAAGCGTCCAAGCGCAAGAACCTGCCCGTCCCGGTCGCCGTCGACGGCAACGGCGTAGTCGCATCCGGGCCCGACCTCGTCGAGGCGGTCTTCGTTCGTCGTCCGTTCCGGTTCTGCATGGTCTGCAACGTCGAGTACGGCCCCCTACGTGGCCTCCGACCTGGCCAAGCTCGGCTCACTCGGCATGTCGGGACGCTCGACCGCAACCACGATGCTGACCCTTGCTGCGCTACGACACCTGCGTGAGCTCGACGACGCACGCATCCCGGCCAAGTTGCTCAACTTCACCGACAACCGGCAAGACGCTTCTCTGCAGGCCGGCCACTTCAACGACTTCGTCCAGGTCGCGGTGCTTCGCGGCGCGCTGCGGCGCGCCCTGGTCGAGGCCGACCCCACCGGTTTCGGAATCGGCGAGGTCGCCGAACAGGTCCTGGAACGCACCGGCCTGAAGCTGTCGGACTACTCCAACGTCGATGACGACCTGGCCGGCCTCGGGCCTGGCCGGCAAGCCCGCCAGGCGATGACCCGGCTCATCCGCCACAAACTGATCGTCGATCTCGCCGGCGGCTACCGGATCACCCAACCGAACCTGGAAAACGTCGGTCTGCTTCGCGTCGACTACGAGGACCTGGCCGAGCTCTCAGCCGTTGAGAGCGTGTGGCAGAAGGCCCCGCCGGCGGGTTCCTGGCTCATCGACGCCGACCCGATCGAACGCGAGCGGGTCACGAGGACGCTGCTCGACTACCTGCGTCGCAACCTCATCGTCGCGCACGAGGCGGTCGACGCCGACCAGCACGACGCGCTCAAGAACGAGGTCGAGCAGAACCTCACCGAACCGTGGAACCTCGGGGTCGACCGCGGCTCATCGCTGCCCAAGGCGTCGTTCGCCGCCGCGCGCCCACGGCTCAAGGGCACCTTCCGGCAAGACGACGACGCGGGCTGGCGCTACCTGACTGCCGCCTCGTCGTTTGGCAAGTGGCTCTCCCGCCATGGTTTCAAAGACGGCGTCGTCAAGGGCGAGGAGCTGGTGGCAACCATCTCCCATCTGGTCGAGGTGATGGTCCGGCTGAACCTGTTGCGTCAGACCGCAGTGGCCGGTGACGGAGCCCCGCTGTATCAGGTCAACGCTGGCGTGATCCGCTGGACCGCCGGTACCGGTATGCCTGAGCGGGACCGGTTGCGTGTTCCCCGGACAGCCTCCGACGAAGACGTCGAAGCGGACACCTCACTCAACACCTACTTCCGCGACTTCTACGAGCAGATCGCGATCGACCTCGCCGGACTCGAAGCCCGCGAGCACACTGCCCAGGTGGATGCCGAGGAACGGCAGAAGCGCGAGGACAGGTTTCGGGCCGGAGAGCTCGATGCGCTGTTCTGCTCCCCCACGATGGAGCTCGGTATCGACATCTCCGACCTCAACGTGGTCGGGATGCGAAACGTCCCCCCGACACCGGCCAACTACGCCCAACGCTCCGGACGTGCCGGCCGATCAGGCCAGGCCGCACTGGTGGTGACCTACTGCTCCAACCGCTCACCCCACGACCAGTACTACTTCGCCCGCCCGATCCAGATGGTCTCGGGAGCCGTCTCGGCTCCAAACCTCGACCTGCACAACCAAGATCTGATCCGCAGCCACCTGCACGCGATCTGGCTGGCCGAAACCCACGCCGACCTTGGCTCCTCGATGGCCGAACATGTGCTGGAGGTCACCCGCGAGCACCGCACCGACCCGACCTTCAAGCTCCTCGAACCACTCGAGGACAAGCTGTCAGCCGCCGCACCGCGGGAGCGGGCCCGCACCATCGCGCACGAGGTCCTCTCACGCGTCGAGGGCCTCACCGGCGCGGCCTGGTGGGTCGACGACCCCTCCTGGACCGACACCGCTATCGCCGAGGCCCAGCACCGGTTCTGGGAGGCCACCGAGCGGTGGCGAGAGATGTATCGGGCCGCGTCACTGCAGGCCGACCAGATGTATGACGCCGCCCGCTCCCAGGGCGCCTCCAAACGTGAACGGCGGACAGCGGAAGCGGCCATGCGCGAGGCACGTTCGCAGATCGAACTGCTCGAATCGCCCGCCGGGTTCGCGTCGGACTTCTACACCTACCGCTACTTCGCCTCCGAAGGGTTCCTGCCCGGCTACAGCTTCCCGCGACTGCCGCTGTCGGCGTTCATCCCCGAGCGGCGTGCGTCCGGCGAGCCGATGCCGGCCGTGACACGACCACGCTTCCTGGCGATCTCGGAGTTCGGACCCAAGACGTTCCTCTACCACAACGGGTCGCGCTACACCGTGACCCGCGTGATGCTGCCCATCGACGCCGACACCGTCCGTGACGACGGGTCCCGGTCACTGACCCGCACCGGCAAACTGTGCCTGGGGTGCGGGCATCACTACGGCCACGAGGACGCCGCCGTCCTCGACCGGTGCGTGAACTGCGACGCGCCGCTGGGCACGGCGATGGAATGGCGAAACCTGTTCCGCATGACCTCGGTTGCCACCCGCAAGGTCGAGAACATCTCCTCCAACGAAGAGGAACGTCAGCGGCTCGGCTACGAGATCCGCACCGGGTTCACCTTCGCCAAACGCAAGGGCGGCCAGATCGACGCGACCCGCGGGCACGCCACCAGCTCGGAAGGGACGCGGCTGCTGACCCTGACCTACGCCCCAACCGCCACGCTCACGCAGCTCAACCTGGGTTGGACGCGCCGCAAGGACCACGACGTCCACGGCTTCCACCTGGATCTGTCCAATGGCCGCTGGGTCGGCAAGCCCGAGGAGGAGATCGACGAGGACACCGGCGCCGCCAAGGCGTCCGACGATCCGACCTCAGCATCCAACACCGTCCACCTCGTGGTCCCGTTCGTGGAGGACAGCCGCAACCTGCTGCTCGTCCAACCAAGCCACGCGATCATCGGCGACATCGCCCACGACGACGAACGGCGCGCCAGCTGGCTCGCCTCGTTCGAGGCGGCGTTCGCCGCTGCGGTCCGCGAGGCCTACCAGCTCGAAGACTCCGAACTGGCCACCGTGCCGCTGCCGTCCAACCGGCCCGAGGAACGCCGCGGGTTCGCGCTCTACGAAGCCGCCGAAGGCGGCGCCGGCGCCCTACGTCAACTGGTCGACGACGAGGCCGCCGTCGCCCGCTGCGCCGACCTCGCGCTGCGCCGCTGCCACTACCTGCCCGACGCCTCCGCCGACGATGGGTGGGCCGACCAGGGTCACGCATCTGGCCGTCGCGACCACTGCGAAGCGGCCTGCTACGACTGCCTGCTGTCGTACTCCAACCAGCCCGACCACCGACGGCTGGACCGCAAGGACCACCCCGACGACGGCGCCGGTCTCAAGTCCGCGCTCCTCCGACTACTGACGGCCACCGTCGCCGTGGACGCCGACGGGCTGGCGGCCAACCTGCCTGGCACCACCACAACAGAGCCTGCTGAGCGGGAGCTCGGCCTCGCCGCCGAGGACAGCGCGGACTACGACGCGAAACTGACTGCGCTGCGCAACGGCTGTGCATCCAGCCAGGAACGCCGATTCCTCGACCTGCTCGCCGCCCACAACCGCAAGCTGCCCACCGCAGGCCAACGGCTGATCGAATACGCCGAAGCGCAGACCGACTTCATCTACCACCGCGACCACGGCATGAACGTGGCCATCTTCATCGACGGCCACCCCCACTGTGACGACACCCAAACCGCGAAAGACCGAGTCGTCACCGAAGACGTCGAAGACGCCGGGTTCAAGGTGCTGCGCTTCCGTGCCTGTCGGCAACATCACCCAGACGCCTCATCCGACGAGGCGTGGACCGCCGTGTTCGACGCCCACACCGACATCTTCGGAGCCAGCCAGTGACCGCCACCGCCCTGCCCGACCAGATCAGTTTTCCCGTCGGGTCGCTGGTCTCCACACGCGGACGCGAGTGGGTGGTCCAGACCGGCTCGGACGACCAGCTGCTGTTGCTGCGGCCGATCGCCGGCGCCGACGACGACCTGGTCGGTGTCATACCCGCGATCGAACCCGTCACCAGCGCCCGGTTCCAGCCACCGACCATCGACGACCTCGGCACTGCCGCCGACGCCCAACTGCTGCGCGACGCGTTCCGGATCGGAGTCAGTGACCCGGCTGGACCGTTCCGCGGTTTCGGACGCATTGCGGTCCAGCCCCGCCCCTACCAGCTGGTCCCGCTGCTGATGGCGCTTCGGCTGCTCGGCGCACCCGACGATGACGCCTGGCCGTCGGTACGGATGCTCATCTCCGACGACGTCGGGATCGGCAAGACCATCGAGAGTCTGCTCATCGCCAACGAGCTGCTCACCACCGGCGAAGCCGACGGGCTCGCCGTGGTCTGCCCCCCGCACCTGGCCGACCAGTGGATCGGCGAGCTCAAGGACAAGTTTCATCTCGACGCGGTCAAGGTGGGCGCCTCCACCGTCCGCAAGCTCGAACGTGGCCTGGCCGTCGGCGAGTCGCTATTCGACCGCCACAAGCTCACCGTGGTTTCGCTCGACTGGGTCAAGTCCAAGCGGCGCCGCGACGAGTTCGCCCAGTCCGCCCCGAACCTGGTCATCGTCGACGAAGCACACCTGTGTGCCCGCGACGACGCCAACACCGCCAAGCACCTGCGGCACGAGCTGCTCAAGCGGTTGTCCGCCGAGGTGCACCGCCACCTGCTGCTCGTGACCGCCACGCCACACTCGGGCAAGGAAGGAGCATTCCGGTCCCTGATCGGGCTGCTGCACCCCGATCTGGCGCACAGCGATGCAGAGTCGGATCTGACCGCCGACGAACGCGCGCTACTGGCGCGACACTTCGTCGCCCGCAAACGACCCGACGTCGCCGACTACCTCGGCACCACGGCGTTTCCGACCCGGCTCGACCTCACCGACACCCACGGCCACTGGCAGCCATCCGGTGACCTCGACGCGCTCATCGTCGAAGTCATGGACTGGGCCAAGCCTCGCCTCGAACAGGCAGCGACCGCCGGTGACGCCCGCGGACAACGGGTCTGGTGGTGGTCGATGCTCGGCCTGGTCCGCGCGCTCGGCTCCTCACCCGCAGCCGGCGCCGCGACGCTGCGCAAGCGTGCCGGCGCAGCCGAGCTCGGCGTAGAGGCCGACGCGGCCGACGTCGACCAGCTCGGACGCGCCCAGGTCACCGACCCCGACCTCGAATCGATCGACGCCGACGACGTCGAAGCCGGCTCCCAGGTCGACGACAGCGACCGTGCCACCTTCTTGCGCTTCGCCGACCGGCTCGAGGCGACCGCCGGCCCCACAAACGACCCCAAGCTCGCCAAGGCCATCGCCATCGCGAAAGCGCTGCTGGCCGAAGGGCACGCCCCGATCTTCTTCTGCCGGTTCATCGGCACCGCCGAGTACCTCGCCGACCAGCTCGCCACCGCGCTCAAGAAGGTCACCGTCGCCGCGGTCACCGGCAACACCCCCGCCGAGGTGCGGGCACAAGATGTCGCCGAACTGTCCACGCACGAGCAACGCATCCTGGTCGCCACCGACTGCCTCTCGGAAGGCATCAACCTCCAGGAACACTTTGACGCAGTCGTCCACTACGACCTGCCCTGGAACCCCACCCGCCTCGAGCAGCGCGAAGGTCGCGTCGACCGCTACGGCCAGACCGCAACCACCATCCGGGTCGCCACCATGCAGGGCGACAACCCCACACTCGACCCGCTGATCCGCAAACACCTGATCGACAAACACCACGCCATCAAGAACCGGCTCGGGTTCTCCATCCCCGTGCCCGGCATCACCGACGAAATCATCGACGCAGTCGCCACCGAGTGGCTCTACGGATCCAGCCGCCAAACCACCCTCGACCTCCATGGCGCACAAGCAAAGTGGGAAGCCGCCACCGAACGCGAACTCGAATGGGAGACCACCGACCAAGGGCGACGCACCCGCGCCAAGTACGCCCAACGCACCATCGACCCGACCGCGGTCGCACAGATGGTCGACGCCGCCGAAGCCGCCATCGGATCCCCTGCATCCACCGGACGGTTCATCACCGCTGCCGTCCGAGCGCTCGGCGGCACCGCCGCGGGCGACCCGGCTGCCGCAGCATCTGACGGAGCAGGAACGCTCAAGCTCGGGCTCACCGGACTTGACCGGCAGGTCCACGCCGACCTCGCCGCGACCCTCGAACGAACGGTCGACGACCTCGGACAACTCCAGATCCGGCTTACCGATCCCGCTCCAGTGACCTACGGCACCCAGGTCGGTCTCGTGCTCTCACGCACCCACCCGTTCGTCAGCGAACTCGCCCGCCACATCACCGACCCCGCCATGGACCGCCACATCACCGACACCCCCGCCGCCCGACTGTCGGTAGTCGCCACCGAAGCCGTCGATCAGCGGACCTGGCTGCTGACCTGCCGGTTCCGGTTCGACCTCACCACCCAACGCCGACGGCGCCAGCCAGACGGCCGCTACCGCATCGACGCAGCCACCCACCTGGTCGAGGACGTCCACGTCGTCGGCATCCGGCGCGGCGAACTCCTGCCCCCAGAAGCAGCGACCGCACTGCTGGCCTCCGAGCCCGCACACAACATCGATCACACCGACCGGCGCGAGATTGCAACCCAAACCCTCGACCGACTCGAGGGACGCTGGACCGAACTGCTCGACGACGCTGCCCTGTCCAGGGGGCAGCTGCTGGAGGCCCAACACCTCGCCGCCCGCCAAGCAGTCGCCCGCGGTGAGCAGATGGGGTCCGCCGACGTCCACCCACATCCCGAACCCGACGTGCTCGCCGTGACCTGCCTCATACCCGCAGGGAGCATCTGATGACCGCCACCACCGTTCGGCTCGGATCCATCGACGTCAAGGGCGGCCTGTGGGGCGCCGATTTGCTCGCCGCACTTGCTGAGGACCGCACCAAACTCCCTGCCGACACCATCGGACCAGCCAGCTACGGACTGCCCGGACGCGCATCGACCGAGCAAACCGCCCGTGCCGCATGGACTGTCCTGACCGCGGCATGGGAGGAGTTCGCCGAACTCCACGCAGCCCGCGTGGAACGTGACGGCACCGACCGGTACGGCGAGGACCAGTTCACCTACACAAGCTGGCTCCACCACCTGCTCACCCAGCTCGGCTACAGCCCCACCGAAGTCCCCCAGGGCGGTCTCGCGGTCGACCGCGACGACGACAGCGACCAAGTCGACCGGTACTCGATCACCTACCTGCACGCCGGCCAGGTCCCCCTCCACCTCCTGCCAGCAGGCGTGCCACTCGATGCCCGCACCCGCGGGGTTATGGGGGCACATACCCAGTCACCCCATTCCCTCGTACAGGACTACCTCAACCGAACCTCGCGCCACCTGTGGGCTCTGACGACCAACGGGCTCACGCTGCGGATCCTGCGTGACAACGCTGCACTATCCCGTCAGGCCTACATCGAGTTCGACCTCGCGGCAATCTTCGGTGACGGTGCCTACGCCGACTTCGCGCTGCTGTGGCACGCCGCCCACGCCAGCCGGTTCATCCACGCCCCCGACGCCGGGCCATCCACCTGCATCGCCGAGACCTGGCAGGAACACGCCACCACCACCGGCGTCGCGGCACTCGACGACCTGCGCGACGGCGTCGAGGCCGCCATCGCCGAGATGGGCCAAGGGCTGCTCGAGCACCGCGACAACGTCGCGCTGCGGACCGCGCTCAACGACCCCGACGACCCTTTCGACGCCGCAGCCCTGTACCGCGAACTGCTCCACATCGCCTATCGGCACGTGTTCTGGTTCACCCTCGACGACCGCGACCTGCTTCACCCGACCGACGCCGACCGGACCAAGGTCGCCGCCTACCGCGACCACTACGCCTCCACCGTCCTGCGCACCAAAGCGCGCGCGCACCTCGGCGCCCACCACCCCGACGGCTGGCAGCACTTCCTGACCATCTCGACCTGGTTCGCCGACCCGGACGGGCAACCGGCCCTCGACCTGCCCGGACTGCTCGGCCGGCTCTGGGAGGCCGACGTCACCGGCCACCTCGGTGCCGCCACGCTCACCAACCGCCGCTACTACGAGGCCGTCCGCCGGCTCGCCTACGTCACCCGCGACGGCACCCTGCAGCGGATCAACTACGACGCCATGGGCTCCGAGGAGCTCGGCGCCGTCTACGAGTCGCTTCTCGAGATCCGCCCCACCGTCGACACGGCACACAGGAAGTTCATGCTCGGAAGGGCCGCCGGCTCCGAACGCAAGAAGACCGGCAGCTACTACACCCCCACCTCGCTCATCAAGGTGCTCCTCGATGAAGCGCTCGACCCGGTCCTCGACGAACGCGTCAAGCAGGCCGTCCACGACCTCCCCGCCGATGCCACCCCCGACGAGCGTCTCCAAGCCCAGGAGCAGGCGATCCTGACCACCACGGTCTGCGACCCGGCGATGGGCTCGGCGCACTTCCTGGTCGGCGCTGGCATGCGCATCGCCAAGCGGCTCGCGCGGTTGCGCACCGAGGAGGTCGAACCCTCACCCGAGGCGATCCAGCACGCCTTCCGTGACGCCGCTTCCCGCTGCCTATTCGGCGTGGACGTCAACCCGATGGCCGTTGAACTGGCCAAGGTCGCGCTCTGGCTCGAATGCCACGTCCCCGGCCGGCCGCTCACCTTCCTCGACCATCACCTCAAGACCGGCAACGCCCTGCTCGGCGTCGGGTTCGAGCCGGACCTGATCGACTGGCACCGCACCGCCAAGAAGGCCGCCGACCAGAAGGGCGTCCCCGACGCCGCCTTCAAGCCGCTCGCCGGCGACGACAAGGCTCATGCGCGGCTCCTTCGCGACCGGAACAAGGAACGTCGCGGACGCGGCGATCAACTTCGCTTCGGCGCCAGCACCCATCACGATCAGCTCGACCAACTCGCCGACCACGCCCGCTGGCTGGGCGATCTGACCGATGACAGCCCGGACGCGCTCGCTGACAAGCAGCAGGCCTGGTCCACTGCCCAACTCGACCCCGAACTGCAGCGCCAGAGACTCCGTGCCGACGCGTGGATGGCCGCTTGGACCATCTCCAAGACCAAGGACACCACCGCACCGCTCACCAGCGACGACCCACTCTCTCACGACGAGCTGCCCTGGGACATCTACTACGACACCTTCCTCGACGATGACCTGCAGTTCGATCGGCCTGGCGTTCGCGCCGTCCGCGACGAAGCCGCACGGCACTCCTTCTTCCACTGGCACCTCGAGTTCCCCGACATCGCCACCGACGGTGGGTTCGGTCTCATGTTGGGCAATCCGCCTTGGGAGCGGATCAAGCTCCAAGAGAAGGAGTGGTTCGCTGCGGCGGGCTACGACCACATCGCCGGCGCGAAGAACGCAGCTGCGCGGAAGCGGGCTATCAGCGATCTGACGGAGTCGGGGGACGACGTTGATCGACAAGTCGCTGCGTCGTGGCGGCGGGAGTTGCGGGATGCACAAGCCTTCGAGTTGTTCGGAAGGGACTCGGCTCGCTATCCGCTCGGGGGTGTCGGGTGGGTCAACACCTACGCTCTGTTCGCAGACCACTTCACGCGGGCGGTCGCACCTTGGGGACGCGTGGGCGTCATCGTCCCAACGGGTCTGATCACCGACTACACCTATCGTGACTTCTTCGCCCACCTCATCGAGGAACGGCGTCTCGCCGCCGCCTACGACTTCGAGAACAGGGGCAAGCGCCTGTTCCCAGAGGTCCACGCGTCGTTCCGATTCGTGACGCTCATCGCGACTGGCCGCGGCGGGGCCGACGAGGCCCGGTTCGCGTTCATGATTCACGACCCCGCCGAACTCGACGACGCCGACCGTTCCTACACCCTCACTCCTGAGCAGATCGCGCTGGTCAATCCGAACACCAGAAGTGCTGCCGTGTTCCTGCACAGGGATCAGGCGAAGCGCGTCATCCGGGTGTATGAGAGAACAGTCGTCTTGCAGCCGGATCGAGACGAGAGCGCCTGGGGGGTTCGGGTAGCCGCCAGCTTCTTGACGACTGCGGACAGGGAGCTTCTCCGCGAGGAAGCAAGCGACGGGTTTGACTATCCCGTCTGGGGTGGGGCGAACATCGGCCAGTTCGACCACCGTTGGGGGACCGACGACAAGAGCCCCTCAGTGGAACCGGTTCCCCCGTACTGGTCGTCCGCCGATGAGGCCTACCGTCGCATGTCGGACAAGGGGTGGACTGAGCCCTTCATCGTGGGATGGCGTGGCGTCGCGCGATCAACGGATGCGCGTACGGTCATCGCTGCAGTTCTTCCGAGCATCGCATCTGTTGACTCGATCCGACTCGTTGTAGCGCGGAGGCCCGTTGACAGTCTGCTCCTCCTCGGGCACCTCAACTCCTTTGCCTTGGATTACGTCGCGCGAACCAAGACATCAGGCTTGAACTTTTCCTTCACGCCGATGAAGCAGTTGCCTGTTCCGGAGTACTCGCAGTACGTGGCGGCATGTCGCTGGGACCGGAGTGCTCGTTTGCACGAGTGGTTCACGGCGAGGGTTGTCGCTCTGAGCGCCACGTCGCAGCAGATGGCTTCGCTCTTGCATCGTGAGGAACCCGTTGTGTGGAACCCGCGGCAACGTGAGGCCTGGCGTATCGAGCTCGATGCCGCTGCGTTCATCTTGTACGGATACACACGCAACGAGCTCGGCCCGGTGATGGACACGTTCCCGATTGTCGCCCGCTCAGACCGGCAGACTGAGGGACTGGCGGCTGGCGACCCGAACTGGCGGACAAAGCGCCTAATCCTCGCGAAGTACGACGAACTGGCAGAGCACGCCCATTCCGGCACGACCTACGTGTCACCTGACCCGCCACCGCCGCTCCCAGACAAGCTCCGGGTTGCGGTAGAGGCCAGCTGAGGTGTCCAACGAAGGCGTGCTTCTCTCGAGGCTGTTCGTCACTTCCTACGCGCCACTGGCCATCATGCTGGCGCTCCGGAACTCAGAACGTGTTTGGCCACCTCAGCAAGCGATCGTCTTCTGGTGTTTCGCTGCGTTGGGTGTGATCGGTCTCCTGGATGCGTTCCGGCTGCCGAGGGGCGCCCAGCGTCGCGGCCATCGTCGGGTGGAACTGAGCGACATCAAGGACGAGGGCGGGCAAGTCGCGGGCTACCTGGCGACCTACCTCTTGCCCTTCCTGAACATCGAGCTCGACGGGTGGCGGAGCGGCGCAGCACTCGCCGTGTACTTCATAGTCCTGTTCCTCGTCTTTCTTCGGTCCGATCTCGCTCTGGTCAACCCCGCGCTCTACATCGCGGGCTGGCGAGTCGTCAGCGCGACGAGCAACGGCCGGAACATCCTCCTCCTGGTCGAACGGGACGAGTTGGTACAGGCGGGAACCGCGCACGTCTCCTCGTTCGGCAGGTTTTACGTGCAGAGCAGTCGAAGGGAAACGCCGTGATGGACTGGACGAACGTCGATCTCTCAGGCGACCCGAGGATGCTGCTCGGAAGACGGACCAGTGCCAAGCGAGTCGACCTGCACCGCGTCGAGGTCGATGCTGGTCTGTTCGAGGATCTCCGGCTCATCGCGGCTTCGGCCCTCGAGGAGCTTGCCCGACGAGATGCGAAGACCTACAGCGAGTTCGGCCATGCGACGTCCGACGACTACTTCGAAATCGAGGTCAGCGAACTGCCGATGCGTCGTGACGGGCGGAAGCGGGAGGACGACCCGAAGGCGTTCCGACCCGCTTCGGCGCTGGACATGACGGTGAATGCAGACAGCTATCCGACGCTCGATGCCGAGGAGCTACGCGACTTCAAAGCGGACCTGTACGTCCTGGCCTTCGAGGACGGAGCGGATGGCTACGTCTGCTTCGTGCGAAAGCGGTCACCTCAGCGGCCCATCAAGCCCGGTCTGCGCTTCTTGCAGTACGGCGACACGCTCCGCAAGGTCGAAGCGCCGGACCTCATGATCGATGACGAGGTCGACATCGTCCTCACAACTGAGCGTGGGGCGATCCTCGACCTCGGCGCCTTCCGTACCATCTTCGGCGATGTTCGAGTTGCCTTTGAGAGCGTCCCAGCGAACACCGCCGCGATCCAGCAGGCACTTGACCGCGTGATCCCGCTCGGGGAGGACGCCGTTGAAGCCCTCCAGGCCAGATGCGGTCGCCGTCTGACGGACGCACGCAGACTCCACCGGCTGATCGAAGAGAAGGCTGCCGACATCGAGAGCCTGACACCCGTCGCTCTCGAGGACTTGCTCGTTCGTCGCGGTCTTGACGTGCTGAGGGATGGACAGATCGAGCTCGATGACGAAGCGGCGGCCGACTTCCTCGACCTCCTGGACGGCCGGTTCTTCGACGACGACATCACCAGCGCGCCCCGACGCGCCGACGCCTTCTCACCGCGATAGTGCGGCTTCGCGGGCCACGCCAAGCGTGAACGGAGAACGAATGGAGCCAGTGAAGGTGCACCGCGTTACCTCCGTGCCTTTGCGTGAGGTCTGGAGGCACGAGCAGTACGGCCTGTCGACCTGGTTGGCCGCCAACATTGACTTACTCAACGACTACCTGCCGTTCGAGCTCGACGCGGAGTCGGTGGCGCCGGAGGCCGCCGCCGGGGAGTTCTGGGTTGACATCGTGGCCGACGCGGCCTCCGACGATGACGAGCCGTTCAAGGTCATCATCGAGAACCAGCTCGAGCAGACCGACCACGACCACCTCGGCAAGGTGTTGACCTACGTCGCCGCGTTCGGCGCCAAGGCTGCGGTCTGGATCGCTGCCAAGGCACGCCCCGAGCACGTGAAGGCCGTTCAGTGGCTGAACGACGAGACGCCCCTCGACGCGTGGTTGTTTCAGCTCGAGACGATCTCGATCGAGAACTCCCCTGTCGCTCCGATCCTTCGGCAGATCGCGGGCCCGTCGGAGGTCACCCGACGCGTGAGGTCAGAGAAGGCTGCGACGCGGGCGGTCCGCGACGCGAACCTGGGGTTCTGGTCGATCGTGCTGCCGCAGGTCGCGGCCGCGTGCAAGCCGTGGAGCCTGTGGGCCGGTCGGGAGCCCAAGGGCAACAACCACTCCTGGCAGGCGATCCCCGACACTCCCTTCGGCGGCATCGGGCTGCAGCTGTGGGTCACGACTGGAGGATCCTGGGCTTCGCTGAAGGTCTGGGGCAAGACGCCAGCCGAGGCTCGCTACCTGTTCTCCCAGCTCGAGGCGCGGCATAAGGACATCGAGGCAGCGTTCGGTGGTCCGCTCGAATGGCGCTCCTCCGAGACGCAGCGCAGCGCGACCATCCGGTGGGACAACCCCGTGCCTGGCGGCCGGAACGCCGACCCCGATCAGATCCAACTTGCGGGGGCATCGCTGGCCGAAGCGACCGCCAGGCTTGCTGCCGCAACCATCCCGCACGTGCGTGAGCTCATCCCCTACCCCGGAGAAGAGCTGTGAGGCGAACGGCAGCGTCGCCGGATGGCCCGGCGTCCGAACAACATGAACGCTCGTGTTGCACAGCCTGGTCCCGTTCGAACTGGAGGGCACGATGAGCGAGGTGTCCTTCGCCGAGGTGTGGGAGCGCATCGAGAACCACGACGGCGAGACCTTCAAACAGATTCGCGGCGGCGAGTTCACGTACGAGATGCGCTCAGGAACGCTGTGGCCTGACCGCACCAATCGCGGCCTGGGGCGTTCACAGTTCGCGCAAGCGTTCGAGCACGTCCCGCTGACCTCCACGGTGCCGCTCCAGCGGCTCCAGGGGCCTTCATACCTGTACGCGATCCTGATGGACGACCGCATCCGACGAGGTGACTGGTAGGTCCGGTCATGCCGACCTCTTCCGTGGGTCCACCCTCCAAGCTACGGCAGCGCCCGCCAGCGGCCTCGTCCGACCTTCTCGACTCGCTCGCGGCGCCTGAGCGCTTGGAGAATGCCACCGAGGCTGCGCTCGTTGTCTTGCCGTCCGTCGGCGACCAGCCGGCCGTAGATCTCGCGCGGCGCCAGCGGCTCACCGGCACGGAGCAGGACCTCCACTACCGCATCCGAGAAGGTCAGGTCCGCCACCGGTGCAACTGGAACGACGCCGCGTCGGAGGAAGGCGACCTCCTCACGGAGCCCAAGCACCTCGGCACGCAGGCGTACGAGCGCCTCCTCTTTCTCCCGCAGGAGGGTCTCGCGCCGTTCAAGAAGCTCTGTCCGTGTCTCCATAGCGCCAGAGTACAGTCAAACTGCAAACTCGAACGTTTGCATGCCTTCCGCGGAAGCGGCAGCTGGGTTGGACGCCGGTAGGCTTCCCGGGACCTTCTGTGGGCAGGGTCCACAGGGCTCGGAACGCGCGGAGCCCCACGCGGACCCTTCCGCGGAGGTCCCGCCCCCGTAGCTCAGTGGATAGAGCGTCGGTTTCCTAAACCGTGCGTCGCAAGTTCGATTCTTGCCGGGGGCGCCGACGGCGATTGTGCTGGTCAGGAATGCATTTTGGGGCCCCGCCGGGGCGTCCACCGATGCCCACTTCCAGGCCTGCAGGCCGCGTATGGGCCGCACGACTATGGGACACTCGGCTCCGACCGCGAGCCGACCTGGGAGCGTCGTGGCGAAGGTTTACGGAGCAGACATCTCCAAGGCGGCCATCAACCTGGGCTCTGAACAGGCTGGCGCTTGGCATCGCGATCCCTGGGGGTGGCCCGAGTGGGGATGGCTCAGCACGAACACTCGGGGCGTCCGTGACCGGTGGCGGTCAGACGGCTGGGGGCAGCATGAGCCGTTGGACGTGCCGAAAGACGGCTTCGGTACTCGTCCGGCAGTAGTCCTAGACCCTGTCGATCGGTTGATCTACCAAGCCATCGTCGATGCTCAGAGCAAGGGAATGAGCCGAAGCCTGAGCAAGACGGCCTACGGCTGGCGCCTCGCCCGAAGGGCGCCCGTCGCCGGTGAGTACATGGATGGAGCAATCGAGTGGCGATTCTTCCGTAACACATTGAACGAGCTCTCGAGTCTCTACCGACATGCGCTTACCACCGACATCACGAACTTCTTCGCGTCCATCCCCGTTCAACGGCTTCTGGACGAGATCGAAGGCGACATAGGGCGGAAGGAACAGCTGACCGCGCTGAGCGCCTTCTTGGAGGCGTTTGACCAGCAGGCGCGCCGCGGGGGCCTGCCCCAGCGATCGACCGCGAGCGCGGTACTGGCGCACCGCTACCTGAGACCGCTGGACTCATACCTCGACCGTGCCGGCAGCAGTCTGTTCACGATGAAGGCGTTTCGATCGCAAGGGCAGACGAACCTCCGCTGGATGGACGACATCTGGGTGTTCGGCCGTGATCGGAAGCTCTTGCGCGACCTGCAAGTCCAAACGGCAGAACTGCTCCGCACCCTTGACCTTGAGGTCAACTCGGGGAAGACGGAAGTCCTCTCCGATGAGGACCTCGAGGAGCGCGCCAAGTCGATCGAGCACAGCGCAGTCGATGAAGCCCTCAGCTGGGATGAGCCGGACGCGGACCGGCTGGACGCCATGCTGGAGCGGCTGCTGGAGAACCCCGAAGTCGCGAGCCGAACTTCGGTCAGGTTCGCCCTAAGTCGCGTCCGCAAGCACCGTCTGTTCGACCACCTCGATGCCATCGTGGAAGCCGCCCCGATGATGCCTCACGTCGCTGACGACATCGCACAGACGATCAGAGCCGCTGGGCAAGCCACAGAGAGGGCTGACTGGTTTGACGAGTACTGCGCTGGCGTCTGGGGCGGCTACAGCTGGTCCCAGGCCCGCATGGCGTCGATGTTCGATGACAAGTCGGCGCCGTCTTCGACCGCCTCCCTCGGACGCATGACGGACTGGTTCTCCAATGAGACCGATCTGCCACGCGTCGCTGTTGCCGCCCGCAAGCTTGCTCAGTGGAAGAAGACCGACGCCAAGGAGATCGCTCGAGAGCGGTTGATGACTGCGTACTCACCGGCCGTCCGCCGGATCATGGCGTACACCTTCGTGGGACTTCGTGGCGATCGCGCTGCGCTCCGATCGAGTCTGCGGGGAGCGACTCACACCGACCAGATCATCCTCGACTTCATGGAGGACCGGTCGTTCAAGAAGTTGCCTCTGAAGTCGGAGTTCTGAGGCGTGACACGCGACTGGCATGCCCCTCAGCCCATCTCGCCGTCGCGGCGCCACTCCACAGCTGCCTGATGATGATCGTCGTCGAGGCGCTCGAGGACGGTGTTGAGGTGGCCGGGGAACAGGTGGCCGTAGACGTCGAAAGTCACCGAGATAGTTGAGTGGCGCATCTGGCTCTGGATGGCCTTCGGGTCAGCGCCCTTGGCGATCAGGAGCGTCGCGCAGGTGTGCCGCAGCTCGTGCGGAGTGAGATCGCCCGGCAGGCTCGTGCTCGCCAGGACCGGACGCCAGACGCGAGCATGGAAGTTGCCGTTGCGGAGCGGCCCGCCCTCCTCGCTGGTGAACACCAGAGCTTCCGGCTCGGGCGCCACGAACTGGTCGAGGTGCTCCTCCAGGGCCTTGACGACAAACCGCGGCAGGCTCACCGACCCGATCTGATGCGTCTTTGGCGTTCCCCAGATCAACTCGCCATTGACATCGACGGCGCCTTCGGCGATCTCCAGCCGTCCGTGCAGCAGGTCACACCGGCGGCGCCGCAGCGCTACTGCCTCGCTGAACCGGAGGCCGCCGTAGGCGACGACGTAGACGAAGGCGCGGTAGGCGGCCGGCATGGACTCGGCCAGCTCGACCACCTGCGCCCCGGTCAGGAATCGTCGTTCGCGTGAGACCACACGCGGCATCTCGATGCCGTCGATGACATCGCGGGCGAGGTAGCCCTGCCGGACGGCGGCCTTGATCATCGCGTGGAGCACCAGGTAGCCCTGCTTGACCCGCGAAGCCGACAGGCCCTCGTCGAGCATGTCGGTCACCCACGCCTCGACGCTCTCGCGGTCGATGCGGTTGATCGCCAGCTCGCCGAACGTCGACAGAATCCTCGCCGACAGCAGCGACTCGTAGCCGGCGCGGGTCTTGGGCTTGATGCGACGCTTGCCGGCAAGCCAGCGCTGCGACCACTCGTCGAGCGTCACTCGCCCGAGGGTCGGGTCGACCCAGTCGCCGCGTGCTATGTCGGCCTCGACGGTGGCGAGGAACTTCTCGGCGTCGACCTTCTTGCGGAAGGTCTTGGACAGCTCGCGGCCGCTGGGCGTGCGGTAGCGGACGCGCCAGACGGTGCCCTTGTCGCGGTTGCGCTTCTCGATGTGTCCCATGGCTCAGCTCCACGGGTCTGCGTGCTCGTCCAGCCACGCGCCGACGGTCGACCGGCGGTAGCGGACGTGTCCGCCGATCTTGAAGCCGGGCGGCCCCTCGGACCGGTAGCGCCACTGGTAGAGCGTGGCGACCGGCACGCCCAGCAGGTCCGCGACCTGCTTCGGACTCAGCAGCGGGTCCTCGACTGCGAAGTCAGGCTCCCCCATCTCGTGCTCTTTCTTGTTGGTTCTTGCAGGTTGCGAAATCCGGTGGCCGCTTGCCACGGCGGATCTTGGAAGGCTGTGGACAACTCATCGGGTGAGGGAGATGCCACGGCTGCGGGTGAGGTTGCGCTGGTGCTCGCGATCGTCCCGGCCGAGCTCGGCGATGGCGTCGTCGCGGTTGCGGCGCTCGACCGCGTCGGTGGGCTCGTCACCGAATGCCATGCGGGGATCGACGATGTCGAAGCGAAGGCGGTGGTGCTCGATGACCTGGGCGCGTCGGCGCCAGTGCTCGCGCTCGACGCCATCGGCGGGCGGCCGCCCAATCGTGGTGAGCAGGTAGTCGGGCGTAGCCTGTTCGACCAGATCGACACGCTCGTGGGCGAGCGCGCTGAGGCGTCGGGCGAGCTCGAAGTGCTGACGGGTCACCCGGCCGATCGCATCCTCGGTCGGCAGGTGCGTGAGCTGCCCGTCCAGGTCGGCGAGGCGGCTGCGCTGTCGGCGGAGCTCGCTATCGAGGCGGTCGATGCGCGCCAGCACGGCGGCCCGGTCCAGGCGGGTGCGTCCGCGTAGCGCTGGTCCAGCCCAGCTGTCGCGTTCGGCGATTTCTCGGTCGAGCTGGTCGGCGAGGTGGCCTACGGTTCGGGCAAGAGCGTCCCGACGCGGCCGCAAATCGCGAGCGAGTTGGACCTCGTCCGAGCCCAAGAAGGAGGCGGCCTCGCGCCAACGGGGGGCGGTGGATGCGTCGAGGGCGTCGTGAGCTTGGCTGCGCCGCAGGCGCCCGGCGGCCTGGCGGAGCGGGTCGACGGCGGGTTCGGGGGTGTGCGGTCCCGCTTCGCGCGGGTCTGCGATCTCGTGGAGGTAGAGGCGGTTGGTGCGGCGGCCGCGCGACAGGGCGACATAGCCCCACTCGCGGTAGAGCTCGTCGGAGCCGAGCACGAAGCTGTGGTCGACGGTGATGCCCTGAGCCTTGTGCCCGGTGATGGCGTAACCGTGGGTGACGTGGCCGGCCCCCAGGTAGTCGGCGGGAAGGGTGACCTGCCGGTCGTCGTCGAGGCGGACGGCCAGGCCGAGGTTGTCGGTGACGTGGTCGACGGTGGCGCGAGTGCCGTTGACCACACCGAGGTGGCGGTCGTTGCGCAGGCAGACGATCCGGTCGCCGGCCTGGAACTCCCGTCCGTCGATCGCCAGGGTGGGGCCAGTGAGCCGTCCGGTTGGCTGCATGCGGGCGCGGGCGCGCTGGTTGAGGTCATCGACGTCGGCGCGACGGACGGCGACCATGATCGCGGCGTCGGTCTCGAGCCCGTGACGGGTGGCCCACCAGTCGGCGACGAGTTGCTCGCGGACGGCCTCCGCGGTGTCGGCGGTCACGATCCGGCCGTGCTTCCCGTAGGTACCGATGGCGCGGTCGATGTCGCCGGTGCGCAAGTCGTCGAGCGCCTCGACCTCCCACGCGTTCTCCTGCCGGCGGTTGGTCGTGAGCTCGATGGCCGGAAGCCGATTGGCCAGCGCACGGAACAGTCCGCCGGCGTCGATCTCGGGCAGCTGGTGCGGGTCGCCGACCAGAACGACCTTGACGTGGCGTCGCTGCGCGTGGTCGAGCAGTCCGGCGAGCTGGCGGGTCCCGACCATCCCCGCCTCGTCGACGACGAGGACGTGGCGGCCGCGCCGGAGCGGCCCGGGTGTGCCGTCGCGGTCTTCACGGCTCAGTTCTCCCAGCAGCCGCGCAAGGGTGGTCGAGGGGATCCCGGCGGAGTCCTGCAGCTCCGTCGCGGCCCGAGCGGCGAGCGCGACGCCGGTGACGGCGATCCCGGCGGACTGCCAGACCTCGCGAGCGGCGTCGAGAGCGAACGTCTTGCCGGTGCCGGCCTTGCCGACGACAACCGCGACGCCGTCGCCTTCGCGGGTGAGCCGGCGGACGAGATCGGCCTGCTCGTCGGCCAGCGTCGGCCGCCGTGCGATGACCGGGGCGACCTTGGCCGCCGGCAGCCCGAGCCCGTCGCGGCGGCGGGCGACCGCGCCGTCTGCGGCGGCCTGTTCGAGGTGGAGCAGCTCGGCCGTGGTCAGCCTGGTGTCGCCAGGCGATGCCGGGATGGCCGTGCCGTCCTCACGGCGCAGGACTTCGGCGAGGTGCCCATTGCAGTCACGGAGCGCGACCACCTCGTCGAGCGCCCGCGCCTCACCGATCAACCGGTCAGCGCATACCTCGACCCAGCCGACCAGGGCGCCGTCGGGCGAGCGTTCGGCGATGGCACGGACCACGTCGCGACGGGTGAACGTCGAGGCCTCGCGGGTCAGGCCGCCCGGGCCGAGCAGTTCCCGTGCCAGCGGGTCAAGCTGCGGAACGGTCGGGTTGGTCTGGTGGAGCGTCCGCCCGAATGCGTCTGTCGGGATGTGGAGCCCGTCGGCCTCGTCGCGCCAGCGCTGCCGTAGAGTCGGCTCGTCGGGCTGGTCGGGCTTGGCCTGTCGCGTCGCGAGCGTGGCGACCTGCGCCGCACGCGCCGACGTCTCCCCGCGTGCCTCGAGCTCGGCGACGATCGCGGCGCGCCGCTTCGAGAAGGCATCGATCCAGGACCGATCGATGCCGCGGATGTCGGCCATGCCGTTGACGACCGGCTCCCACGCGACACCGAGCCGATGGGTGAGCTCGTGGCGAAGGTGGGCCTGGTAGAGGAAGCCGGCGGTGCGGGCATGCTGGTAGAGCGCCCGGCCATCGAGGGTCCGCCAGATCCCGTCGTCGGACGTGCGCACGCAGTTGGCGACCAGGACGTGGGTGTGCAGCAGAGGGTCGCCCGCCCGTGAGGTGCGGTGGCGGAAGGCAGCGGCGGTGAGCCCGTCGACGGAGCACTGCTCGACTCCCTGCGGACCGCGGCGGGTGCGGGCGGCCTCGCGTTCGAGGTAGTCGAACGCGGCGACGACCGCCGTGTCGTGAGCCTGCTGGACCGCGGTCGCGGTATCGGCGTCGCTGAGAGCCCACAGCAGCGAAACCGACTTCGGCGCGCGGAACGTCAGGTCGAACCCAGGGATGCTCGCCTGCCGCCGCGCGAGCGGCTCACCGGTCGCGAGATCCGCGCCAGCAAGGACCTTGGACAGTTGCTCGGCGGTAACCGTTCCATCGAGGCCATGCAACTCCAGACCGCGGCCGAGCCACTGGCCCGGCGCCTCACCGCGACCGATGTAGTAGTCCTCGACGCCGCGAGCAACGGCATGCAGGTAGTAGTTCTCCGACCCCGGTGCCATCTTGCCGATGTTGAGCATCGCGCCACCGCCCGTGAGTCGCCGAGCACGTCCCGTGCAAGTCTGTGCTCCGATTTCGGGGTCAGGATGGACTTTGTCGGCGTCATTGTCGATGGCTTGAATCGATCCTGTAGGGGTCTAGAGGTCAATTCAAGGCTGTTTTCGTCTCATGGCGTGTCGTTCGTTGTCGTGGTGTTCCGTCGTGTGTCGAGTTGTACGTCGACGAAGAAGTCGCGGACGATTCTGGCAATCGAGCGGACCTCGCTCTTGACGTCACGCGAATCGGTCACGTCCGCGATCGCTGTCACAGGCGGAAGGGATGATCACCCCGGATGCCCGCGCCGGTGTGCTCTACGCTTCAGGGATGGAGGTGGCGGCGTTGCTGACGTTCGTGATCAACGGCGAGTCTCACGAGGTGACCGCGGAGCAGTTCCGCAACCTCGTGGACGTTGCTGTGCGGATCATGAAGGACGCCTCTCGCCACGAGGGCATCGAGTTCACCGTCGAGGCCCTGCACGCCTCCGCTCCCACGATCGTGTGGCAGCCGCAGGTCGCCGACGCCGACGTGGACGACGCGTTCACGAAGGTGGCCCAGCGGCTCGACGCTGGGGTCGCGATGCTGGAGCAGGATCTGGGGGTCCCCGAGTGGATGGCCGCGGCCACCGCCAACGCCCTGTACCAGGCCTCCTCCGACTTCGAAGAGGGCAGCGTCGACGGCGTGTCCTTCGAGGCGAATGGGTACGCCCGGAAGCTGACGCGCCAGACCTACCGGACGCTGGACCGTGTACTTCACGAGCGGACGGATGCGATCGGCTCCGTCACGGGGACGCTGGTCACGGCAACGCTTCGGAACGGGGCACACGTGACCGTCCAGGACGAGATCCACGAACGCGGCGTCCGGTGCTACGTCGCGAGGGCTGATCTGAGGGAGGCGGGGCACCTGATTGGCGAGCGAGTGACCGTCGCGGGCCACCTTCGGCGTGACTACCTCGGCCGTCCCCTGGAGGTTCGGAACTCCACGATCGAGGCCACTCCTGAGCCCCGCCGCGTCACCGTCGCGGAGATGGCGGGAGCGCTGGCCGGTGGGCCCGACTCCGTGACCTGGCTGCGGGAGCAACGTGGTGGCTGATCGGTCCACCCGCGCCGTCGTCGACGCGAGCGTCCTCATCGCGCACCTGAACCGCGAGGAGGGACGATCCGACAAGTCACGCGAACTGCTGACGGATGCAGAGGCGGGCCGCCTGGACCTCTGGGCGCCGATGGTCATCCACGTCGAGGTGACCCGCTGGTCGAAGGACGCCGACCCCACCGACTCGGAAGCCCAGGCCAAGCTGGATGCCTTCCTCGAGAGTGACTGGCTGCATGTCGTCGAGGTCGACCGACGCATGGCGCGGATCGCGCGCGACGTGGTCGCGAAGACCTCGGTTAAGACCGGCGTCGACGCGCTCTACGTCGCGACCGCCGTGATCGTCGAAGCACGGACGGTCTACACATGGGACGACCGTCTCCAGGCCGTCGACTACGAGGGCATCACCGGTGCGGAGCCGCCGGGCGCCGTCGAACCACAGCTGGACCTTGAGGACCCGTAGGTATCCCAGCACTCCCCGATCATCACGTCGGAGTGTTTGCGGACTCAGGAAGAACAACCTGGATGGCCACCGGCTCGTCCGAGTTGAAGGCAGGCCCCGCCACGATGGCTTGCCCCTGTTCAAGCCTCGGCAGGAGTCGGACCGCCTCGCTGCCCATGATCCCTTCAAGGTAGTCCAGCCCAGTCTTGTCGACGCTGCGGAAGGCGATGATGTTCTCGCACTGCGAAAGAGCGCTCTTACCGACAACGGCGGTTCGCTGCGAGATCAGCACGACGGACAGCCCGTACTTTCGGATCTGCATCATCAGCGTCCCAAGCTTGTAGGCCTCTTCTCGACCGGGTGTACCGAAGCCGAGGCCGGCCGGTTCCGGAATGAACTGATGCGCTTCCTCGACGACGACGGTGCGGTTGATCACCTCACCATCGGCGTATTCCCGATCCGTCATCCCGTCGAGGATCTTCTCCATGAACTCAAGAGCGATCTTGGGGCCGACGTCGCCCCGGGTCGTCTCCTTGACCTGGGTTGAACAGTTCGTAGGCAGGCGTTGCAGGATTCGGGGCCTCAGAGGGCCCTACGAGGCAGATCACGTCCCGGGCACCCGAATCGTGTGGGCAC
>Ga0208490_100358_pt1 | contig 31620 bp, 31 predicted proteins | sample SubbioAug_CSWold_FD_184818 | JGI IMG/M metagenome (GOLD analysis project Ga0208490, IMG submission 184818) | Serpentinite rock and fluid subsurface biosphere microbial communities from McLaughlin Reserve, California, USA - CR11Aug_CSWold (SPAdes) | ecosystem: Environmental > Terrestrial > Deep...
ACCTTCGGGCACCACCGTCCCGGCGCCGAGCGACAGGTGGCCCAGGCGCTGGCCGCCGACGCCCCCGCCGCCGGGTTCACCGTGCCCCGCCTGGTGGACCTGCTCGACGAGCTGCCCCCGACCGCCGAGGCGCTCGTCCGCGTCAGCGCCTGGTCGTGCGCCCACGGGGTGGGCCGCTGGATGGGGGACTGCGGGTGCTCGACCGGCGGCCCAGAGGGCTGGGGCCAGGCCTGGCGGGAGCCGCTGCGCCATGCCTTCGACCTGCTCCGGGACTGGGGCATCGAGGTGGTGGAGCGCCGGGGCCGAGAGCTCCTGAAGGACCCCTGGGCGGCCCGGGACGACTACCTCGACCTGCTCCTCGGGGCGCGCGGGTGGGATGACTTCGCCGACGAGCACATCATCGGCGACGGCCACCGCGCCGGCCTGCTCCTCGACGCGCAGCGCAACGCGCTGCTCATGTACACGTCCTGCGGCTGGTTCTTCAACGACCTGGCCGGCCTCGAGACCGTCCAGATCCTGCGCTACGCGGCCCGCGCCATGGACCTCTACCGCCAGCTCGGAGAGGACCCTCCCGAGGCCGCCTTCCTCGACGTCCTGGCCCGGGCCCGCTCCAACGACCCCACCTGCGGCGATGGCCGCCAGGTCTGGCACGAGCAGGTCCTCCCCCGCTGACCCCCCCATCCGGCGGGCGCCGGCCGAATCCCCGGCTGGACCCGCTTCCTTGCGTGGGACCGGCGCGAAGACCGCGCCCACCTCACGCAAGAAGCCGGGCCTGGGGGCTGACGGCCAGCGGGTGGGGACCGCGGCGTGGCGTCGTCGGGCCGCCGGTAGCCTGCGTCGTCGTGGAGACCGCCGTGCAGACCTGCTACCGCCACCCCGACCGGCGGGCCGGCGTCATCTGCCAGCGCTGCGACCGGCCGATCTGCCCGGACTGCATGCACCAGGCCTCGGTCGGCTTCCACTGCCCCGAGTGCGCCCGGACCGGCGCCCAGAACATCGTGCAGGGCCCGCAGCTGCTCCGGATGGCCAGCCGGGGGCGCGCGCTGGTCACCCAGGTGCTGGTCGGGCTCAACCTGGCGATCTTCGCGGCCGGGATCGGTCCGGGGCTGCGCACCCGGGAGGAGTTCATCGGCTACGGCGGCCTCGTGGGCGAGGGACGGCGCCTGGACGACGTGTTCCTGACCGCCCAGGCGCCGGTGGGGGAGTGGATCGGCGTCGCCCACGGCGAGTGGTGGCGGATCGTCACCTCCGGGTTCCTCCACGCCAACCTGATCCACGTCGGGATGAACTGCTTCATCCTCTACCAGCTGGGCCAGCTCCTCGAGCCGGCCCTCGGACGCCTGCGCTTCGGCCTCGTCTACTTCGTGGCCATGCTCACCGGATCGTTCGGTGTGCTCCTGCTCGACCCCACCGCCTTCACCGTCGGAGCGTCGGGCGCCGTGTTCGGCCTGATGGGCGTGGCCGTCGCCCTCATGCGCAGCCGCGGGATCAGCGTCTTCGACACCGGCCTCGGCGGCCTCCTGGTCCTGAACCTCATCATCACGTTCACGATCCCGGGCATCTCGATCGGCGGTCACGTGGGCGGCCTGATCGGCGGGTTCGTGGCCGGCTGGATCCTCACCGACCTCGGCCCCAGGGTGCTGCGCAACCCCAGCGCCGCGCTCGCCCTCACCGCCGCCCTCGGCATCGGGATGGCCGCCGGCAGCCTCCTGGTGGTCTGACCCGACGACGTCTGTGGACGCCCACGCGCGCATAGCGCCGGGATCCGTCCACAGACGTGGTTCAGAACCGCCGCTGGAGGGCCCTCAGGTTGCGGCGCCAGATCCAGGCCAGGACCGGGCGGCCGACGAGGGCACCGATGGGGCCGCCCAACCAGAGCGGGAAGCGCAGCTCCTCCTCCCACTGGAAGCGGGTGCGGCCGCCCCAGATCGGTGTGAGCGTGAACCGGCCGGTGCCGCCGACGACGCCGACGTGGTCGACGCCCATCGCCCGCTCGGGCTCCCACTCGGTGATCTCCATCACGTCGGTGAGCGTGATCGGCCCGACCCTGGTGTCGCACTCGAAGCGGGTGCCCTCACCCTGGCGCTGGTCCGACAGGAAGCGGATGGCCACGGCGTCGGCCATCCACTCAGCGTGCGAGCCGACGTCCTCGATGTCCGCCCACACCCGCTCGGGCGGGGCGTCGAGGGTGGTGCTCACCCGGATCCGAGCCATGCCGGGACGCTACCGGGCAGGGGTCCTCGACGGACCGCAGACAGGACCTGGCTCGCCACCAGGGTCACCCGAGCGAGGCGGCGGCCGCCTCGAGGTGCAGGCCGGTGGCGCAGAGGAGCGCCTCGGTCCCGTCGGGACCGGCGAGCGTGACGCTGGCCGGGAGCCGGCCGCCGGTGGGGGCGGGGAGGGCCAGGCCGGGGTGGCCGGCCAGGTTCAGCGGGAGGTTCGTCCACCGCGTGTTCGGCGCCGGGTCGTCGAGGCGGGGAGCGAGGAACCCGAGGGTCGGCCAGGCCAGCGCTGGAGCCTGGGCGAAGGCGGTGGCCAGCTCGTCCCGCCACACCGCCCGGTGGGCGAGGCCGGCCTCGTAGGTCGAGCGGGGGACGTCCCGGCCCTGCTCGAGCCGCTCTCGGACGTCGGGGCCGAGGCGGTCGGCGCCCCGCTCGTAGAGGTGCCGGTCGATCTGCCACACCTCGTGGAACATGACCGCCCAGCCTGCCTCGACCGCCGCGTCCCAGCCGGTGAGCTGGATCTCGACGACCTCGACCTCAGCCGCGGCGAGGAGGCCATCGAGGGCGTCGTCCACCACCGGGTCGATGCCCGGGAGCCGCACCCGCCCGATGACCGGGGTGGCGGCCTCGTCGACCGAGAACCCCGGCTCCAGCAGGGCCATGCCGTCGATGACCCCGGCGACGTCCCGGGCCATCGGACCGACGACGTCGAGCGACGGGGCCAGCGGCCACACCCCCTCGGTGGGGATGCGGCCCCAGGTCGTCTTCAGCCCGACGGTGCCGCAGCAGGCCGACGGCGTGCGGATCGACCCCGCGGTGTCCGAGCCGAGGGCCACGTCGGCCTCGCCGGTGGCGACCGCGACCGCGCTGCCGCTGGAGGACCCGCCGGGCACGCAGGCGGGGTCGAGCGGGTTCACCGGCGTCCCGTAGTGGGGGTTCACCCCGGTGCCGCCGCAGGCCAGCTCGTGCAGGTTGGCCTTGCCGACGATGGCCGCTCCCGCCGCCCGCAGCCCGGTCAGGCAGGCGGCATCGCGGACCGCCGGCTCGGCGACCTCGGCCAGGACCCGGCAGCCGGCGGTGGTGGGGGCGCCGGCCACGTCGATCAGGTCCTTCACCGCCACCCGAGGACCGGGGCCAGGCTCGTCGAAGCGCAGGATCCACGTGCTCACCCGGCGAGGCTGTCACACCCCGGCGCGAGGCTCGGGCCATGGACACCGCCCTCGTCGCCCTCCTCGCCGGCATCAGCCTCGCGCTGGCCGCTGCCCTGGTCGTCGTCCTCGTCCGGCTGTCGGCCGACCGCGCCCCCGCCAGGCGGGGTGAGGCGGCGCTGGCCGAGCGGGCGGCCGGCTTCGAGGCCCGAGTGGACGGGCTCGGCACCCAGCTCGACCGGCTGGGCTCGCTCGTGCAGCAGATGGAGCGGCGCTCGGCCCACCACCACGGCCAGCTGGCGGCCGGCATCGAGCAGGTCGCCACCACCAGCCAGCGCCTGGCCGAGACCACGGGCGCGCTGCGGGAGGCGCTGGCCAGCCCCAAGGCCCGAGGCCAGTGGGGCGAGCGCATGGCGGACGACGTCCTCCGCGCGGCGGGGATGGTGGAGGGCGTCACCCACGTCAAGCAGACCGCTCTGCCCGGCGGGACCATCCCCGACGTCACCTTCCTGCTGCCCGGCGGCCGCCGCCTGCACATGGACGTGAAGTTCCCGATCGACAACTACCTGCGCCACCTCGACGCGGTGACCGACGCCGAGCGGGCCGCCACCGCCAAGGCCTTCTGCCGGGACGTGCGGGACCGGGTGAAGGAGCTGGCCCAGCGGGGCTACGTCGATCCCGACACCACCGTCGACGCGGTCCTGCTGTTCATCCCGAACGAGAGCGTGTGGGGCTTCGTGCACGAGCACGACCCCCAGCTCCTCGACGTGGCCATGGCCCAGCGGGTCGTCCTGTGCTCCCCGGTCAGCCTGTTCGGGGTGCTGGCTGTGATCCGCCAGGCGGTGGAGGAGGCCCAGCTCACCCGCACCACCGACGAGATCCTCCGGTGCCTGGCGGGGTTCCGCACCCAGTGGGCCAAGTACGCGGAGGCGGTCGAGGCGGTCGAGCGGCGGTTCCTGTCGGCGCAGCGGGGCCTCGAGGAGCTGGCCGGGCCCCGCCGCCGCCAGCTCGAGCGCCAGCTGGAGCGCCTCGACGACCTGCGGGCGGCGCGGGGGCTGCCGGTCACGGGCGGCGGCGACGAGGACGGCGACGGTGATCGGGAGGCCCGCCGCCGGGCGGAGGGAGACGTGCGAGCCTGGGAGGCGTCCGCCGGCTGAGGGTTGCGCCTGCTGCCGACGGGTACGTGTGATCGGCCGGATCGTCCTGAGGAGGCGGAGATCAGCCAGCCCGAGCCCCAGCCTGCCCGTCCGTGGCCCACCGCCACGTACCGGGTGCAGCTGAACGCGGACTTCACCTTCGACGACGCCGCGGCGCTGGCGCCGTACCTGGCCGCGCTCGGGATCAGCCACCTCTACTGCTCGCCCATCCTGGAGGCGGCTCCGGGCAGCACCCACGGCTACGACGTCGTCGATCCGGGCGCCATCAGCGAGGTGCTCGGCGGCTCCGGCGGGTTCGCACGGCTCGTCCAAGCGATGGGCGAGCACGGTCTCGAGGTGGTCGTCGACATCGTCCCCAACCACATGGCCCTGGCCGGCAGCGCCAACCGCTGGTGGTGGGACGTGCTGGAGGACGGCCCGGCCAGCCGGTACGCCGGGTTCTTCGACATCGAGTGGGCCAACCCGGACCCCGACGCCGGGCCGTCGGTCCTGATGCCGATCCTCGGGGACCACCTCGGCCGCGTGCTGGAGGCCGGCGAGCTCGGCCTGCGCCGGCGCGGCGGATCGGTCGTCGTCACCTACCACCAGCACGAGCTGCCGCTCTCGCCCCGGACGCTCGACGACGTGCTGGCCCGGGCGGCGGCCGACGCCGCCTCGACCGACCTTGCCGACCTGGCCCGCGCCCTCGGGTCCCTGCCCCACGCCGCCCGCACCGACCCCGCTGCGGTCGACCGCCGCCACCGGGACAAGGTCGAGCTCCGCCGGCGCCTGGCTGGCCTCGTGGCGATGGAGCCAGGCGTGGGTGCGGCCATCGACCGGGCGCTCGACGCCCTGGGCAGCGACGTGGACGCCTTCGAAGCGCTGCTCGCTCGCCAGAACTACCGGCTGGCCCACTGGCGGGTGGCGGACGACGAGCTCGACTACCGACGCTTCTTCAGCATCACCACCCTCGTCGGCGTCCGGGTGGAGGACGAGGAGGTGTTCGAGGAGAGCCACCGCCTGGTCGGCGAGCTCGTCCGTGCCGGCCAGGTGACCGGCCTCCGGGTCGATCACGTGGACGGGCTCCGCGACCCCGAGGGCTACCTCCAGCGCCTCCGGGCCCTCGCGCCCGACGCGTACCTCGTCGTCGAGAAGATCCTCCAGGAGGGCGAGCAGCTCCCCGACGCCTGGCCGGTGGAGGGCACCTCCGGGTACGACCACCTCGTCGCGGTCAACAACCTGTTCGTGGACCCGCAGGGCGAGGCCGCGATGACCGACGCCTACGCCGCCTTCACCGGCGAGACCCGGTCGTTCGCCGAGGTGGCCGACGAGGCCAAGCGCCACGTCATGGCCGGCGAGCTGGCCGCCGAGACCGACCGGGCCACCCGCCTGTTGGCCGAGGTGTGCGGCCGGCGTCGCCGGCACGGGGATCACACCCAGCGCGAGCTGCGCGACACGGTGGTGGAGGTGGTCGCTGCCCTGCAGGTGTACCGCACCTACGTCACCCCGCGGACGGGCGCCTCGCCCACCGACCGAGCGGTCGTCGGTGCTGCGCTGGCGGCCGCGGCGGCCAGCCGGCCCGAGCTGGACCGGGAGCTGCTCGACCTGCTCGGTCGCGTCCTCGTGCGCGACGAGCTCGGGCCCCATGCCGAGGAGCTGGCCGCTCGCTTCCAGCAGCTGAGCGCCCCGGTCATGGCCAAGGGCGTGGAGGACACCGCCTTCTACCGGTACGGCCGCCTCCTCGCCCTCAACGAGGTGGGCGGCGAGCCCGGCACCTTCGGCACCGAGCCCGACGCCTTCCACCGCCACTGCGCCCACCTGGCCGAGCGCTGGCCCGCCACCATGCTCACGCTGTCGACCCACGACACGAAGCGCAGCGCCGACGTGCGGGCCCGCCTCGCCCTGCTGTCCGAGCTCCCCGAGGCGTGGGGGGCGACCCTCCAGCGGTGGTCGGCGGCCAACGACCGCCACCGCGGTGGCCTCGGCCCCGACCGCGAGACCGAGCTCGCCGTCTACCAGACCCTCGTCGGGGCCTGGCCCATCGACGCCGAGCGAGTCGTGGCCACCATGGCCAAGGCCACCAAGGAGGCCAAGACCGTCACCTCCTGGACGAACCCTGACGCCGCCTACGACGCGGACGTGGAGGCGTTCGTGCGGGCGGTCATGGCCGACGACCGGTTCGGCGCCGACCTCGAGGCCTTCCTGGCCGACCACCGCCTCGTGGAGCTCGGCCGGCGCACCTCCCTGGCCCAGATGGCCCTGCTCCTCACGAGCCCCGGCGTGCCCGACCTCTACCAGGGCACCGAGCTGTGGGACCTCAGCCTCGTGGACCCCGACAACCGACGGCCCGTCGACCACGCCCTCCGCGGCCGCCTCCTCGCCGAGCTGGCCGGCGCCGAGGCCGCCACCGCGCTCGACCACCTGGACGACGGCGGCGCGAAGCTCTGGCTCATCGCGCGGATCCTGCGCCACCGCCGCCGCCACCCCGAGCCGTTCCGCAGCCGGACCTACGAGCCGCTGCCGGTCACCGGGCCGAAGGCCCGCCATGCGGTCGCCTTCGCCCGCGACGGCCTCGTGGTCGTCGTCCCTCGCCTGCTGGTGGGCCTGGGCGACGACTGGGCGGACACGGCCGTCACCATCCCCGACCGGGGCCACGGCTGGAGCGACCTCCTGAGCGACCGTCCCATCCCGCCGGGGCGGCAGCCCGTGGCGGACCTCCTGGACGCCTTCCCAGCTGCCGTGCTCGTGGCGGAGGGGGACAGATGATGCACCGCTTCGAGGTCTGGGCCCCGCGGCCCCACGAGGTGGAGCTCGTCCTCGAGGACCGTCGCCTCCCCATGGAGCCCGCCGAGGGCGGGTGGTGGCACCTCGAGGTGGACGGTGCCGGGCCCGGCACCCGCTACGCGTTCTCCCTCGACGGGGGGCCACCCCGCCCGGACCCGCGCTCCCGGTCCCAGCCCGAGGGCGTGAGCGGCTGGTCCGAGCTGGTCGACCCAGCCGGCTTCGCCTGGACCGACCAGGGCTGGCGGGGCGTGCCGCTGCCAGGGGCGGTGCTCTACGAGCTCCACATCGGCACCTTCACCCCCGAGGGCACGTTCGACGCCGCCATCGAGCGGCTGCCGCACCTCGTCGAGCTGGGCATCGATGCGGTGGAGCTGCTCCCGGTGGCCGAGTTCCCCGGTGAGCGGGGTTGGGGCTACGACGGCGTGGACCTCTTCGCCCCCCACCACGCCTACGGCGGCCCTGACGGCTTGGACCGGTTCGTCGACGCCTGCCACGCCCACGGACTCGGCGTGGTCATGGACGTCGTCTACAACCACCTCGGGCCGCTCGAGAACCACCTGGCCGAGTTCGGGCCCTACTTCACCGACCACCACCACACCCCGTGGGGCGACGCCGTGAACTTCGACGACCACGGCGCCGACGAGGTCCGGCGGTTCGCGGTCGACAACGCCCTCCACTGGCTGCGCGACCACCACTGCGACGGTCTGCGCCTCGACGCCGTGCACGCCATCCTCGACGGCACCCCGCTGCACCTGCTGGAGCAGCTGGCCGCCGAGGTCGACGCGCTGTCCGCCCACCTGGGGCGGCACCTGTTCGTGGTCGCCGAGAACGACACCAACGACCCGCGCCTCGTCCGCCACCCGCAGGCCGGTGGCTACGGCCTCCACGCCGCCTGGGCCGACGACTGGCACCACGCCCTCCACGTGGCGCTGACCGGCGAGGCCGATGGCTACTACCAGGACTTCACCGGGAGCGACGCCCTTCCCAAGGCCCTCCGCCAGGCTTGGGTCCACGACGGCACCTGGTCGGCCAGCCGAGGACGGCAGCACGGTCGCTCCCCGGCTGGGCTGCACCCGTCGAGCTTCGTGGTCTGCGCGCAGAACCACGACCAGGTCGGCAACCGGGCCCAGGGCGACCGGCTCGGCCACCTGGTCAGCGAGGGTCGCCTCCACGTCGCTGCCGCCCTGCTCCTCACCACGCCCTTCACCCCGATGCTCTTCCAGGGCGAGGAGTGGGGGGCCACGAGCCCCTTCCAGTACTTCACCGACCACCCCGATCCGGCGCTCGGCGAGGCCGTCCGCGAGGGGCGTCGGGCCGAGTTCGCCGCCTTCGGGTGGGATCCGCAGGACATCCCCGACCCGCAGGACCTGGCCACCTTCGAGCGCAGCCGCCTGCGCTGGGACGAGCTCGACGGGCCGCGCCACCGGCGGCTGCTCGACTGGCACCGCCACCTCATCGCCCTCCGTCGGCGCGAACCCGCCCTCACGGACCCCTCGCTGCCGGTCGAGGTCACCTTCGACGAGGGGGTCCTGCGGTGGTCCAGGGGCCCGATCCGGCTGGTGGCCAACCTCGCCGCCGCCCCGGTCGAGGTGGACGTCGCCGGTCCCGTGCTGGCCGCCTCTCCCGGGGTGTCCGGCGACGGTCATCGCAGGGCGCTGGCGGTGGATAGCGTCGTCCTCTGGTCGCAACCCCGTTGAGCGACCCCGTGAGCGCAGGAGACGAGGAGCCGATGGACGAGCAGGAGGTGTGGCCCGGGCGTCCCTACCCGCTCGGTGCCACCTACGACGGGGCCGGTACGAACTTCTCCCTGTTCTCCGAGGTGGCGGAAGGCGTCGAGCTGTGCCTGTTCGGTGACGACGACGGCGACGAGCAGCGCATCGGGCTGGAGGAGGTCGACGCCTTCTGCTGGCACGCCTACCTCCCCAACGTCGGCCCCGGCCAGCGGTACGGCTACCGCATCCACGGGCCCTGGGAGCCGGGCGCCGGGCAGCGGTGCAACCCGGCCAAGCTCCTCCTCGACCCGTACGCGAAGGCCGTGGACCGACCCGTCCCGGCCCACCCGAGCACCTTCGGCTACGACTTCGACGACCCCGAGCAGCGAAACGACGAGGACAGCGGCCCCCACATGGCCAAGGCGGTCGTGCACAGCCCGTACTTCGACTGGTCGACCGATCGCCGCCCCGATCGGCCGCTGCACGAGTCGATCATCTACGAGCTCCACGTGAAGGGCTTCACCGCCCGCCACCCCGGCATCCCCGAGAACCTCCGGGGCACCTACTCCGGGCTGGCCCACCCCGCCGCCATCGAGCACCTCCTCGACCTCGGGGTCACCACCGTGGAGCTGCTGCCCGTCCACCAGCTCGTCCACGACGCCCACCTGCTGGAGAAGGGCCTGCGCAACTACTGGGGCTACAACTCGATCGGGTTCTTCGCCCCCCACAACGAGTACGCCGCCAACGGCTCGCTGGGGGAGCAGGTCACGGAGTTCAAGGCCATGGTCCGAGCGCTCCACGAGGCGGGGCTCGAGATCATCCTCGACGTCGTCTACAACCACACCGCCGAGGGCAACCACCTCGGCCCCACCTTGTCGTTCCGGGGGATCGACAACGCCGCCTACTACCGGCTGGTGGCCGAGGACCCGGCCTTCTACTACGACACCACCGGCACCGGGAACAGCCTCAACATGGCCCACCCCCACACGCTGCAGCTGATCATGGACTCGCTGCGGTACTGGGTCACCGAGATGCACGTCGACGGCTTCCGGTTCGACCTCGCCTCGACGCTGGCCCGCCAGTTCCACGAGGTGGACCGGCTCTCCGCCTTCTTCGACCTCATCCAGCAGGACCCCGTCGTCAGCCAGGTGAAGCTCATCGCCGAGCCCTGGGACGTGGGCGAGGGCGGCTACCAGGTCGGCAACTTCCCGGCCCAGTGGTCGGAGTGGAACGGCAAGTACCGCGACACCGTGCGCGACTTCTGGCGGGGCGAGCCGGGCACGGTCGGCGAGTTCGCATCACGGCTCACCGGCAGCTCGGACCTCTACCAGGCCGACGCCCGCCGCCCGGTGGCCAGCGTGAACTTCGTGACCGCCCACGACGGCTTCACGCTGCGCGACCTCGTCTCCTACAACGAGAAGCACAACGAGGCCAACGGCGAGGGCAACGCCGACGGTGAGAACCACAACCGCTCCTGGAACTGCGGCGTGGAGGGCGACACCGACGACCTCGACGTCCTGCGCTGCCGGGATGCCCAGGCCCGCAACCTGCTCACCACGCTGCTGCTCTCCCAGGGCGTCCCGATGCTGGTGGCCGGCGATGAGCTGGGCCGCACGCAGGGCGGGAACAACAACGCCTACTGCCAGGACAACGAGGTCTCCTGGCACGACTGGGACGACGTCGACGAGGACCTCCTGGAGTTCACCAAGCGCCTCATCGAGCTCCGCCACCAGCACCCCACCTTCCGGCGTCGCCGCTACTTCCAGGGCCGGCCGATCCGGGGCACGCTGGACCTCGGCTGGTGCACGCCCGACGGCCACGAGATGACCGACGACGACTGGAACACCAGCCACGCCCGGGCGGTCGGGATGTTCCTCAACGGGAACTCCATCACCGAGGTCGACCCCCGCGGCCAGCACATCGTGGACGACTCGTTCCTCATCCTCTTCAACGCCCACCACGAAGCCATCGAGTGGACGCTGCCGACCCAGTGGGGCGGCCCCTGGCGGGTCGTGCTCGACACCACCGCCACCCACGCGGAAGCGGTCCCCGTGGGCGGGCAGCTCACGGTGTCCGCCCGCAGCGTCACGGTCCTCACCGACGCCGACGACTGAGGACCGACGTCACACGCGGTGGAGGTGTCCGCTTCGTGCCGCCCGGGTAGGCGCGGCGCCATGAACATCCTCTCCACGCTGACCACCGACCACGACAACGTCGAGGCCCTCTTCAAGCGGTTCGAGGCCGCCGGGTCTGACGACGTCGAGGAGCTCGGCCACCTGCGTGACCAGATCCTCGAGCATCTGGCGATCCACGCCGAGATCGAGGAGCAGCTCCTCTACCCGGCGCTGAGGGACACGGCCCAGGACGACGTGCTCGAGTCCCTCGAGGAGCACCACGCCGTCAAGGCCATGCTGGCCGAGCTGGAGCGCATGGCCCCCACCCACGAGCGGTTCCGGGCGAAGATGGCCGTCGTCATCGAGAACGTCCGCCACCACGTCGAGGAGGAGGAGGGCGACGACGGCCTCTTCGCGGTGGCCCGCAAGCAGCTGAAGCAGCCGCAGCTGGAGGCGATGGCCGAGGAGGCCGATCAGATCCGCGAGGTCGGGCCCACCCGCCCGCACCCGCTCAGCCCCGACCAGCCCCCGCTCAACGCGATCCTCGCCCTCCCGGTGGCGGTCATGGACCGGGTGATCACCCCCGTCCGCAAGGCCGTCGAGCGAACGCTGCTCCGCCGGGCGGCCTGAGGCCCGTCCCCCCCTCCGGGTCGGCCTGCCCGCCGGGCGCTCAGCTCACGCGGGCCACGTAGACAGTGTTCACGCCTTCGCCCCCGGTGTGGTGGTTCGGGAACCGGACCTCGTGGGCCTCGCAGCCCGCGAACACCGAGCGAGCGGTGGCGAGGAACCCGTCATCGGGTCGATCCGACCACAGGGCGAACACCCCGCCCGGGCGCAGCCGCCGCGCGGCGCGCTCGAGCCCTTGTGCCGTGTAGAAGGTGGCGTGGCTGGGGTGGAGCACGTGGGTCGGGGTGTGGTCCACGTCGAGCAGGATCGCGTCGTAGCGCTCGATGTCGGACGGCCCGTACGGTGCGCTCGCCTCGGTGAGGGCGAAGAAGTCATCGACCACGAGGCGGCAGCGAGGGTCGTCCACCAGCTCGCCGGCGCCGGGGACGAGACGGTGATGGTGCCAATCGACGACCGCGTCGAGCGCCTCGACCACCACGAGGGTGCGCACCCTGACGTCGGCGAGGGCGGCTCGAGCCGTGTACCCGAGGCCCAACCCTCCGACGACGACGTCGAGCTCTGCGCCCTCGACCTCGGCGAGGGCGAGGTCGGCAAGCGCGATCTCGGCCAACGTGAAGATGTTGGACATGAGGTGCTCGTCGCCGAGCTTCACCTCGTACACATCGACGTCGAGGACCGGGTCGAGCCGGCGCCGGAGGCTGATCTCGCCCATCGCCGTGACCTGCCGGTCGAGCTCTTCGAACGTCCGGCTCACGAGTGGATCCTCACGGGCCGAGGGTACCGGCGTCGATCCCATGACCGTGAAAATACCCCCCGGGGGTAGACAGCATTATACCCCGTGGGGGTATAGTGCTCGCAGTCGAACCGAGGAGCGAACGATGGATCGCACGCTGAAGGACGAACAGACAGCCATGGCGGATCAGGAGCACGCCGACCACGAGGCCCACGGCCACCACAACGACGTCGGCCATGCCGGGCACGACCACGCCACCCATGGCGACACGGCAGATCACGCCGCCCATGCGGGGCACGGCGCCCACGGCGGCCATGGGGGTGGGCACGGCAAGCACGCCGGGCACCACGTGGAGATGTTCCGACGGCGGTTCTGGTGGAGCCTGCTGCTGTCGGTGCCGATCGTGGCGACCAGCCACATGGTCATGGACTGGTTCGGCTACAGCCTGGACTTCGCCGGGATGGAGTGGGTGGGCCCGGTGCTGGGGTCGGTCGTGTTCTGGTGGGCCGGCTGGCCGTTCCTCGAGGGTGGTCGCCGGGAGGTGGCGGAGCGCCAGCCGGGGATGATGCTGCTGATCGCGATGGCGATCACGGTCGCCTATGTGGCGTCGATGGCGACGTCGCTCGACCGCTTCGACCTGGACTTCTGGTGGGAGCTGTCACTCCTGGTCACGATCATGCTGTTGGGTCACTGGCAGGAGATGAAGGCCCTCGGCCAGGCCCAGGACGCCCTCGCCGCGCTGGCGGCCCTGCTGCCCGACGAGGCGGAGCGGGTCGGTTCGGACGGCGCGGTCGAGACGGTGTCGGTCGACGCGCTGCGGGTGGGCGATGTGGTGCTGGTCCGCAGCGGCGCCCGGGTGCCGGCCGACGGCGAGATCGTCGAGGGGGCGGCGGAGCTGGACGAGTCGATGATCACCGGCGAGTCCAAGCCGGTGGCCAAGGAGGCGGGGGATCGGGTCGTGGCGGGGACGGTGTCGACGGACTCGGCCATCCGGGTCCGGGTCGATGCCCTGGGCGAGGAGACCACCCTGGCCGGGATCCAGCGGCTGGTCGCCCAGGCCCAGGAGTCCCGCTCCCGGGCCCAGGCGCTGGCTGACCGGGCTGCCGCGCTGCTGTTCTACGTGGCGACCGCCGCCGCGGCGGTCACCGCGGCGGTGTGGTTGGCCGTCGGCGACGCCGACGACGCGGTCGTGCGGGTGGTGACCGTCCTGGTCATCTCCTGCCCCCACGCCCTGGGCTTGGCCATCCCGCTGACGACCTCCCTGTCGTCGGCGATGGCCGCCCGCAACGGGATCCTGGTCAAGGACCGGTTGGCGCTCGAGCAGAGCCGGACGGTGGATGCCTTCCTGTTCGACAAGACCGGCACCCTGACCAAGGGCGAGCACACCGTCGTCGGCGTGGCCGGGGCAGGTGTCTCCGAGGACGAGGTGCTGCGCTTGGCCGGCGGGGTCGAGTCCGACAGCGAGCACCCCCTGGCCCGGGCCATCGTGGCTGCCGCCCGGGGGCGGGGCGCGATCGCCGAGGCCAGCGAGTTCCGGTCGATCACGGGCCGGGGCGTCGAGGCCACGGTCGAGGGCCGGCCCTACGCGGTCGGCGGCCCGGCCCTGCTCCGGGAGCGGTCGCTGACCGAACCCGACGAGCTCAGCCGGGTCACCGCCGGCTGGAAGGATCGCGGCGCCGCCGTGCTCTACCTGGTCCACGGCGACGCGATCGTCGGTGCCCTGGCCCTCGAGGACGAGGTCCGTCCCGAAGCCCGCGCCGCAGTGGCCGAGCTGCGGTCCGTGGGCCGGCGGGTCGTGATGATCACCGGCGACGCCCGCCAGGTGGCCGACGCCGTCGGCGCCGACCTGGGCGTCGACGAGGTCTTCGCCGAGGTCCTCCCCGAGGACAAGGACGCCAAGGTGGCCGAGCTCCAGGCCCGGGGCCTGACCGTCGCCATGGTCGGCGACGGCGTCAACGACGCCCCCGCCCTCGCCCGCGCCGATGTCGGGATCGCCATCGGTGCCGGCACCGACGTGGCCATCGAGTCCGCCGGGCTGATCCTGGCCAGCAGCGACCCCCGCGCCGTGGTCAGCATCATCAAGCTGTCCAAGGGCGCCTACCGCAAGAGCCTCCAGAACCTGTGGTGGGCCGCCGGCTACAACGTGGCCGCCATCCCCCTCGCCGCCGGGGCGCTGGCCTGGGCCGGGTTCAACCTCCCACCCGCGGTCGGTGCCGTGCTGATGAGCGCCTCGACCATCGTCGTCGCCCTCAACGCCCAGCTCCTGCGCCGGCTCGACCTCCGTCCCACGCAAGCCCCCGACCCCGTTCCGTCCGCGACGCCCGTCGCCGCCTGACCCAAGGACCCTGCGATCCCATGTTCCGCTTCACCACCGCCACCCTCCTGCTCGCCGCGGCGACCATCGGCCTGGCCGCCTGCGCCGACGACGACGAGCCCGCCGCCGCTGGCGACGTCGACCGCACGATCGAGATCGACATGGTCGACATCGCCTTCGAACCCGCCGAGGTCGAGGTGAGCGCCGGCGAGACCATCCGGTTCGTCTTCACGAACAAGGGCGAGGTCGCCCACGACGCCTTCATCGGCGACGCAGACGCCCAGGACGACCATGCCACCGACATGGCCGACGACCACGGGGGCGGCCACGGCGACGACGGCGATGACGGTGTCACCGTCGACCCGGGCGAGACCGGCGAGCTCACCCACACCTTCACCGCCGACGACGACCGCCTCCTCATCGGCTGCCACCAGCCCGGCCACTACGACGCCGGCATGGTCACCACCATCCAGCTCACCTGACCCGATCGGACCCCCGATGACACGGTTCCCCGCCCACACCCCCGAGACCGCCGTCGGCCGTGCCGGCGAGCTGCTCGGCCAGATCGTCGCCCGCAACGGCTCAGCCGGCCCCATGGTCCGCACCATGGCCGGCTCACCATCGGTGCTCGGCGGCTACCTCGAGCTCAGCCGGGCCATGAAGCGCACCCGCCTCGACCGGGCCCTCAGCGAACGCATCTCCCTCGCCGTCCAGGCCCAGCTCGGCTGCGCCCTCTGCATCGCCGCCCACACCGCGGGCGCCCGAGCCGCCGGCGTCAGCGACGACGAGATCGCCCTCGCCGAGCAGGGCACCTCCAGTGACCCCGCCATCGCGGCGATCGTGGGCTTCGCCCGCCAGGTCCACACCGAGCCAGCCGCCATCACCGACGGCCAGATCGACCACCTCCGGCGCCTCGGGTACCGCGACCGAGACCTGCTCGACGTCGTCGGGTTGGTCGCCCTCAACGTCCTCACCGGCGCCTTCAACCTTGTGGCCGGCCTCGAACCCGACGGCCTCGCCGCCACCGCCTGACCCCCCACCCAACGAGAGGAACCTCCGATGAGCACCACGACCACCTCCACCTACACCGTCACCGGCATGACCTGCGGCCACTGCGTCAGCTCGGTGACCGAGGAGATCGCCAAGCTCGACGGCGTCACCGCCGTCGACGTCGACCTCGCCTCCGGCCAGGTCACCATCGAGTCCACGACCCCGCTCGACGACGATGCCGTCGCCGACGCCGTCGACGAGGCCGGCTACGCGGTGTCCCCGTGAACGCGCCGGCGCTCGGCCACACGTTCACGAAGGACGACTACGCAACACGGCTGCACCGCATCGAGGGCCAGGTGCGCGGCATCGGGCGGATGGTCGACGAGGGCACCTACTGCGTCGACGTGCTGACCCAGGTCAGCGCGGTCATCGGCGGGTTGCAGTCGGTCGCTGTCGGGCTCCTCGACGAGCACCTTCGCCACTGCGTCGCCAACGCGGTCGCCGAGGGCGACGAGGCGACCCTCGAAGCCATGGTCTCGGATGCCACCACAGCGGTGGAGCGGCTGGTCAAGGCCTAGGAGCCACCTCCTTCGAGGGGGCGTCTCCGTCGGTCGTTCGTCGCAGCACCAGGAGCGTCACGGCGGCGGCACCGACGGCGACGAGGCTGACCCAGATGTTCACCCGTACCCCCAGGATCCGGGTCGCGTCGTCGATCCGGAGGGCCTCCACCCACAGCCGGCCCAGCCCGTAGCCGCCCACGTACAGGGCGAAGAGCCGCCCGGGCCGGGCTCCGGGTCGTGATCTCTCGAACCGCACGAGCAGGTAGGCCAGCGCCAGGTTCCAGAGCGCCTCGTAGAGGAAGGTGGGGTGGAAGCTCGGGTGCTGCTCGTAGCCGTCGGGTCGGTGCTCGGGGTCGATGCGCAGCCCCCACGGGAGGTCGGTCGGCCGGCCGAAGAGCTCCTGGTTGAACCAGTTGCCGAGCCGGCCGATGGCCTGGGCGACGGGGATGGCTGGTGCCACGACGTCGAGCAATCGGGCCGCGGGTAGTCCCCGACGCTGGGCCAGCACGACGCCGGTGAGAACCCCGGCCAGCAGGCCGCCCGGGATCCCCAGCCCGCCCTCCCACACCTTGAAGGCGTCGAGCCACCGGCCCTGGAAGCGGTGGTGGTCGGTGGCGACGTGGTACGCCCGGGCGCCGACGAACCCGGCCGCCACCGCCCAGGTCGCCAGCCAGGACACGTCGGCAGGGTCGCCCCCGCGGGCCGCCCAGCGCCGCTGGGCGAACGTCACGGCCACGACGACGCCGACGGCGATGACCAGCCCGTAGATCCGGAGCTCGACCGGTCCGAGGTCGATCGCGTTGCTCCCGGGGCTCGGGATCGAGCCCAGGAGGGAGGGTCCGGTCACGATCCTTCGACGATCAGGGTGCCTTCCATGCCGGCCTCCCGGTGGCCGGGCACCGTGCAGTAGTAGGTGTACCGGCCGGGGTCGTCGGCCCGCAGGCCACCTGCGACCGTCTCGTCGCCCTCGGCGGCGACGTGGGCATCGAGGCCGTCCACGGTGAAGTCGTGGAGGATGTCCTCGGAGCTGAGGACGATGGCCACGTCCTCACCTGCGGTGACGGTGAGCTCGTCAGGGTCGAACTCGAAGGACCGGGCCGTGACCTCGATCCGACGGGCACCCTCGGCAACGGGGGTGGTCAGGTCGTGGCCCATGCTGTCGTCATGCACGTCGTCCATGGCGGAGTCGGACATCGGCATGTCGGCGTGGTCGTCGGTGTCCCCGCATGCGGCGAGGACGAAGGTGGTGGCGGCGAGTGACGCGAGGAAGAGCAGGGTGGGTCGGCGCATCGGGGCGCGCTCCTTTCAACGGAACCAACAGGACGGGGCACCCGGCGCCTCACGGGCGCCAGGGGTTCAGGTGAGGGAGCGGCGCTTCAACAGCGCATCACGGCGAGCCGAACCCAGGCCGGCTCGGGCGGGCGAAGGATCCGATGCGCCACCTGGACGCCGGCGCTGGTGGCGGCCGCCAACGTGGCCACCACCTGGCCGAGCGCTCGCCGTAGGCAGATCAGCCCGGCGAAGGCGGTGAGGATCGCGACGCACGCCACCATGACGTGCCCTGACGCGCAGGTCGGGCAGTGCTCGTCGTCGTGGCCGGCGGACCGCTCCGCCTCATCCCAGTCGCCCGCCGCCGAGACACCAACCGGCTGCGCCGCAGGGCCCGGCTCGATGTGGACCCGGGCGTCGAGGCCGTGCATCAGGAGGAGCGCGCCTGCGAGCAGGGGCAGTGCCAGCAGGCCGGTCCAGCGCAAGGAGCGGATCGGGCGCATCAGACCTGACCGTACCGCCCGCCGGACCGGGGCACGGTCACCCGGGGTCGTCAGCTGCGGAAGTCGCCGACCACCTCGACCGTGAGGACCTCATCGCTGGTCGTGCCGTCGTCGACGGGGATGTGGAGGCCCAGATCGTGAGGTCCGTCCATCCCCGGGTGCATGGCCAGCTCGAAGGTCAACGTGGTCGAAGCCCCTGGGGCGAGGGTGCGGGTGCCGAGCGTGGTCGGCCCCGGGCAGCACCCCTCCCGCAGCTCTGGGTGGGGCTCCCCGAGGATCACCGGCCGGTCGCCCGTGTTGCGCAGGGTCCAGGTGGGGCGAACGGCGACGTTCAGGGGCACCTGCCCCAGGTCCCAGCGCGCCGCCTCGACGACCACCCCGGCCGCCTCGGATCTGCCGTCGCCGGTGCCGGGGGTCTCGACGACGGGCAGGCCCATGGCGTTGAGCTCTCCGATGCGGGCCAGGTCCTCGTCTGGGCCGGCGGCGGCGAGCCCGAAGATGGCGGCCCCGGCGGCGAGGCCGAGGCCGAGCGCAGCGGCCGTGAGCATCCGTCGGCGTGGGGTCCGTGCCCTCGACTTGGTGAGCGGCCTGGCCCGGCGGGGCGTGAAGTGGGACATGGTGGGTCCTTCCGGGATCAGCCCCGCGGGACGGTCTGGTCCGGCGAGGTGATCGGGGTGGTGCCGAACTGCTCGATGATCCGTTGCGCCACCTCGCCGGCTGGGGTGCCCGCCGCGAGGAGGTCGGCGGCGACCGCCGCTTCGCCGAGGCACACCCCGCAACCGGCGGCGTGGCTGTCGTACCCGGCGCCGTCCGCCCGGACGAAGCAGTCGTAGAGGCTCTCGTGGGCGAGGAACTCCTCGCATCCGCAGAAGCAGGGGACCGGGGCGAGCTCCGCTTGGTGCCTCTCGGCGAAGCGGTAGAGCACGGCCACGTCCTCCGACAAGGTGGCCAGGTCCACGGGTGGCGCACCGCCCATGACGTGGTCGCCGTCGGGGTCTTGAGATCCGCCCGAGACGGCGACGGCGGCGGCACCTGTGCCGATGACGAGCACGGCCGCCACCACGACGGGCAGCAGCCACCACCTCCGGAGCTCCTGGCCGCCGGCGGGTGACCCGCTCGGCGGTCCGGAGGTGGTGGCGCCGCGGCCGCTCACCGGGGCAGCCCGGTGGTCTCGAGGTCCGTCGGATCGCTGGCCGCCTCGTGCCGGTGGTCCGCTCCGTGGCGCTGCGAGCCCATGAGGAACCACATCGCCACCGCCATGGTGAGCGGGCAGATGAGGACGGCGAGCAGGAGCCCGACGCCCCCGATCGACCCGCCTGTGACGGTGAAGACGACGAGCGCGAGGCCGAGGGCGATGGCGCAGCCGGTCAGGTGTCCCTTGTGCATCGAAGCTCCTTCAGGTCGGGGCCGGTCACGAGCCGGCCGGGTGGTGGGCCGAGTGGTCGAAGCCGGAACCGGCCCCCATGACCCCGAACATCTGGTCGTGCATGGCGTCGGCCTCGTCACGGAGCTCCGGGGGCAGCTGCTCGACCATCTGGTCGTGCATCTCCTGCATGACCGCCGGGTCGATGGCCTCGTGCATCGCCTGCATCGACTCCCAGTCCACGCCGGCCATCCCCGTCGCCATGGCTCCGCCCATCTGGGCGTGCATCTCGTCGCGGGCCTGGCTGACGTCGCTCCTGGTGGTGCCGTCGGCGCCGGCGCCGGCGGCGAACGCCCCGATGGCGAGGGCGCTGGCGGCCATGGTGGTGAAGATCTTGGTCCTGGCGGTCATCGGAGGGCCTCCTCGTCGGCCTGTCTGCGACCACTGTCGGCCTCGTGTGTGCAGACGGTGTGCAGATCCCGTGGCGGCCGTGTCGAACGTGGTCCCGGCGCCTTGCCTGCCCGACGGGCACCATGGATCCTGGCTGTGCCCGACCGGCAACCCGCCGGTGGCAGCCGGGATGCCTGATGCCCCACACCATCCTGATCGTCGAAGACGAGCTGAAGATCCGCGAGCTGCTCCGCGGCTACTTCGAGCGGGAGGGCTTCGCCGTCGTCACCACCGGCAGCGGCGCCGACGCGATCACCCTCGCCGCGTCGACCGCTCCTGACCTGATCGTCCTCGACCTCCGGCTGCCTGACGTCTCGGGGGAGTCCGTGGCCGCGGAGGTCCGCACGACGTCCCGCATCCCCATCCTGATGCTCACCGCCAAGGCGGCCGAGGAGGACCGCATCCGTGGCCTCGAGCTCGGCGCCGACGACTACGTCACCAAGCCCTTCTCCCCCCGCGAGGTGGTCCTCCGGGCCCTGGCCATCCTCCGCCGTTCCGTTGTCCAGGCAGGCGACGGCCCCGCGTCCTTCGGCGACGGTCGCCTGACCATCGACGACGCCCGTCACGAGGTCAGCGTCGACGGGACGGCGGTCGAGCTCACTGCAACCGAGTTCGGGCTGCTCGCTGCGCTCGCGTCCGCGCCGGGGCGCGTGTACGGCCGCGGCGAGCTCCTCAACCGGGTTCGGGGCTACGAGATCGCCTCCGAGCGCACCGTCGACAGCCACATCCGCAACCTGCGCCGCAAGATCGAGCTCGACCCAGCCCACCCCACGATCGTCGAGACCGTCCTCGGCGTCGGCTACCGCCTGGGCCTTCGCCGTGACCGCTGATCGGTCGATCCGCCGGCGCTTCCTGTCGCCCCTGGGCGTCCGGCTCGCCGCCGCCTTCGTCGCGGTCGCCGTCGCCGCCGTCACCGTCCTCGGGGTCCTCAGCGTCCTCGCCGCTCGAGGCGAGGTGTCCGGCCTGGTCAGCGAGATCCACGCCGGCGACGCCCGCTCCGCCGCCGCGGCCGCCGCCCGGGCCTACCAGGACGCCGGAGGGTGGGACGGCGCGGACCTGGCCGCCGCCGTGGCCGTCGCCGCCCGCGGCCAGGCCACCCTCGCGCTGGCCGACGCGGACGGCACGCTCATCGCCGCCCCCGCCGACGAGGCGGCCGAGATGATGGCCAGCATGCACGGCGTCGACATCGTCGACGTCCCCCGCGACGACCCCCTCACCGCCGCGGTCATCGTCGACGGCCAACAGGTCGGCACCGTCGCCCTGCGGTTCCCGACCAGCCACCTCCCCGTCCCCGAACGCCAAGCCCGAGACGCCATCGCCGGCACCGTCGTCGCCGGTGGCGCCCTCGCCGTGGCCGTGGCCGTCGTGGTGGCCGTCTTCGTCGCCCGCCGGGTGGCCAACCCGGTCGCCGCGCTGACCGCCGCCGCGACCGCCATGGGCTCGGGCCGCCGTGACGTGCGGGTCGACCGGGCCGACGCCCCCGGCGAGCTGGGGCTCCTCAGCGCAGCCTTCGACCGCATGGCTGCAGCCGTCGAGCACGAGGACCGCCTCCGCCGCCAGCTCGTCGCCGACGTCGCCCACGAGGTCCGCACCCCCCTCACCGTCCTGCGCGGCACCACCGAGGGACTCGTCGACGGCGTCCTCCCCCCGGACCAGCGGACCCTCGAGTCCCTGCACGAGGAGGTCCTGCGCCTCACCCGCCTCGTCGCCGATCTCGAGACCCTCGCCGCCGCTGACGCCGCCAACCTCCAGCTGCACCGGGGCCCGGTCGACCTCGCCGGCGTCGCGTCGACCGTTCTGGAGACGGTGGCCCCCCTCGCCAGCGAGCGGCGCATCTCCCTCACCCAGACCGGACGACCGGCCCTCGCGCTCGCCGACGACCGTCGGATCCACCAGGTGGTCACCAACCTCTTGGTCAACGCCATCCGCTACACGCCCGCGGACGGTTCCATCACCGTGGAGACCGGCGCCCTGCCGGACGGGCAGGTGTTCCTCCGGGTCCTGGACAGCGGCCCCGGCCTCAGCGACGACGACCTCGAGCACGTGTTCGACCGCTTCTACCGGGGCTCGGCCGCCACCGGCACGGAGGGATCCGGCGTCGGGCTCGCCATCGCCGCGGACCTCACCAGGGCCCACGGCGGCCGGCTCACGGCGGAGAACGGCCGCGGCGGCGGAGCGTGCTTCACGCTCGAGCTGCCCCCCGGACCTCACGGGGCCGGTCAGGATTGACCGGTGCGGGAAGACTCAAGCACCGGCGACGACGGTGTCCACAGCGAAGTCGGCGCGCCAGCCAGTTCCATGGGAGACCACTCGTCCACCTGGGCCGACTCGCTGCGACTGACCGCCAGTCGGGCGCACCACCTCGATCCAGCCTTCATCAGCGTGCACTCTCCAGACCTCAGGCACGTGGAGCGACCGCCAGGCAAGCAAGTGGAGCCTGGGTTGCCGAACCGAGCTCCACAGCTCTACTACGAGCTCGGGCGCCGCCGCTGGAGTGGGTTCGGATGCGAACACGGCGACGAGCACATCGACCTCGATCCCATCGAGCGCCACCGCTCCCGGAGGGATGGGGATCCTCGGCCGCCGCTGGATGCGAGCAGAGTCGTCTGTCTCGATGGCGGCTGCGAAACGCTCCACCAGGGAGGTCTCCGCAGCTCGGCCCGAACCCATGTCGGGCGATGGTACTCACGGCGCTGCATGGCCAGCGCAACATGGACTGGCCACCGCTCAGGCATTTAGCGTCCTGTGAATGAAGGTTCATCGAGCCGAAGACGGTCCGCTCGAGCTCGGGCCGACGGTGGCGAGCCTGGGCGTGTTCGATGGCGTGCACCGGGGTCATGTCCACCTGCTGCGCGAAGCCATAGCCCTGGCGCACGACGAAGGGTTGCCGATGGTCGCGGTGCTGCCCGATCGCCATCCTCGAACCGTCGTGGATCCCGACAACCTGCCGAGGATCCTCACCGACCTGCCGCATCGGTTCGAGCTCCTCGAGCGGGTTGGCGTGGATCACGTGTACGTGCTCCGGTTCGACGAGGAGCGATCGCTGCAGCCGGCGGAGGACTTCATGGAGGAGGTGCTGGTGGGCCAGGTGGGCGCTACCGCCTTGGTTGCCGGTGAGGACTTCCACTTCGGCCACCGCCGCAAGGGAGATGCCGCGCTGGTGGCTTCTCTCGCCGCCTCCATGGGGCTGAAGACGGCGACCGTGCCCCTGCTGCGCGATGAGCATGCAGGCGAGGTCATCTCCTCGACGCTCGTGCGGGAGGTGGTGGCCGCGGGCCGAGTCGACCGCGCGAGTGAGCTCCTGGACCGACCCCACGAGCTGCGGGGCATCGTCGAGCACGGTGATGCACGAGGGCGCACAATCGGCTTCCCGACAGCCAACGTGGCGGTGCCCGGTGCCATCGCGCTCCCCACTGACGGCGTCTACGCGGGCTGGTACGTCGATCCCGACGGCGTGGCTCACGCCTCCGCTATCAACATCGGTCGGCGCCCGACGTTCTACGACGAGAACGGCCTGCTGCTCGTGGAGGCCCACCTCATCGACTTCGACGGCGACCTCTACGGCCAGCACGCAGGGGTGCGGGTGGTCCACCACCTCCGGGAGGAGATTCGGTTCTCCGGGGTCGAGGCCCTAGTCGAGCAGCTCGGCCGCGACGTCGCCCGGGCGCGGGAGGTGCTCGCGTGAGCCTGCGCTTCCTGACCGGCGGCGAATCCCACGGCCCCGCCATCGCCATGATCCTCGAGGGGGTCCCGGCTGGGCTCGAGGTCCTCGTCGACGACCTGTCCGACGAGCTCGCCCGTCGCCGGCTGGGTTACGGCCGGGGGCCGCGGCAGCGCTTCGAGCGCGACGAGCTCGCCATCCTCGGTGGGGTCCGCCACGGTCGGACGCTGGGGTCGCCGATCGTGGTGGAGATCCCGAACCTCGAGTGGCCGAAGTGGGAGCGGGAGATGTCGGTGGCGCCGGGACGGACCGAGCGTCCGCTCACGGCGCCCCGCCCCGGTCACGCCGACCTCGCCGGGATGCAGAAGTACGGGTTCGACGACGCCCGCAACGTGCTCGAGCGGGCGTCCGCCCGCGAGACGGCGGCTCGCGTGGCCGCCGGCGCGGTCGCCAAGGCGCTCCTGGCGCACCTGGGGATCCGCGTCGTCTCCCACGTCATCCAGATGGGCGACGTGCGGGCGGCCGGCGGCGCGCGCCCCGGGCCGGAGGACCTGCCGAAGGTCGACGAGTCGCCGCTGCGCTGCTTCGACGGCGACGCGGAGGGGCCGATGGTCGCGGCTGTGAAGGCGGCGGCCAAGGACGGTGACTCTCTCGGTGGGGTGGTGGAGGTGCTGGCCTACGGCGTCCCTCCCGGCTTGGGCAGCCACGTGCACTGGGACCGACGCCTCGACGCACTCCTGGCGGCCGCCCTCATGAGCATCCAGGCCGTCAAGGGCGTGGAGATCGGTGAGGGGTTCGAGGTCGCGGCCCGGCGCGGCTCGGCTGGTCACGACCCGATCGGCTGGGACCCAGAGCAGGGATACGTCCGGGAGTCGGCCCTGGCGGGAGGGATCGAGGGCGGCATGTCCACCGGAGAGCCCGTCGTGGCCCGGGCGGCCATGAAGCCCCTCGCCACGTTGAATCGTCCGGTGATGAAGACCGTGGACGTCACCACCAAGGCGGAGACGGTGAGCTTCAAGGAGCGCACCGACGTCACCTCCGTGCCTGCCATGGGTGTCGTGGCGGAGACGATGGTGGCGCTGGTCCTCGCTGACGAAGCCCTCCGGAAGTTCGGGGGCGACACGGTCGAGGAGCTGGTCCGCAACTGGAAGGGCTACGCGGCGACGTTGGCGGGCTGAGGGCCGGAGGTCAGCCGCGGGCGAGCATCACCACGCCCACGACGATGCCGATCACGACGATCCCCAGCCGGAGTGCAGCCGGCGAGACCCTCTTGGCGACCTTCGATCCCGTGTAGCCCCCGGCGAACGCCGCAGGGGCCACGATGGCGAGGGCCGCCCAGGAGACCGGAGCGAAGAACACGAAGGCGACGACCGCCACGCTGCTGACGAGCAGCGAGATCACGTTCTTCATCCCCATGATCACGTGAAGGTGGTCCGTGAGGTAGAGCCCGAGCACGCCGAGCAGGACAACGCCGAGACCGCCGCCGAAGTAGGCCCCGTAGGCCCCGGCGAGGAACAGGGCGCCGTGCAGCCCGGGTGAGCGGTGGGGGGCGCGGTCCGGCCGGCGGTCGCGCCGCCGGATCAGGTCCGCCAGCCGGGGCTGCACCGCCAGGAGGAGGCTGGCCAGCAGCACGAACCAGGGGACCACCGCGTCGAAGACCTCGCTCGGGAGACCGAGCAGCAGGAGCGAGCCTGCCGCCCCGCCAAGGGTGGCGGTCAGCCCGAGCGCCGTCAGCTGATGTCGCTGGTCGCTCAGCTCCTTCCGGAAGGCGACGCTGCTGCTGGCGTAGCCGGGCCACATCGCGATCGAGTTGGTGACGTTGGCGGTGACGGCGGGGTAGCCGACGGCCAGCAGCGCGGGGAAGGAGATCAGCGATCCGCCGCCGGCCAGGGCGTTGACGGCGCCACCCAGGAAGCCGGCGCAGGCGACCAGGAGAGCTTCGACGACGGTCACGGGCGAGCCCCTCAGGTGGCCGCGTCGGAGATGGCGGGAACGGCTCGCAGCGCCAGGGCCACGATCGTGAGGAGCGGGTTGACTCCCGCGCTGGTGACGAAGAGGCCGGCCCCGGCCACGAACAGGTTCTCGGTGCCGTGCACGAGCCCCCGGTCGTCGGCTACCGAGGTGCCCGGGTCGGTGCCCATGCGGGTCGTGCCGTGGGCGTGACCGGCAAAGATGCCCCCCGGCAGCGGCGACGCGGGGAGCGCGGCGACCTGGATCGCGCCGGAGCTCTGGAGCAGCTTCACGGCAGCGCCGACCAGGTGGGATGTCTGCGTCCGGTCCTCGTGGTGGGGTCTGTAGACGTAGCGCACAGCGGGAAGGCCGTGGCGGTCTCGCACCTCGGGATCGAGCTCGACCCGGTTGTCGGGCTGGGCCAGGTCCTCCCCGAGGGTGTAGATCGCCTGGTGGCGGCGGTAGGCGTGCGCGGCGAAGCGCAGCAGGCCGTCGCCGTAGCGCGGGACGCCCTCGGGGAGCGGCACCGTGATGTCGAGCGCCCTCGCGAAGGCCAGGGGCCCTCCGGTGAAGGCGGCCGGCATGCCGCCGTGGAGCACGCCGCCGCGGCGGAACGGCGCCCCGCGCTCGGCCGGACGACCCTCGTTCAGGTCCGCCACGCCCACCTGCTGGGCGGGGGCCCGGTCCACGTCGAGGACGTCGTCGTAGACGCCCCACGCCATCGATCCCGTGTGGAAGGTCAGGTGCCGACCGACCTGGTCGTTGTCGGGGCCGAGACGGCTGAGCAGCATGAGCCGGGCGACGTAGGGGGCGTTGAGCGCCAGCACCACGACTCGGGCCGGCTGCTCGTGGGCGGTCCCGTTCGGGTCGAGGTAGCGGACCGCCCGGCGCCCGCCCCCGCCGTCTACCACCTCGACCGCGGTGGTCCCGGCCCGGACCTCAAGGCCAGGGCCGTCGAGGTGGCGGAGCGAGCCGCCCTTCGCACCGCTGTGGCACCCGTAGAAGGTGCAGAGCCCGCAGCGGTCGCACGCGGGACCGATGGCCGCCGGGGGGTGGTACGGATGCCAGCCGAGGAGTCGGGCCGCGTCGGCCAGGCGCTGGGTGCCGGCGACCCTGGGCAGCGGTGGCAGCGGGTAGGGGCTTCGGCGGGGCGCGTCGTAGGGGTTCTCGCCGGTCAGGCCCCGCACGTCGAGGAGCACCTCGGCGCGGTCGTACCAGGGCTCGAGGTCGTCGTAGGCGATGGGCCAGTGCTCGAGATCGGACGGGAGCATCCGGTAGGCGAAGCCGCTCCACGCGAATGGGCCACCCACGCCCCGGTTGCGAGCCAACCAGGACCCGACCTGGGGTGGTCCGTCGTCGAGGACCATGACCTCGGGTTCGTCCCAGAGGAGCTGCCGGTCCACGGTGTGAGCGACCTCGTCGGCGTCGAACTCCTCGGCTGGTATGAGTCGAGGACCGGCCTCGAGCCCCACGACGGACCGCCCGGCAGCGGCGACGCCCGACGCGATGGTCCCCCCGGCCGCTCCGAGCCCGACGATGCACACGTCGACGGGGTCGTGGGCGATCACCTGCGTGCCTTCCGGCGGGCGGGCGCGCCGAAGCGGCCCCACCCGACCCCGTCTCGGTTGCCCCCGCGCCTCGGATCGCAGAGATACCCCTCCCAGGCCAAGGCTCGCAGCTCCTCGAAGCGAGGGTCGTCCCCGGCGGCCAGCTCCGCCACAGCCTTCTCGGCGTCGGTGGTGGCTCGCTGCAGCACGGGGCGGAGCGCTTCCACGAGGTGGTTGAGGGGTCCCTCCAGCCGGGCTCGTACGTACCCGAGCGCGCCGGCCTCCATCGCGCCGGGACCGGAGGAGGAGGGCAGGAGCTCCGACAGGATGGCGCTCAGCCCGGACACCTCTGGCTCGGTGAGCGTCGGCCCGGTCATCGAGACAGCAAACCACCTGGTCGGAGGGGTGGTGTTGTGCCCACACACACGGCGGAGGCGCGCCATTGGTGCTGGCCGACATTGTCGGCCCCGGTCTGATCGGCCCACGGTTGTCGCCTACGTTCCCCTAGCGTGGAGGTCCCATGCCGCACACCTTGATCTTCGTCGACATGCCCTCGTCGGACCCGGAGGGCTCGGCCCAGTTCTACCGGGAGGTGCTGGGCTGGGAGGTCCAGGCTCGCGGCGACGAGGACTTCCAGCGGATCGTGCCCGGGGGTGAGTTCCCCGGCCCTGACGGCGCACCGTCGGGTGTGGGCAACCTCCACCTCGGCATCTACGACGTCGCCAGGCCGGTCCCCGCGCCAGGGCTCGTCCCCACCCACCCCGGTGACCGCCCGTCCGGTCCCCAGACCCGCGTGTACGTCCTGGTCTCCGACGAGACCCAGGAGGACGTCCTGGCTCGGGCAGAGGCTCGCGGCGCTCGGATCGACTGGCAGCCGCACTGGTGGGGTGAGTTCGGTGGCTGGAACTCGTCGTTCACCGATCCCTGGGGCGTGCAGGTCATCCTCTGGACGACCGGTGGGGTGCGCCCCGCACCCGAAGGGGCCTGACGCCATCGCGATGGGCGGCCCCGGCATCGGTGAGACGGGGGAGCTGCTACAGGCGCTGATCCGCAACGCCTGCGTGAACGACGGCAGCCCCGAGTCGGGTCAGGAAACCCGCAACGCCGCCACCCTCGCTGACTTCCTCGACGGGAGCGGGGTCGACCTCGAGCGCCACGAATCGGCGCCGGGGCGGGCCTCGCTCGTCGCCCGCATCGAGGGATCCGATCCCGAGGCTCCGAGCCTGTGCCTCATGGGCCACACCGACGTCGTCCCCGTCGACGAGACGGGGTGGGCCCACGACCCCTTCGGTGGTGAGCTCATCGACGGTGAGATCTGGGGGCGCGGTGCCATCGACATGCTGAACCTCACCGCCTCCATGGCGGTCGCCCTGCGTTCCGTGGCCCAGGAGGGCTTCCGGCCCCGAGGGACGGTGGTCTTCTTCGCGGTCGCCGACGAGGAGGCCGGGAGCCGGTGGGGCGCCCAGTGGATGGCGGACCACCACTGGGACCTCGTCGGGGCCGACTACGTGCTCACCGAGGGCGGGGGGATCCACGGCGGCCCGGCCGACGCCCGCACGGTCACCGTCAACGTGGCCGAGAAGGGCGTGGCGTGGAGACGTCTCACCGTGCGAGGCGAGCCGGGCCACGGTTCGATGCCGCATCGGGTCGACAACGCCCTCGTGAAGGCGGCCGAGGTGGTGCGACGGCTGGCCGAGTACGCACCGAGCCCCGTGGCCCACGACCTCTGGGTCCACCACGTCGCCGCCCTCGACGTCGACGACGAGCTCCGCCGCCGCCTCCTCGACCCGACGCGCCTCGATCCGGCACTGGCCGAGCTGGCGGACGCGGGTCTGGCCCGACACCTCCACGCGTGCTCTCACACGACGGTCTCGCCGAACGTGGTGGTACCAGGCGACCAGAAGACCAACGTCATCCCCGGCGCGATCGCCCTCGAGGTGGACATCAGGACCCTCCCCGGCGAGACCGCGGCCGACGTCGACGCCCACCTCGCCGCTGCGCTGGGGCCTGTGGCACCCGCGGTCGAGGTGAGCCCGCTGCTCGACGGCGAGGCCAGCGTCAGCCCTGCCGACACCCCGCTCTGGCGGTCGCTCGAGCGGGCGGTGGCAGGTCGGTTCCCTGCCTCGCGCCCCGTGCCCCAGATCCACATGGGCTTCACCGACGCTCGGGTGTACCGGGCGAAGGGTGCGGTGGCCTACGGGGCGGGGCTGTTCCACCCGAGCCTTGCCCCCGGCGAGTTCGCCCGGCGCTTCCACGGCCACGACGAGCGGGTCGACCTGGCCAGCCTGAACCTGACCGACTCGTTCTTCCGCGCCGTGGTCGAGGACTTCGCCGGCTGACCGGCGCGGACCGACGGGGGGCCGGTACCGGTACGCTCCCCGGCCTGGTGCAGACCTCCACCGACCTCCACGACGAGCTGCTCGACCTCGCCCTGTCGGGGCGCGGCTGGGCGGCGCTCCTCGCCCGTCTCGCCGGCGCCAGCGGGGGTGAGGTGCGGCTCATCGGGGTGCACGGCAGCTGTCTGGCCTCCGTCCCCGACCGGGATCGCCCTGGCGTCGATCCAGCGGTGGTCGCGGGCCTCGTCGACACGGACGGCCCTCAGCCGGTCACCTGCCACGACGGCTGGTCCGGCACAGCCATCGCCCTTCGGGCCGGCCAGCGGCGCGTCGGGATCCTGGCGCTCGAGGGCGATCGCACCGAGGTCGGCGAGGCGCTGCTGGAGGCAGCTCGTCTCCCGGTCTGCATCGAGGCTGTGCGGCGAGACGCCGAGGCCGAAGCCCGAGCGGAGTCGGCCAGCCGCCTGATCGACGAGGTCCGCTTCGGCCTGATGCGGGATGCCACCGAGTTCACCCGGCTGGCCGAGCGGTTCGGTCTGGCCCTCGAGCGCCGGCACGCGGCGGTGGTGTTCTCCTACGACGGCGTCAACCAGCGGACCTGGCACACGGCGCTCACCTGGGTCGAGATGCCCGTGCGCCACGAGGGCCGGTACGGCTGGACGATCCTGCCCGACGACCCGCGGGAGGTCACGAGGATCCGCACGCGGCTGCAGGGGATGGTCGGCACCGATGCTCCGGTGCTGGCCGCGAGCGGCTCGGTCGTCGACGACCTGGCCGAGACGGCCCGCTCCTTCTTCGAGGCGGAGGCCACCCTCGCCGTGCTGCGCCGACGGGCGCCGCTCAGGGAGCTCCGCTTCACCGATCTCGGTGTGGTCGGCCTCCTGCTGTCGGTCCCGAGAGACCGGTTGCGGGACTTCGTGCAGGCGCAGCTGGCCCCGATCCTCGACCGTGAGGATCTCCTTGACACGCTCACCGCGTGGCTGGACACCAACGGCAGCCGGGTGGCGGTGGCCAACCGCCTCGACATCCACCGCAACTCGGTCGGCTACCGGATGGGCAAGATCCGCGAGCTGCTCGGCTCTGACCCCGTCGATGCCAGCACCACGCTGCAGGTGCAGGCGGCGCTGGCCGCCCGGGAGGTCATCGCCGTGCTCGACGAGCTGCACGAGCAGGAGCGAGGAGAGCCGGTCAACCCCCGGACCGACTGAAGCCAGCCTCCGTGCCTGGGCGCTCGCTCGAGCCCCCGCCCCGCCGCCGCGGATCCAGGCCCGAGCTCAGCCGCGGATCTGGACGTTGAGGGCCTTGAGGGCGGTGTAGGCCTCCACGCCGGTGCGCGAGGCTCCGCTCATGCGGCGGGGCTCGCCGCGGCCGCCATTCATCTCGGGGGCGAAGTGGCAGTTCACGTTCACCTCGCCGCAGTCGAGGCGATCGGCCACCTGGAAGGCCCGCTCGACGTCCCGGGTGAAGACGGTGGCGTTCAGGCCGTAGCGGGTGCCGTTGGCGAGGCGAACCGCCTCGTCCTCGTCGGCGAAGGGCGTGGCCGCGAGCACCGGCCCGAACACCTCGGTCTGCTCGAGCTCGGAGCCGGGCGCCACGTCGGCGACGACGGTGGGGGCCATGAACGTCGCCCTCGCCCCCGCGGGCACCTCGCCGCCGCCGACGATCCGCGCGCCGTCCTGCTGCACGGCCCGGTCGAGGAAGCCCCGCACCCGGTCGGCGTGCGCCTCGGTGATGAGCGGGCCGATGAACGTGTCGGGTGCGAGCGCGTCGCCGATGGGCAGGAAGGACGCCTGCTGGGCGACCGCCGCCACGAGCTCCTCGTAGACGTCCCGGTGCACGAGCAGCCGGCTGCCGGCCACGCACACCTCGCCCATGTTCACGAAGGCCGCCATCATCGCCCAGCCCGCTGCTTGCTCGAGGTCGGCGTCGGGGAACACCACCACCGGCGACTTGCCGCCCAGCTCGAGGTGGACCGGTGTGATGTTGGCCGCCGCGGCGGCCGTCACCTTGGCCCCCGTCTCGACGCCTCCCGTGAGGCTGACGAGATCCACGCGAGGGTCGCGCACCAGCTGGTCGCCCACGGTCTCGCCCGGTCCGAGCACGACGTTCAGCGTGCCCGCAGGGAGGCCGCAGTCGGCCAGGATCCGGGCCAGCTCGACGATCGTCACACCAGCCTCCTCGGCCGGCTTGGCGATGATCGA
>Ga0208490_100359_pt1 | contig 31562 bp, 31 predicted proteins | sample SubbioAug_CSWold_FD_184818 | JGI IMG/M metagenome (GOLD analysis project Ga0208490, IMG submission 184818) | Serpentinite rock and fluid subsurface biosphere microbial communities from McLaughlin Reserve, California, USA - CR11Aug_CSWold (SPAdes) | ecosystem: Environmental > Terrestrial > Deep...
GCCAGGCCCATCCGCTCGCCGAGCTCGCGGTTGGTCAACCCGTCCCCGATGAGGTCCAGGATGCGCCGCTCCTGGGGGGTGAGGAAGCGGGCCACATCACCCTCGGGCGTTCCCCGAAGCCGGTCGGCCACCGCCCGGAACGCCTCGGGCGGCAGCGACCCGCCGCCGGCCACCCGCCGAACCGCGTCGAGCAGGCTCGGCCCCCGGAGGCCGAGTGCCAGCGGTCACTGCTTGCCCCTCCATGGTGCGACGAGCGCGATCCGTTGATGCGCAGCGAGGGCGCGGTTGGGGACGATCTCGACCCGGCCATCGGAGGCGAGGACGATCTCGATGATGTCGTCGACGATGTCGTCGACCACGCCGGCGACCGTCGCGTCGGCCGCAGGTTCGAGCGTGCCGTCCCCCCGGATTCGGGCGGGATGCTCGAAGTCCTGCTCGACGAGGAGCAGTGCGCCTCGGGCGCGGCGGGCTTGACGCCACACCTGGTCGACGCCGCTGACGGCGGTGCCTGCACCGACGGCATGGTCGAGGCTGGCGAGCGAGCTCACACGGCGCTCACCGAGCATGTCGGCCACCGCCGGCTCGACAACTCGGCTCAGGACGTCGAGGTCGTGGTCCGCAGCGCGCCGCACGACACCCTCGATCCGATGGACGTGACGGGTGCAGGCGAGGAACCGCGACAGGGTCGGCTCGTTCCCCACGACGAGGAGCGGGTCGGAGTTGCGTGCGAGGCTCTCGCCGAGAGCCATGTCGACCGCTCGGAGGCGCCGCACTCGGCGGACGTCGACAACGTCGCTGCGGTCCCGGGCGCGCCGGTCGCGGGCGCCGGAGGCATGCTCGACGGTGTCGCCCACGTCGAGGGGGCGCTGATGGAGGCGCGAGCCTCGCCCGTAGAGGAGACGCGGCTGCTCCAGGCTGAGGGCCAGCACCCAGTAGCCCGGGCTGCGGAGGTTGTGGTGGACCAGGTCGCGAGTCGCGAACGTGTCGTCGATGACGGCGCGTTCGCGCACCGGAACGATCATCGGCACGCACTCGGCGCCATCGGCGGAGACGAAGACGGCGAGGCTCCGAGCCCCGCCCGGTGCCGCCGCGGTGGCGACTGCCGCGTCGAGGTGCTGGAGCAGGCGCTCGACGTCGTGGTCCGGCTCGGCGCGCAGCCTGGCGATGACCGCCCGCTGCAGGCCTCGCAGCCGCGCCCGCCAGTTGCCCTCGAGCGGAACGAGCAGCGATACGGACGGGTAGTCGCGGCGGCGGCTCGCGGTGGTGGGATCGACAGCGAGCTCGGGCGGTCTCATGATGTTGGTGGGGTGATGCGAGGCCGCGGCAGTGGCCGAGGAGGTGCTCGCTGAGGAGTGCGACCGCGCGAGCCGTTCGGTCGGGGACGCCGGGGAGCCGGTCATCGGGCGCCGGCCAGCATGCGGCCCTCGTCCGCCTTGCAGCTGACGCACAGGCGCGTCTCGGGCATGGCCCGCAGGCGAGCGAGCGGGATCTGCTCGTGGCAGCGGTGGCAGGTGCCGTAGGTGCCCGCGGCAAGGCGGGAGAGCGCCTCATCGGCCTCGCTCGCAGTGTGTGAGGCGTGCTCAGCGAGCTGCAGCGCCCGGACGTGGTCGACCCCGTTGGTGCTGCCGTCGGGACTGTCGGTGTCGAGCAGGTCGCTGAGGTCGAGGCCGTCCAGCGCACTGGCGGCATCGCGGTGCATGGATGCGGCGAGCCGCCTCGAGGACCGGCGGCGGGACTCGAGCCGTGCGGCCATCTCGGCCAGCGTCGATGGAGCGAAGAGGGTAGGCATCGGTCTCCGGATGCGTGTCGGTGGGCTTGGCGCGAAGGGCGGTCCCACCACGCCCGGAGCCGGACATCGACTCCGAGGATGATGGCTTGCCTTCGCCCGTATCTTACGAATTAAAACTCATGCATTGCAAGTGGTTCTTTCGAGCGGTGGGCCGCCCGAAGGCGCCGCTGCATCTGGCGCTCTGATCCCACCGGGACCCGGCGTCCCGCCGTCGTTCGCAGCGAATCAGACCGGTAGGGGGCTGCCGCTCACGATTTGCAGCTCGGCTGGTCGCGGCCGCCGAAACCTGTGGTCTGGTACCCGGCGGTCAAGGAGGTCAGCCTCGAAGGACTCCGCTTTCACGACTTGAGACACACCGGGGCCACCCTCGCCGCCGCCACCGGCGCTCCCCTGCGAGCGATCATGGCCCGACTCGGCCACGCCACCCCTGCCGCGGCTCTCCGCTACCAGCACGTCATCGCCGGCCAGGACGCCGACATCGCCGCCAACCTCGACCACATCGCCCGGCGAGCCCTCGGAGGTGAGCCTGAACCTGGATACACCGACCGATGACCTGACGGCGGCGTCAAAGCGCTGAGCGAGCTGTCGTGGTGACGCGGGTGCTCGCGGGCGTGTTCGTGAGCGCGTGAGGTCGGACTCGGGCAGGCGTCGTGTTGTCGGTGCTGGTGTTCGTCTGCGGCGCACCCGACCGCGGGCGGCTCGTCAGAGCGGTGCGGTGGGCAGTGCGCGGAGCGAGTCGAGCGCGGTGGTGAACGTGGTGGCCCATGGCCATCGGGCGGGCATGCGCAGTGTGGGCCGGCCGGCGGGGCGGACGAGGCGGGCGGGGATGGCGAGGAGGCGGGCGAGGATGGTTCGGGCGACGACGAGCCGGTTGCGGTCGCCGATGCCGCCGAGCAGGTGCAGCCAGCGGAACAGGTTGTGGGCCAGCACGGCGGCGGCGAGCCAGGCGCCGTTGGCGCAGAAGTGCCCGGAGGGCATGTGGACCGCGCCGGCGCCGGCCTTGAGGTCCTTGATGGCGAGCTCGACGGTGGCGTGGGCGCGGTGGAACGCGTCGACCTCGACCACGTCGCCGGTCTGGTCGGTGAGGAACGCGTGGTGACGCCAGGTGTCGAACAGCTGGGCTTGGCGGCCCAGGATGCGGGTGCGGCGCACGACCAGTCGGCGGCCCTTGTAGTCGACGTCGGCGACCTGCGCTCTGCCGCTGTCGGGGTAGACGATGTCGACCCAGGCGTCCTCGTCGATGGTCGCGATCACCGTGCGGATCGCCTTGTGTCCGCTGTGAACGGCGATCGTGTAGCCCACGCCGAGCCGCTCCAGGGTGAGGATGGTCTTGTTCGCCCAGAACCCGGCATCGGCGCGCACGATGATCTTCCCCGTCGCCCCGGCCCGGCGGACACGCGCGATGAGCTCCTCGACGAAGCGCTTCGCGCCCCGGCCCGTGTTCGCCGCGCCTTTGCGTTGCCGGGCGTGGACGACCTCGCCGGTGTCAGCCCGAGTGGCCAGCAGCGGGTGGTAGCCGCGGACCTTGGTGTAGCCGAAGCTCGCGCCCTGCTTCTGGTAGCCGTGGACCTCGGTGATCGTGGAGTCGATGTCGAACACCACCACCTCGTCGCCCGGGCCGGCGCCCATCGCCCACGCCCGACGCAGCGCCTCACCCAAGACCACGTCGAGCTGGCGGAGATGCCCGAAGGTGAAGGCGCGCAGGAACGTCCCGATCGTCGACGATGCCATCACCCGATGCGGCAACACATCGGTGGTCGCGCCGGCGCGAAGTAGGTCGGCGTGCGCGATGTGGGTGCCGCCGACCATCAGCGTGTGCACCAGCGTCAACAGCTTGCGCCCCGGAAGCGCACCACCGACCCGGCCGGTGAGCTTCACGGTGTCGTTGATCAACCGCTCCAGCCCGAGCCGCAAGACCAGCACGCCGGCCAGCGCCAGGCCCGCGTTGGCGATCAAGTTCTCGTCATCGAAGGTCGCCTCGGCGCGCTCGATCACGTGCGAAGATGAACTCACTGGAAGTGCCTCCCCGAGCAGTGGCTCTGTCGGCGTCGAACACCGTCATCCTCCCTGCTCAGGAGGCACTTCCCGCGGATGCCCGCAGGTCAGCCCGTCACCTCATCGGTGCATCCAGGCTGAAGATGCGCAGGTTCCCCCTCGCGCAAGCCCGGGTACCCTGGGAACTGATGTCGACCCATGGCGACCAGAGCGCCCAGGAGCTGGAGCATCTCGAGCTGCCGGTGGAGGAGTTGCTCAGACGAGCGCGCCCTCTACCCCCACACGAGGACATGCTCATCGACGGCGTCGACGAAGAGGAAGGCCGAGCCTTCCTCGCTGCCATCGCAGAGTGAGCAGCACGCCGACTTCGACCGGTCCCGTCGTGGTCGACACCGGTGTATTCGGCGCCGATCTCGTGCCGGGGTCCGAGCTGACCGACCTCTACGAGCCGATCCTGCGCGGCCGGCCGGTGCTCATCTCCTTCCAGACCGTCGCCGAGCTGCGCTACGGCGCTCGACGACGACGATGGGGTGCCCTCCGGCTTCGCCAGCTCGAGGCTCGGATCAGCCAGGCGGAGATCGTCTATCCGGGCCCAGATCTGGTCGACGCGCACGTCCGCCTCCGCGTCGCATGCGCCCAGGCGGGCCACGCCCTTGCAGATCGCGCCCATGACGCCGACCGATGGATCGCCTCCACCGCCATGCGACTCGGTATTCCCCTCGTCACGCATGACGGCGTCTTCCGAAACGCACCTGGGCTTGGTCTTCTCACGCGCCTACCCGGCGGCGCCTCCGGTTCATGACGGGCCGATCTCGCCGCCGTTCTTGCTCGGGTCTTCTCGAGGTCAATCCTCCGAGTGTCACGCGTCGACCTGGAAACACTTCTCGTCAGCGTCGACTCTGCGAGCCGCGCCGTGGAACCGCGCCAGACATGAGCCACGAAACGTTCAACATCACCGCCCGTCGACCGTCAGCACCCGCCAGTAACCACTGCGCTGGGGCACGACCCTTGCGACCGCAACGACTCGAGGCCTGCTCGACAGTGTTTCCCCAGGTAGATGGAGTGGGCGCGGAGGGACTCGAACCCCCGACGTCTTCCTTGTAAGGGAAGCGCTCTGGCCAGCTGAGCTACGCGCCCCGGGAGCGAGAGACGGTAGCGGTCGCCCGGGGCATCCACGATCGTGGCCGGGGGCGTCACTACCGTCGCTGGCGACATCGCAACGCCATCCAGGCGCCGATCGATCGATGGAGGTCAGGGGTGACCGGACCAAAGCGCAGCGGTCATCGGGGGGCACGGGGACCCGACGATCTCGTCGGGCGCTACCTCGCCGACATCGGGCAGTACCCGCTCCTCACCGCCGCCGAGGAGATCGAGCTCGCGCAGCAGATCGAGGACGGCAAGGAGGCGGAGCTGCGCCTCGCCGAGGAGATCGACCTGAAGCCGGCGGTGCGCGCCGCGCTCCGGCGCCAGGTCCGCCAAGCCGCGGCCGCCAAGCAGCGCTTCATCCAGTCGAACCTGCGCCTGGTGGTGTCGATCGCCAAGCGGTACCAGTCCACCGGGCTGCCGCTGCTCGACCTCATCCAGGAGGGCAACCTGGGGCTCATCCGGGCGGTCGAGAAGTTCGACCACCGCAAGGGCTTCAAGTTCTCCACCTACGCCACGTGGTGGATCCGCCAGGCCATCGGGCGGGGCATCGCCGACAAGGGCCGCACGATCCGGCTGCCGTCCCACGTGGTCGACACCCTGTCCACCCTCTCGAAGGCGTCGGGCACCCTGCTCAAGGAGCTGGGGCGTGAACCCACCGCCGAGGAGCTGTCCGAGCTCACCGGCATGCCGGTCGACCGGGTGCAGACGGCGATGCAGGCCACGGCCGACGTCATCTCGCTGTCGGCGGGCATCGGCGAGGACGCCACCGAGTTCGGCGACCTGCTCCCCGACGAGACCGCCGAGGTCCCCTTCGACGTCGCGGCAGCCAACCTCGAGAAGGCCGAGCTGCGCACGCTGCTGCGCACGCTCTCCGACCGCGAGCGCGAGGTCCTCGAGCTGCGCTTCGGCCTCGTGGGCGAGCGACCCCTCACCCTCGACGAGGTGGGTCGCCACTTCGCCCTCACTCGAGAGCGCATCCGACAGATCGAGGCCAAGGCGCTCACCAAGCTGCGCCACCCGTGCTCGCCGGCGCAGCGGCAGGGCCCTGCGCTCGCGGTCTGATCTAGAAGCGGGGCCAGACCGGCTCGGGCAGCGGGCGCTGGTTTCCCGACGTCGCCACCCGGGCCAGCGCCACCAGCGCACCGGCGGTCTCGAACTGCAGCTCGGGCAGCTCGGCGGGGGCGAACCACCGCGCTTCGACGATCTCGGCCGAGCCGACCTGCACCGCCCCGGGGTCGCAGCCCGGGGCCAGGGCGGCCCGGAAGACGATGTCGACCCGCTGGGGGTCGGCGTCGACGACGACCGCCGGCTCGCCGCGCAGCTCGACGTGGAGGCCGACCTCCTCGCGGACCTCGCGCGTCGCGCCGTCGGCTGCCTCCTCACCCTTCTGGAGCAGGCCGCCGGGGACGCCCCAGCGGTCGCGGTACGAGTGGCGGACGAGGAGGAGGGCGCCGTCGTCGCGCTCGATGAAGCACATGGCGCCGACGGTGAACGAGGGGGACACGGCGCGCACCACGCGCCGCCGGAACCCGACGGGGAGCCGGCGGTACACCCGGAGCAGGATTCGGTGCGCGAGGCCCCTCACTGCCGGCGATCCTACCGGCGCTCCGGAGCGGACAGATCGGACAGGTCCGGATCGTCGGGCCAGCGCAACCGGCGTCTCGCCTCGACCAGCTGGGCGGTGAGCGCGGGCGTGGCGCCGGCCACCGGGGTGCGCCGATCGGCCTGGCGCAGTGGCCCACCGGGCAGCAGGTCGCGATCGAACGCGTCGACCACCTCGACCCCGGCCTCCGCGCACACCAGCAGGCCGGCGGCGTAGTCCCAGGCACCGTGCGCGCTCGGCGAGCAGTCGAGGTAGCCGTCGAGCACGCCGTCGGCCACGGCGCACAGGTCGAGGGCAGCGGCGCCGAGCGCGCGGTACTGCTTCCAACCGAGGTACTGGTTCGGGTACCCGGACAGACCGACGATGGCGTTGCCCAGCTGGGTCTCCCCCGAGGGCCGGCATGGTCGCCCATCCACGCGTGCCCCGCCGCCGCGCACCGCCTCCCACCGCCGGCCGCTGGCCTGGTTGACGACGAGCGCCACCCGGGGGCCGTTCCCGTCGACGGCGCACAGGCTCGTGGCGTACCAGGGGATCCCGCGGTCGGCGTTGGTCGATCCGTCGACCGGGTCGACCACCACGGTGATGTCTCGGTGGAGGTGCTCGACGCCCGACTCCTCGCTGAGCCAGCCGAGACCGGCCTCGTCGAGGACGGCCAGGCACGCCTCGTCGGCCGCCAGGTCGCTGCGGTACTGGCCCGAGCGCGTCCCGGCCAGACCCCAGTCGTCGAGGCGGTCAAGGGCGTGCCGGACGGCGTCGGCGGCGGCGTGCAGCACGGCGAGGAGGTCGTCGTCGCCCATGTCGGAGCGACCGTAGTGCCGTGGCAGGCTTGACCGATGGCCTCCATCGACGTCGCCGGGTTCATCGCGGACCTCAAGGACCACGCCGTCGACCACGGGTTCCACGTGCACGACGAGCGGCACTTCGTCGAGACGTACTCCCTGCGCCAGGCGTGGGAGGTCGACCTGCACCCGGAGGAGGCGTGCGGCGGTCCGCTCGACCTGCACCTCGCCCTCGACGTCGACCCGCGCACCTTGCTCGCGTTCGAGGACGTGGTCATGGAGATCGACGAGGACGACGACCCGCCCGACCAGTTCCAGTTCCCGCTCATCTTCACGTGGTCGCTCCCCCCGCTGCCGAAGGGCCCCGACCTGCTCGTCCTCGCCACGGACCTGGCCGGCCTCGGCGGTCCCGACCTGCCGCTCGAGGTGTCGGCCATCGACTCCTTCGGCGCGGTGACCGACGCTCCCGAGCGGTCGCTGAGCATCGTCGCCAAGGTCGACGTGTCCCTCGCCCGGGTGTTCCTGGGGCAGGAGCAGCTGTGCGACACGCTCGACCGCTGCCTCGCCGTGAGCAACTTCCTGCTCGACCGCGCCCCGGTGTGGCTCGACGAGGTGTAGAGGTGGAGGCATGACCGACACCGCACAATGCCCCTTCTGCGAGCTGCGTTTCGTGGCCCGGTGGGAGCTCAAGCTCCACCTCGACGCCGAGCACCCCGGGCGGGTGCGGGACAAGGACGAGAGCGGGGTCGCCATCGAGGACAACGACCCCGACGCGCCCAAGCCGCTGTAGGCGGTCCGTGCAGACGCCGGCCACGGCCGCCCTCGACGCCGCCGGCGTGGCGTACCGCACCACGGAGTACGACCTCGGGGGTGCCGACGCGGGCTACGGCGCCGCGCTCGTCACCTCGCTCGGACTCGACCCGGACGAGGTGGGCAAGACGCTCGTCGCCGAGCTGGACGACGGACGCCACGTCGTCGCCGTGGTGCCGGTGAGTGGTTCGCTCGACCTCAAGGCCCTGGCCCGGGCGGCCGGCGCGAAGCGGGCGACCATGGCCCGACCGGCCGTCGCCGAGCGCCTCACGGGCTACGTCGTGGGCGGCATCTCCCCCCTCGGCCACCGGCGCCCGCTCCTGGTGTTCGTCGACGAGCTGCTCACCCTGGCCGACGAGGTCCACGTGAGCGGGGGGCGCCGGGGGCTCGAGCTCTCGCTCGCACCGGACGCCCTGGTCCAGGCCTCCCAGGCGACGGTCGCCGCCATCGCCACCTGACCATCCCTCCGCGTTCGCTGCACCGACCATGACCGGATCTGGTCGATCTGCGACCACCGAAGGCGTCTGGGGCGGCACGATGGGGTCATGGCGGACGAGGACGATGGAGCCCTGCTGGCCGACGAGGCGGTGGACGTGGTCCTGCGCTGGCTGCGGGCTGCCGAGGATGCCGGGACCCCGGCCGATCGGCGCACGGCGGCGCGCCTCCACCGCCTGGTCGACGACCCGGCCGGCGTGGCCTTCACGATGCACTTCGTCGACCGGGTGATCCGCCCGGACGACGAGGAGGTCGCGGCCGGCCAGCTGCACGAGCTCGCCGGGCCCGGATCGCCGCTCCCCCGGTTCCTCTCCCCCGCCGACCGGCTGCTGCTGCGCGCCGGGGCCACCCTGGCACCCCGGCTGCCCCGTCTCGTCATGCCGCTCGCCCGCCGGCGCATGCGCCAGATCGTCGGCCACCTCGTGGTCGACGCCCACGGCCACGCGATGGACGCCCACCTCGGCCGGCGGCGCGCCGAGGGCTTCGACCTGAACGTCAACCTCCTGGGCGAGGCCGTGCTCGGCGAGCGCGAGGCGCAGCGCCGGCTCCAGGCCACCCTCGACCTGCTCGGCCGCGACGACGTCGACTACGTGTCGGTGAAGATCTCCGGGATCGCTGCCCAGCTCCAGCCGTGGGCATGGGACGACAGCCTCGACCGCATCAGCGATCGCCTGCGCACGGTGCTCCGGGCGGCAGTGGGGCGGGGCACCTTCGTGAACCTCGACATGGAGGAGTACCACGACCTCGAGCTCACGATGGCGGCGTTCCGCCGGGTGCTGGACGAGGACGAGTTCCTCGCCGCCGATGCCGGCATCGTGCTGCAGGCGTACCTGCCCGACGCCTTCGGCGCGCTCCAGCGGCTGGTGGCGTGGGCCGGCGAGCGGGCGCAGCGGGGCGGCGGCGAGATCAAGATCCGCCTGGTCAAGGGGGCGAACCTGGCGATGGAGCGGGTCGACGCCGCCATGCACGGCTGGGATCCGGCCCCCCACCCCACGAAGGCCGACACCGACGCCGGCTACAAGCGGTGCCTCGACTGGGTCCTGCACCCCGAGCACCTCCGGGCGGTGCGCATCGGCGTCGGCAGCCACAACCTCTTCGACGTGGCCTGGGCGACGCTGCTCGCCGATCGCCGCGGCGTGGCCGATCGGGTCGGCATCGAGATGCTCGAGGGCATGGCGCCGGCGCAGGCCCGGGTCATCCGCGACGCGCGCGAGCGACTGCTGCTGTACACGCCCGTGGTCGACCCGGCGGACTTCGACGTCGCCATCGCCTACCTCTTCCGGCGGCTCGAGGAGAACGCCGCCCCGGGGAACTTCCTGCGCTCGCTCGGCGACCTCGAGCCCGGTTCGCCGATGTTCGTCGAGCAGGCCGCGGCGTTCCGCCGGGCGGTCGAGCACCGCGACGACGTCAGCACCGACCCGCGACGGGACCTCGACCGCTCGCGACCGCCCGAACCCGTCGGCCTCGCGCCCTTCCGCAACGAGCCCGAGTCCGACCCCACGGTCGCCGGGACCCGGCGCTGGGCCCTGGAGGCCATGGCCCGGCGACCCGAGCCGGTGCGGGCGCCCTGGACCACCGACACCGCAGCCGTCGACGAGGCGCTCGCCCGGGCGCGCACGGCGCAGGCGGGCTGGTCGGCCCAGCCGGCGTCAGCGCGACGCGCCGTCCTGCGCGCCGTCGCCGACGAGCTGGACCGCCGGCGGGGCGACCTGCTCGCCGCCATGGTCCACGAGGGCCGCAAGACCGTGGCCCAGGCCGACCCCGAGATCTGCGAGGCGATCGACTTCGCCCGCTACTACGCCGACCGGAGCGACCTCGCGCACCCCCTCGACGGGGGCCGCTCCCCGATCCATCGGGAGCACGCCCGGTTCGAGCCCCTGGGTGTCGTCGCCGTCGTACCGCCGTGGAACTTCCCGGTCGCCATCCCGGCCGGGGGCGTGTTCGCCGCCCTCGCCGCGGGCAACGCCGCCGTGGTGAAGCCGGCGCCCGAGGTGCCGCGCTGCTCGGAGCTGGTCGTCGAGGCCGCCCACGCCGCCGGCGTGCCCGCCGACCTGCTGCAGCTGGTGCGGGTGCCCGAGGACGACGTCGGGCACCACCTGGTCACGTCGGTGGACGCCGTCGTGCTCACCGGCAGCACCGAGACGGCGGCCCTGTTCCGGTCGTGGGACCCGACGCTGCGGCTGCTCGCCGAGACGTCCGGCAAGAACGCCATCATCGTCACCCCCAACGCTGATCTCGACCTCGCGGTGGCCGACCTCGTCGCCTCGGCGTTCGGACACGCAGGCCAGAAGTGCTCGGCGGCGAGCCTCGGCATCCTGGTCGGCGACGTGCACGACAGCGCCCGATTCCGGCGCCAGCTGGTCGATGCCGTCGAGAGCCTCGTCGTGGGACCGCCCGACGACCCGGCCACCGCCATGGGGCCGCTCATCGGCGAGCCGAACCCGCGCCTGGCCCGGGCGCTCGCCGAGCTCGACCCCGGCGAGTCGTGGCTGGTGGCACCGCGCCCCGTCGACGAGGACGGCGTCGTCTGGTGTCCCGGGGTCCGCGACGGCGTGGCCCCCGGGTCGTGGTTCCACCGCACCGAGTGCTTCGGACCGGTGCTCGGGCTGGTGCGGGCCCGCGACCTGGACGACGCCATCCGCATCGCGAACGACAGCGACTTCGGGCTCACCGGGGGCATCCACTCCCTGGATCCCGACGAGGTCGAGCGGTGGGCGGCGTCGATCGAGGTGGGCAACGCCTACGTGAACCGGGGCATCACCGGCGCCATCGTGCAGCGGCAGCCCTTCGGGGGGTGGAAGCGCTCGAGCGTCGGCCCCGGAGCGAAGGCCGGCGGGCCCGGGTACGTGGTGCAGCTCGGCACCTGGCACGCCACCTCCCCGTTGGAGCCGGCAACGTGGGAGGCCAGCGACGCCCGGTGGTGGCGCGAGGTCTACGGCGCCGAGCTCGACCCCACCGCCCTGTTCTGCGAGTCCAACGTGCAACGCTTCCGCCCGCTGCCCCTCGTCGGGCTGCGCGTGGGCCGTGGCGCCACGGACGAGGCGGTGGCCCGCGTCCATGCCGCGGCGGGGAGGTGCGGGGTGCCGCTCGTGGAGTCCCACCACCGTGACGAGGACGACGAGGCCTTCGCCGACCGGCTCGGACGGCTCGGTGTCGAGCGGGTGCGGCTGGTCGGCGAGGTGGGCGAGGTCGTCCGCCGGGCGGCGGGCGAGGCGTGGGTGCACCTCGCCGACGACCCGGTGACCGCCGACGGCGGGGTCGAGCTGCGCCTCTACCTGCGGGAGCAGTCGGTGACCCGGACCTTGCACCGGTTCGGGAACCTCGTGCAGGCCGGCACGTCGACGACTGGCCGCTGACGGGGTCAGGCCACCAGCAGCCCGCCCACGGCGAGGAGCACGAGGCCGCTGGCCCGGGTCACCACCCGGCGGTGCCGGTCGCCCGCCCGACGGGCGAGGGTGCCGGCCGCGACGGCGAGGCCGCTGTGCCACACGGCGGAGGCGAGCAGGATCCCGGCACCGAACGCGAGCAGCGCGCCGGGCGCGCGCAGCGACGGCGGCAGCGCGAGGGCGAGACCGGCCCAGGCCACCAGCGACAGCGGGTTCAGCACGGTCATCAGGGCCAGCGCCCGGGTCGGGCGGCGGATGCCGGCAACGACCGTGCGGGCGCGGTCGGTGGCCAAGAGCGTCGCCATCGCGAGGCCGATCAGGACCGCGCCCATCGCGACCTCGAAGCCGCGGACCACGCCGGCGTCGAGGCCGGCGACCAGGCCGGCGCCGCCCAGGGCGAGGGGCAGGCACACGAGGTCGCCGAGGACGACGCCGCCGGCGCCGGCGAGCGCGGCGCGACGACCCCGCTCCGCGCCGAGGCCGAACAGGGTCAGGGCGACCGGGCCGATCGGCGCGACGAGCGCGAGCCCGGTGGCGAATCCGAGGAGGAGGAGCACCCGACAAGGATGACGGCGATCGCCGTGCAGCGCTTGCGTGATCTGCGGCACCTGACCGTCCTAGGCCGTAGGATCTGTGGTCATGGACCGGATCGACCGCAAGATCCTCATGCTCCTCGTCGAGGACGGCCGGCTGTCGGTCACCGAGCTGGCCGATGCGGTGCACCTCAGCCTCTCGGCCGCCTCGCAGCGGTTGCGGCGGCTGCGTGCCTCCGGGGCGATCGAGCGGTTCACCGTGCGCCTCGGGGCCGAGGCCGTGGGACGACCCATCGACGCGCTCGTCGACCTGCAGCTGACGCCGGGCGCCCCGTGGTCGGGCATCGACGACGCCCTGCGCGACGACCCCGACGTCGTCGACGCCGTCCACGTCACGGGCGGGTTCGACTACCAGATCCGCGTGCGCACGGCGACGATCGGCGACCTCGACCGCCTCCTGCAGGACCTCAAGGAGCGCCTCGGCGTGCGCGAGACCTCCACGCGCGTGGTCCTCCACACGGTCGACGGCTTCCCCCGGGAGCCCGGCCTGTGAGCCGCCCGCCGGCGGCGCATCAACTGGCAACGGCCTTTGCCATCGGTACCATCGGTGCGTGGCCGGCGACGCACGCGTACGCACCCCGTCCCGCTGGAACGGGCTCTCCACCGAGCAGCGCCAGCGCGAGCGGCGCCAGCTGCTGGTCGAGGCGGCCTACGACCTGCTCGCCACCGAGGGCTCGTCCGGCACCACCGTGCGGGCCGTCTGCGCCACCGCCCGCCTCAACCCCCGCTACTTCTACGAGAGCTTCGCCGACCTCGACGAGCTGCTCGTCGCCGTCTACGACGACGTGTTCCGGCAGCTCCAGCGCCGGGCAGCTGCGGCGGTCGCCCAGGCCGAGGACGACGACGCCGCCATGCGGGCGTCGGTCGAGGCCACGGTCCGCTTCGTCGACGAGGACCGCCGGCGGGGCCGCATCCTCTACGCGGAGGCGCTCGGCAACGAGGCACTGAACCGCCGGCGCGTGCAGGCCGGTGCCGGCCTGGTCGAGCTCGTCCAGCAGGACCACTCCCGACGCGACGGCGAGGCCCACGACCCCCGCATCGGGATCCTCGGCGCTGCGGTGCTCGTCGGCGGGTTCAGCGAGCTGCTCGTCGCCTGGCTCGACGGACGCGTCGAGCTCGACGCCGACGAGCTGATCGCCGACGCCACCCGGGTGTTCCTCGCCGTGCGCGACGCCACCCGGGAGCTGTACCGGGAGCAGCGCTCCGCGTCCTAGGACGACGGCCGGGCGAAGCGGGGGCCGGCCACGCCGACGTGGCTCCCCCACGGGGTGGCCCACGGCCTCGCAGGCCAGCCGGGCCGCGTCGAGCAGGCCGTCGACCGCGACCGCGGTGCGCACGCGCACGCGTCCAAGGCGTGGGCCAGGTCCTCGAGGGCCAGGTTCCCCGAGGCGCCGTGGGCGAACGGGCGGCTACCGAGCGCGCCGGCGCTCCCGCGCTCGGCGAGCACGACGCCGAGGTCCGGGCCGAGCTGGGGGGGCTGAGGCTGCGTCAGCCCCTGGCGAGGTCGGCCAGGTCGTGGGGGCCGGCCGGCGGGTAGCCCCTCGCCGCCCGGATCGCCTCGCCCCACGGGCGCAGCACGTCGAGGAGCCCGTCGAGGTCGTCGCCCAGCGCGTCCACGATGGGCCGGCACTGGCGGTCGGTGGCGACCTCGATCTCCTCGCGGAAGGACCGGCCCTCGCCGGTGAGCTGCCCGTGGGCGAGCAGGCCTTCGGCCTCGAGGACCGACTCGGCCGCGTCGTACTCGGACTCGCTCCACATCCGCGTGCGCGAGTACGAGCGGGCGGGCAGACCCCAGGACAGCTCGCTCAGCAGACCGATCTGGCAGGCGTCGAGCCCGGCCGCCGTCCACGCCGCGACGTGGGCGTCGCCCCGGAACTCCCGGAGCCGGTCGGCGAGGCGCCAGGTGTCGGCCAGCGGGTCGTCGAAGCGCTCGCAGGCGGCGAGGCCGGCGTAGAGGGGCTTGCCGTAGGGCTCGAGGTCGGCCTGCGCGCGCTCGAGCAGGCGCCGGGCGTCGTCGACGCCGTCGGGCCGGTCGCCGAGGATGCGGTGGAGCTGGGCGGCGGCGCCGTCGTCGCGGGCTCGGCAGATGGTCGCCGCGTCCGTCTTCTGCCACCCGCGCTCGACGATGCGCACGACGTGGCGGTGGTTGAACACCCCGAAGGCGGCGGCGATGACCGAGCCGGGGACCTGGCCCATCACCGAGCCACGGCTGCAGAAGTACGACTCCATCTCGGGCCCGGCGACGCCGGCGAACGCACCCGGGCTGGGGTCGAACCCGAGCGCCTGGTAGTTGGCGTGGCACTCGGGCGAGAAGTACACCTGCCCGGCCACGGGCTCGAGGGCGGCGGCGAGCGACCGTGCCCGCGTCGAGAGCTGCTTGTCCTGCATGGCTCCTCCGAGGTCGGGGCGACGGGATGCGGGGAGCATCCGTCAACGAACCCGAGGCCGCCCGGCGGCCGAGGGTTCGCGTGGGGCGGGTGGGGATCGAACCCACGACCAAGGCATTATGAGTGCCGCGCTCTGACCACTGAGCTACCGCCCCGGGGGACGGCGACGGTAGCCGTCAGATCCGGCCGCCGAGGGCGAGGCCGAGGGCCAGCAGGTTGTTGAACACGACGAGGCCGTAGATGGCCGACATGAGGTTCACGCCCGTCTGCTTCTCGTACAGGACGTAGACGACGGCCAGCTTCACGACGAACAAGGCGATCATGGCGACCTGCAGGCCGGCGTGGTGGATCATCGTCGCGACCACCGGGTTGCCCTCGGCCCGCGAGGAGAAGTTGGCGAGGATCACCCAGGTGGTGGCGACGTCCGCGACCTGGAGGCCGGCGAGCAGCCGGTAGCGGCCGACGACCCGGGCGGGGCGCGCCGCGGCGGCGGGGACGGGCAAGGCGAGTGAGGTGGGGGTGGGGCTGGCCATGGCTCCCATCGGTACCAGCGTTCCGGCGTCGCATGCCCGCAGGACCCGGCGGAACCGGCGGCTTCGGGCCGCGCTCGGTCTCCGTAGCGGGGCGCGGACCCGGCACCGCTCCCCTGCGGGCTCGCCTCGGTACAGAGCGCGCGAGGTGCATAGGTCGTTCGACCTATGCACGCGGACCCGGTCAGCAGGCGGTCGTCACCGAACCGACCCGGGCCAGCCCAGCTCGGTCACCGTCGCGGTACTGCTCGTACGTGGGCTGCGGTGGTGCCTCGTAGACGGCCGACATCAGCTGCCGGCGGTCGGCGACGTGGTCGAGGCCGGCGATGTGCCCGAGCTCGTGCATGAGCGTGGTGGCGACGAGCGGGGTGACCTCGCCGCCGGCGGCGTTGACGAGGTTGTTGGCGTTCAGGTTCACGGAGCCGTAGGGGTAGGTGACGGCGCCGGCGACGGGGTTCCAGGTCGGCACCGGGGTGTTCGCCCACGCCGCCGCCTCGTCGTTCGGGTCCGGCGCGCTCATGAACGAGATGGTGACGACGCCGCGGCGCCGGTCGATGCTGGTGGCGTCGACGGCTCGGAACGCCGTGCGGCCGAGATGCACCCAGTCCTGCCCGGTCGCGGCGGAGACGGCGTCGAGCGCGTACCGGAGCATCGCGGCGAAGTCGGCGTGCTCGCCCGACGGGATGCCGGCCGGGTTGCTGAGCACGTAGACGGGGCGGCAGCGGGCCCAGCCGGCGGGGCGCCCCGCGTCGGCCGTCGGGTCGAGGTAGGCCCAGCTCCCGGCGGGGGCGGACGGCGGCGGCTGGGCCGGGCCGCGGAAGTCGCGGCGGCCGAAGGGGCCGGCCCCGACCTTGCGGGCGAACTCCACCGAATCCGAGAAGTGCACCATGAGGTGGCCTCGGGACATGCCCCGGCGGAGGTGGTCGAGCCAGTAGGCCCGCCCCCCCGCATCCGCGGCCCGCTCGAAGACGTTGCGGTAGACGAGGTCGATGAACGCCCCGTCGTCGAGGGAGCCATAGCGGCCCCGGAACTCGGCCGACCGGGCGAAGTCGTCGGCCACGGCCGCCACCGGGTACCGGGCGTAGCGGGCCTGGACCAGCCAGTGGGCCAGCCCGTCGGCATCGGGCTCGCGCAGGAAGAACGCCCGGTAGAGGCGGTAGATCGACCCATCGAGGCGGTCGGGGCTGCCGTCATAGACGACGTCGCCGGCGGTCTGCGCGGCGGCGACGTCCGGGACCGCGACGATCGACGTGGTCGCTGCCAGGGCGAGCGCCAGGGATGCGACCGCAGCCCGCCACCCTCGGGTCCTCGTCCGCCCGGTCGCCACGTCCACCGCCCCATGGTGCCCCAGCGGGCACGTGCGCGGGTGGCCGGAGCGTCCGGTTCTGAACCGAACGTCCTGCGGGTATGACCCGCCCGCCACTGGGGCGCCCACGGAGGTTTCCGATGACCATGACCACGCCCACCGCACCGGTCACCGGGGACGTCGAGATCGACCTCACCGACCGCACCGATCGCGAGTTCCTCGACGCCCTCATGGAGGAGCGCCACGCGCGCCGCTTCAGCGAGGAGCACATCGTCGAGTGGCTCCGCAGCTCCGGCGGGCCCCTCGCCGACCGGCTGATGAAGCACCTTGCCGCCGACGCCATCGAGCGGGCGTGGCAGGCGGCGGCACCGGACTGATCTTGGCTCCGGGGGTGGGGCTCGAACCCACGACCCACTGATTAACAGACGGATACGGCCGTGTTCGCTGGTGTCCGCCGGTGTCCCCCGGTGCGCGTATGTCCTGGTCAGAGGCACAGGGCGACACTCGGCGACATCCGTCGACACGCACGGGACGCGGGACGCGCGCGGGATTTTCGCGGGATGGAGTACCCCAACGGCCAGGCACGATCCGTAGTGATGTGCGCCGACCGCGCTCCGTGGATGGAGGGGCGTCACCACATCGAGGACGACCTTCTGGGACATCTCGATGGCCCCGCCTCACCGGGCACGTCGAGGATGGTGCGCCGTGCCTCGCCGCGAGCGGTGTGAGCCACGGGGCGGAGCGGTGGCTCGATCAGCCCCAGAAGTTGCCCGTCGGGTCGTTGTCGATCTCTTCGAGCAGTGGCACCACCGAGTTCGAGGGCTCGGCGTCCCAATAGAGATCCCACCGCCCATTGCGATCGGCCCAGTGGAGCGTCCAGTGCTGCTGACCGGGGTCGTAGCGCAGCTGAGCGACCTTGTGTCGGGTCCAGTCGGACCCGAGATCGGCGTGCCACGGTGGACGGGTCTCGAAGATGGTCACGTATTTGCCTCGCACGCCGACTTCGAGGCGGATCTCATCGCTGACGTGCGCCGGAATCCTCTCCTCCGCCCAGCGCCGCACGCGCACCATGTCGAGTTCAGGAACCCCGGCCATCGGCTACATACTGGCCCTACCGGCGAGCCGATCATTGCCGGCTCGCAACTGGGCGTCGACTAGTCGGAGTTTCGGGACGCCCGGGGCGCCCTCGCCACGTTCGGCACCTCCTGGGCATGTCCCCGGCTGAGATGGCGCAGGTGTTGGGGACGCGCCGGCCGTTGCGGTGTCCCGTCGGTGTCGGTGAGTGGTCGTGACCGTCAGCCGGCCACCGATCGGACGGTCACCGCGAACGCGTCCGCCGCAGCGCGCAGTGGATCGTCGTCGTCCTGCTCGGCGACGCTGCTCGCGGCGGAGAGTTTGACGTTCAGCCCAGCGCTTCGAACGACAGGGAGTCGAGCCCCCCACCGTGGACGAGCTCGGCCATCGGCCACCCGAGTGTGCTACTCCTCGCCTGCGGCATCAACTGGCAGAGTCCGCTCGGTCGCCCAGAATCTGAGGCCGTCAAGCACGCTCCGCCGCGTCAGCCATTTTTCATCAAGGTCTTCCACACCGCCACCGGTATCAGACCGTGCTCGGCCAGCACACCCCGGCCGGGTTCGCAGCTAACTTCAGCGCTTGACCACTGATACGCCGTGTCGACTAGAGCGCGTCAAGGTCACTAGGCGGGGCGCTCAGATTGCCTTGCGGAAGCCGGTGACAACACCGAAGGACCGTCCATCGCCGAGCTGCCGTTCGTCTACAAGGACTGTGTACATATAGTTTCCTTCGCAGTAGTAGTAGTACACTCGGGTGCTGTTGGCTTCATTCACGGGGAAACGGTATCCGTATCGCATGGTGCGTTCGAGCTGTACGCCGTACGAAGACCAGCGACCGTGGCCGACAAGGTGCCTGTAACCGAATCCTTTTCCTGCTCCTCCATGCCACCCGACTCGCATATCGACGTATCTATTGTACCCGGCGTTGTAGTATGTCGCCTTCATATTGTAGGCATCGGTCGGTGTTCCCTCGCCTTGGCCGGAGACCAGAAGCGTGGGCTCATCGATCGGCACGAGTTGGCCTAAAGCCGTGAGCTCTAGCGAGTCAACGTCGAACCAGACAACGTCCGGCGCAGGTAGGCCCGACTTTGCACCCTCGGACAACAGGTAGTTCAACACGGCAGCGCGGTCCGGGATGTCGTAAAGGCGGAGCGGCATTAGGCACGCGCTCCCAAAATCGATGTGCGACCCAGGCTGCAGGGGGTCGAACGATGCCCGCGCCCGCACGCATACCATCGCAAAGTCGACCGGCAAGATAATCCCGTAACCGATCGTTCCCGAGCCCACCGAGGAAGCCTGAATCTGCCAACTAATTCGTCCACTGGCGTCGATGATCTCACATGTGATGTCGACTTGGATTGCCCCAGGCGCCGCTCCTGCGCACACAAAGGGCGAGGACGTGCCGAGCAGAGGCGGTTCTGTGGTAGCTGCGCCAACGAAGATGGCCATCGAGTTCGACCCTTGCGAGAGGACTCGCACCCCCGTGGTAGGGAGTTCCTGCGCTCCCGCTGGTGGAATCGCCGTCGCCAACAGCAGTACGCCAATTATCGCCGCGAACCCGCACCGAAGAATCCTCATGCCCGCCCCCTTCCCATCAATGAAGCACCTGAATGACAGTACGTCGGGAGAGGTAACTGGATTCGGGCCGTGACGGCAATGGCCTGTTAGGGCTATCCTTGCGTAGTACCGGGCTATCGATGCTGTAGAGCCGCTGCGCCGGTCTGCCTCGTGTGCAGTCGGTTTGTCAAGGGACGGAGTTCATTCAGTCGGGGTGTGGATTTCCCGTCGGATGCTTCCGGTCTTCCCAGTGCTGCTGCAGTCGGACAGCCGCGGCCTCTTCGTCGGAGTACCCCGCGATGCGTATGCCATCTTCGGAGTGCTGACAGAACTCACACACGAAGGTACCGCCCACCCCCGGGATCGCGTATGTGGCGCCCCAAGCTCGAGATTTGGTCATGTGAAGAGGATGCCAGGAGCAACCCGTGTTCGGCGGTTCGGTGGCGCTGCCAACGCGGTGACACGTGCAGCGGGCAGCGGAATGTCGCGATCGCCGATGACCGGCCTTGAAGGGTCATCGCACATCGCGCGAGTCGGACACGGTTGCCTAAGCTAAGCCCTGTGACGGTGCTCTACGTCGATGGCGGTACGAGTGACCGGTCCGGGGCATGAGTCAGGGGCCCCCAGTATGATGGCGGCTGCGACCTCGACCGTTACGAAGGGACTGGAGCGCGGCGAGGTGGCACCTGGTCCGTGGTCCGGGATGGTGCTGCGTGCGCCGAGAAGGAGGGACCTCTGCGCCCCAGGACATTCGATTCTGCCGTCGCAAGCGCGCTGCGAGCGTCTTCCATCGCTCGGGCGCTTGCGTCTCGTTCCCACTGGTGGAGACGCCGGATATGCGGCCGCCTGCTTTCACTCAACGCGCCCACGAGAATGCGTCGGAGGGCATCCTCAAAATGCGCCCCGTCGGTTCTCGTGCGCGCCGAGGGAGGTTCGTTGGCGACGGCGTCCGGCTCTCTAAAGGCTGAGCCCGGGCGGTTCCTGCTCGAGGGTCTGGCTGCGGGCGAACTCGTCGAGTCGCTGTCGCATGCGTTCGATGCCGGGCTCTCGGCCCAGGCGGTCGCGCTCGGCGACAGCAGTGTTGACCATCCTCCGAGTCGGTTCGGCGGCGCTCACTGCATCGTCGTAGCCGACGGCGGCGAGGTCGAGCTCGTCCCGGGCAACGCGGAGCGGTTCGGTGTATCGGTGGCGGCGCCATGGCCGGGTCTGGTCGGCCTCGCGTTGCAGGTCTCGTAGATGAGCGGCGGCGTGGTCGAGGTGCCGCCTTGCGGATTGAACGGCGAATTCGAAGGGCGCGGCCCGGTGTTCGGCGTCGGTGACAGCTTGGTGGGCGAGGTCGTGTTGCTGTTCGAGGGTGAGGGGAACGCGGGCGGCTTCGGTGAGATGGCGGCGTCGGGCGACGGCGGGGATGTCGGCTCGGTCGTTGTTGAGAATCCACGCGAGCAGGTCGCCGGCTTCACCGAGGTCGTGCATGTCGGTGATGACGTGGAGACGGTTCTCGCTGCGGCCGCGGGTGGCGCCGACGTAGAGGCCTCGGTGGGTGGTGGCGGTGGACACCAGGGTGTAGCTGACGTCGACCGTGTCGCCCTGGTGGCCGTGCGCGGTGGCGGCGTAGCCCAGCCGGACGTCGGATCGGACATAGTCGGCGGGCAGGGTCACCGTCCCGGGGTTGTCGCGGCGGGTGGCGGTGATGCTGCCGTCGGCGTGGACGGCGGTGAGGTGCCAGTGCTCGCGGTTGCGGACGGGCTCGCCGTGTTCGTCGAGGAGGGTGCGGTCGTTGCGGCGGGTCACGATGACATCGCCAGGGCTGGCGGTCTCATCCCCGGCGATCGGGACGGCCCAGTCCGCGTCGAGATCGCCGTGTTCGCGGCGGTGGTGCTGGATGGTGTCGTTGAGCAGGTCGACATGTGCGTTGGTCTCAGCAGTGACGGCCACCGATCGGCCGGCGGCGTGATGCTCGATCCAGGCGTGGGCGACGGCGTCGAGGTGCTCGTCGAGGTCCCCGGGCGTGACGCGACCGTGGTCGAGGTAGGCATCGATGGCGTCGGGCCGGGCGGCGCGCAGGTGCAGGGTGGCGGCCGCTTCCCACTGGTGGGTGAAGCGGTGGAGGGTGGAGAGCTCGTGGGTGCGGGCGATGCGGCACAGCTCGCCGAACATGCCGCCCCGCCCGACCGCTTGGAGCTGTGACGGGTCGCCGACCAACACCAGTCGCCAGTCCTGGGACCGGGCCAGGGCCATGAGACGGTCGAGACTGGCGGTGCCCACCATCCCGCTCTCGTCACAGACGACGGTGGTGCCGGCCGCGAGTCGGTAGGCGGCGTCGGGGCCGGTCGGGCGGTCCCATTCATAGAGCAGCTTCGCCAATGTCTGGGCGCCGATGCCGGTCTCGGCGGTCAGCACCCGAGCCGCCTTCGCCGTGGGCGCGAGACCAACGACACGGCGGTGCTGGTCACTGAGGTCGAGGCGGGCGCGCTCGAGGGTGGTGGTCTTGCCGGTGCCGGCCGGACCGACGACCAGGACGAGTCGATCTCGGCCGGCGACGGCGCGAGCGGCGTCGGCCTGCAACACATCCAGTCCGTCGACGTCGACGGTGGTCGACGGCACAGGGTCGTGGGTGTCGGCGTCGAGGGCGAAGGTGATGATCCGCTCTTCCTGTTCGAGCACGAGCGGGTGGGTGAACGATGAGGTGTTGGGGTCGAGCCAGATCGACCGGCCGTCCGAGGCCCGCACCGCCCCGGCCACCAGCGGATCGAGGCTCACCTGGTCGATGACCACCTCATCGGTGGTCGCTTCGAGCGTCCGCGCCCAGGCCTTCCCGTCGAAGCCGGGCTGCACCGGCGTCTGATCACAGAGGACCCGCAGAACGTCGATGCGCTTCCACGTCGACGCCTTCGCCGAGAGCTGGTCGAGGATGCCGTCGAGTGTCGGCCCGGGCCGGGGCGTGACGCCCCAGGCCGCCTGCTGCACCTGCGCCAAGACCCGGGGGCCGGTCCAGCCGATCTCCTCGGCGTCGGCCCGCCACCGAGGCGCGAGTACGTCGAGCGGGATGCCGGTCTTGTCCCGCCGGGAGTCAGCGGCCGCTTCCCGGGAGATCGCCGCGTACTCCCGCTTGGTCGGGTCCCTGCCCTCCCGGTCCCGGAACGCTCCCAACAAGACCTCGCGCAGGTCTTCGACCTGGCGGGTCCGCTTCGAGAACACCTCCAGAACCTCGGTGGGGATGCCGGCGATCTCGGCCTGGCCCTTCTCGATCGGCCCCCACGCCACGCCGTAGCGGGCCGTGAGCTCGGCTCGCAGCACGGACTGGTACAGCCCACCCAAGGCGCGCTGGTTGTCCTTGAGGTACGAGGCGTCGAGCGCATACCAGCGGCCGTCCGGCAACTGCACCTTGCTGCTGGTGATCCAGTGGGTGTGGAGCTGAGGGTCGTCTTCCCGCGACGTCGACTGCGGGAACACCGCCATGGTCAAGCCGATCGCGTCCGGATACGAGCGGGGACCGTTCACTCGCACCCGGGTGGTGGCCCCGTAGCGCTCGACATGCTCGATCACGGCCTTGACGGCGAGGTCGTGGGCGTCGCGCCAGCCGTCGTCTCCGGTCAGCGCCCACAACACCGACACCGACTTCGGAGCCGAGAACGTCCCGTCGAACCCGGCCACCGCCTGGATCAGCGTGCCGTGCTTGGTCACCCGGTCCTGGAACGGACTGCCCAGCCGTGCGCCGGTGTGCGGGTCCAGGCCCTTGAGCAGCGCTTCGAGGTCGTCGGTCGTCACCTCGCCCGCGAGAGCGAGCGCGGCGGCGCCGCGTCCGGTCCAGACGCCGGGCCGCTCGCCGGTGCCGTCAGGGGTCAGGTACTGCGTGTAGTAGGCGGCCGACGTGGCCGCGCCCGAGGCGTAGATCGTGTTCACATCGAGCACGGGGCACCCCTCCCCCGCCTCGCGGGCACCTGTCTGTCGTGTTGCTGCGTTCCGGGGATCGAGGCGTCGGTCATCGTCGAGGCTCGCTGGGTCAGTCGGTGAACGGGAGCGCGTCCTGGACGACGGTGTCGTCCTTCCGCGTGCTTGCCGTTCGGCGGGACTGGGACGGGCGGCTCGAGGAACGGGACCGGGTGACCGTTGCGGCCGAGGACTGACCCGCTCGGCCGTCTTGGGAGCCTGCAGCCGACTGCCGGCGCACCGCTGCCATCGGAGCGGGCTGGCGTCGGGCAGGGTCGTCGGCGAAGGCGGCGAGCTCGTCGAGCGGGAACCGCAACGACCGACCGAACCGCCGGCACGGGATGCCCTCTGACCCACCGGTGGCCAGGTACAGCCGGGCCTGGGCGTAGACGGTCGTCCGACCCAGACGCAGGTAGGCCATGACCTCGGGAACGGTCAGGTACTCGGTCCGTTGCGGCATCACTGCCACCCCCATCTCGCTATCAACTCACCGGCAGAGCGGTGAGCGGGTTGACAGATTACATGGGTGTGCTTAGCCTGACAACCCCCATGTTGAACATTCGCTATAGCGGTTGATGTCAGCGGGGAGGTGGCAGGATGAGCGTCATGGCCCGCAAGAAGCAGCCCGCTGTCCCGGCGTGGACCCCGAACCAGATCGTCGCCCACAACATCGCCAAGGCCCGTCTGTTCCGAGGCTGGACCCAAGACCAAGCCGCCGAGGCCTGCGAGCCGTACCTCGGCACCCGGCTCTCCACCGCCAGCTGGTCCGCCCTCGAACGCTCTGTCGACGGCAACCGCATCCGCCAGATCGACGCCGACGAGCTCATCGCCTTCGCGCGCGCCTTCGACCTGCCTGTCGGGTTCTTCCTCACCCCACCGTCGGCCTGGGACGGCCACGTCGTCGCCACCCCCGACGCGAGCCCCGGCGGTCTCGAGCCCGAGGAGCTGTTCGACGTCGTCATCGGTACCCCGGACAACCTCCGCTCCTGGGAGCAGTACCTGCTGTCCTGGCCCTCCCCCGAACACCGGGTCCGGCTCCACGACGACGGCACCATGGAGAACCTCGGACGGATGCAAGAAGACGTCCACCCCCGCCTCGCCGCCCTCACCACCCTGCGGGCCCGCATGCTGCTGCGGCAACAGCTCGGCGACATCGACGCCGCCCGAGAAGTGCTCACTGCCCTCGGAGAGATCCTCGACGCCCTCGACCAACCCGAACCGACCCACGACGACACTCCCTGACAGCCGGCGACCCGCACTCCCCTGTGGCGAGCCGCAAGGAGGCAACCCGTGATCACCAAGAAGCCCACCCGCAGCGGCGAGGTTCGTTACGAAGTCCGTCTCCGGGGTCCTGACGGCAAGGAACGGTCTCGAACGTTCCGAACGAAGAAGGAAGCGGAGCGCCACGAACGCAACCACCACGCAGCCATCGATTCGGGAACGTGGATCGACCCCCGTGCCGGCCGGGTCACGCTCGAGGCGTGGGCCACCGAGTGGCAGCGGACCGTCGTCCACCTCCGACCGAAGACCCGCCGCAGCTACGAGAGCAACCTCCGCAACCACATCCTTCCCTTGCTCGGCGAGTACGAGCTGGCCAAGCTCACGCCGTCGCAGCTGCGAGCCTGGATGTCCGACCTCACCGTCAAGAAGGGCAGAGGAGGGAAGTCGCTCGCGCCGGCGACGGTCGCCCAGGCGTACCGAACGCTCAACCGGGTGCTCGGCGCCGCCGTGGACGACGAGCTGATCGGGCGCAACCCGCTCGGCGGCGTGAAGCCCCCACAGGTGCAGCCGACGCCCATGCGGTTCCTGACCCACGAGGAGCTCGCCCTGCTGGCCGAGAAGACCGACGAGCGGTACCGAGCGCTGGTGCTCGTGGCTGGATACACCGGGCTGCGGGCGGGAGAGCTGATGGCCCTGCGGCGCCACCACGTCGACCTGCTCCGCCGCACGATCTCGATCACCGAACAGGTCCAACACATCGGCGGTCAGTTCGTCGTGTCCGCACCCAAGAGCGCCGCCGGACGCCGTTCGGTCTCGATGCCGCGGTTGGTCGCTGAGGCACTCGATGCCCATCTCCGTGCGCTCGAGGACCAGTCCGTCGACGCGCTGGTGTTCCCCGCCCCCGAAGGCGGCTACCTCGTCGCCCAGAACTTCCGAAAGCGGGTGTGGCTTCCCGCGGTCAAGACAGCAGGGCTCGCTCCGCTGCGACTGCACGACCTGCGCCACACCTGCGCCTCGCTGGCCATCGCCGCCGGAGCAGACGTCAAGGTGCTCCAGCGGATGCTCGGCCACGCCTCCGCGGCCCTCACGCTCGACCGGTACGGACACCTCATGCCCGGCCAGGCCGAGAGCGTCGCCGAGCGGCTGGATCAGATGGCGCGCGCCGCCGGCACGGCGCCGCTCGGATCGGTCGAGCCGATCGACCGGACGGGCTCAAGCGCCACGTGACCGAGCTCGATCCCATCGAGGAGCACCTGCGCTCTGACGACCGGCTCGATCCGGACTCGCACGTCGTCGTCAGAGGGTGGCCTCTCACCGTCGACGGGATGCTCCGGAACGCCGACGCAACCCGCAGCCGCTTCTCGTGGAACGGCGCGCCCCTCGTTGCCGTCTCCGCCGAGATCACCGTCGGGGACTGGACGGTTGACGCCATCCTCGCCGGGCCCCGGCTGCGGACCCGGAGCCGCTACGCCGAGACGACCGCGGCGTCGTTGGTCGGCGGCGGGTTCGGGCTGCTGCCCAGCTTCGCCGCGCCCCACTACAGCGTCGTGCTCCCGGCATACGATGGAGCCCACGCTCAGCGCCTGCTCGAGGTGCTCGGCGAGGTCAAGAGGAACCCGCACTTCGTGGGGAGGCAGCAGTGAGCGAGAAGAACACGGTCACCGTCACGCTGCCCGCCGACGTCCAGCAGCTCGACGCCACGGGTTACGTGTGGGCGTTCCTCGACACCGCCGCCGAGCCAGACCGAGTCCGCCCCGGAGCCCTGATCGTCGCTGGCGACTCCGACGAGCCCTTCCTGGCTCGCGTCGTCGACATCGTCGAGGGGCCGGGCGGCCGCTCGATCGTGCACCTCGACGTGGTCGGCGTGCCGGATCAGGCCATCGACGAGCTCCGCCACGCTCGTCTGCTCCCCCAGTAGCGGCGACTACATCCGCCACGAAGCGTGGCCGAGACGGCCTCGGCGCGCCCCGCTGCAAGTGGCCTCCGGATTTCACGCGCGGGATTTTCGCGGGATTTTCGTCCGACCGCTTCGTCGGCCAGAAGCGCCGCAACGCTGTGACCTGGGCTTTTGGTGGCTCCGGGGGTGGGGCTCGAACCCACGACCCACTGATTAACAGTCAGTTGCTCTGCCAGCTGAGCTACCCCGGAAGGGATCGCCGACGATAGCAGCGGCCCCCCGGCGCCCCGAACCTGCGGATCTCAGGATTCGAGGTAGTCGCGCAGCTTCTGGGAGCGGTGCGGGTGGCGCAGCTTGGCGAGGGTCTTGGACTCGATCTGGCGGATGCGCTCGCGCGTGACGCCGAACTCCTGGCCCACCTGCTCGAGCGTGCGGGCCTGGCCGTCCTCGAGCCCGAAGCGCAGGCGCATGACCGCCTGCTCGCGCTCGTTGAGCTCCTCGAGGGCCTCCAGCACGGCCTGGTTCAGGAGCGTCTTGGTGGCGGCCTCGGCCGGGGCGTCGGCGTTCACGTCGCCGATGAAGTCGGCCAGGTTGGAGTCGTCCTCCTCCCCCACCGGCGAGTCGAGCGAGAGCGGATCCATCGAGATCTGCATGATCTCCCGCACCCGGTCGGGGGTGAGGTCGGCCTCCTCGGCCAGCTCCTCGATGGTGGGCTCGCGCTCGAGCTCCATGAGCATCTGGCGCTGGATGCGGTGCACCTTGTTGATCGACTCGACCATGTGCACCGGGATGCGGATGGTGCGGGCCTGGTCGGCGATGGCCCGGGTGATGGCCTGGCGGATCCACCACGTGGCGTAGGTGGAGAACTTGAAGCCCTTCGTGTAGTCGAACTTCTGCACGGCTCGCATCAGGCCGAGGTTGCCCTCCTGGATCAGGTCGAGCAGCTGCATGCCCCGGCCGACGTAGCGCTTGGCGATCGACACGACGAGGCGCAGGTTGGCCTGGATGAGCTCGTCGGTTGCGTGATCGCCGTCCTTGGCCACCTTCTGCAGCTTGCGCCGCTCCTCGAACGGGAGCGAGTCGAGCTCGCCGGCCGCGGCGAGGTCGGCGAGGCGGGACGCGGCCACGGCGCCGGCCTCGATGCGCTTCGCGATCGACACCTCCTCCGTGGCGTTGAGCAGCGGCACCCGGCCGATCTCGCGCAGGTAGAGGCGCACCGAGTCGCTGCTGCCCCCGGCCGGCGCCTTCACCGCCTTCGGGTTGCGCACGGCCATGCGCCGGCGCCGGGCTCGGGCCAGCTCGTCGGCCGGCGAGAGCGGCTCGGGATCGAGCTCGTGGTCGATGTCGACGACCAGGTCGGGCACGTCCTCGTCGAGGCGGACACCGGCCCGGGCGCAGGCTTCCTGCAGCCGGGTCAGCAGCTCGGCCGTCAGCTCGACGCGGAGCTCGACGAGGGCGGCGTCGAGGTGGAGCTCGCCGGTGCCGCGTGCCGCGTCGGCGAGGGCCTGGAGTCGGTGATCGGGTACCGCCGGTTCTTCGGCCACGTCGTTCATGAGCTGCCCCCCGTCCGGGAGGCAAACGATAGCAACTCCCTCGCGGCCGCCTGCCCGTCGGCATCGGGCCCGATGCGATCGAGGAGGCGGGCGAGGGTCGTCAGCCGGTCGAGGTCCAGGTCCCGGGCCGAGCGGGCGTCGGCGAGGAGGCGGTGCCCGGTCGCCCGCACCTGGAGCAGCACCGGGTCGAGGGGGTCGTCGACCGGCTCCTCGACGGACAGACGGGACAGGAAGGCGGCGACCTCCGGCGGGGACGACTCGATGGCCTCGTGGATCGTGGCCGACCCGACCAGCGCCCGGTAGGTCTCGCGGTGGAGCTGCTCGTCGAAGAGGGTCTCGTCGAGCCAGTCGATGACGTCGTGCGGCCGGTTCACGGCGAGCCGGAGCACCTCCACGGCCGGGGAGGAGTCACGGTTCGCCTCCCGTGCGGGCGGGTCCGGGCGCCCGGAGCGGCCGCCGCCGTCGCCGGGCGGCGCCGGACCCGGGTCGTCGTCGGACGATCGCTCGTCCCGCCGGCGGCGCGCCGGCTCGGGCGGCCGGGGGCGGCGAACGTCGCCGGACGCGACCCGCTGGCGGAGCCGGCCGACGTCGAGCCGGCAGCGGTCGGCGACCTGCATCAGGTACTGGTCGCGCACGAGGTCGTTCGGGTGCTCGGCGATCACGCCGAGGGCGTCCTCCGCCGCCCGGGCCCGGTGCTCGGCCGAGTCGAGGTCGGCGCCGTCGAGGATGCGCGAGAGGCGGAACTCGAGGAAGGGACGGGCGCGGGCGACCGCGTCCGCCAGCACCTCGGCCGACTGCTGCGCCGCGTCGGCGGGGTCCACACCGGGCGGCAGCGCGGCCACCACCACGTCGAGGTCGAAGCGCGACTCCCACTGGTAGAAGCGGTCGGCCGCGGCCTGCCCGGCCGCGTCGGCGTCGAAGGCGAGGACGATGCGCCGGGCGAACCGCCGCAGGAGCTGGACGTGGTCGTCGGTGAGCGCCGTGCCGCACGTGGCGACGGCGCGGGGCACGCCGACCCGGAAGAACGCCGTGACGTCGGTGTAGCCCTCGCACACCACGACCTCGTCGGCGGCGACGATGCCGGTCTTGGCGCGGTCGAGCCCGAAGAGCACCCGGGATTTGTCGTAGAGCCGGGTCTGGGGCGTGTTGATGTACTTGCCGCCGTCGCCCCCGGGCATGATCCGCCCGCCGAAGCCCACGGTGGTGCCGTCGGCGTCGTGGATCGGGAACAGGATGCGGTTGCGGAAGAAGTCGTTGACCCGCCCGCGCGAGTTGAGCCGGCCGAGACCGGCTTCTTCGGCGTCCTTCTTCGACAGCCGCATCCCCCGGACCAGGGCGTCCCACTCGTCGGGCGCCCAGCCGATGCGCCACGCCCGGACCTCGTCGCCGTCGAAGCCGCGGTCGCGCAGGTAGCGGCGGGCCGCCGCGGCGTCCGGGGACGAGAGCAGCCGCTGGTGGTACCACTCCTCGGCGCCGGCGAGGACGTCGGCCAGGCGCTTGCGCTCGGCGCGGGTGCGGCTCTCGCCGGGCTGGTCGTAGGTGAGGGTGATCCCCGCCTTCGCCGCCAGCCGCTCGACGGCCTGGACGAAGTCGAGGTGCTCCTGCTCGCGCACGAACGTGATGGCGTCACCCGACGCCTGGCACCCGAAGCAGTGGTAGAGCCCGTCGACCGCGTTCACGTAGAAGGACCCGGTCTTCTCGGCGTGGAACGGGCACAGGCCCCGCCAGCGCGACCCGACCTGGCGCAGCTGCACGTACTCGCCGATGAGGGCGACGATGTCGGTGGCGGCGCGGACCCTGGCGATGTCCTCGTCGACGATGCCCACTCAGGCTGTTCTACTCCCCGGCCGAGCGCCCGGTGCGCCCGGAGCCGGTGGCGGCGGTGGGCGGGGGCGGCGAGGCATCGGTGTGCGGCGTTCGCCGGCCCGTGTGCGGCGTGCGCCGGCCCGGGATGCCGTGCGTCGACACGTCGGCCTCCTCGCCCTCCGGCAGGGGGTTCATGATCGATGCCCCGATGGCGACGGTCAGCACGACGGCGATGACGGCCAGCGAGAGGAACGTGGGCATGTGGTACCACTCGCTGATCAGCATCTTGATGCCGACGAAGGCGAGCACCACCGCCAGGCCCTGCTGGAGGTACTGGAACTTGTTCCGCAGGTCGGCCAGTAGGAAGTAGAGCGCCCGCAGTCCGAGGATGGCGAAGGCGTTGGAGGAGAACACGATGAACTCCTCGCGGCTCACCGCGAGGATCGCCGGGATCGAGTCGACGGCGAAGATCACGTCGGACGACTCGACCACGACGAGCACGGCGAACAGCGGCGTGGCGAGGCGCCGGCCGTTCACCCTCGTGAACAGCTTCTGGCCGTCGTACTCCGGCGTCGACGGCACGACCTTGTCGACCATGCGCAGGATGAAGTTGTCCTCTGGGTGGACGTCGTCGTGCGTCGGTCGCAGCAGGCGGATGGCGGTGAACAGCAGGAACGCCCCGAAGACGTAGATCACCCAGTGGAAGCGCTCGAGGATGGCGACGCCGCCGAAGATGAAGAGCGCCCGGAGCACGAGGGCGCCGAAGATGCCCCAGAACAGGACCCGGAACTGGTACTCCTGCGGGACGCCGAAGTAGCTCATGACGAGCGCCCACACGAAGACGTTGTCGATGCTCAGCGACTTCTCGATGAGGTAGCCGGCGTAGTACTCGCCGGCGGCGTCGCCGCCTTGCCAGGCGAGCAGCACGAGACCGAAGGCGAGCCCGATCGAGATCCAGATCGCCGACTCGATCGCCGCCTCCTTCGTGGAGACCGCGTGGGCCTCGCGATGCACGACCAGGAGGTCGATCAGCAGCATCGCCAGCACGACGACCGCGAAGGCGGCCCACACCCAGCCGGGGACGTCGAAGGATACGAACTTGTCGGACGTCGAGGACGACTCCGACGACGCGAGGATGCTCAGCACCGGGCGACCATACCCACGTGCGGGTCCGCAGAACTCCGTCCCGTTGCCCCGCCGATCAGAGTCTGTTACCGTTGGTAACATGCTTGCTGGGATCCTGGGAGCCGAGACGGGGACGCTCGGGGGAAGCGCGCTCGCCTCGTGGGCACCGATCAACTCGCTGCTCGCCGCCTACGTCGTCGTCGTCGCCCTGCTGTGGTGGCACGGAGGCGCCGACGACGGCGACCGCTTCCCCCTCGGCGTGCTCCAGCGCATCGGGCGGGGCCTGACCCGGATCACCGGCATCCCGGGCTGGGCGGCGATCGCCGTCGGGCAGTCGCTCTTCGCCCTGCTGCTCGCCGGCGTCGGGTTCTACAGCGACGTCGCCTGGCACATCGCGCTCGGGCGCGACGAGGAGCTGTTCACCGCACCCCACACCGGCATCCTCCTCGGGCTGGTCGGCATCTTGTCCGGTGCCGTGTTCGGGAGGATGTCCCGTTCGCTGTTGAAGTCGCTGCGGGTGGTGGTCCCGGTGTTCATGCTGCAGCGTGCGAGTGGTGGTCAGTATCGCAGGTGGGTGTGAC
>Ga0208490_100360_pt1 | contig 31443 bp, 25 predicted proteins | sample SubbioAug_CSWold_FD_184818 | JGI IMG/M metagenome (GOLD analysis project Ga0208490, IMG submission 184818) | Serpentinite rock and fluid subsurface biosphere microbial communities from McLaughlin Reserve, California, USA - CR11Aug_CSWold (SPAdes) | ecosystem: Environmental > Terrestrial > Deep...
TGATAGCAACGGAGATACACCCGTTCCCATTCCGAACACGGAAGTTAAGCCCGTTCGCGCCGATGGTACTTGGGGGGAGACCCCCTGGGAGAGTAGGTCACCGCCGGTTTCTTGAGGGGCCCCCGCACTGCGGGGGCCCTTCGCCGTTTTCGGCCACATTCGCTCCTTCGTGGCCTGCGAGGAGGCGGCGGTACGATCGTCGGGATGCCCTCGCGACCAGAAGACGACGATCGCCCAGGCCGCCGCGCCGGTGGCGGCGACCGCCGACCACCTCGTGAGGGTCGTCCGCGCTCGGATCGAGCCCGCCAGGCCGGCGACGACCGCCGACCCCGCCCGAGCAGCGGTTCGGGCCGTGACGGCGCGTCCCGGGGCGGGGCCGCACGTGGTCGTGGCGACGACGGCCGCAAGCCCCAGGGCCGTCCCTCGCGGGAGGGCGACAAGCGTCGTGACGACCGCGACCGCGGCGGGCAGACCCGCGGGGCAGCACGGGGTCGGCCTGCGGGACCGGACCGCACGTTCCGGGCTCGTGACGACCGTCCGGACCGGGGCGGCGACCGGGCCGAGCGCGGTCCGCGCCCGCCCATCAAGGGGAAGCGGCGGACCTTCGACATCGACTCCTCCCCGAACCCCCGGGAGCGAGCCCGCCCGGAGGGTGGCGAGGAGGCGCGCAAGGAGCGCTGGGTCGACGAGGGTCCGGTGCGCCGGGCCGCGGGCGATGCCGTGGAGCGGGGCAGCCGGCGACCGCGGCCGGCGAAGGGGTCCGGCACGAGCCGGGGCCGTGACGCCGCACCGAAGCCGACGGGGCGCAGCTCCCAGCGGCGGGCCGAGCGGGCGACCAAGCGCGTCGAGGGTGCCCTCGAGATCGACCGGGACCGACTCCGTCGACGCCTGGGCCAGGCCCGGGCCGATCGGACCCTGGCCCGGATCGGTGACGCGACCGCCGCCTACGCCGAGGATCGCTTCGACGACGCCCGCAAGGTGCTGAAGCCGATCGTCGAGCTGATCCCGGAGGAGCCGGCGGTGCGCGAGCTGTACGGGCTGTCGCTCTACCGGCTGGGCAAGTGGCGCAAGGCGGCCGACGAGCTCGAGGAGTTCGCCCGCCGCTCGGGATCCACCGAGCAGCACCCCGTCCTCGCCGACTGCTACCGCGCCCTCGGCCAGCACGCCCGCGTGCAGGAGCTGTGGGACGAGATCGGTGAGGAGTCGCTGGCTGCGCCGCTCGTGGCCGAAGGGCGGATCGTGTACGCCGGCTCGCTCGCCGACCGGGGCATGCTCGCCGAGGCCATCGCCGTGCTCGAGGCCGGGGCCCTCGGCGACAAGGCGCTCAAGGACCACCACCTCCGGATGCGCTACGTGCTCGGCGACCTGTACGACCGGGCCGGCGAGCAGCAGTCGGCGCGGCGGTGGTTCGAGACGGTGGCGTCGGCGTCGCCCGGCTTCTTCGACGTGCAGGACCGCCTCCGCCAGCTCTGAGCGTCGTTCCTGTCAGACCGGGTCGCCACACTGGACCCTGCTTCCCCCGGCAACCGCCCGCCGCCGCCTCGATGCGCCGGTGCGGCGCCAGCACGCCCGGAGGCACCCGTGCCCAGCATCGATCCCACCCCCGAGTCCGCCGCCGACCTCGACCTCGCCGTCCTGGTCGGCACCCTGAGCAGCGACCCCGTCGAGCAGTCCCTCCCGTCGGGGTCGGTCCTGTTCCGCTACGAGGTGACGGTGCGAGACCGCAGCCCGGCCGACACCGTGCCGGTGTCCTGGCTCGAGCCACGCCGGCCGCCCGCGCTCACGGCCGGGGACCGCGTGGTCGTCGTCGGGCGGGTCCGTCGGCGGTTCTTCCGCGCCGGTGGCGCCACCCGCAGCGCCACGGAGGTCCTGGCCACGTCGGTGAGCCGGCCACGGAGCACGGCCGGCGCCCTGGCGGCGCTCCGCGATGCCGCCGACGTGGTCGCCGGGGCGACCCGACGCTGAGCGAAGGTGACCGCCCGGACGGGCGTCGGTCAGGATGGGACCGCCGCAACCCACCCACCGTCCCCGAGGAGAGCATCGGATGAACCAGGAGCAGTTCGACAAGGTCAAGGGCGCGCAGGGCTTCATCGCCGCGCTCGACCAGAGTGGCGGCAGCACGCCCAAGGCACTCCGGGCCTACGGCGTCGAGGAGGACGAGTACGACGGCGACGTCGAGATGTTCGACCGCATCCACGAGATGCGGACGCGGATCATGACCTCGCCGGCGTTCACGGGAGACCGGGTGCTCGGCGCCATCCTCTTCGAGGACACGATGGACCGCAGCGTCGAGGGCAAGGACACGCCCGACTACCTCTGGGACGTCAAGCAGGTCGTGCCGTTCCTCAAGGTCGACAAGGGCCTCGACGACGAGGTCGACGGCGTCCAGGTCATGAAGCCGATCCCCGGCCTGGGGGACCTCCTGGAGCGGGCCGCCGCCAAGGGCATCTTCGGCACCAAGATGCGGTCCGTCGTCATGGAGGCCAACGCGAACGGCGTCGACGCCATCCTCGAGCAGCAGTTCACGGTCGGCAAGGAGATCGTCGCCGCCGGCCTGGTCCCGATCCTCGAGCCCGAGATCGACATCCACAGCAGCACCAAGGCCGAGGCCGAGGCCCTGCTCCGCGACGGCACGCTGCAGCGGCTCGAGCAGCTCGGCCGCGATGAGATCGTGATGCTCAAGCTGACGCTGCCCGAGGAGGATGGCTTCTACCGGGAGCTCGTCGACCACCCGAACGTGCTCGCCGTCGTCGCCCTGTCCGGTGGCTACAGCCGCGACGAGGCCAACGACCGTCTGCGCCGGAACCCCGGCGTCATCGCCAGCTTCTCCCGCGCCCTCAGCGAGAGCCTCACCGCGCAGCAGTCCGCCGAGGAGTTCGACGCGGCACTCGACGAAGCGATCGAGAGCATCTACCAGGCCTCCATCGCCTGACCTCGGGCGTGCCGCGCATCGGCGCGGCACGCCGCTATGGTCGCCTTGGTTGACAACGGCGTCATCGCAACAAGGGGACAAGGTGTCAGACACCACCACGAAGTCCACCGAAGCCCACCGGGAATCGGTCGACCGGGTCATCATCCGCTTCGCTGGCGACTCGGGCGACGGCATGCAGCTCACCGGCGACCGGTTCACGAGCGCGTCGGCCATGTTCGGCAACGACCTGGCCACCCTCCCGGACTTCCCGGCCGAGATCCGCGCGCCAGCCGGCACCATCGCCGGCGTCTCGGCGTTCCAGGTGCACATCTCCGACCACGACATCACCACCCCGGGTGACGCGCCCGACGTGCTGGTGGCCATGAACCCCGCAGCGCTCCACAGCGACCTGCACCGGTTGAAGGGCAACGGCTCGGTCATCCTCAACAGCGACGCGTTCACCGAGCGCAACCTGGTCAAGGCCGGCTACGCCGCTGACCCCCGTGAGGACGGCACCCTCGACGGCTTCAAGGTCTACGAGGTCCAGATGACCGAGATGACCAAGAAGGCGGTCGAACACCTCGGCGTGAAGCCCCGCGACGCCGAGCGGTCGAAGAACTTCTTCGCCCTCGGCCTGGTGTCGTGGATGTACACCCGCCCGGCGGAGCACACGCTCGAGTGGATCCACGCGAAGTTCGCCAAGAACCAGCAGGTCGCCGACGCGAACGTGGCGGCGTTCAAGGCCGGTCACGCCTTCGGTGAGACGGCGGAGCTGTTCGACCACGCCTACGAGGTCAAGCCGGCCGACAAGCTGCCCGGCACGTACACGAACATCACGGGCAACGTCGCGCTCGCCTGGGGCCTCATCGCGGCGTCGCGGCTGGCCGACATGCCGCTGTTCCTCGGCTCGTACCCCATCACCCCGGCCTCCGACATCCTCCACGAGCTGTCGAAGCACAAGAACTTCGGGGTCCGCACCCTGCAGGCCGAGGACGAGATCGCCGGCGTCGGCTCCGCCATCGGCGCGGCCTACGGCGGGCACCTCGCCGTCACCACCACCTCCGGTCCGGGCGTGGCGCTCAAGGGCGAGGCCATCGGCCTGGCCGTCAGCCTCGAGCTGCCCCTCGTCGTGGTCGACATCCAGCGGGGCGGTCCCTCGACCGGGTTGCCGACCAAGACCGAGGCATCCGACCTGCTCATGGCGCTCTACGGACGTCACGGCGAATCGCCGATGCCGATCGTGGCCGCCTCGACCCCGGCCGGGTGCTTCGATGCCGCCATCGAGGCGTGCCGGATCGCGCTCAAGTACCGCACCCCGGTGTTCCTGCTCTCCGACGGCTACCTGGCCAACGGAGCCGAGCCGTGGAAGCTGCCCGACGTCGACTCGCTGCCGGACATCTCGACGACGTTCGCCACCGAGGCCAACGGCACCAACGACGCCGGGGATCCCGTGCACCACCCCTACGAGCGCGACCCCGAGACCCTGGCCCGGTCGTGGGCGCTGCCCGGCACGCCCGGCCTCGAGCACCGCATCGGCGGTCTCGAGAAGGCCGACAAGACCGGCAACGTCTCCTACGACCCCGCCAACCACGAGCTCATGACGCACCTGCGCCAGGCCAAGCTCGACGGCATCGCCCAGGACATCCCCGAGGCCGTGCTCGAGGGCGACGCCGACGCCGACCTCGTGGTGGTCGGGTGGGGCTCGACCTGGGGTGCCATCTCCGGTGGCATCGACCGGATCCAGGCCCGCGGCCTCAAGATCGCCCGCATCCACCTGACGCACCTCCACCCGTTCCCGCCCAACCTGGGCGAGCTGCTCGCACGGTTCGAACGAGCGCTCGTCCCCGAGCTCAACCTCGGCCAGCTCACCAAGGTGCTGCGCGCCGAGTTCCTGATCGACGCCAAGGTCGTCAGCAAGGTCCGCGGCCTGCCGTTCACCGCGGTGGAGATCGAGTCCGCCATCCTCGACGCCCTCGGGGTCGCCCAGAACGGAGCAGCCCAGTGACCGACACCGCGATCCCGCAGACCTCACGCAAGGACTGGATGTCGGACCAGGAGGTGCGGTGGTGCCCGGGTTGCGGCGACTACAGCATCCTCGCCGCCGTCCAGCTCGCCCTGCCCGACATGGGCGTGCGTCGCGAGGAGGTCGTCTTCGTCTCCGGCATCGGCTGCGCGGCCCGCTTCCCGTACTACATGAACACCTACGGGATGCACTCGATCCACGGGCGCGCGCCCGCCATCGCCACCGGGCTCGCCATGGCCCGGCCCGACCTGCACGTGTTCGTCGTGTCCGGCGACGGCGATGCCCTGTCCATCGGCGGCAACCACCTCATCCACGCACTGCGCCGGAACGTCAACCTCACGATCCTGCTCTTCAACAACCAGATCTACGGGTTGACCAAGGGCCAGTACTCACCGACGTCGGAGACCGGCAAGGTCACCAAGTCCACGCCGTTCGGCTCCATCGAGAAGCCGTTCAACCCGGTGTCGGTGGCCCTCGGCGCCGAGGCGAGCTTCGTCGCCCGGACCCACGACATGGACCGCAAGCACATGATGGAGATGGTCATGCGCGCCCACGCGCACAAGGGCACCTCCATCGTGGAGATCTACCAGAACTGCAACGTCTTCAACGACGGGGCGTTCGGCCAGATCACGGCCAAGGCGACGCGCGAGGAGATGCTCATCGACCTCCGCCACGGCGAGCCGATCCTGTTCGGTGCCGACCGCCAGCGGGGCGTCGTCCTCGACGGCGGTGGCGTGCACCTGGCCGAGGTGGCCGAGGTCGGCCTCGACGCGGTGCTGGTGCACGACGAGACCCGTCCCGACCCGTCCATCGCGTTCATGCTGTCCCGCCTCGCCACCGGACCGCACGAGCCGACCCCGGTCGGGGTGTTCCGGGCCGTGCAGCGCGACGAGTATGGCTCCCGGGTCGACCAGCAGCTCGCCTCCGCCCAGGAGCAGCGTGGTCCCGGTGACCTCCACGCCCTGCTGCGGTCGGGCGCGACCTGGGACGTCGACTAGATCAGACGACCTCGAGGGCGTCGCCGACGCTGATCCGCCCGCCCCGCACGACCAGCCCACCGACGCCCAGGTTGCCGGCGCGCTCGGCGTGCACCCGGGTGAGCACCGACCGGTCCCGGTCGAGGCCGGGCTGGGGCCGGGTCACGATGACGCATCGGTCGATCTCCTTGACGACGTCGACCAGGACAGGACCGATGCGGACCTGCACGCCGACCAGGTCGCGCTCATCGCCGCCTCGCACGACGACGTTGGCACGGAAGCGGCGCGCGTCCTGGTCGGCCAGCGCCTCCTCGGCCACGATCGACAGGCGGGTCCGCTTGGAGTCGTGCCAGACGCCGGCCGGGCCCTCCCACTGCTCGGGTGCGACATCGTGGAGCCCGGTGCCCTCGACGGCGTAGTGGCCGTGCTCGTCCGGTGCGGGCCGGCGCAGGACGACCGCTCGGCCGACCCAGTCGGACAGGACCTGGTCGTCATCGGTCACGGTGCCGTCGGGGAGGCGCACGGACATGACGTCACCGTCCGGGACGGGCTGGGCGAACAGGAGCTGGGGCACCCGGCGGGCGGTGAGGACCAAGCCCGTGTCCCGGTCGACGAGACCCCACTGCCGATCGCCGGCGATGCCGAGCGCGCCGACCTCGGCGGTCGCCAGCGACTCGCCGATCATCGACTTCACCGGGTACCGCCACAGCTGGGTCACCTGCACCGTCCCATGGTGACACCCTCGGCCGAGCGCCGATCTCCGGTCGTGCGCCGCCCGGTAGGTTCCGCCGGATGGACCTGCGCATCTTCACCGAGCCCCAGCAGGGCGCCTCCTACGACCAGCTGCTGGCTGCGGCCCGGGCCACGGAGGCCGCCGGGTTCTCGGCCTTCTTCCGGTCGGACCACTACCTGAAGATGGGCGACGCGTCCGGGCTCCCGGGTCCCACCGACGCGTGGATCACGCTCGCCGGCCTGGCTCGCGAGACCGAGTCGATCCGGCTCGGCACGCTGGTCACGGCCGCGACCTTCCGCCTCCCGGGACCGCTGGCCATCAGCGTGGCCCAGGTCGATGCGATGTCCGGGGGGCGCGTCGAGCTCGGCATCGGCACCGGCTGGTACGACGCCGAGCACACGGCCTACGGCATCCCCTTCCCGGCGCTGGGCGAGCGGTTCGAGATCCTCGGGGAGCAGCTCGAGATCCTGACCGGCCTGTGGCGCACGCCGGTCGGGGAGACGTTCGACCACCAGGGGAAGCACCACACGGTGGTCGACTCGCCGGCGCTCCCCAAGCCGCACCAGGACGGCGGACCGCCGATCATCATCGGCGGTGGCGGGCCCAGGAAGACACCGGCGCTGGCCGCCCGCTTCGCCAGCGAGTTCAACCTCCCGTTCGCGCCGAGGCACGTCTGGACGAAGCAGCGTGCGCGGGTGCAGGACGCCTGTCGCGAGATCGATCGCGACCCCGACGAGCTCACGTACTCGGTCGCGCTCGTCGTGTGCGTCGGCGAGGACGAGGCCGAGATCGCCCGCCGCGCCGCCTCCATCGGCCGCGAGGTCGATGAGCTGCGCGAGAACGGCGTGTGCGGGACCCCGGCCGAGGCGGTGGCCCGCCTGGAGGAGTGGGCGGAGACCGGTGTCGAGCGGGTGTACCTGCAGGTGCTCGACCTCGACGACCTCGACCACATCGAGCTCATCGGGCGCGACGTGCGGCGGACGATCTGATGCTGCCGACGGTCGCCGACCTCGACCTGGAGGAGAAGTGCCGCCTGCTCGGTGGTGCCTCCACCTGGCGGACCCACCCGATCGAGCGGGCCGGTGTCCCTGCGTTGAAGATGTCGGACGGCCCGAACGGCGTGCGGGGGGACGGCCTCGGTGCGCGGCGCACGCCCGGCGTCACGATCCCGGTCGGCATCGCCGTCGGCGCGTCCTGGGACCCCGACCTGGCCGGTGCCCTCGGCGACCTGCTCGGCAAGGAGTCCCGTCGCAAGGGCGCCCACGTGCTGCTCGCCCCGACCGTGAACCTGCAGCGCACCCCCATCGGCGGCCGGGTCTTCGAGTGCATGTCCGAGGACCCCGAGCTCACCGCACGACTCGCCGTCCCGCTGGTGCGCGCGGTGCAGGCCCACGACGTCGCGGTCACGGTCAAGCACTACGTCGCCAACGACACCGAGATCGACCGGATGTCGGTCGACGTCGACGTGGACGACCGGACCCTGCGCGAGCTGTACCTGCGCCCGTTCGAGGCGACCATCACCGAAGCGGGCGCCTGGGGGGTGATGAGCGCCTACAACCAGGTCGCCGGCGAGCACGCCGCAGGCAACCGTCGGCTGCTCACCACGATCCTCCGGGAGGAGTGGGGCTTCGACGGCTTCGTGGTGTCGGACTGGTTCGGGTCCCACGACACGGTCGCCTCGATCAAGGCCGGCCTCACCGTCGCCATGCCCGGCCCACGGACCATCTACGGCGAGCGGCTCCAGGCCGCCGTCGAGGCGGGCGAGGTCGACGAGTCCGCCGTGGATGCCCAGGTCGAGGACCTCCTGCGCCTCATGGGCCGGGTGCGGGTGACCGAGCGCGATGCGGAGCAGGAGGAGCGGACCGTCGACGACCCCGACGAGCGCGCGCTGTGCCGGCGTGCGGTCGTCGGGGGCCTGGTGCTGTGCCGCAACGTCGGCGACCTGTTGCCCGTCGACCCCGGGGCGACGCTGGCGGTGATCGGGCCCAACGCGGGCGACACCCGCATCATGGGCGGTGGCTCCGCCAGCCTCCAGCCCCTGCCCCACGCCTCACTCCTCGATGTGCTCGACGAGCGGTTCGCCTCCGTCGTGCACGAGCCGGGGACCCGCATCGACCGTCTGCCGCCGCCCCTGGACGACCGCGTGCTGCGGACCCCTGACGGCGCGCCGGGCCTGCACGTCGAGTACCGCAACGGCGTCGACGACTCGGGTGCGGTGGTCACCAGCGATGTCACGCCCCAGTCCATGTTGCGCTTCTTCGGCTCCACGCCGGCCGGGGTCGACCCCGAGCGCTTCCACGTCACCGTCACCGGCACCTTCGTCCCCGAGCGCTCCGGTCCGCACCTGTTCTCCGCCGTGCTCACCGGCGCCGGCCGCATCGAGGTCGGCGATCTCGCCGTGCTCGACGACCCCGATCATCGCCTCCCGCGCGGGCCGCTCTTCTTCGGGCTCGCGTCCGAGGAGCAGGACGCGACCGTCGAGTGCGAGGCCGGGGTGCCCGTGCCGCTGCGCATCACCACCACGGGTCGGGGTGGCTTCGCCGGCATCCGCCTCGGGGTCCGGGCTCCCGAGCCCGAGGACCTGATGGAGCGGGCGGTCACCGCGGCACGGGACGCCGACGTCGCCGTCGTGGTCGTCGGCACCAACGACGAGTGGGAGACCGAGGGCGAGGACCGCAGCACCATCGCCCTCCCGGGCGAGCAGGACGAGCTCGTGCGTCGCGTCGCCGCCGTCAACCCCCGGACGGTGGTCATCGTCAACGCCGGCTCACCGGTGTCGATGCCCTGGGTGGACGACGTCGCCGGCGTGCTCATCGCCTACTTCGGGGGGAGCGAGATGGCCCTCGGCATCGCGGACGTGCTCGCCGGTGACGCCGACCCGGGCGGACGCCTGCCCCTGACGTACCCGAAGGCGCTCGAGGACACGCCGGCGTGGCGCTGGTACGCGCCCGCGGACGGGGTGCGGCACTACGGCGAGGGGCTGCTGATGGGCTACCGCGGCTTCGACGCCGCCGGCACCGAGCCGCTGTTCCCCTTCGGCCACGGCCTCTCGTACGGAACGGCCGAGTGGGGCTCGGCGTCGCTGTCGTCGACGCAGATCGAGGCTGGCGCCGGCGTCGAGGTCACCGTCCCGGTCCGTTCGACGGCGGCACGGGATGCCACCGTCGTGGTCCAGGCCTACCTGTCGGGGCCCGACGGGCACGGCCGGCCGCCGAAGGTGCTGGCCGGGTTCACCAAGGCCGTCGTCGCGGCCAGCGCCGAGGAGTCCATGGTGGTCCGGCTGCCGTCCGAGGCGTTCCGACGCTGGTCCGGTGAACGCTGGGTGGTCGACAACGGCGCCTGGGAGGTGGTCGTGGCGGCCTCGGCGGCCGATGTCCGACAGCGCCTGGCGCTCGAGGTGCGCGAGCTCTAGTCGAGCGACCGGAAGACGATCCCGGTGGCCGGCTTCGGGGCGAAGAACGTGGTCTTCGGGGGCATGCGCTCGCCGCCGTGGGCGATCGCCTGGATCTGGGCCACGGTGGCAGGCCGCATGAGCACGGCCGCCTGGGCCCGGCCCTCCCGGACGGCCTCGACCACGTTGTCCACCCCGTGCTGGTAGCTGAGCTCGTGGACAGGCAGTGCCTGGCGGGCCTGCTCGAGGCGCACGGTGTCGAGCTCGACGGTGTCCTCGAACGCGCCGGCCTTGGGGCGCAGCACGAAGGTGCCGGTGTCGTCGACCAGTCCCAGGCCGCCGAGGTCGACCAGCCGGGTGACGGCGTCGGGCCCGAACTCGTCGGTGGGCTCGATGTCGAAGTGCTCGCTGAGCAGGAGCGGCAGCGACGCGCCATCGGGCAGATCGGTGATCAGGCGGTGGATGGGCTGGACCGTGAGCTCGTCCTCGACCAGCTCGACCACGAAGCACATGGTCAGGTCGGCGGCGGTGCCGGGACCGTCGACCACCCGGCGCTCGTCCCGGTACTGCAGGGACGTCTCGTAGCGGTGGTGCCCGTCGGCGACCACGATCGGTGCGTCGAGCACCAACGCGGCGATCCGCCCGTTGCGGTCCCGGTCCCGGCTGGTCCAGACCGTGTGGGTCACCCCGTCGGGGTCGGTCCACTCGTCATCGGGCTCGGCGTCGGTGGGGAGCAGGTCGGTGAGCCCGCCGGCGAGGGACAGGCCCCAGATCGCTGAGAGGTTGTACCGGGTCGAGCGCAGCATGTCGAGGCGGTCCGACTTGGCCTTCTTGGTGGTGTGCTCGTGGGGGAGGATCTGGCCGGCGCCGGGCGGCCACAGCTCGAGCGCGCCGATGACCCCGGTGGTGCGGCGCACCACGCCGGCCTCGTCGGTGAAGGTCATCCGGTAGATGGTGAAGGTCGCTTCGTCGTCGGTGACCAGCGTCCCCTCGTCCTGCCACTCGTGCAGGAGCCGCGGGGCGACGACGTAGCGGTCCTCACCGCCTTCGTCGACGGGGAGGTCGATCCGGACCGCGTTGCGGTCGTTCGACGCGAGCTCGGCCCGCTGACGGTCGTCGATGACGTCGTAGGGCGGAGCGGTGACCTCGGCCAGGGAGACCCGGTCGCGGTCGTAGCGGAGACCTGGGAACGGCTCGAAGCGTGGCACCGGGACATCGTGGCAGACCGCGTCCGGGTGCCACGATGCTGCGATGCCCTGGGTCCTCGACCTCGACGGCGTCATCCGCCTCGGCGAGCAGCCCGTCCCCGGTGCCGCCGAAGCCGTCGCCCTGCTCCGCGCCGCCGGCGAGGAGGTGGTCTTCGCGACCAACAACGCCTACCGCTCCATCCGGGACCAGGAGGCGTCGCTGGAGGCCATGGGGATCCCGGCCGGCGGCGACGTCATCGGTGCCGCGCAGGCGGGTGCCAGCCTGCTGCGGGCGGGGGAGCGGGTGCTCGTGGTCGGCGGTCCCGGGCTCATCGAGGAGGTCGAGGCCCAGGGCTGCACCCTGGTCGATGACGGACCCTGCGACGCCGTCATCTCCGGCCTCGACCGCCAGTTCCACTACGACGCCCTGCGCCGTGCCGGACTCGCGATCCGCGGCGGGGCCCGGTGGATCCTCACCAACCCCGACCAGACCTTCCCGACGCCGCACGGCCTCGAGCCCGGTGCTGGCTCGATCGGCGCGGCGATCCGGGCCGCGAGCGGTGCCGAGCCGGAGATCGGCGGCAAGCCGGAGGGGGCCATGGTCGGCCTCCTGCGGGACCGGTTCGGGGCCGAGGGCATCGTGGTGGGGGACCGGGCCGACACCGACGGGCTGTTCGCCGTCGCCCTCGGCTACCGCTTCGCCCTCGTGCTCTCCGGTGTCACCACGGTCCAGGACCTGCCCGTCGAGCCGACCCCGTGGGCCGTCGCCGACGATCTGCTCCAGCTGGTGGAGCGGATCCTGGCCTGACCGTGCCACGACATCAGGGTGGGCCTACCATGGTCCGCCTTGACGGTGGAGCCCGGTGAGCGAGCGCCCGCAGTGCCATCGGCGCACCAACTGGGGGACATGGAGCTCGTCTTCGCGCGCGCCGGCGAGATGGCGTCGCTGCTGGCGGACTTCGACTGGTCATCCACCGAGCTCGGAGACCCGGCGGGTTGGCCCCAGAGCCTGCGGTCTGCCGCCAGCATCTGCCTGGGCGCCAAGTACCCCATCGCCATCTACTGGGGTCCCGAGCTGACCGTGCTCTACAACGACGCATGGAGTGCCATCCCGGGTGACAAGCACCCGTGGGCGCTCGGTCGTCCGGCTCGTGAGGTCTGGCCCGACATCTGGGACATCGTCGGCCCGGAGATCGACCGCGCCCTCGGAGGCGAGGGGATGTGGGTCGCCGACCGGATGCTGCCCATGGAGCGCCGGGGATACCTCGAGGAGACCTACTTCAACTACAACCTCAGTCCGATCACGGCCGAGGACGGTCGCATCGAGGGTGTGTTCAACGCCGGACTGGAGACCACGGCGAGGGTCGTCGCCGCCCGTCACCAGCGGGTGCTCATCGACCTGATCGCCGAGACCGCCTCCGCCACGACCGTGGACGAGGCCTTCGCCGGTGCCGCCAAGGCGCTGGCGGACCACCGTGAGGTCGCACCCTTCGCCGTGCTGTACCGCCTGGAGTCCGGCGTCGCGCAGCTGGCGGGGAGCACCGGCGTGGCCGCGGGCGGGGAGGGCACCGGCCCGACGGTGGAGCTCGGCAGCGATGACGACCCGTGGCGGATCCACCACGCCATCGAGACCCGCCGGGCGGTCGTGGTCGAGGACATCGGTCGCTTCGCGGACGTGGAGGCCTTCGACGGGTGGCCCGAAGCGGCGCACACGGCGGTGACGCTCCCGATCGTGCGATCCCGCCGCAAGCGTCGTCGGGTCGAGGGCGTGGTGGTCGTGGGCATGCCTCCCGGGTTGCGCATCGACGGGCCGCACGAGGAGTTCCACTCCGCCCTGGCCGATCGCTTCGCCCTGTCGGTGCTCGACGCCCGTCGCGAGGAGGAGGAGCGCCGCACGTTCGAGACCGAGCACCGCATCGCGGCCACCCTCCAGCGGAGCCTGATCCCGGCGTTGCCGGAGCTCGAGATGGTCGGTCTCGCCGGTTGCTACCTGCCCGGCACCGACGGGCTGGAGGTCGGCGGCGACTGGTACGACGCCATCCCCCTGCCCGACGGCAGCGTCACGATCGTCATCGGCGACGTCGTGGGCAAGGGGGTGGCTGCGGCTGCCCAGATGGGCCAGCTGCGCAACGCCCTGCGTGCCTACGTGCTCGAGGGCTTCTCGCCGGCGGTCGCCCTCGGCAAGCTCAACCACCTGACGCTGTCGCTCTCGGGTTCCACGTTCGCCACCGTGCTGTGCCTGCGGTACGAGCCCGAGGAACGAGCCATCCGCTGGTGCCGCGCCGGGCACCTCCCGGCACTCGTGCGTCGAGCGGATGGGCGGGTGGACCTCCTCGAGGGTGATGGCTCGCCGCCGATCGGCGTCTTCGAAGGCATCGTGTACCGCGAGTCCGAGGACCGACTCGAGCCAGCCGACGTCGTGCTGCTCTACACCGACGGCCTGATCGAGAAGCCGGGCGAGGACATCGACGTGAGCATCGCCGCCCTCGCGGCGCGCGTCGCGGCGCTCGATGTCGGCCCGTCGTTCCTCGAGGCCGTGGTGGCGCCGCTGATCGACACCGATCGTCGCGACGACGTGGCGGTGCTGGTCCTCAGCACCTGACGCTCTCGGCTCCTCAGCCGCGGGGCTTCCACCGGTGGTACTCGTGCACCGGGCCGATGCCGCCGGTGGAGTCCCAGTGGTGGGGTCGCATCTGGTCCTGGTACGCGGGCCGCCACGCCATGCGCTGGGCGGCGCGAACCGAGCGGACCAGGAGGCCGACCACCACACCGAAGACGAACCCGCCCACGTGGGCGGCCCAGGCCACGCCGGAGTTGGGGCTGGTGAAGAACTGGAGCACGAACCAGATGCCGAGCAGCCACTTGGCCGTGATCGTCGCGAGGATCGGGAAGCCGAGGAAGATGATGGTCCGCACGGGCGCGTTCGGGAACCAGACGAGGTAGGCGCCCATCACCGCGGCGACCGCACCGGAGGCGCCGACCACCGGGATCGTGGCGTCGGGTTGCAGGGCGACGTGGGTGGCCAGGGCGACCAGCCCACCCGCCACGTAGAACACCAGGTAGCGGACGGCGCCGAGGTGGTCCTCGATGTTGTTCCCGAAGATCCACAGGTAGAGCATGTTCGAGCCGATGTGCATCAGGCCGCCGTGGAAGAACATGGAAGCGAAGGCGGCGAACCACACCGACTTGTCCGGGACCCCTCGCGGGGCGTCCTCGCCGCCGATGCCGCAAGCTTCGGGGTCGCCGCCCAGGCTGCCGAAGGTCGCCTCCAGCTCCGGCACGGTGAGGGGCCGGCCCTTGGTGAGCTCGCACGGGATCGCGGCGTTCTCGATGTTGAAGACCAGGTCGTCGATGGGCTCGCGCTGGGGCTCCTGCTGCCACTGCACCCAGGCGGCGACGCAGGCCACGATCAGCGCGAGGGTGACCAGGGGCCGCCGGCTGGTCGGGTTCACGTCCTTCAGGGGGAGCACCGCGGAAGCGTACGGGTGCGCGGCACTTCCGTCCGCAGCCGCGCTGCCGTAGCCTGCTCGGATGGCCAAGAACCCCCTGATCAAGCGGTACCTCGACGCGGGGATGGCGTTCACGCAGATGACCCAGTCCCGAGCCGAGGCGATCGTGAAGGACCTGGTGAAGCAGGGCGAGGTGAAGTCCAAGCAGGCCGAGGAGCTCATCGAGGAGCTGATCGAGCGCTCGCGGGCCAACACCGAGGGCCTGCTCGAGCTCGTGCGCACCGAGGTGCGCGACCAGCTCGTCTCCCTCGGCCTCATCGACGACGACGCCGGCTCGACCCCGAGCGCGCCGAAGAAGTCCGCGGCCAAGACGTCGACGTCGCGGTCCACGCCCGAGCGGGCCCCGGCGAAGACCGGCGCCACCGGACAGACCAAGCCGGCCGCGTCGAGCGCCAAGAAGTCGGCCGCGAAGCGGTCCACGGCGAAGCGGTCGACGGCGAAGAAGTCGACGGCCAAGCGGGCCGCGGCGAAGAAGTCGACGGCCAAGAAGGCCGCGGCGAAGAAGTCGACGGCCAAGAAGTCGACGGCCAAGAGGTCCACCGCGAAGAAGGCGGCCGTCAAGAAGGCCGCACCCGGGTCTCCGGGCGGCGCATCGGCCTCGTAGGAGGCATGGCGTCCGGCGCGAGACGTCGACTCGACCTCGAGCTGCTGCGGCGGGGTCTCACCGAGAGCCGCCAGCAGGCTCGGCACCTCATCGACGCCGGGCGGGTGCTCGTGTCGAACGCACCGGCCGACAAGGCCGGACGCCTCGTCGCGCCCGGTGAACCCATCCGGGTGCTGGGTCCCCCCGCCCGCTACGTGGGGCGGGGCGGCGAGAAGCTGGCCGCCGCCCTCGAGCGCTTCGCGCTGGAGCCCGTCGGGATCCGAGCGCTCGACGCCGGGTCGTCGACCGGTGGCTTCACCGACGCGCTGCTCCAGGCCGGGGCGTCCTCGGTCGTCGCCGTCGACGTCGGCCGGGCCCAGCTCCACGAGCGGCTGCGCGCCGACGCCCGCGTCGACGTGCGCGAGCAGACCGACATCCGCACGGTCGGCCCCGCCGACGTGGGTGGTCCGGTCGACCTCGTCGTGGCCGACCTGTCCTTCATCTCGCTGCACGCGGTGATCGGCGCGCTGCTCGGCCTCGTCGCACCCGGTGGCGACCTCGTGGTGCTGGTCAAACCGCAGTTCGAAGCCGGCCGGGCCGAGGTGTCCAGGGGGCGTGGGGTGATCCGGGACCCGGAGGTGTGGCATCGGGTGCTCGACGACGTGATGGTCGCCATCGGGGAGGCCGGAGGGGCCATCATGGACGCCATGGTCTCCCCCCTCCGCGGGGCGGATGGGAATGCCGAGTTCCTCGTGCACGTCCGCCGCCCCGAGCTCGGTCGCGACCCGCAGGATGCTGCGTCCGCGGGCCGCGCCCCGGACGTGGCCGCGCTCGTGGCCGAGGCCGCAGGGGAGGAGGTGCGCTGATGGTCACCGCCGGATTCGTGATGCACGGCGAGCGCGACCGCGCCGCGTCCATCACCCACGACCTGGCCACCTGGCTCATCGAGCGCGGCCACGACGTGCGCCTGCCCCAGGACGATGCCGTGCGTCTGGGCCTGGCCGAGCACGGCGTCCCCGAGGACCACTTCGCCGACGGCCTCGACGTCGCCGTCAGCCTCGGCGGCGACGGCACGATGCTGCGCACGGTCGAGCTGGTCGCCGGGGGCGGGATCCCCGTCATCGGCATCAACGTCGGCCAGCTCGGCTACCTCACCGAGGTGGACCCCGACGGGGCCAGGATGGCCATCAAGCGCTACCTGTCGGGCGCCTACGAGATCGAGGAGCGCATGCTCCTGGCCATCCGGATCGAGGGGACCGAGGCGTCGGAGCACGTGGCGCTCAACGAGGCGGTCATCGAGAAGACCCCTTCCGGCCACACGGTGCGCCTCGCGGTCAGCGTCGACGGCGAGTACTTCACGACGTACGCGGCCGACGGGCTCATCGTGGCGACCCCCACCGGGTCCACCGCCTACTCGTTCTCGGCCCGGGGACCGATCGTCGCACCCATGCACCGTTGCCTCGTGCTGACCCCGGTGTCGCCGCACATGCTGTTCGACCGGACGCTCGTGCTCGACCCGCACTCCACGCTGCACCTCGAGGTCGTCGGCCACCGGCCCGCCACCGTGTCGGCCGACGGTCGCAACCTCGGCACGCTCCACCCCGGCGACGCGCTCACGTGCACGGCGAGCCCGCGCACCGCCCGCTTGGTCACCTTCGGCGAGCACGACTTCCTCGCCATCCTGAAGTCCAAGTTCGGGCTGTCCGACCGGTGAGGGCACGAGCGTGATCGCCGAGCTGGCCGTGCGGGACCTGGGCGTCTTCGCCGACGCGCGCCTCGTCCTGGACGACGGCCTCACCGCGCTCACCGGGGAGACCGGTGCCGGCAAGTCGCTCGTCGTCGGCGCGATCCAGCTCCTGCTCGGTGCCCGCGCCGATGCCGGCGTGGTGCGTCCCGGTGCCGACGAGGCGATCGTCGACGGTCGGTTCGTGACCGCGGCCGGCGAGGAGGTCGTGCTGTCGCGGGTCATCCCGTCCGCTGCCGGCGGCCGCAGCCGCGCCTACGTCAACGGGCGGCCGGTCACCGTGGCCGAGCTGGCCGAGCGCGGTGGCGCGCTCGTCGAGCTGCACGGCCAGCACGCCCACCAGCAGCTGCTGCAGGCGGCGTCGCAGCGCCACGCGCTCGACCGGTTCGCCGGCGTCGACCTGCAGCCGCTCCGCGACGCCCGGGCACGCGTGTCCGAGGTGCAGGCGCAGCTGGCCGAGCTCGGCGGCGACGAGCGCAGCCGGGCCCGCGAGATCGACCTGCTCCGCTACCAGCTCGACGAGCTCGACGGCGCCGGACTGGAGGACGCCGACGAGGACGACCGCCTCGACGAGGAGGAGGACCTGCTCGCCGATGCCGTCGCCCACCGCGACGCGGCTGCGGCGGCCGCCGAAGCGCTCGTCGGGGACGAGGGGGTCGCCCACCAGCTGCAGTCGGTCATCGGCGCGGTCGGCGGGCGTGGACCCTTCGCCGAGCTCGAGGCCCGGCTGCGCTCCGCCGCCGCCGAGGTCACCGAGGCCGCCCACGACCTGCGAGACGCTGCCGAGGGCATCGCCGACGATCCGGAGCGGCTGGTCGCCATCCGCCAACGCCGCCAGCTGCTGGCCGAGCTGCGCCGCAAGTACGGCGACACCCTGGCCCAGGTGCTGGACGAGCGCGAGTCGATCCGGCGCCGGTTGGACGAGCTGCTCGGCCACGACGCTCGCGCCGAGGCACTCGACGCCGAGCTGACCGAGGCCCGCCGGGCCGAGTCCAGTGCCGCTGCGGCCGTGGCCAAGGCGCGCAAGGCCGCAGCACCCGTGCTCGCCGGCGGGGTGCAGGAGCGCCTCCGTGGCCTGGCGATGCCGAGCGCACGGGTCGAGGTCGTGGTCGACGGTGACGGGCCGGCCGACGACGTCCGCTTCCTCCTCGCGGCGAACCCGGGAGCGCCGCCGGCGCCGATCGCCAAGGTCGCATCCGGGGGCGAGCTGTCTCGGGCCACCCTCGCGCTCCGTCTGGAGCTCACGGCCGGTCCGCCATCGCTCGTGTTCGACGAGGTCGACGCCGGCATCGGCGGCGAGACCGCCTGGGCGGTGGCCGCCGCCCTCGCCGCCCTCGCCGGCCGCCACCAGATCCTCGTGGTCACCCACCTGGCCCAGGTGGCTGCCTTCGCCGACCGGCAGCTGCGGGTGGCCAAGGCGGCGACGGACACCTCCACGACGGCCACGGTCTCCGTGCTCGAGGGCGACGACCGCATCGAGGAGCTGGCTCGGATGCTCTCCGGCCAGCCCGACAGCGAGGTCGGTCGCGAGCACGCCGTCGACCTGCTCGAGGCCGCCGCCGACGCCCGGAGACAGGGATGACGCAACCGACCAGCGTCTCGGACCAGCCGTCCTTGTCCGGTGTCGCCCGGGTTGACCGCCGGACGAAGGCGCTCATCGCGCGCCTGCAGCCGGGTGACATCGCCATCATCGACCACGAGGACCTCGACCGGGTCGCCGCCGAGACGCTGGTCGGTGCGCGCCCGGGTGCCGTGATCAACGCGTCGGCGTCGATGACCGGGCGGTATCCCAACACCGGGCCGCTGGCGCTCACCGAGGCGGGCATCCCGCTGATCGACGTGGCCGGCGCCGACGTCATGGCCATCGAGGAGGGGAGCCGGATCACCATCCGGCACGGCACGATCTTCCTCGGTGACGACGAGGTCGCGAGGGGGGAGCGCCAGACGCACGAGGGTCTCGAGGACCGCATCCTCGCGGCCAAGTCCACGATGGGCGCCGAGCTCGAGCGCTTCGCCGAGAACACGCTCCGCTACATCCAGGCCGAGGGCCACCTCCTCATCGACGAACCCGACGTCCCCGAGGTGCCGGGCGTCGACTTCCGTGGCCGCCACGTGCTCATCGTCGTGCGGGGCGCGGGCTACAAGGACGACCTCCAGCTGCTGCGGCGCTCGGGCTACATCGCTGACCAGAAGCCGGTCCTGATCGCCGTCGACGGCGGCGCCGACGCCCTGCTCGCCATGGGCCGCAAGCCCGACGTCATCATCGGCGACATGGATTCGGTGACCGAGGAGGCCCTGTCCTGCGGGGCGCGCCTCATCGTGCACGGCTACCGCGACGGCCGCGCCCCCGGGGCCTCCCGTCTCGACGACCTCGGCCTCGAGTACGAGGTGTACGGGTCGGAGGGCACGAGCGAGGACATCGCGATGCTCCTCTCCTACGAGAAGGGCTGCGAGCTCATCGTCGCCGTCGGCACCCACAACTCGATGGTCGAGTTCCTCGACAAGGGCCGGGCCGGCATGGCCTCCACCTTCCTCGTCCGCATGAAGGTCGGCATGATGCTGGTCGACGCCAAGGGCGTGAGCCGCCTCTACAAGTCCACCGTCCGCACCAGGGACCTGCTCCTGCTGGTGCTGGCCGCCGTCTTCACCATGACCGTGATCGTCCTCGTCAGCGAGCCGATCCGCCTGGTCATCCGCACGTACTGGGTCTCGTTCACCTCATGATCAACCTCCGCTACCACATCGTCTCGCTCACGGCGGTCTTCCTCGCCATCGGGATCGGCGTGACGCTCGGCTCGACGTTCCTCGACCGGGCCACCGTCGAGAACCTCAACGGACAGCTCGAGAGCCTCGAGGCCCGCCTCGGCGACCGGGACACCCAGATCGAGCGGTTGCAGTCCGACCTCGAGGGCTCGGAGGCGCTGCAGTCCGCACTGGACGAGCAGGGTGCCGGGCTCCTGGCCGACCGACTCGATCCCGTGCCGGTCGTCGTCCTCGCCGCCCAGGGCGTCGACGAGGGCGACCTCTCGGGTGCGGTCGAGTCGATGCAGCTGGCCGGGGCCGACGTCCAGGGCGTCTGGTGGTTCACCGAGCGGCTGCTGCTCAACACCGCGGCCGACGTCGCCGACCTCTCCGCCGTCCTCGACGAGACCTCGAACGACCCCGCCCGGCTCCGCAGGCTCACCGTGGACGCCCTCGGCGGCGAGCTCCGGGCCCGCCAGGAGCTGGCGCTCGAGATCACCGAGGACGAAGAGGTCGACGAGGCGGAGGTCGACGAGGAGGGGGTCGACGCGGAGGGGGTGGTGGATCCCGGCGCCGAGGAAGGTGCGTCCGGCGAGGGTGACGCCGAGACCGGTGCCCCCGAGGACGTCTCGACCCCCGAGGACCTCGAGTCCCAGGACGCCCCCCTGAGCCAGGCGCTGACCGACGCCGGCTTCATCACCTTCCAGGCCGTCACGGGTGGCCCCGAGGCGCCGACGCTCGCGCCCGGCGTGCGGCTCGTGGTCGTCGGCGGGTCCTCCGTGGTGCCCGACGACCTGTTCGTGGCCCCGCTCGTCCAGCAGCTGGTCCGCGGCGCGGACGAGCCGACCGGCACGGTCGTGACCTCGGCGATGGGCGACGATGCCGCCGTGTCCGAGGTGGTCTCGGTGATCCGCGCGGACGAGGCCCTGCGATCGCTCGTCTCCACCGTCGACGGGCTCGACCACTTCCAGGGCTGGATGGCCACCGTGCTCGCCGTCGGCGACCTCGGCGACGGCGTCGTCGGCCACTACGGCCTCGGCGAGGGAGCGACGTCGCTCCTGCCACCGCTGCGCGCGACGTGACCCAGCCGGTCGACGAGCGGCACTCCCTGGCGCGGTCGACGGCGACCCAGACCGTGCTCACGGGCGTGAGCCGGATCACGGGGTTCGTGCGGGTGGTGGTGGTGGCGGCCGTGCTCGGTACCACCTTCCTCGGCAACACCTACCAGTCGGCCAACACCATCCCGAACATCGTGTTCGAGCTCTTCGCCGCCGGGGCCTTGCAAGCCGTGCTCGTACCGGCGCTGGTGGCCCGGTTCGACAAGGGCGAGGATGTCGCCGCCGAGCGGCTGGCCGGTTCGGTGCTCGGACTGACCCTCGCCGTGCTGGCTGCGTTCGCGGTGCTGGGCGCGCTGGCGTCGCCCCTGCTCATGCGGTTCCTGGTCTCGGGCGTCGACGACCCGACCGTCCGAGCCGACCAGATCGCCCTCGGCACGATCTTCCTGCTCGCGTTCCTGCCCCAGATCCTCGTCTACGACGTCGGTCTGGTGGCCACTGCCGTCCTCCACGCGCGCGGGCGCTTCGGCCTGCCCGCAGTCGCACCGACCGTGAACAACGTCGTGGTGTGCACGGCCTACGGCCTGTTCTGGTGGATGCGCCGCGGCCAGGAGCCGAGCCTGGACCTCAGTGCTGCCGAGATCGCCGTGCTCGCCGGCGGCACGACCTTCGGGGTCGTGGCCTTCTGCGCGCTCCCGATCATCGGGGCGCACCGGGCGGGCTTCCGGTTCCGACCCAACCTCGACCGCTCCGACCCGACGCTGCGCCTCCTGGCTCGACAGGGCGGCTGGGCCGCGCTGTACCTGGGCATGACCCAGGTCTTCCTCGGGGCCGTGCTCGTCTTCGCCAACCGGTCGGAGGGCGGCGTCATCGCCTACCAGGTCGGCTTCACGTTCTTCCTGCTGCCGCACTCGCTGTTCGCGCTGCCGGTGCTCACCACGCTGTTCCCCGCCGCCGCCCGGCACGTGCACGCCCAGCGCTGGGACCAGGTGCGGGCCACCGTCCGGCGCGGCACCACGGCCATCGCGCTGTTCGTCCTCCCGAGCGCCGTCGCCCTGGGCGTGCTCGCCGACCCCCTGGCACGCGTCGCGTCGTTCGGGAACGTCGGGCCGGGCGGGGCGGCGCTCATCGCCGACGTCGTGCGCGGGTTCGCGCCTGGCCTGGTGGGGTACGCGATCTTCTACTTCCTGACGCGCATGCTCTATGCGATGGGCGACACCCGAACCCCGGCCACCGTGCACGCAGCCGTCGTGGCGCTGGGCGTCACCGCCATGGCGGTGGCCGCCGCGACCTCCGACGGTGACCGACTGGTCGCCGCACTGGCGTGGGCGCACTCGGGGACCTACCTCGTCGGTGCTGCGGTCCTCGGCGTCGTGGTCAGCCGCCGTCTCCACCGACGGAACGTGCCGATCCGCCTGCCCGCCGCCCTCGCCCCCCAGATCGGCGCCGCGGTGGTCGCCACGGCCGCCGCCGTCGGCGTCGTGGCCGCCGTGGAGGCGGAGTCCCGGCTGGGCTCGCTCGGCATCGTGGTGCTCGGCGGCGCGGTCGTCGCCGCCGCCCACGTGGCGGTCCAGGCGGCGCTCGGCGGCCCCCGGCCGATGGCGATCGTGGGCTTGCTGCGCGGCGGGCCCGCCCCGAGGGAGGAGGCGCCGTGAGCCGACCGGTCGCCCTCCAGCTGCTCGGCCCGTCCATCGGCGGGATCCGACGCCACGTCGCCTACCTGCGAGACCAGCTCCGCGCCGGGGGATGGGACGTCCGCACCGCCGGTCCCGCCGGCGTCCTCGACGACCTCGACCACGTCGTCCCGATCCCCGCCGGCACCCGGCCCGACCAGGTGCTGGCCGCGCGGCGCGCCCTGCGCCCGCTGCTCGACGGAGTCGACGTGCTGCACGCCCACGGCCTCAAGGCCGGCTGGGTGGCCTCCACCGTCCGTCCCCGCCCACCGCTGGTGGTGAGCATCCACAACCTCGTCCTGGACGACGTCGCCGGGCGGTCGGCAGGCCTGCTGCGGCTGCTGGAGGAGCGCCTCCCCGGACGGGCCGAGGCGACGATCGCCGTGTCCGGCGAGGTGGCGCGGCGCTTCGCCGGACGAGCCGGCGTCGACCGGATCCGGGTGATCCCGCCGGCCGGTCCGCCCCCGGTCCCCGCCCGCTCACCCCAGGAGGTGCGAGCCGAGCTCGGCGTCGGCCCCGACGAGGACCTGGTGGTGACCGCAGCCCGCCTCCACGCGCAGAAGGGCCTGCACGTGCTCCTCGACGCGGCGGCGTCGGTGCGCGAGCAGCGTCCGGGCCTGCGGTGGTTCGTGTTCGGCGACGGCCCGCTGCGGGCCGAGCTGCAGGAGGCGATCACCGCCCGGGGGCTCGACCGGGTCGTCGAGCTCGCCGGATCACGCCCCGACGTGGACAGCGAGCTCGCCGCCGCCGACCTGGTGGTCGTCACCTCGCAGTGGGAGTCCGGCCCCCTGGTCGTGCTCGAGGCGCTGGCCCTCGGGCGCCCCGTGGTTTCGACCGCCGTCGGCCTCGTGCCCGAGGTGATCGACCCGTCATCGGGCCGGGTCGTCCCGGTGGGGGACGCCCCCCGGCTGGCCGAGGCCGTGGTGGCGGCACTGACCGGTTCGCCCGATCCCCACGACCAGATGCCAGGATCACCCGAACGGTTCCGTCCCGAAGCCCTCGCGGCTGCCGTCCGGCACGTCTACGAAGAGGTCATGGCCCCCCGATGAAGCCGATGCGGATCGCCGTCGCAGCGCTGGTCGTCGCCGTGGGGCTCGCGCTGGTCCTCGTCCCGGGCCGGTCGAGCACCACCCGCGCCGACGCCGACCGGGTGCTGATCGTCTCGATCCCGACCCTCACGTGGGACCTGGTCGCCGACGAGGAGCCCCCGAACCTGGTGGCGCTGCTCGCCCGCTCGGCCGTCGCGTCGGCCAGCGTCCGCACCATCGGCATCGACACCGACCTGGGGGAGGGCTACGCCACGATGGGCGCCGGCAACCGCACGGCCGTGCCGACCCCGTACGCCTCGCTCGCGCTCCCTCCCGATGCGACGTTCGAGGGCGAACCCGTCGCCGACGTCTACGAGCGACGCTTCGGGGCCTCGCCCGGGGACGCCGAGGTGGTCCAGCTCGGCGCGGCGGCGATCCAGCGCCGCAACGACGCCCTGCTCTACGGCGCCGAAGCGGGGTCCCTCGGCAGTGCCCTGCGCGGCGCAGGCCGGTCCGCGGCCGTCGTCGCCAACGCCGAGCTGGTCCTCGAGCCGTCGATCTCCGAGCTCAGCCGCCAGGCCGTCCTGGCCGTCATGGACGACGCGGGACGGGTGGCGCGCGGCCGGGTCGACGGAGGCTTGCTCCAAGCCGGCACCGACCTCCCCGGGGGCGTCGCCCTGGACGGCGCCGCCGTGCTCGCCGAGGTCGAGGCCGCGTGGGACGAGGTCGACGTGCTGCTCGTCGAGCTGAGCGACCTGCTCCGGGCCGAGGCCGCCGAACCCGTCGTGACCCCCGACGTCGCCGAGGCGGCGGCGTCCGAGGCGCTCGCCCGCACCGATGATCTCCTCGGCGAGCTCCTCGCCGGCGTCGACCCCGAACGCGACCTGGTCCTCGTGGTCTCGCCCGTCTCCCCCGTGGGCCCCGACCAGCTGGTCGTCGCCGCGGCTGCCGGCGCCGGGCTCGAACCCGGGCTGGCCCGCAGCGGCACGTCACGCCGCGACGGCTACGTGACGCTCCCCGATATCGGCCCCACGGTCCTCGACGCCCTGGGCATCGACAAGCCCGACGCCATGAGCGCGGCGCCGATCGCGTCCTCGGGCGGTGATTCGCCCGACGCCGGCACCTTCCGGGAGCTGGCCGACGACAACGTCCGGGCCCTGTTCCGCAACGACCTGTCCGGACCGCTCACCGTCCTGTTCATCATCAGCCAGATCCTCACCTACGCCCTGTCGGCCTACGCGCTGTCGAACCGGGACCGACGGCTGACCCGCACCGCCGCCTTCCTCCTGCTCGCCGGCCTGGCGCTCCCGTTCGTGTCGTTCCTGGCCGGGGTGTTCCCGTACTGGCGCCTCAGCGTCGGTGGGGCGATCTTCGCGATCTTCGCGGTCTCCGCGCTCGTCGCGGCGGCGACGCAGCTGATCAGCGCCGGAGCCGGCGGAGGAGGGCGTCTGCACGCACGGGCCCTGGTCCCCTCGATGCTGATCATGTCCGCCACCGTCGTGCTGCTGGTCGGTGACATCGCCCTCGGCGGGCCGCTGCAGATCGACACGGCGTTCGGCTACGGCGGGGGAGCGATCGTGGCCGGCCGTCTGGCGGGCTACGGCAACCTGGCCTGGGCGCTCATGGTGGCGGCGCTGATCATCGCCACCACCGGCATCTGGGGGCGACGTGAGCTGCTGGGCGGGGCACGCCGAGGAGCAGGTGACCGACGCTTCGACCTCGCGGTCGTCGGCGGGGTCTTCGTGCTCGCCGTGCTGGCCGTGGGCTTGCCCGCCCTCGGCGCCAACGTCGGCGGCACCATCTCGGTCGTCGCCGGCCTGGCGATCACGCTGCTCGCCCTCACCGGCGCGAGGATCGACGTCCGGCGACTGGTCGGCGTCGGCCTCCTCACGGCCGGGGTGCTCGCCGTCTTCGGTGTGCTCGACGTCCGGCGCGACCCGCAGGACCAGACCCACCTCGGGCGCCTGATCGACCAGACCCTCGGCGACAAGGGCATCGCCGGGCTCGGCACGGTGATCGAGCGCAAGATCAACGCCAACCTGAACATCCTCCTCTCGTCGGTGTGGTCGCTGGTGATCCCCGCCGCGCTCGCCTTCCTCGCCTTCCTCATCTACCGGCCGCCGCGGTTCCTGCGCACGCTGTTCCAGCGGATCCCGGGCATGCGGGCCTGCGTGGTCGGCGTGCTGGCGACCGGCGTGATCGGCGGGATCGTCAACGACTCCGGCATCGCGATCCCGGCGGTCATGCTCACCTTGCTGCTCCCCCACGTCGCCTACCTCGTGGTCCGGACCCACGATGCCGAGGTCGGGCCGACGGACACCGCCGCGTGAACGACGTCGTCGTCCTGGTCGTGGCGTTCGGCCTCGGCGCCGTCGGGGGGGCGCTGGGGTGGCGGCTCCTGACGCAGGTCTTCGCTGCTCCGCTGTTCCAGCGCACCAACGTCCGCGGTGCAGCGGTGCCGGTCGCCGTCGGGATGATCCTGCCCCTGGTGCTCCTCGCCGCCGGTGCCGTGCTCGTGCTGCTCAGCGCAGCCGACGTGCTGCAGGTGCCCGACGACGCGCTGGCCGTCTCGGTGGTCGCCGCCGCCGGGTTCGGGCTGCTGGGCCTCTTCGACGACCTGGCGGGGGACCGCACCGCGCAGGGCTTCCGCGGTCACCTGCTCGCCCTGCGCTCGGGCCAGCTCACCACCGGCGCCGTGAAGCTGTTCGGTGGCGGCGCTTTGGCCGTCCTCGTCGCCGCTCCCACGGCCCGTGAGCGCCTCTGGGTGCTCCTGGCCGATGCCGCGCTCATCGCGCTGGCCGCAAACCTGGCCAACCTGTTCGACCGGGCCCCGGGCCGCCTGGCCAAGGTCTCCCTGATCGCCGCCGTGCCGATCGCCGTCGTGGCCGGCGTCGACCCGAACATGGCCGGGCCGATGGTCGTGCTCGGCGCGCTGCTGGCCCTCCTCGTGCCCGACCTGCGTGAGCGCCTCATGCTCGGCGACACCGGGGCCAACGTGCTCGGTGCCACCCTCGCCCTGGCCGTGGTGCTCACCACGGCACCGTCCACGCGGGTCGTCGTCCTGGTCGTCGTGGCAGCCCTGAACCTGCTCAGCGAGCGCATCAGCTTCTCCCGGGTCATCCAGCAGGTCACGCCGTTGCGCTGGCTCGACGGTCTCGGCCGCCTGCCCCCGTCGTCCTGAGGCATGCTGCTCCGGTGACGATGCCGGACTTCCTGGTGATCGGTGCCGCCCGCGCCGCGACCACCAGCCTGCACTACTACCTGGACCAGCACCCCGGCATCACGATGTCCAGGACCAAGGAGCCGAACCACTTCGCGTTCGACCACACGACGAGCCCGCCGCGCCCGCTGATCGACCCCGGGTCTCCCATCGTGACCAAGTCCGTCCCGGACCGGCGGGCCTACGAGCAGCTCTTCGCCCATGCGGCGGCGGGCGACGTCCTCGGCGAGGCCTCGCCGCTCTACCTGTACGTCCGGGAGGCCCCCGAGCAGATCCAGCGAGCGCTGCCCGATCCGAAGCTGGTCGCCGTGCTGCGCAACCCGATCGACCGGGCGTACAGCCATTGGCTCCACATCCGCCGCGACAGCCCGGACACCGCCATCGGCGGGTTCACCCGCAGCTGCGAGCAGGAGATGGCCGAGCCGCCCGGGTACTCGCCGTATGCCGGTGCCGGCCACGTGCTCCGCATGGGCCTCTACGCCGAGCAGCTGCAGCGCCACCTCGACGTGTTCGGCGCCGATGCGCTCCTCGTGCTGGACTACGGCGAGGTCACCGAGCGCACGGCTGGCGCCCTCGCCCGGGTGTGCGACCACCTCGGCGTCGCCCGCCACGACTTCGACACCGGGGTCCAGTACAACCGCTCGGGTGTGGCCCGCAGCGGGCTCCGCGCCCGGGTCGGTCGTCTCGTCCGTGCCGCCCAACCCACCGTGAAGCGGGTGCTGCCCGACGGGGTGGCCGCCCGGCTCGGCCGGCTGCGGGCGGCGCACGACACCCCCGACGTCGCCCCGGAGGTGCCTGACGATCTCCGGGCGCGTCTGGCCGACTGGTACGCGCCGAGCGTGGAGCGTCTCCGGGCCATGGGCGTGGTCGACGTGTCCTCGTGGCGCGACTTCGCCTGAGGATCGTCCGCGCGGAGCCGGTGCGGGCCTAGGCTGTGGTCCCGTGACGAAACACATCTTCGTGACGGGTGGCGTGACGAGCAGCCTGGGCAAGGGTCTCACCGCCTCCTCGCTGGGCCGTCTGCTGAAGGCCCGGGGCCTGCGGGTGACGCTCCAGAAGCTCGACCCGTACATCAACGTCGACCCGGGGACGATGAACCCCTTCGAGCACGGCGAGGTGTTCGTCACCGACGACGGGGGCGAGACCGACCTCGACCTCGGGCACTACGAGCGCTTCATCGACGAGAGCCTGACCAAGGACTCCAACGCCACCACCGGCTCGATCTACTCCGCCGTGCTGGCCGCCGAGCGGCGGGGCGACTACCTGGGCAAGACCGTCCAGGTCATCCCGCACATCACCGACGAGATCAAGCGCCGCATCAGCCGGCTGGCCAACGACGACGTCGACGTCGTCATCACCGAGGTCGGCGGCACGGTCGGCGACATCGAGATCCTCCCCTTCCTCGAGGCGATCCGCCAGTTCCGCCTCGACGTCGGGCGGGGCAACGTCTGCTACGTCCACGTGACGCTCGTGCCCTACATCGGCCCGTCGGGCGAGCAGAAGACCAAGCCCACGCAGCACTCGGTCACCGAGCTGCGCAGCCGGGGCATCCAGCCCGACGCCATCGTGGTCCGCTCGGCCGACCCCATCCCCGATGACCTGAAGCAGAAGATCAGTCGTCTGTGCGACGTGCACGCCGACGGCGTCGTCAACGCGGCCGATGCCGGCAACATCTACGAGATCCCCCTCGTGCTCCACGAGGAGGGGCTCGACGCCGTGGTCTGCGACGTGCTCCAGCTCACCGACCTCCCCGCCCCCGATCTGCGCGAGTGGGAGGCCCTGGTCACCAAGGTCGAGGCCGCGACCCGCCCGGTGCGCATCGGCATCATCGGCAAGTACGTGGCCCTGCTCGACGCCTACCTCTCGGTGGTCGAGGCCACCAAGCACGGAGGCTTCGACCTCGGCGCCCACATCGAGTTCGAGTGGATCCAGGCCGAGGACGTCGAGGGACTCATGGCCGAGGGTCGCCTCCGCGACCTCGACGGCGTGATCATCCCCGGAGGCTTCGGCGAGCGTGGCACCGAGGGAAAGGTGGCTGCCGCGACCTACACCCGCGAGCAGCAGATCCCGTGCCTCGGCCTGTGCCTCGGCATGCAGATGATGGTCGTCGACTACGCGCGCAACGTGTTGAACCTGCCGGGAGCCAACTCCACCGAGATGGAGCCCGCAGCCGTCGACCCGGTCATCACGATCATGCCGAGCCAGCACGACGTCACCGACATGGGCGGCACCATGCGCCTCGGGGCCTACGTCGCCCAGCTCACCCCCGGCTCCACGGTCGCCGAGGCCTACGGCTCCACCGTCGTGTCCGAGCGCCATCGCCACCGCTACGAGTTCAACCCGCGCTACCGCTCGCGGTTCGAGGCCAGCGACCTGCTGCTCTGCGGCGAGTCGCCCGACGGTCGCCTGGTCGAGTTCATCGAGCTCCAGGGCCACCCGTTCTGGGTCGGCACCCAGGCCCATCCCGAGCTGAAGAGCCGGCCCACCCGCCCGGCACCGCTGTTCCGGGCCTTCGTCGAGGCTGCGCTGGCCCGAGCCGAGGGCCGCAAGCCCCACCTGTTCGACCTGGACGCACAGGTCGAGCAGCCCAGCAGCGTCGCCGTCGACTGACGGTGGGCTCGTTCCGCCCGGTCGGGGAGGAGACCGTCCACGACGGCCACATCATCCGCGTCGTCGTGGCCACCTACGAGGGTCCCGACGGGGACACCTTCGAACGTGACGTCGTCCGGCACCCAGGCGCGGTGGCGGTCCTGCCGCTGCACGACGACGGCACGGTGACCCTCGTGCGCCAGTACCGCGCGCCCATCGACGCACACCTGCTCGAGATCCCGGCGGGCGTGCGCGATGTCGAGGGCGAGGCGACCGAGGTGACGGCGGCGAGGGAGCTGGCCGAGGAGGCCGGCCTCGCAGCAGACGCCTACGAGCACCTGGTCTCGTTCCACAACGCGCCGGGCATGTCCGACGAGGTCGTCGACGTCTACCTCGCCACCGGCCTGCGCGAGATCGACGCGGCCGCCCAGGGGCCGGAGGAGGAGGCCATGTCGATCGAGCGCCACCACCTCGACGACCTGGTCGGGATGATCGCCGACGGTCGGCTCACCGACGCGAAGACGGTGATCGCCGTGGCGCTCGTGCGAGCCCGGTGACCGAGCCAGGCCCCGACGAGCAGCTGCCGCTGGAGATCGAGGAGTACCTGACCTGGTTGCGCCTCGAGCGCGGCCGGGCCCGCTCGACGGTCGAGGCCTACCGGCGTGACCTGCGGGCCTGGGCGGAGCACCTGCACCGCCTGGGCCGATCGGTCACCGACGTGACCGAGGACGACCTGGTCGGCTGGGTCGGGGAGCTCGGCACGGCCGGTCTCGCGCCGTCGACGAGGAAGCGCCGCATCGTGGCGGCCCGCAACCTGCACCGCTTCCTGGCCGAGGAGGGCCACGTCGACGACGACGTCGGCGCCGCCGTCGCACCTCCGCCGGTGGCTCGGGGCCTGCCCAAGGCGCTCACCGAGGCCGAGGTCGACGCGCTGCTGTCCCGGGTGGTCGGCGACGATCCCGTGGCCCGGCGCGACCGGGCGATCCTCGAGACGCTCTACGGCACCGGGGTCCGCATCTCCGAGCTGGTGACCATGTCGCTGCGGGACCTGGACCTCCACGACGGGTTCGTCCGAGTGGTCGGCAAGGGCGACAAGGAGCGCGTCGTGCCCGTGCTCGGGGCCGCCGCGGAGGCGCTCGCCGCCTGGCTGTCGGTCGACGGTCGCGGGGCGATGATGCCGGCCCGCTGGCGCCGGCGGGACGACGAGGAGGCCGTGTTCCTCAACCAGCGCGGCGGACGCCTGGGCCGCCAGGGCACGTGGCTCGTGGTGAAGGCACACGCCGCCGAGGCCGGGCTGGGTGACCGGCTGACCCCCCACGTGCTGCGCCACTCCTGCGCGACCCACCTCCTCGACCACGGCGCCGACATCCGGGCCGTGCAGGAGCTGTTGGGTCACGCCTCGATCGCGACGACGCAGGTGTACACGAAGGTCTCCACCGAGCGGCTCGTGGCTGCCTGGCGGTCGGCCCACCCGCGCGCCGGCCGGTGACAGGTCGGCACGCGGTCCGACTGATACCAGTCGGTCAGGCCGGTGGGGTGATGGGTCCGTGTCCGTGGGGTCGGTGGATGGTCCAGGTGCCGTCGGGGTCGCGGACGGGTTGGAAGCCGTGTTCCTTGGTGCGGTTGTGGAACCCGCAGTACGCATCGGAGTTCGCGATGTCGGTTGGGCCGTCTCGTCCGGCGGGTTGGCGGTGATCGACCTGCAGGCACGATCCTCGTCCGTCGCAGCCGGGCCAGAGGCAGCCGAGGCCGCCGGGTCCTCGGAGGAGGGCTTGGAGGAGGGCGGCGTGTCGGGCGGAGCCGGTGAACAGGCGGCGTTTGCGGCCCAGGTCGATGAGGGTGCCGGCGGCGTCGACCACGACGCGGCGGACGTGTCCGACCAGGGCGGCGGCGACGGCTTCGGCGGGGCGGATCGGGGTGCCGTCGAGGGTGTGGCACCGGCGACGGTCCATCTCGACGTTGGGGTCGACCTCCACGGGCAGACCGGCGGTGCGGCGCAGCTCGTCTTCGAAGCTGGCCTGGTCGATGACGATGTTGACCAACGGCTCCGGTGAGGAGGACCCCTCAGCGGCGGCGGC
>Ga0208490_100362_pt1 | contig 31362 bp, 35 predicted proteins | sample SubbioAug_CSWold_FD_184818 | JGI IMG/M metagenome (GOLD analysis project Ga0208490, IMG submission 184818) | Serpentinite rock and fluid subsurface biosphere microbial communities from McLaughlin Reserve, California, USA - CR11Aug_CSWold (SPAdes) | ecosystem: Environmental > Terrestrial > Deep...
CGGGCTCGCCGTGGCCATGCGCGTCGGCTCAACTGGCCAACCGCATCGAGCGACCGTCGACATCGACCTCGTCACCACCGAAACGGACCCGGCAGCCGTCGAGATCCTCGCCGACGCCCACGACTCGGCCCGGCATCCACTGGTGATCGAGGGAGTCAAGGTCGATCTGATCGCGACGATGAAGGCGAGCGCCACGGATCTGGCCGACCTCGACGACGACGATCGCCTGTTCGTCGCCGGGCATCGGTGGGCCTTCGAGACCGGGGTCTCCACCGTCGTCCGAGTCGCCGGCGAAGAACCGTTGTCGGTGCAGGTCGCCACGCCGGCAGGCCTCGTCGCCACCAAGTCCCATGCGATCGCCGCGCCGTCGTCGCGCCGACGGTCGACCAAGATGCCGGCCGACCTCCTCGATCTCTACCGTCTCGTCGAGCGGTACGACCGCCGCGGTGCGGTCAGCCAGGAGATCAGAACCGTGCCGGGCGAGATCGCCGCGGTGATCGCTACGGTCGTCGAGCGAGAGATCCTTGCCAACCCTGCGGCGGCGACCAACAAGATGCGGTCGGCTTCGCTGTCGCCCGTCGATCCCGTCGAGGTCGTCGATGTCATGGAGGCCTTCGTCGAGGATCTGCGGCGGGTCTAACTCCACGTCTGCGATCCCCCCGATTGTCCCCCCAAATCAGCGATACGTGCCAGTACGGGGGATCACGGGACAACAGCGCCACGACTGAAAACCCGGATCTACCAGGACTTTCGCGCACGAGCCGACACGGGCCGGACAGCCGTCAAGGGACTCTTAATCCGCAGGTTCTGGGTTCGAGTCCCAGGGGGGTACAGCAAGCAGGCGGGCCCCTCCCACGGAGGGGCCTCGCCGGGTCAGCCGACCACCAGGAGCATGCCCTCGGCCACCAGGCGGCGGGCCACGACCAGCCGGCTCCGAGGCGTCAGGTCAGGGAGGTCGGCCACCCGGCAGCGCTCGCCGCTGAGCAGGCGGTCGATCGACGCGTCGGCACCCGCGGGCAGGTGCAGGACCCGCTCCCCCAGGTCCAGGCGCAGGCGCCCGTCGTCCTCCACGGACACGACGGGCTGGGGGCCGTCACGGAGCACCACCACGGAGTCGGCATCCAGGTCGTCCAGAGCGACCAGCGAGGCGAGGTGGCCGTCGTGGCGGACCCGCGGGCGGCGCCGGCGCCGCTCGTGCCCGGCCACGTCGGCGGGGTCGGCGTCGACCAGGACCTTGGCCGCCGCCTGCACCGCGTCGCCCAGTCCGAGCTCGAGCGCATCCTCAGCACCCGTGGACGAGGCGAACCCCAGCGGCAGGGGCGCGTCGAGCGCCGCCTCCCGGGCCAGCAGGCGCTGGACGGCCTGGCGGTAGGTCACCCGGATGATGCCCACGGTCAGGTGCAGCGACGAGCGCTCGCCGGTCTCGGCCCGGTGCCGGGTGCCGGCGGGCACGTAGAGGACGTCGCCGGCGACCAGGTCGAGGTCGCCGAGCCCGTCGACCCACCACCGCTTCGTGCCGTGGAGCTGCACGGCGAAGACGTCGTGGTCGTCGGCGTGGGCGGCGAGGCCGGCCGAACCCGGAGGGGCCAGGTAGGCGTTGACCTGGACCGGGTGGGAGACCTGCGCCTCCAGCGCGCCGGCGAAGCCGCCCACGGACGGCACGGTCCGATGGAGCGACTGCAGCACGACGGTGGCGCCGTCCCGGAGCTGGCGGCCGAGCGCGACGGGATCGACGACATCGTCCAGCCACCTTCCACCGAGGCGCACGCGACCGGTCCAGGCGGCCGCGTCGACCGGCTGGCCGTCGCGCATGACCCGGACCTCGGGACGCCGGGTGGCGCTGGCCAGCAGCGCGTCGACGCCGTCGAGGGTCAGGACGTCAGCGAACGTGTCTCCCCCACGGTGGAGGTGCGGCCGGCGACCCCAGACCTCGGTCGTGAAGGTCGCGGGGTCGCCGACGCAGCGGGCGAGGGGGTCAGGCCTCGTCGCCCGTGTCCTTGCCGCTCGCACCGCCCGTGTCGCGGTTCTCGTCGTCCTCGGTGGGCTCGTCGCCGGTGTCCTTGCCGCTCGCGCCACCGGTGTCGCGGTTCTCGTCGTCCTCGGTCGGGCCAGAGGTGATGTCGTCATCGTTGATCTCGTTGTCAGCCATGGCGCGGTCGGTACCCGACCGGGGTTCCCGCTAGCACCGGCCGTGCCATGCTGCGCGCCTTGTCCACCCCGGAGATCGCGGCGATCTACCTCGACGCCCAGCAGCGGATCGACGCCCTCGTGCGCGACCTCGACGACGCCCAGCTCGCCGCGTCGGTCGCGGCCTGCCCGGGCTGGGCGGTCGGCGACGTCGTCCGCCACCTCGCGGCCACGGTGGCGTGGGCGGCCGAGGGCCGGCTGCAGGGCCTCCCCACCGACGAGGACACGGCCACCCAGGTGGCCGAGCTCGCCGACGTGCCCGTCGACGAGGTCCTCGACCGCTGGGCCGAGGGCGCCCCGGAGTTCGCCCAGCTGCTGGCCGACGCCGCCATCTGGCCCGGCGCCATCGACGTGGTGACGCACGAGCACGACATCCGCCAGGCCGTGGGGCGACCCGGCGCCCGCGACGTCGACGGCGTGCGCGTCCTCGCCACGCTGCTGCTGCGGTGGTGGTCTCCGAGCTGGCCGGTCGAGGTCGCCACCGAGGGTCAGGTCGTGCGGGTGGGTTCGGCGCACGGCGAGGCGATCCGGTGGCGCACCGACGACTTCGAGGTGCTGCGCGCCCGCCTGGGGCGGCGCAGCCGTGCCCAGCTCGCGCAGCTCGACTGGTCGGCCGACCCCGGCCCGCTCCTCGACGAGCTCACGGTGTTCCCGCCCGCGGCCTCGGACATCGTCGAGTGATGCCGTGCCGCGCGCCGCGGCCGGGCACGGACGTCAGCTGAGCTCGCCGACCAGGAACGGCGGGTTGGACGACGACGGCACGCCGCCGGCCTCCTCCTCGGTGATGACCAGGGTGTGGATGCCCTCGTCGACGTGGAACGTGACGACGCCGGGCGAGGAGCCGAGGACCCCGAGGGAGACGATCACCCGGTCGCTGACACCCCACAGCTGGTAGGTGCGGGACGGGTCGAGCTGCGGGAGCGAGGCGCCGAGGAGGAAGCCGGAGCCGTCGGCGCCGACGGCGACCGGTGCCGCCATGTCGCCACCCTCCGGTGCGGTGAGCATGACCTTGCGAGCGTCGGGATCGTCGAGCATGTCGCGGGCGAGCTCGTCGACGGACGGTGCCGCCACGGGGGCGCTCCCACCACCGCCGTCGTCGAGCGCGAACCCGGCCAGCACGCCGGCGATCAGCAGGACCACGGCGGCGGCCGCCGCAGCCGCCGGCACCCAGCGGGCCGGGAGGCCGCCCCGGCGGCGGGACGCGAGGTCCACGACGTCGCCGGCGGCGCGACCGGCCGCCGGCAGGTCGAGCGCGGGCGGCGGCTCCTCGAGGCCTTCGGCGATGCGCTCCCAGATGCCCTCGGGTGCCGGCGCACCGGAGTGGGCGAGCATCGCCGCCACCTCGCGGTGCTCGGCCACCTCGGCCGCGCACCGGGGGCACTCGCGGAGGTGGTCCTCCACGAGGGTGGCCTCGTCGGGATCGACGGCGTCCAGGGCGTAGGCCCCGAGCAGCTCGGCGATGTCGTCGTGTCGATCGGTCATGGTCCACCAACCCCGGTCGCGGCGAGCTCGCCCCGCATCTTGCGCAGCCCGGCCCTGATGCGGCTCTTCACCGTGCCCTCCGGTGTGCCGAGCAGGTCTGCGACCTCCTTGTACGTGTGCCCGCCGAAGTAGGCGAGCAGGATCGCTTCGCGCTCCCCCTCGGGGAGCGCCTGCAACGTGGTCTTGACGCGGTCGGCGACCGCCAGGTCCCACACCTCGTGCTCGAGGTCGTAGCCGGCTTCGGCGGCGAGCGTCAGCTCCCGCTCCTCGCGCCGACGCCGCGACGTCTCCGAGCGGATCAGGTCCACGGACCGGCCGTGGCACTGGGCGAGCAGGTACGAGCGCAGCGAGCCCCGGCCGGGGTCGAAGCGGTCGGGGTCGTTCCAGAGGCGCAGGAACACCTCCTGCACGATCTCCTCGGCCAGCGTCCGCTCGGAGAGGAGGCGCCGGGCGAGCGCGAAGACGGCGCCGGCGTGGCGCCGGTACGCCTCGGCGAGCGCGTCCTCGTGGTAGCGCCCGATGGACACCACCAGCGCGGCGTCGCTCGCGTCGCGGAGCTGCTCGATGGACATCGTTCCCTTCTTCGGAGCCCCCCGGGGGTCCGGATGACCGGTTTCGGGAGTCATCGGTCGCTCCGGTCGAACCGGGACACGAGCTCGACCCGCGGCGTGTGGGGGAAGAGGTCGACGAGGACGGTGGAGCGGCGCTCGTAGCCGGCCTCGGCCAGCAGGCCGGCGTCACGGCCGAACGACGCGGCATCGCAGCTGACGAGCACCAGACGTGGTGCTCGCGTGGCCGTGACGGCGGCGAGCCCGGCACGACCCAGCCCGGCCCGCGGCGGGTCGGCGACCACGAGGTCGGCGGGAGACGGGCGCCAGCGCTCGACCGAGCAGCGCACGACGGTGGCGTCGCGGTCGGCCAGGTTCACCTCGGCGTCCGCGGCCGACGACCGGCTCGACTCGACCACGACCACCTGCATGCCGTCGCCGAGCGTCGACCCGAACAGCCCGACCCCGCCGTAGAGGTCGACGAGGCGACCGCTCCCCCAGGCGTCGCCACCGGCGGCGCGGACTGCGGCGACGAGCGCCTCGGCACCGTCGGTGCGGGACTGGAAGAACGACCGCGCCGAGACCCGGAACCGGCGGCCGGCGACCTCGTCGTGGAAGCAGGCCCCCGCGTCGTCATCGTCCGCTCCGGCGACGGCGACGTCGGCCGGGAGCTCGATCCCGGCGGGGACGGACGGCTCGAACACGGCGAGGCGCTCCCCGGTGGCGCCCCCGATGCGCAGGACCACCTCGGCAGCGGTCCCGAAGCGACCGTGCTGCACCAGCTCGTCGAGGCCCGGGTGGGCGACCAGGCAGGCGTCGATGGGCACGGGACGGTGCGACCGGGCGCCCCGGAAGGCCAGCCGCCCGTCGACGACCAGGCAGCGCAGCGTGGTGCGGAACCCGGCGGTGGGCAGCTCCGGGCCGAGCTCGACCGCGCCCTGGACGTGGCCGAGGCGACGCAGGCTCTCCCCGACCATCCGCTGCTTCCACCGCCGCTGCCCGGCCGGGTCGACGTGCTGCCAGCCGCACCCCCCGCAACCCTCGACGGCGTGGGGGCACGGCGGCACCGTCCGGTCGTCGCTGGCCACGAGGACCCCGACGGCGTCGGCGCGCAGCATGCGCGTCTTGTCCTCGGTGACGGCGGCATCCACCACGTCGCCGGGCACCCCGCCCCGCACGAACACGATTCGCCCGTCGTCGGCCCGGGCGATCCCGTCGCCACCCACCGCCACGTCCTCGACGCGGAGCTCCAGGTGCTGCACCGAACCCACGCTACGTCGGTCGGCACCGATGCCCAGGACGGGCGGGGTCGTCTGCGAGGATTGGGCCATGAGCGACCGCCCCGGGACCGACCGGCCCATCCTGATCGCGCCGTCGGTGCTGCCGGCGGACTTCTCCCGGCTCGGCGACGCCGTGACCGCCCTCGCCGACGCCGGTGTCGACCGCATCCAGTGGGACGTGATGGACGGCCGCTTCGTGCCGAACCTGACCTTCGGGCCCGATGTCATCGCCTCGTGCCGCGACCGCACCGACGTGCTGTTCGAGGCCCACCTGATGGTCGAGGACCCCGATCCGCTCCTGCACACGTGGGTCGACGCCGGCTGCGGCCTGGTCATCGTCCATGCCGAGACCTGCCGGCACCTCCACCGCACCCTGGGACGCATCCGGGAGCTCGGCGCCCAGGCGGCGGTCGCCCTCAACCCGGCGACCCCGGCCACCACCGTCGAGCACGTCCTCGACCTGTGCGACATGGTCCTGGTCATGACCGTCAACCCGGGCTTCGGCGGCCAGGCCTACATCGAGACGATGGAGCCCAAGGTGGCCACCATCCGGCGCTGGATCGTGGACGGCGGGCACGACTGCGACCTCGAGGTCGACGGCGGCATCTCGCCCGACACGGTCCGCGGTGCGGTCACCGCCGGCGCCAACGTGGTGATCTCCGGATCGTCGATGTTCAAGGACCCCAAGGGGCTGGCTCACGCCGTCGACGAGCTGCGACGGACCGCCGAGGGGGCGCGCTCCTGAGCGGTCCCCGGCGCTGCCTCGCCACGGGCACGCTGGCGGTGCTCCTCGCGCTCGGCGCCGCCTGCTCCGACGACGCCGGCGACCTGGCGGCGTTCTGCGACGCCGTCGGGGACCGCGAGCGGTTCGAGGCGGTGTTCGAGGGGCTCGACCCGGAGGACGTCGAGGCCGCCCGCTCGTCCTTCGAGCGGGCCCGGGCCGAGCAGCGGAAGCTGCGCGACCTCGCGCCCGACGCCGCTCGCGCCGACGTCGACGTCGTGCTGTCGTTCGTGGACGACCTGCTCGCCGGCCTCGAGCCGGACGCGCCGGTCGACGAGCAGGGGCGTCCGAGCATCTACCAGTCGATGCGGCCCCGGTTCGATGAGGTCGAGGCGGCCGGCGACCGCCTGCGCGTCTACGTCGAATCGAACTGCTGACGGCTCACTTCGTCTCGCCGCGGCGGGTGATCACCTTGTCGACGATTCCGTACTCGAGGGCCTGGTCGGCCGTGAACCAGCGGTCGCGCTCGGAGTCGGCCTGGATCTGCTCGACGGTCTGACCCGTGTGCTCGGCGATGCGCTCGGCCATCAGCCGCTTGATGAAGGCGAGCTGCTCGGCCTGGATGGCGATGTCGGAGGCCTGGCCCTGGAAGCCGCCGGAGGGCTGGTGCATCATGATCCGGGCGTGGGGCAGCGAGTAGCGCTTGCCCTTGGCGCCGGCGCCGAGCAGGAACTGGCCCATCGAGGCGGCGAGGCCCATGCAGATGGTGGCCACGTCGGGGCCGATGAAGTTCATCGTGTCGTAGATGGCCATGCCGGCGGTGACGGACCCGCCGGGGCTGTTGATGTACAGCCAGATGTCCTTCTCGTCGTCCTGGCCCTCGAGGTAGAGGAGCTGTGCGCAGATGCGGTTGGCGATGTCGTCGTTGACGTCGGTCCCCAGGAACACGATGCGGTTCGACAGGAGCTGGTTGTAGATCTGGAAGCCCTGGGGATCGAGCCCCTGCATCTCGGCGGTGGGGATGGGCGGGAAGGCGGTCACGGGTCGGAATCTAGCGGTGAGGTGCAGAGCGCCCCTCCCGCAGGGGGACGTTGCGAGGCGCAGCCGACACGTGCACCAGGTGGGACTCGAACCCACACGCGCTCTCGCGCACGGGGACCTAAACCCCGCGTGTCTGCCAGTTCCACCACTGGTGCCTGTTGCACGGACGGTACCAACGGAGAATTTCGTCTCTCCGTGACGCCTGGTGTCACGGAGAGACGAAATTCCCGGTAGGAGTTGGCCCGATGCCCGAGGGCCACACGATCCACCGACTGGCGCGTGACCTGCGCGACGATCTGGCCGGCCGACCGGTGCGCACCGACGTCCGCCAGGACCGCTTCCGCGACGGCGCCGCCCGGCTCGACGGCCGGGTCCTCGCCGGCACCGACGCCATGGGCAAGCACCTCTTCCTGCACTTCGACGGCGACGAGGTGCTGTACGTCCACCTCGGCCTCATCGGCAAGCTCCAGCGGCGCCCCCTGCCCGCGCCGGAGCCGTCACCGAACCTCCGGCTGCGGCTCCAGGGTGAGGCCAGCGCCTGGGACCTCACCGGCCCGATGGCCTGCGAGCTGCGCGACCCCTCGCTCGTGGACGCCGTCGCCGCCACCCTCGGACCCGACCCACTGCGCCGCGACGCCCGACCCCAGCGCTTCGTCGACGCAGTGACCGCCAGCCGCAAGCCGATCGGCGCGCTCCTGCTCGACCAGTCCGTGATCGCCGGCATCGGCAACGTGTACCGGGCCGAGATCCTCCACCTCGCCGGCCTCCACCCGGACCGGCCCGGCCGCAGCCTCACCGAGGACCAGGTGCGCGAGCTGTGGCGCCTCGCCGTCGAGCAGCTGCGCCTCGGGGTGAAGCGGAACCGGATCGTCACCGTGCCCCTCGGCGGCCGGCGCCTCGCCTCCATCGGGCGCGGCGACTCGTGGCACGTGTACAAGCAGGAGCGGTGCCGCACCTGCGGCGACGAGGTCGTCCACCATGCGGTGGGGAACCGCACCTCCTACGCCTGCACCACCTGCCAGCCCGCGTAGCGTCTCGGGCGTGCACGTCTCGGAGCTCCCGACGCCGGCGCTCGTGGTCGACCGAGCGGCCTTCGAGCGGAACGTCGGGCGCATGGCCGCCATCCGGCCCGGGCCGGCGTTGCGCCCCCACGTCAAGGCGTTCAAGTCCACGGCGCTCGCGCGTCGGCTCGCCGACTCCGGCCACCGGGGGTTCTGCTGTGCGACGACACGCGAGGTGCTGGGCATGGCGGCCGCCGGCCTCGGCGACGACCTGCTGCTCGCGAACGAGACCCTCGACCCGCAGCGGCTGCGGGCGATGGCCGCCCTCGACGTGCCCGTCACGGTGGCGGTCGACTCCGACGAGACCGTCGACGCCGCCGCGCGCGCGGGCATCGCCGGGGTGCTGGTCGACGTGGAGGTCGGGCTCCCCCGCTGCGGGTGCGACCCCGACGACGCCGGCCGCCTCGCCGATCGGGCCCGTGCCGCCGGCATGGAGGTGCGCGGGGTCATGGGCTACGAGGGGCACGTCAACGTGGTCCTCGACCGCGCGGAGCGGCGGGTGGCGGTGGAGCAGGCGATGCAGCAGCTGCTCCGAGCCCACGAGCTCGTCGGCGGCGACGTCGTGTCCGGCGGCGGGACGATGACCGCCGAGCTGAACGAGTGGGTCACCGAGGTGCAGGCCGGCACCTACGTGCTGATGGACACCTCGTTCGCCCCGCACGTCCCGTTCGAGATCGCCGTCGGCGTGGAGGCGACGGTCATCTCGGTGAGCGCCCGCGGGTGGGCGGTGGCCGATGCCGGGCTCAAGGCCTTCGGCATGGACCACGGCGACCCGACGCTGCGGGGCGCCGAGGTCTGGATCGTGTCGGACGAGCACGTCACCTTCGCCGGGCTCGACGTGGCCGTCGGTGACCGGGTGCGACTGCTCCCCGCCCACCTCGACCCGACGGCGGCGAAGCACGAGCGCATGTGGGTGCTCGACGGCGACGAGGTCGTCGACGAGTGGGCCGTCGACCTCCGCCACTGGTGATCCGGAGACCGGCGTGCACCGCGGTCGCGTCCAGAGCTCCCGGTCGGCGGCTCAGGTGGTGCGGTCGAGGTGGGCGGCGAGCGCCCGGAAGGCCCGGCCCCGGTGGGACATGGCGTGCTTCTCCTGCGAAGACATCTCGGCGAACGTCCGGCCGTCACCCTCGTCGGGGACGAAGATCGGGTCGTAGCCGAAGCCGCCCGAACCCCTCGGACCATCGGCGATGAGACCCTCGACGGTTCCCCGCGCGACGACCTCCATGCCGTCGGGCCACACCGCCGCCGCCGCGGCCACGTAACGCCCGGCCCGGGCGTCGCCGGCCACCCCGTCAAGCTCCCGCAGCACGCGCGGGATCCAGTCGGGCTCCTCGGTCCAGCGAGCCGAGTGGATCCCGGGCCGGCCGCCGAGGGCGTCGATCTCGATGCCGCTGTCGTCGGCGATCGCCAGCGCGCCGGTGGCCCGGCACAGGGCGGCCGCCTTCAGCAGGGCGTTCGCCTCGAACGTGGTGCCGGTCTCCTCCACGTCCGGGTCCTGCGCCACCACGCGCCAGGCCCCACCGAGGATCGCCTGCACCTCCTCGGCCTTGTGGGCGTTGCCCGTGGCGAGGGCGATCGGGCGCGGGCGGGTCATCGGATGGCGGGACGCGGCGGCGGCGGCTCGGCGACGTAGGCGCGCTGGTGCTCCACCAGCTCGGCGATGCCGCCCTCGGCGAGTCGCAGCAGCTCGTCGAGCACGGGACGCCCGAACGCCGCCCCCTCGGCCGTGCCCTGGAGCTCCACGTAGCCTCCCTCGGAGGTCATCACCACGTTCATGTCGACGTCGGCGGTGGAGTCCTCCGGGTAGGGCAGGTCGCACACGGGCACCCCCTTCACGACGCCCACGCTGATGGCGGCGCAGAACGCGGTGAGCGGGTGCTCGGCGAGGTCGCCCGACGCCACCCGCCGGGCCAGCGCGTCGTGCAGCGCCAGGTAGCCACCGGTGATCGCCGCGGTGCGGGTGCCGCCGTCGGCCTGGAGCACGTCGCAGTCGACGACGACCTGGCGCTCGCCGAGGAGGCGCATGTCGCACACCGATCGCAGGGAGCGGCCGATCAGTCGCTGGATCTCCTGCGTGCGCCCGCTCTGGCGCCCCTTCGCCGCCTCCCGGCCGACCCGCTCCGGGCTGGAGCCGGGGAGCATCGAGTACTCGGCGGTGACCCAACCCGTGCCCCGGCCCCTCATCCAGCGGGGCACGTCGTCGTCGATGGACGCGGTGCACAGCACCTTGGTCTGGCCGAAGGAGATGAGGCACGACCCCTCGGCCATCACCGTGGGGTCGCGCTCGATGCGGACGGAGCGCAGCTCGTGGGGGGCGCGACCGTCCGGGCGGGTCACGTCGGTGGGGGTCGTCGTCATGTGGGGGGCTCTCCTGCGCGGTAGGTGCGGTTGATCTGGGCCACGGCGATGGGACCGTCGAACGTGCGGGCGGCGGCCGCCCGCCGCGCCTCGACGTCCCCGCCGGGGAGCACGTGGGTGAGCAGCAGCGCTGCAGCGCCGGCGCCGGCGGCCTGCCGGCCGGCCTCGCTGCCGGTCAGGTGCTGCACGACGCCGGCGTCGACCTCGTCGAGGCTGGCTTCCACGACGGCGAGGTCGATGCCCGGGCCGAGCGACGACAGCTCCCAGTCGTCGCCGGTGTCGGCGCTGTACGCGATCGACCAGGGCCCGTGGTCGGCTCGCACGGCGAGGGTCTCGACCGGGTGATCGGTGCGCGAGAACCGAAGCTCGATGTCGCCGATCGTCGCGGTGGACCGCTCGTCGATCACGCGCGGGTGGAACGTCGGGGCCATCACCTCAGGGCCCACCGTCGACATGATCTCGGCCGTGCGGGCGGTCCACAGCAGCGGGATGCCGAGGTCGGGCGCACCCACCCCGTAGCGCAGGGCGTTGACCAGCACGGGCAGCTCCATCCAGTGGTCCGGGTGGGCATGGGTGACGACCAAGCCGTGCAGGTCGGTGAGCTCGAGGTGCTCCTGGACGTTGGCGAGCGTGCCCGGCCCGCAGTCGACCCACAGGTTCGTGGTCGGCGTCCGCAGCAGGTAGCCGCTGCACGCCCCGCCCGCACCGGCGTAGGTCCCGCTGCACCCGAGCACGGTCACGGTCAGCTGGGCCGGGACCGCCTCGGTGCTGCTCATCCGTCCCACCGTACGGCCCCGGCCACGTCCAGCTCGGGGCCGAGCAACCGGGCGCCGAGCGTGCGGAACAGCTCGACGTCGCCGGAGCTCAACCAGCGGTGCCGACCGGCGCGGCCGGGCGACGCCGGGAGCACGGCCTCGGCGAGCATCGAGCGCACCCGGAACGCCGTCTCGTCGGCCGAGGACACCAGCACCACCTCGCGGCCGAGGACGTCCGCCAGCGTGCGGGCCAGGAAGGGGTAGTGGGTGCAGCCGAGCAGGAGCGCGTCGACGTCGGCCTGCACGATCGGCGCGAGCAGCCGCTCGGCGAGCACGTGCACCTGATCGGAGCGGGTCTCCCCCCGCTCGACGAACTCCACGAACCCCGGGCACGCGGCGCACGTGAGGTCGAGCTCCGGCGCCAGGCGCGCCACGGCGCGCTGGTAGGCGCCGGAGGCGATCGTGCCGACGGTGCCGATCACCCCCACCCGGCCGCTGCGGGTCGCGAGCACCAGGGAGGCGACGCCGGGCTCGATGACCCCGACCACCGGCACCGCCAGCTCGGCGGCGAGCTCGTCGAGCGCGGCGGCGGTCGCCGTGTTGCACGCCACCACCAGGAGCTTGACGTCGTGCTGCTCGACCAGGTGCTCGCCGATCTGGTGGGCGAAGCGCCGGACCTCCTCGAGCGGGCGGGGGCCGTAGGGGTAGCGGCCCGTGTCGCCGAGGTAGACGAGGTCCTCCTCCGGGAGCAGGTCGATCAACGCCCGCGCGACGGTGAGCCCGCCGAAGCCCGAGTCGAACATCCCGATCGGGCGGTCGTCGTGCACGACGGGGGATCGTCCCACCCCCGTCGCGGCCGGGTCCAGCGACCGCCTCGCGCGTGCCGAGGTCGTTGACCCCCTCGAGGGGGCTCGCTATGGTCCGAGCCACCGTGCCGGCGAGCCACGACCTCCGGGGGAGCGGGGTCCGGGCTCGTGGCACTCAGCACTCCTGGAAGGAGGCGAGCCAGCCGATGCACCAGCCCAGCCTCGCCGTCGGGACCTCCGGCCCTGTCCGTCTCGGTGGTCGCGACGGATGATCCCCGAGCGGGCAGCATGAGGAGCGACCTTGGCTGACATCCAGTTCGACGACGTCTACAAGAGCTACGAGGACGGGACAGAGGCCATCAGGGCGCTGGACCTGACCATCGCCGACGGCGAGTTCATGGTGCTGGTCGGGCCCTCGGGATGCGGCAAGACCACCGCCCTGCGGATGGTGGCCGGCCTGGAGGAGATCTCCAAGGGCGAGGTGCGCATCAGCGGGCGCGTGGTGAACGACGTGCCGCCCAAGGAGCGGGACATCGCCATGGTGTTCCAGAACTACGCGCTGTACCCGCACATGAGCGTGTTCGACAACATGGCGTTCGGCCTCAAGCTCCAGAAGGTGGACAAGAGCGAGATCGAGCAACGGGTGCGGCGGGCGGCCGACATCCTGGGTCTCGACGAGCTCCTCAAGCGCAAGCCGGCGGCGCTGTCCGGCGGGCAGCGCCAGCGCGTCGCCATGGGTCGGGCCATCGTGCGCCACCCCCAGGCCTTCCTCATGGACGAGCCCCTGTCGAACCTCGACGCCAAGCTGCGCGTGCAGATGCGGGCCGAGATCGCCCGCATCCAGCATGACCTCGGCGTGACGACGATGTACGTCACCCACGACCAGACCGAAGCCATGACCATGGGCGACCGGGTGGCCGTGATCCGCAAGGGCGAGCTGCAGCAGGCCGACGAACCCCAGACGCTCTACGACCGGCCCGTCAACCTCTTCGTCGCCGGGTTCATCGGCTCGCCCGCCATGAACCTGTTCCAGGTGCAGGTCTCCGACGAGGGTGACGGCGTGGCGGTCGACCTCGGGGCCAACCGCCTGCGGGTCCCACCCGAGACCCTCGCCCAGCACGACGCGCTGCGGGGCTACGTGGGGCGCCCGGTCGTCCTCGGCATCCGGCCCGAGGACATGGAGGACGCGTCCCTCGTCAGCGACGCGCCCGCCGATCGTCGCATCACGATCACGGCTGACCTGCGCGAGGCGCTCGGCTCCGACGTGGTCGTCCACTTCACCCTCGACGTGCCGCCCGCCCTGACCGAGGACGTGCAGGAGCTCAAGTCCGATGTCGGCCGCGAGGCGGTCGAGGACATGGAGCGCAGCGCGCGCACGGGGGTCACCAGCGCCGTCGCCCGCCTGAACCCGCGGACGTCGATCCGCACCGGGACCACGGCCGAGCTGGTGATCGACACGCACCGGCTCCACTTCTTCGATCCGGACACCGGCGCCGCCATCTACGGCGACGCCCCGACGACCTGAACAGCCCAGCGTGGCCCGCACCCTGCGAGCGGCGCGACGACAACAGGAGCACACGATGAGATCACGATGGACCCTGCTGGCCATACCGTTGCTGCTCGGCGCCTTCCTCGCCGGCTGCGGCGATGACGACGAGGAGACGCCCGCGGGCGACGGCACCCCGGAGGAGGGCGGCGGCGACACCGGCTCGGTGAACATCCTCTTCGCCGGCGAGCCCGACGAGGCCGCCGCCATCCAGGACGTCATCGACGAGATGATCAACGCGGACGCCGAGTACGAGGCCGAGTTCGAGGCCTCGGGCACCTTCGAGGAGCAGCTCCAGATCCGCGCCGAGGGCGGCACCCTCGACCTGGCCGCCGTGCCCCAGCCCGGTGCCGTGCAGGACCTCGCCGCCTCTGGCGTCCTGACCTCGCTCGAGGACCTCGGCTTCGACATCGCCGAGCTCGAGGAGACCTTCGGCGAGGCCTTCCTCGCACTCGGCGAGTACGAGGGCGAGCACTACGGCCTGCCGACCAACATCAACCTCAAGTCCATGGTCTGGTACCCGAAGGACGACTTCGACGCCGCCGGCTACGAGATCCCGGAGACGTGGGACGACATGCTCGCCCTCAGCGACCAGATCGTCGCCGACGGCGGCACCCCGTGGTGCGTCGGCTTCGGCAGCGAGGGCGCAACCGGCTGGCCGGCCACCGACTGGATGGAGGACATCGTGCTCCGCACCGCCGGCGCCGACGTCTACGACCAGTGGGTCGCCAACGAGATCCCCTTCGACGATCCCCAGATCGTGGCTGCTGCCGAGAAGTTCGGCGAACTGCTGTTCAAGGAGGGCTACGTCCTCGGCGGCGCCAGCGCCACCCCGGACATCGCCTTCGGCGACGCCCCGCTGCCCATGTTCGAGGACGAGCCGGGCTGCTGGCTGCACCGCCAGGCCAGCTTCATCGACACCTTCTTCCCGGAGGACGCCGAGCCCGGCGTCGACTACGACTGGTTCCCGCTGCCCCCCATCGACCAGGAGGGCATCCTGTTCGCCGGTGAGCTCACGGTCATCGGCTCCAACGGCAACCGCCCCGAGGTGAAGGACTTCCTCGAGAAGTTCATCAGCGACGAGGTCCAGTGCGAGACCGGCGGTGCTGCGGCCCGCCTGTCACCGAACGTCAACGTCGCGGCCGACTGCTACGGCAACGAGAGCCTGGGACGGGCCGCCGAGGTCCTCGCCGAGGCGAACGAGGCCGGCACCGCCCGCTTCGATGCGTCGGACCTGATGCCCGCCGAGGTCGGATCGGGCAGCTTCTGGACCGGGATGGTCTCCTACGTCCAGAGCGGCTCCACCGACCAGGCCGCCTCCATCCTCGCCGAGATCGAGGCCAGCTGGCCGTGACCTGCTGAGGACGCACGGGTGGGGCGGCCGCCACGCGACCGCCCCACCCGGCGCCTCCACCCACCGACTCGACGATGACGCAGACCACCACGGCCACCGCCCCCGAGCCCAGCCGGGCCTGGACGACGGTGGCGCGCATCGCGGCCGCCCTGGCCATCCCGATCGGCGGATTCTTCGTCCTCGGGTGGCTGCTCGACTTCCTCAAGGACGACGACGCCAACCGCCTCGTGATCGCAGTGGTCGCGATCGGCGCCGGGGTGGTCGGCGTCTTCGCCCTCTTCTGGGCGATGGACACCATCGTCGACTGGCTCCCGGCCCGCGTCCGTGAGTCCTTCCGCCCGTATGTGTTCGTGGGACCGGCGCTGGCGATCCTCGCCGTGTTCATGGTGTACCCGGTGGTCAACACCATCGTCATCAGCTTCAGGGACGCCCGGGGCGACGAGTTCGTCGGCCTCGACAACTACGAGTTCGTGTTCACCAACACGAGCATGCTGCGCTCGATCCGCAACACGTTCGGCTGGATCGTCATCGTGCCCCTGTGCGGCGTGACGATCGGACTGCTCTTCGCCGCCCTCGCCGACCGCCTGCGGCGGGGCGAGGCGCTCGCCAAGTCGCTCATCTTCCTGCCGATGGCGATCTCCTTCGTGGGCGCATCGGTCACCTTCCGCCTCATCTACGACTACCGGCCCGAGGGGTTCGGGACGAACATCGGCCTGCTCAACGCCATCTGGATGGGCCTGGGGAACGACCCGGTGGCCTGGCTGTCGCAACAGCCGTGGAACAACCTGCTGCTCATGGCGATCATGGTCTGGATGCAGACCGGGTTCGCCATGGTCGTGCTCTCCGCGGCCATCAAGTCGATCCCAGACGAGATCATCGAGGCCGCCCGCATCGACGGCGCTTCCGAGATGCAGGTCTTCCGCCGAATCATCGTGCCGAGCATCGTCCCCACGATCGTCGTGGTCACGACCTACATGGTGATCAACGCCATGAAGGTGTTCGACATCGTGTTCGTGATGGGCAATCCGGAGTCGAACGGAACCGAGGTCATCGCCGAGCGCATGATCCGCTGGTTCTTCATCAGCAACCACGACGGCCGGGGCGCGGCGATCGCGGTCGTCCTGTTCGTCGCGATCATCCCGGTGATGGTCTGGAACGTGCGCAAGTTCCGGGAGCAGGAGGCGATGCGATGAGCACGATCCCCGTGCCCCCTCCGGACCGGACCCCCGGCACCACCGACACCCCCCCAGCGAGGAAGCGCCCGGGGAAGACGGGCGGGACGGTGGGCGTCACCCAGGGCGGGTGGTTCGTCCGCATCGCCGTGGCGGTCACCGTCCTCATCTGGCTGATCCCCGCCGCCGGGGTCCTCGTGACCTCGTTCCGCGGGGCCGACGACGTGCGGACGACGGGCTGGTGGAGCGCCCTGTGGGACCCCTTCGGCACCGACTGGACCTTCGAGAACTACCGCACCGCCCTCGACTCGGGTGGGTTCGCCAACGCCTTCCTCAACAGCCTCGCCGTCACCGTGCCCGCCACGATCATGCCGATCGCCGTGGCCGCCTTCGCCGCGTACGCCTTCTCCTGGATGGAGTTCCGGGGCCGGCACCTGATGTTCGTCCTCGTCGTGGGCCTGATGGTCGTGCCGCTCCAGATGGCCCTGATCCCGATCCTGCGCCTGTTCGTCGGCGGGGCCGAGATCGGCGGCGTGCGGCTGTTCCCCGACCTCGACCTGAACGGCTCGTTCCTCGGCATCTGGCTCGCCCACACCGCGTTCGGGCTCCCGCTCGCCACCTACCTGCTGCGGAACTACATCGGGTCCCTCCCCTCGTCGATCATCGAATCGGCGCGCATCGACGGTGCCGACAACTTCACGATCTTCTGGCGCCTGATCGTCCCGCTGTCGGTGCCGGCGCTCGCCGCGTTCGGCATCTTCCAGTTCCTGTGGGTCTGGAACGACCTGCTCGTCGCCTACGTGTTCCTGGGCGGGACGGCCGACACGAGGGTCGTGACCATCGCGCTCGCGAACCTGGTGGGCGCGCGCGGCCAGAACTGGCAGCTGCTCACCTCGGCTGCGTTCATCACCATGGTCCTGCCCCTCGTCGTGTTCTTCTCGCTCCAGCGCTACTTCGTGCGCGGCCTCACCGCCGGCTCGGTCAAGGGCTGAGCGCGGGTGCTGCGCCAGGGGCGGCCGCGCCGGCACGCCGGCGGCCTCGAGCCGCTCGACCCGCGACGGAAGTGGATCACCATCACCGTCGCCACCGTGGTGCTGGCACCCGCGTGGTGGCTGATGCTGGTGGGCCTGATCGCCCTCGGCACCGAGGACAGCGACGTCGGCGGGCCCACCGCCGTGGGTGCGCTGGCGTTCGGGCTGGCTGTCGTGCCGTTCGTCTTCATCGTCCTGGCGTTCGGATCGTGGCACCCGTCGGCGCCGGGCGCGGTGGTCCGGGCCATGTCGCTGTTCGCACTGGTGGCCATCCCGGTGTCCGCCATCGCGGCCGACGCGGTCACCGGCCTGGTCGCCGGAGCCGGAGCGGGCGGCATCGCCGCGCTGCGGGCGGACCTCGTGCACGAGCGCAAGCACCGGATCGTCGCCGTGGCCGTGGCCGCCGCCTACGCGTTCCTGCTCGCCCGCACCGTGCCGCCGGCCGTGATCGTCTCCGGGCCCGCCCTGCCGTTCACCGCGATCGGGATGGCCGACCACTGGTCGGAGCGCCAGGCCGCTCGCCGGGGCTAGGAGCGAGGGCTAGAGCTCGACGCTCTCGATCAGAAGTAGATGATGCGCTCGGCGCGCTCGACGACCTCGTCGAGGTCGTCGGTCCAGGCGCCGGTGGAGATGTACTTCCAGCCGTAGTCGCACACCACGAACACGATGGTGCCGGACTCGATCTCGCTGGCGACCTTGGCGGCGCCGGCGAGGGCGGCGCCGGCCGAGATGCCGGAGAAGATCCCGATGTGGGACAGCCTCCGGGTCCACTCGATGGACTCGCGGGGCCGCACGATGCGCTTGCGGTCGAGCAGCTCGGGGCCGCCCCACTTCTCGAAGACGGGCGGGATGTAGCCCTCGTCGAGGTTGCGCAGCCCCTCCACCCGCTCCCCCAGCGGGGGCTCGATGGCGATGATCTGGATGTCGGGGTCCTGCTCCTTGAGGAACCGCCCGACGCCCATGAGCGTGCCGCTGGTGCCGAGGCCCGCGACGAAGTGGGTGATCTCGGGGACGTCGGCCCAGATCTCGGGCCCGGTGGTGCGGTAGTGGGCCAGCGGGTTGGCCTCGTTCGCGTACTGGTAGAGGAAGGCCCACTCGGGGTGCTCCTCGGCCAGCGCCCGGGCGCGGGCCACCGCGCCGTTGGAGCCCTCGGCGCCAGGGCTCATGATGATCTCGGCCCCGTAGATCTCCAGCAGCTGGCGCCGCTCGATCGAGACGTTCTCGGGCAGCACGATCTTGATCGGGTAGCCCTTCATGCGGGCGATCATCGCCAGGGCGATGCCGGTGTTCCCCGAGGAGGGTTCGATGATCGTCTTGCCCGGGGTGAGGGTGCCGTCGGCCTCGGCCTCCTCGATCATCGCGAGCGCGATGCGGTCCTTCACCGAGCCCGCCGGGTTCTGCCCCTCCATCTTCCCGAGGATGCGCACGTCCGGGTTGGGGCTGAGCGCGCTGCAGTCGACGATGGGCGTGTTCCCGATCATGTCGAGGACCGAGTCGAAGACGGCCATGCGGGTTGCTCCTCGGGCGGGCTCAGGGACGAAAGTCGACCGCGCGGGTCAACAATGTACCCACCCCTCCGTGTTCCTCCCCCAGCGGCATCGGCGCCCGGTCAAGCCTCGACGACGACCGGCTCCTCGGCGATGGCGCCGTCGACGATCCGGTAGCTGCGCACCACGGGCGCCCCGTACTTGAGCGAGACGATCACGTAGTGCCACTCGGGATCGGGCGCCTGCTCGACATCGGTGGGCGACGGGTAGGCGTCGGTGTGGGTGTGGCTGTGCACCACGCCGACGATGGCCAGCCCGGCGTCGGCGGCGGCGTCGTCGGCGTCGAGGTAGTCGCGCGGACCGATGGAGTAGACGCGCGACGAGCTGGCGGCGTTGTTCGTGGGGTGGAAGCGCGGGACCACGCCGGCGTCGGGGTCACCCAGCAGCAGCCCGCAGGCCTCGTCCGGGAGGCCGTCGTACGCGTGCCCGACGAGGGCGGCGTGGGCGGAGGCGGCGAGGCGCAGCACGACCGGCGAACCTACCTGCGTCGGCGGCTCAGCCCTCGCCCTCCGGGACGGCGTCCTCGTCGGGCGACTGGGCCGGCACGGTCGGCAGGGGTGGCGGCGACGCTGACGGCGAGACGCCGGGTTCCGTGCCGCTGACCTGCCAGTGCCACAGGTACTCGCGGAGGGTGAGCCCGGAGGTCTGCACCCGGGCGGCGAGGTCGCGCCCGAGATAGCGCAGGTGCCACGGCTCGTACTTGTAGCAGGTGACGTCCTCGACGCCGGCGGGGTACGAGACGACGAAGCCGTACTCCCAGGCGTGCTCGGCCAGCCACCGTCCGGTCTCGGTCTCCCCGAACGTCTCGTCGACGTCGGTGGCGCCGATGGGGCGCACGTCGATGGTCGTCCCGAGGTGGTGCTCGCTGTGCCCGGGCCGGGCGGTGCCCTCCACCGCCTCGTCGAACCCGAGCTCGGCGACCCGGGCGTCGAACAGGACCTGCTGGTCGGCCACGGACCGGTACGCGGCGAGGATGGCGACCTCGGGCACCCCGGCCTCGAGGATGGCGTTGCGCATGGCGTTGAGGTCCTCGACCATGAGGGCTCGGATCCGGTGGTCGCCGCTGTAGTTCGCCTCCGATGCTGGTACCAGGTCGGGTGGGACGTACTGCTCGGGCACGGCGTGGATGGGATCGACGAGCGTGCGGAACCAGTCCTCGGGGCGAGCGTAGGCCGTCGGCTCGGACTGCTCGGGGAAGGCGCACGCCGGCGGGGCGACGAGCGGCATCGTGGTGGTGGTCGGCCGGGTCGTGGTCGTCAGCGGGGCAGCGGTGTCGCCACCGCCGGTGACGCGGCCGACGAGGGTCCACAGCACCCAGCCCGCCACGACGAGCCCGGTCAGGACGACGAGACGCCGCAGCGTGTAGTTGGGGGGCGGCCCCGATCGGCGCGGCGGGTACGGCTGCATCGCGCGGCGGATCGTAGGCAACCGGGTCGGCACGGGCGGGCCATGGGTCCCCGGCCGTGCTGCCGGTAGGTTCCCCGCTGCCATGCCCGCCGCCGACACGACGCTGATCGCCGCGAACCGGCGCGCCCGCCGCAACTACGACATCACCGAGACGCTCGAGGCCGGCATCGTCCTGCGGGGCTCGGAGGTCAAGTCCCTGCGCGAGGCCACGGTGCAGATCGCCGACGGCTTCGTCCGGTTCGAGGGGAACGAGGCCTGGCTCGTCGGGGCGCACATCGCCCCGTACCTCCAGTCCCAGGAGCACAGCGGGCACGATCCCGACCGCCCCCGCAAGCTCCTGCTGCACCGCCGCGAGCTGGCCCGCCTGCGCACGCTCATGGATCTGGAGCGGGTGTCGATCGTGCCGCTCTCGCTGTACTTCAAGGAGGGCCGGGCGAAGGTGGAGCTGGGCGTCGGCAAGGGACGCAAGCTGCACGACAAGCGCCAGGTCGAGGCCGAGCGGGACGCGAACCGGGAGATCCAGCGGGCCCTCGCCCAGCGCGGCCGCCACTGACACCGGTGATCCCGGTGCTCCCGGTGCTCCCGGCCCCTCCGATTCTGTCGCCCACACCCTCTGGTGCGTCACGGCGACGGACGTGACGGCGCGACCCACCGCAACGCGACGTCGACGCCATCATCACCGTGAGCGACTTCTACGAGATGGCTGACGGGCACACGCGCTTCACCTGAACGCAAGCGAGGCTGCGAGCACGCGCAGCAGCGGCGCCGGCAGCTCGTCGGGCCCGAGGGCGCCCGCTTCCGCCCGTTCGAGCGCCGTGCAGGAGACGCCGAGCGACTCGGCATAGGCGGAAGGATCGAGCCCGGTCGTCCCCCGGTCGGCGAGGACGGCGGCCGCGACCTCGGGCCAGCGGGCGCCGCTTCGGGCGACGTGCTCGGCCAGCCGGGCGGCGACGGCCGAAGCCGGCACCGGCGTCCGGACGCTCGGGTGGCGGCGTCGTGCTGCCTCGAGCGCCTGCCGGCCGGTCACGCCACCAGCTCCAGGTCGGCGATGGCAGCGAAGCGGGGATCGGCGCGGACCACCTCCCGCAACCGCCGCCGGCCCCGGGAGATGCGCTGGCGGAGGGTGTCGGGGTGCACGCCGTAGCGGGCAGCCAGCGTGTGGGCCGGCGACGGATCACCCTGGTCCTGCTGCACCCGGTAGTCGAGCAGGCACACCAGCGCCACGTCGTCGACTCGGGCGACCTGGGCGGCCTCGGCCACCAGCCGCACCAGCGGCTCGGCCTCCACCAGGCGGGCGAAGGCCTCGGCGACGGTGTCCTCGGTGGACCGCGCCGACGCCGGCACCTCCACGTCGACCTCGGCGCGCTCGCCGTCGAGCGAGACGGCGTGGGTGCCGACCCAGGCGGCGACGACCCCACGGATGCGGCCCCATGCCCAGTTCCAGGGCTGCGCCCACCCCGGCCGCCACGCCGGGGCCACGGCCAGCAGCTCGATGCAGGCGTCGAGCACCAGACCCTGCAGGTCCTCCGGGGTGATGCGGTCGACCCCGCAGTCGCGCAGGTGGTGGCGCACGGCGCCGGCGATGCGGTGCCCGTGGTGCTCGTTCAGGGCGAAGACCGCCGCCGTGTCGCCGGCGGCCATGCGAGCCATGAGCTCGGCCACCGAGGGGGGTTCGTCGAGGGGTGAGGGAAGGGTCCGCATTGCCATGGGTCCCATCATCCTCAGGGGGTCCGACAGGAACTCCGGGTGGTGGCGTCACGGCTCGCCGGTACGATGGCGCAGCCGGGTTCGTCCGGCGGTGTTCATTGACATGGGGCTGATCGGTTTCGACGTCGGGACCGGAAGCGACATCGTGCGACCCGAGTTGCTCAGACTCGTCAAAACGGGGCAACCACACAACTGCCAACTCCAATGGCAAGTCGGCTTACACCCTCGCCGCCTGATCAGGTAACGAGTACGTAGACCGAACATCGCGAGCCGCAAGGCCACGCGGGGCCTGACCACTGCAGCCTGGCAACAGAAGCAGTGGTGGACGGCGGGAGAGACCGCTGACCGGAGGGAAAGACCCCTGACGATCGAGGAAAGACTCGACGGTGCGCCCACCCGGGGGCGCGGCAGCCGTGAGCCGCAGGTCCGGGGATGGTCGTATCGCGGTGCGTGACCGCCAGGCGGACGGGGGTTCGATTCCCCCCAGCTCCACGACTGACCTGGGTCCATCTACCCAGGTCAGAGTGCGTTTTGGGGTGAGGTGCACGGAGGTCGCGACACGCGCGCGACACGCGATCTCCGAGATCAGCGGGGTGGCTCGAGGTGCAGCACTGCCTCGCGGGGGGTCGTGATCGCCGTGCAACCGACGCTGCCACCGAACAGGTAGAGGCCAAAGGGTGTCCCCACGCCGGAGCTGTTGCAGGCAAGCCCACCCGGCGGATCGCTGATCACCTTCCAAACGTCCGAGCGAGGGTCGTAGGTGGCCGAACCAGCACCGCTGTCGGGTGACGCGTAGGACGCGGTTCCATCGGTCACCACCAGGCGGTCGCCGGTCCAGACAGCCGTGGCGTCGTTGCGCCCGTACAGCGGGGATGGCGCGAGCGACCGCCAGCTGTCAGCTGCGGGGTCGTAGGCCGCTCCCTGCGTCGGATTGGAAGGACCGAAGGAGCCGCCCCAGATCAGGACTTCCGTTCCTGTCCAGACCACCGATGGATCACGCAGGTTGGGTACCGGTGGAGATGGAAGTTCCCGCCAGGTGTCGGTGTCGGGGTCGTACGCCGCAGCGTCGCCCGACGGAGGATCACCGACGTCGTAGCTGGACTCGGCGTCCCCGCCGAAGACGACGAACTCATCACCGGTCCACGCGGCCCCGGGCAGCTCTCGGAAGGACAGCGGGCCCCGGTCGATGGACCGCCAGCGATCGCCTGCGGGGTCGTAGGCCACTGCTGCGGGCTCCGAGTCCGGTTCGTGATAGCGGTATCCCCAGAGCAGCCACTCCGTGCCGGTGAACCCTGAGGCAAGAGTCCAGTAGTAACCCCGGAGATCGTCAGGGACGTCTCGCACCTGCCACTGGTCGGCCTCCGGGTCCAGCAGGAGCAAGCGCTTCTCGGTCGTTGGTCCGTTGACGGTCGAGCCCGTCACCTGGTCGACGAGCATGAGTAGCTCGGATCCAGACCAGCTCGATGCTTCGATCGAGTACGGCTCGAACGGCAGGTCTGCGAGCTGTCGCCACCGTCCGGCATCGGGATCGAAAGCAGCTGCGGCCCGGCTCCGTGATTCGTACATCGGCGTCTGCTCGCTGATCTCACCATCGTCGCCGTACTCGACGTTGTGCCCGTCGACGACCCCGTCCGGTCCGGCACCGAAGCGGTAGTCGAGCCCACCGACGACGAGGACCTCGTCGCCGGTCCACGCGACGGTCATGCCGGTGCGGAGGTCGGCCGGCCCAGACGGCAGCGTCGTCCAAGGGTCATCAGCAGAGCGATCCTCTGGAGCCGTGCTGTCCCGAGCGAAATCCGTCCGGTCAAGGATCACGCGAGTGACGGGAGCGCCGCCGATGAACAACGGAACAGTCGCGGGACAGTCCTCCGCCGACTCATACAGCGCCATCAGCTGGAACCCCTCGGTACGGATGATCGACGGCCCCCCCGCCTGCCCTAGCTCGTAGGCGTACCGGTCCCAGACGCCAAGCACCAGAGGAGCACCGTTCAGCTCTGGACCGGAGTCGAGCCAAATCGCATCGACGGCTGAACGTTCGATCTGCTCGACCATAGGCAGCCCGTCCGCAGAGCCTGGTTCCGAGTGAGGGTGGCTCGTTCCCGGGCACTCCTGGGTTTCCTCCGTGTCCGGCAATGCGGTCCGGAGACCGACGACGCTCCCTACCGGCACCGTGACCCCCGGCGGCGGCTCCTGGGCGATGACCAGCGCCCCGGGAAGGTCGGAGTCTCCCGATCCGTCCTGCACCACCGCACGCAAACCGACGCCGGACGCCGTAGCAGAGGCGTCGGCAACTGTCTGTCCGACCACGGACGGCACAACTCCATCCTCCTCAGAGGCGTCTTGCGTCGCGGGCTTCTCGTCGCCTCCCGTAGTGGCCACTCCGTCACGATCGTCGCCACTGGTGAAGCCGACGAACGCTGCGCCGGCAAGCAGAGCGCCTGCTACGCCCGCACCTGCGAGCTGTCGCCACTTCCGAGTGCGCACTCGCTCACGCAGTCGGCCGGTCGGTGTCGGCTCACCGACATCGAACCCGCCGAGGGCCCGGAGCCGTTCGTTCAGGTCTGCCATGCCGTCACCTCGATCGACGGTTGGACCTGCTTCGAGAGCTGGGTTCGCGCTTTCGAGAGCGTCGCTGCCACGGTGCCGGGTCTGACTCCCATGGCGTGGGCGACTTCGGCCTCGGTCAGGTCTGCGACGTACCGAAGCGCGATCGCCACGCGTTGGCGTTCTGGAAGCTCTCTGACCGCATCCCACAATTCATCGTCGGGGACGGGCGGAGCGTCTACGTCCCTATGGGAGCTTCGAGACTGCAGAAGGGTGGCTTCGAGCCGGTGCCGTCGGAGACGCCGGCGGAGCACGTTCACCGCCACCCTGTAGGTCCACCCGGTCGGATTGGTCATCGTCGACACTCGTTCCCACTTGGCACAGGCGCGGGAGAAGGCTTCGTCGGCGCAGTCGCGGGCGAGATCCTCAGACGGAGCGGCGAGGATCAGTGCGCGGACGAGCGCAGCATGTTCCTCGCCGTACCAGTCTTCGAAATCCACCTCGCCCCCGTTCGTCTGCAACGTCAAGTCACAGCTCCCCCGAAGTCTTTACTCATCTGCGCGCTTCATTGCACCTGCTGGGCAACCTCCACAGTTGCCACTTGCTGGTGATCCACCTCCTCGCCCGGATTCGGGAGCTCGCAGCCTGAGATCCCATTCGCGCTGTGGACCGTCGGTGCACGGACCCGTAGATGATGTGCAGAAGGGCCCGTCCCCTCGCATCCGGCAGGATGATCGGCATGCCGGCAGCGGACAGTCAGGGCGAGCGTGGGTTCATGGAGCGCGCAGTCGCTCTGGCGCGCCAGTCCGTAAGCGAAGAGGGGAAGGTCTCACCCAAGGTGGGAGCAGTCGTCACCCGGGACGGCGTCCTTGTCGGGGGAGGCGTTTCGCGGTGAGCTCGCTTCCGGCGAACACGCCGAGTTCACCCTGCTCGAGAAGAAGCTGAGCGACGAAGCCCTCGCCGGCACGACCATCTTCACCACGCTCGAACCATGCACGGCGAGAAACAGTCCGAAGATCCCATGCGTAGAGCGCATCATCGACCGACGCGTGAAGCGAGTGGTCATCGGAACCTTGGACCCCAATGACGCCATCCGAGGACGAGGAGAGCTCCGACTTCGGGAAGCGGGCATCGAGATCGCCCGCTTCGATCCGGACCTGATGGCACAGCTCGAGGAGTTGAACCGGGACTTCATTCGTGATCAGGCGGGAGCCGTGCACCTCGAACGCACCGCGTTGCAAACCGCCGATCCGGCGGACCCGACCGAAGTTGGCCCGAACGGCCATCGGGTGGGCTACAACGACGACGGCGACAAGGTCGAGTGGATCCCCGACGACGAGCAGCCGGGTGAGTTCTGGCCGATGTTGTTGCGCCGGAACGACGCTCGGATCCTCGCCGAGTACAACGAGCTGTGGGACAAGGTCTGGTGGAACCGCCACCAGGTGTGGCGCCAGAAGATTGAGTCGGGCGAAACCACGCGCCGTGAAGATCAGCAGACCGTGTTCGATCGGGCCTGCGAGGCGGCCGCGCGGATCGAGGAGAAGTACGGGATCGACAACTTGGGTTGGGACGACTTCGAGTGGGGCCTGCTGAGCGGGCGCATGTCTGCCCTCTCCTGGGTCCTCGGAGCCGAATGGGACGAGTCCCTCGACACCTGACCCTTCCGGCGCCGCCGGCACGGCCACAGATTTCCAAGATTCCGACGCGAGAACCAGCCTCCTCGATGGCTTAGAGGAGGTATGGGAGAGAACGAACAGACGAGTGCATTGGCCCGATCGGGACGGCTCCCGTGATGCGGGCCACGACGATGAAGGCCACGAAGGACAGCGTGGCCGGGCTCGTCAACTACCTCGAGGGACGGACCGAGCGATCACATGGCGGTGACGCCGGCGCAGCTGCCGCCGGCTACTACGTCGACGAGGACGAGCCGCCCGGCTACTGGTGGGGCGACGGCTGCGATGCCGTCGGCCTCGCCGGCCGGGTCCAGCGGGGTCAGCTCACGAACATGCTCCAGGCGTGTCACCCGAACACGGGCGAGGTGCTCGGTCGCCGATTCGGCGACAAGTCGGCCCGGGTCTTTGACTGCACGTTCTCGGCGGCCAAGTCGGTGTCGACGCTGTGGGCGCTGTCGGACGACCCTTCGGTCCAGTCCGAGGTGCTCGCCGCTCACGACTCGGCGGTCGAAGCGGCGTTGTCGTGGTTCCAGCGCCACGGCAACCACACCCGTCGAGGCGCCAACGGGATCTACCAGGTCGACGCCCAGGGCGTGGTCGTCGCCGTGTTCCGGCAGCACACGAGCCGGGCCGAGGACCCGCAGCTCCACACCCACGCCGTCGTCTGGTCCAAGGTGCAGGACGCCACCGGCAAATGGCTCGCGCTCGACGCCGAGTTCCTGAAGCGGCAGCAGATGACGATCGGCTGGATCTACGACGCAGCGCTGCGCAGCGAGCTGACCCGGCGCCTCGGCGTCGGGTGGCATCCGGTGCCGGAGGATGCTGGCCAGTCCGACATCGTCGGCGTGTCCGAAGCTGCGATGGAGCTGTTCTCGACCCGGACTCGACAGGTCAACGCCAAGCACGCCGAGCTCATCGGCCGCTGGATCGACGAGCACGACGGCGCCGAGCCCGACGCCCGGACCATCGCCGACCTGCAGCGCCGGGCCGCCGTCACCAGCCGCCCGGCCAAGAACCACGACAAGACTCAGGAGACGCTGCGAGCCTCGTGGAGAGCCCGGGCCGCGGACGCCGGGATCGCGCTCGACCACGTTCCGACCTCCGAGCCGGCCCTGTTCGCGGGCCCGCTCGACCGGGAGAGGATCGTCGGCGAGGCGATCGGGAGGGTCGAGAGCGAGAAGTCGTTCTGGCTCCGGGCCGACCTCGCTCGGGAGATCGCCACGATGATCCCGGCCGACCACGCCGCCGACTGCGACGACCTGCTCGACACGATCGACGATCTCGCGTCCGACGCGTTCGAACGTTGCACGGAGCTGCACCCGACGACCATCGGACCGGCCCGGCCGAGCGACGGACGACCCGCCACCGAACACGTCGCCCAGCGCGTCGCGACGACAGATGCCGTCCTCGATCAGGAGGAGCGCCTCCTGTCGTGGGCGGCCCGTGCGGTGCTGCCTTCGACGGGGTCGGTGCTCGGACCACAGCACGCCGCCGCGCAGGCGATGGCGGCCGACGCGAGGCTCGTCCTCGTCGTCGGGCCCGCCGGAGCCGGCAAGACCACCGCCGTGCGCGACGCAGTCGCCTCGCTCACCCGCGATCATCGCGAGGTCATCGGCCTCGCGCCGTCCGGCAAGGCGGCCGACGTCCTCGCCAGGGAGACCGGCTGTCGGACCCGGACGCTGGCCAAGTTCCTCCACGACCACCGGACCGGCGCCGTCCGAGGCGCATCGTTGCCTCCGGGGTCCACGGTGATCCTCGACGAATCGGGCATGGCATCGACACAGGACCTCGACCATCTCATCGGCCTCGCCGAACGACATCACTGGCGGTTGGTCTGCGTCGGCGACCCCGAGCAGCTGCCGGCGGTCGGGCGAGGCGGCGTGTTCGCCCACTGGTGCGAGGAGCTCCCGACCCAGGACCTCGAGCAGATCCACCGCTTCCGAGAGAAGTGGCAAGCCGAGGCCAGTCTCCTCCTGCGACGGGGCGATCCGTCCGCTGCGGCCGCGTACGTCGAGCACCGGCGCGTCCAGACCTGCGACCCGGCCCTCATCCCCCGCCGCGTCGCCACGATCCTGGCCAACGCGGCCAAACACGGAACCACTGTGTCGCTCACGACCACGACCGCCGAGACCGCACGAGCGATCAACGTCGAAATCCAGCGACTGGGCGGCTCGACCGGCGCCGCTGCCTGGCTCGAGGACGGGACCTGGGCTCGGTCGGGCGACCGGATCGCCACCCGGCGAAACGATGCCCGGCTCGTATCGACCTCCGGCGAGGCAGTCCGCAACCGCCACAGCTGGACCGTCGACGTCGTCGAGGCCGACGGCTCGATCGTGGCCAGCGATCCCGAGCGTGGCTCGGTGCGGCTCCCGGCGACCTACGTGGCCGAGCACGTCGAGCTCGGCTGGGCCGTCACCGGCTACGGCAACCAGGGCATCACCACCGATCACGCGATCTGCGTCATCGAGCCGTCCAGCAGCCGAGCCGGCATCTATGTCGGCCTCACCCGTGGGCGAGGCAAGAACATCGCCATCATCCCCGACGCCACCGGCACCGGTGATCCCGAGGAGGCGCTCGCCGAGGCCATCGCCAAGGCGCCGAATGCGCTCACCGCGCACGCCTACCGGGACCGTCTGTATCGATCGAAGGGCGTCGAGCCCCCCGCGTCACCGACCCGGCTCGAGCCGGTCGAAACAGCGGCCACCGCCGAGCTGCCGATCGACCTGGTCGATGACGAAGTCGAGCGCGCCCGACGACTGTTCGATGCGTACGCGGAGGAGCAACTACACGCCGTCAGCGTCGGGCGCGGATTGTGACCCGCCCAAAGATTCTGAGATTCCGACGCGAGAACCACCCGGTTTCGCGGCCTATTGGGAGTATGAGCGACGCTGCGAGCACCGACCGACTCCTGCGGCCCGACGAGGTCGCCGACCGCCTCGGCATCCCACCCGGCACGCTGGCCAACTGGCGCTACCAGGGCCATGGACCCACCTACCTGAAGGTCGGCCGCCACGTCCGCTACCGCGCCATAGACGTCGACGCCTGGCTCGAAGGTCAGGTCGTCACCAGCCATCGGTAACCTCGAACACGGCGCTCGGCGACTGCGCCGCCACTGACGGTCGCCCTCTCACCAAGAACCCGACCATCTGGTCGGGACCCGCGTGGAGGACGACGTGTCGTCGATCGAACGCACCCCCAACGGCCGCTGGCGAGCCCGCTATCGCGACCTGTCCGGCCGGTCCCGAAGCAAGACCTTCGACCGCAAGGTCGACGCCAACCAGTACCTCGAGCGCATCGGCGCCGACATGCAGCGGGGCGAGTGGGCCGACCCGCAACTCCAGAAATCGATCGTCGCCACCTGGGCCGAGTCCTGGTACACCACCACCGCTCCGCTGAAGCCGTCGACCCGCCACGGCTACCGCAAGGCGCTCAACCGTCGGGTCCTCCCCCGCTGGGGACCGCGACCGCTCGGCTCCATCGACCGGGCCGAGGTCCGCGAGTGGGTGGCCGAGCTCACCGACGAAGGCCTCTCCCCCGCCCGGATCCGCAACGTCGTCTCGGTCTTCGCCCAGGTTCTCGACCTCGCTCGGGACGCCCGAGCCATGCGCGACAACCCGGTCCGAGGCGTCCGACTCCCGAGGACAACCCGCGTCGAACCAAGCTTCCTCGACGCCAGCCAGGTCGCCCGGGTGGCCAACGCCATCCGATCCGACTACCGGTTCTTCGTCCTGCTCGCCGCCTACTGCGGACTACGACCCGGCGAGATGTGCGGCCTCCGCATCCGACGGATCGACACCTCCCGCCGCCGGGTCCACGTCGCCGAGACGCTCCAGCCGATCTCGGGCGAACTGATCAGCGGCCCGCCGAAGTCGTACGAGATCCGCACCGTGCCGATCCCGCAGTTCGTGATGGACGAAGGCGCAGCGCACCTGGACATGCGAGTCGAGCAGCTCGGCCGGCCGCTCGATCCCGACGACTGGGTGTTCGGCAACCAGCAGGACCCGGCCGAGGGCCTCAACCGCGACAGCTTCCGGAAGTGGGTCATGGTCCCTGCGCTCGAGGACGCCGGCCTTTCACCGAAGGTTCGCACCCACGATCTGCGCCACACGTGCGCGTCGCTGCTCATCAGCCTCGGCGCCCACCCGAAGGCGATCCAGGAGCGGCTCGGCCACAGCGACATCAGCGTCACCCTCAACCTCTACGGCCACCTGTTCCCGTCGCTCGAGGAACAGCTCACGGACGCCCTCGACGACCTCGGCCGAGGAGCCGGGCAGTCGGGTCCGGACGAGGACAACGAGTGAATTTCGCGATACGATAATGCGGTACCGAATCCACCACACGGCCCGCAAGCACGGGATCGACGATGACAACATCCTCCACGCCATCGAGCACGCATTGGTGATCGCCCGCCTCGACGATCAACGTCTCCTCCACCTCGGCCCAGATGAAGCCGGCAACATGCTCGAGGTCGTCACGCTCGCCATCGACGACGAGGTCGACCTTGCGATCCACGCCATGAAGATGCGCCCGAAGTACCGAACCCAGCTCCGAGGTCTCGGAGAGCCCAATGCCTGACAAGAAGACCTACGGCACCACCAAGGACGGCAAGCCGATCACCGAGGAGCTCATCGAGGAGTACGTCGCCGAGGCCGAGCGCGGATACGACCTCGACCAGCTCAAAGTCGTCCGGGGGCGGCCGCCGATGGGATCCGCACCAGCGAAGTCGTTCCCGGTGCGGCTCGACCCCGAGCTGCGCGCCGCGCTCGACGAGCGCGCCGACAGCGACGGCCGTCCCGCATCGGAGATCATTCGGGAAGCTCTACGGCAGTATCTCGACGCAAGTTGACTCCACGGGAGACACAACAGTGGCACCTGAACGCATGGGCCCTGGCGACGATGAATGGACGCCCGTCGGCATCGAGCTCGCTGAGTCCTTCATCCAGCTCGCTACGGATCGACCCGACCTGACGTGCACCGAGGCCATCGAGCACCTCGACGCCTCGCGGGGATACGACGTCGACGCGGTCTACCAGGCGTATCGGGCGCTTCGGATCTGAGCGGGGTCTGGTGGTGATGACGGCGTAGGAGGGGTCCACCGGGCGCGGCACAGGGGCTCCAAGAATCGGCGGTTGCTTACGC